>Ga0116222_1001626_pt1 | contig 12342 bp, 10 predicted proteins | sample Sb_taG_12_FD_88963 | JGI IMG/M metagenome (GOLD analysis project Ga0116222, IMG submission 88963) | Peat soil microbial communities from Weissenstadt, Germany - Sb_50d_9_AC metaG | ecosystem: Environmental > Terrestrial > Soil > Wetlands > Peat | place: Germany: Weissenstadt | collected 2010-09-21
CACGTACTTCATCGGCAGGTCGCGCTCGGTGTCCGGAATCTCGGCCGCATCGCCGGCGGCGCGCGCGCGGCGCGTTGCGGCAAAGCCGCTTCTCACGCCGGCGAGCAGCGATCCGCGCAGTGACACCAGGGTCCAGATGCCGCCGAGCAACATCGCGCCGACGCCGAGAAAGCGGATCCGCTGCGACCAGATCGTGCCGGCCGCATCGGCGGCGCTCAAGCCCGCCACTTTCGCGGCCATGAGGACATCAGCGTGAAGAAAATAGCTGCTGTAGATCGGGATCGCGATATTCCACGAAATGATCCCGCCGGCCAGCATCACAATGCCCACGTTCGAACCGCAGATGTAGCCGACACCGAGCAGCGCCGGCGACAGATTGGTGCTCAGATAGGCGATCCCGCGGCCGACAAACCGGGCCGCGAGCGCAGCATCGGGGATCAGCTGCAGGCCGTTCGCGGCCGACAGCTTCAGGACCGCGCCGGCCGCTGCCGCCATCGACAGCAGTTTGGCCCCATGGGTCGGATCCGCGCCGGCGCGCAAGACTTCCGCGGCCGCGGTGCCCTCTGGAAAGGGCAGCTTCTGCTCGATGATCAGCGCTCGGCGCAGCGGCACTGAGAACAGCACACCGAGCACACCGCCCAGCGCTGCGAAGGCGAACACCCAGCCATAACGATAGTCGTGCCAGGCGCCGAGCATGACCAGCGCCGGCGTCGTGAAGATGACGCCGGTAGCGGTGGATTGACCCGCCGAGCCGCCGGTCTGAACGATATTGTTTTCCAGAATGCCGCCGTGGCCGAGCATTTTGAGCACCGCCATCGACACCACGGCCGACGGAATCGCCGAGGCAATGGTCATCCCGGCGAACAGGCCGAGGTAGGTATTGGCCGCGCCCATCAGCGCCGCGAGCACGACCGCGAGCACGATGGCGCGCAGCGTGAGCTGCGGTGCCGTGGCCACCGCCGGAACCGGCGTCGCGCCGCCGGCCGCGAGCGTAGGCGCACGGATGCTGTCCGCCACGAGAAATTTCCCCTTGCGCTGGTGGCCTTACTGTACCCCGCACATCCAACGACGCATCAGCGGCAATGACAGCGCCAGCAGCGCCGCGCTGATGGCGCTGAACCAGAAGATGTACATGAACTGGCCCGGCATCGCTGCAAGATTCGACGGATCGAAATCGCCGGCGATGCGGCCGGCGACCAGGTTACCGATCGACAGGCTAACGAACCACACGCCCAGGCTCTGGCTTACAAAACGCGACGGCACCAGCTTGGTAACCGCGCTCATGCCGACCGGACTCAGGCACAGCTCGCCCCAGGTGTGCAGCAGATAGGTGACGGTGAGCCAGCCCATGCCGACCAGATGGCCTGCGACTACCAGGCGCGAGGCCGCTGCCATGACTACAAAGCCGGAACCCATCCCCAGCAAGCCGAGGATGAACTTGAGCGGCGTGGGGGGATCGAGATGGCGGCGCGCCAGTTGCACCCAAAGGGCTGAAAACGCCGAGCCGAAAACGACGATGAACACCGGGTTGAGCGACTGAAACCAGCTCGCCGGCACCAACCCGCCGAATAGCCGGCGGTCGGTATGGCGCTCGGCGAACAGGTTCAGCGACGAACCGGTCTGCTCATACCCGGCCCAGAACAGCACCGAAGCCATGAACAGCACCACCACCGCCAGCACCCGCAGCCGTTCGATCCTGGTGAGCCCGGCCGCGAACAGCAGATAGGCGAAATACAGAATCGCGATGGCGACGATGGCCTGGGTCGAGACCGCTTGCAGTACGACGGCGGGGACATGCACCACGCCGCTCCACAACAACGCCACCACGGCGATGAGGACCACGCCTGCGAGGGCAATCCAGCGCAACGCGGCGCGCGGCGGCGGTCCGGTGAGCGGCGCATCGCTCGAATGCGCCATCGGCCGGCGTCCGGCATCGCCGAGCAGCCGACGCCCCCACAGATACTGCAGTACTCCGGCGGTCATGCCGACCGAGGCGGTCATGAACCCGTAAGGCCAACCGTAGCGCACCGCCAGCAAGCCCGCGATCAGCGGACCTAGGGTCGCACCGACGTTGATGCCGATGTAGTAGATCGTGAAGCCGGCATCGCGCCGGGCGCCGCCTTCCGGGTAGAGCTGCGCCACGATGGCGCTGGCATTGGGCTTGAGCAGCCCGGTGCCGAGCACGATCACCAGCAGGCCGAAGAGGAATGCGGCGGTCGACGGCGCCAGGCCGAGCAGCAGGTGGCCGAGCGCGATCACGATGCCCCCGATCAGGACGGCGCGCTGGCCGCCGAGCAGGCGGTCGCCGATCCATCCTCCGGGCAGGCAGGCGAGGTAGGTGCCACCGACGTACAAGCCGTAGATGGCGGCCGCAGTCCGGTCATCGAGTCCGAGTCCGCCGTGCGCCACCTGGTCCACGAGGAACAGGATCAGCAGCGCCCGCATGCCGTAGAAGCTCAGGCGCTCCCACATCTCGGTGAAGAACAGCGTGGCCAGCCCGGCGGGATGGCCAAGGATGGTGGGGTTCAAACGGGGCCCTGTTCTCTCGCTTCGGCGGCGGCGCTGCTGCGAACCAGAATGGCGGCAAGGAGAATGCCGCCCTCATAGAGCATATACATGGGTACCGCCATCGCCGTCTGCGACAGCACATCGGGCGGTGTCAGGATTGCCGCGATGATGAACACGAGGATCAGCGCGTAGCCGCGCATCGATCGCAGCTTCTGCAGCGTCACCAGATTGGTGAGCACCAGTAACACCACGGCGACCGGGGTCTCGAACGCTACGCCGAAGGCAACGAACAGCGTCAGCGCGAACTTCAGGTAGTTGGAGATGTCCGCCATCAGCGTCACGTTGTGCGGCGTGGTGGCGACGAAGAACCGGAACACCAGTGGGAACACCAGGAAATAGGAAAATGCGACCCCGAGATAAAACAGCAGGATCGACGACACCAGCAGCGGCACCGCGAAGCGCTTCTCGCGCCGATACAGCCCGGGCGCGACGAACGCCCAGATCTGAAACAGCACATACGGCATCGCGATCAGCAGGCCGGCGACGAACGCGAGCTTGAGCGGCGCGGTAAAGGTCGCGGTCACCGTGGTGGCGATCAGCTTCTGGCCGGGCGGAAGCTTGGCGACCAGTGGCGTCGACAGAAAATCGAATAGCTGGTTGGAGTAGTAAGCGCAGGGCAGAAACGCAACCAGCACGGCGATGAACGCTCGCAGCAGCCGCGAGCGCAGCTCGAGCAGGTGCGAGATCAGCGTGCCTTCCGGCAGCGAATCATCCGGCTCGCTCATGCGGTTCCGCCGGCGCCGCCGCCGGTTGCTCGTGATGTTCAGGCGCGCCAGCGGACGCGGCGGCAGCCGGCGGCGACGGGGCCGGCGGGGCCACCGGGGCGGGTGCGCCCACCGGGGCCGGTGCGACCACCGGGGCCGGTGCGACCACCGGGGCGGGTGCGACCACCGGGGCGGGTGCGACCACCGGGGCCGGCGGGGCCGGTTGTGGTGTCGGGGTCCCGGGGGTACTCGCTGGCGTGCGCAGATTGGCGCTACGCTGCAAGGCGTCCGATTCCTGCTCGAGCTGCTCGCGGAATTGCCGCGCCATGGCGCGCGCGCGCCCGACCCAGCGGCCAATGGTGCGGGCGAGTCTGGGCAGCTTCTCCGGGCCCAGCACGACCAGCGCGATACCGAAGATCACCAATATTTCGGAAAAGTCGATCCCGAACATTGCGCGCAGCGAACCTAAGTGCCGCGCTCAGGCGCGGGGCGCGGTCTTGTTTTCGCTGTCCTTCTCGGCCTTGTTTGCGGCCACCTCGGGAAACTCGGCGTCCTTGGCTGCCGGGGCCTGAATCTGTTTGGCCGGCTCCTCAGTCTCGCCCTCGTTCATCGCCTTCTTGAAGCCGCGGAAAGCCGACCCCAGGTCGGAGCCCAGGGTTTTAATCTTCTTGCCGCCGAAGACCAGCAACACGATCAGCAGTATGAGCAGCAGGTGCTTGGGGGCAAAGAGGTCCATGGAGAGCTCCGGTCAAGCCTAGGGCCCGTCGCAGGCCAATGGTCAATGATAGGGCATTTGGCGCTGCACAACTAACTGGCGCTCAAGGAATTCTTCGCCTCGCGTCACGCTTTGCAGCTGCCCATCAGGTCTCGAGCCAGAATGTGACCGGACCGTCGTTGATCAATGAGACCTGCATATGAGCGCCGAATAGTCCGCTGGCGACCTCGCTGTGCAAGCTGCGCGCGAAACTCACAGCATAATCAAACAGTGCCGCAGCCTCAGCCGGCGCGGCAGCGCCACTGAATCCCGGCCGGTTGCCACCCTCGGTGTCGGCCGCGAGCGTGAACTGTGGCACCAGCAGCAGGCCGCCGGAGCGCTGGCGCAGGCTCAGGTTCATGCGACCGGCCGCGTCGGCAAACACGCGGTAATCGAGTACACGTCGCAGCAGCCGCTCGGCCCTGGCCACGTCGTCGCCTCGAACCACGCCGATCAGCGCCAGCAGACCCGGGCCAATTTCGCCGGTGATGCGCCCATCGACCTGTACGCTGGCCTCGGTAACGCGCTGAATCAATGCGATCATGCTATGGTAAATGCGCGCTTCAGCCTACGCTTTACGCCCGTTTTAGGCCCATTTTGGGCCCGCAAGGGCTACATTAGCCGACCACGGCCACGGGCGCCTGAGCATCCTGTCAGCGCAATAACTGCGAGAGGAAATTGGCGGCGGCGTCGCGATAGGCGTCGCGAGTTGATTTGCGCGTGAAGCCCTGACCCTCATCCGCGGCCGCGAGGTACTGCACCTCGACGCCGTCGACGCGCAGGCGCGAGCGCAGTTGTTCCATCTCGTAGGCCGGCACGCCCGGATTGTTGAGCCCCTGCACGAGCAGCACCGGGCGCCGGATCGCCGACCTGTTCGCCAGCCCGGAGAGCTGCGGCGGGAAAGCGGCGATGCCGCCGCGCAGCCGATCGCCATAGTCGGCCAGCGATTGCAGCGCCAGATAAGCGCCGTAACCCTCGCCGAGCAGCGCAACGCGGTTTCGATCCAGATCGCGCTGCAGATCGATCCATACCAGCAGTGAGCCGACATCACGCACGGCATCGTCGCGCAGCGCGCCCTGGCCTGCTTCCGCGAAGGAGCGGCCGAAACCCGCGGAACCACGAACGTTCGGTGCCACGACCACGACGCCGAGCTGGTGGATGAGCCATTGCAGAAACGGATCGAAGCCAGGCCGGCACTGCCCGCCGCCGCCGCACAACAGCAGCAGCACCGGTCGCGGACCGGTCTGGCTCTGGCCGCCGCCCAACGTGCTGGGCGGGGTGCCGGGCGCCGCGGCGCCCGGCCGATAGACCAGCGCGGTGAGCTCGCGGGGCCGACCCTCGACACGGTCCCAGGTGGGAAAATGCAGCACCTGCGGTACCACGAAGCCTTCGGGGTCCAGCAGTCCGACCTCGCTTTGCGTCCAGCGCGTCAACGCCTGGGTCTGCGGTTCCAACACGTAGACATCAGCGGGTGAGCGCACCGTTTCGATCGTCAGGGCGAGGCGCGTGCCGCTCGGATCGAATGTCAGCCCCCTGATGATGCCCGCGGGCAGAGCGGCTACGGTCAGATCAAGCTTGCGCTGCTGGTCGATCAGCATCAGCCGTCTGCTGCCGCCATCATTGACCGCGTAGGCAATATAGCGACCATCGATGCTGCGATCGAAGCGCTCGACGTCATGGTTCGCGTCGGTGCTCAGATCGCGCCATTCGTGACCGCCAAAGTCGGTGTAACAGAGGTGCTGGAACTGCGCACCGCCGGCGGCCATCGCGGGACTGCCCGGGGCCGCGTGGCTGGTGAGCAGCACGAGGCCGTGGCCATCGCCGGCGAATCGCGCGTCTCGCACACGCACTGCGGGGACGGCACCGGCGATGGCCACGGCGCTGATCTCGCCGCTGTCGACCGCGGCGATGTAGAGCTCGCTTTCGGGCGCGCCGCCAGCGCTGGCGCCGCCGCCGCTGTCGCTCGACAGCTCGCGGCCGAGCAGCAGCCGCTTGTCGTCGATCGACCAATCGTAGGCACGCCAGCGATTACCGGCACCGCCCACCACCAGTCGGGGCGTGGCGCCAGGCTCCTCGGTGTCGAGCACGTAGAGATCGACATCGATGCCGTTGCGGCGGTTGCTGGCGAAGGCGATGTGCTTGCCGTCGTGGGCCCAGAGCGGCGGGCCGTCGCGATGGCTGCCGTCGGTCAGCGGCGTCAACGCGTGCTCCGCGAGCCGCTGCAGGAACAATTGACTGCTTTCGCCGCCGTGATGCGGCTCGAGATAGACAAAAGCATCACTGGCGTAGGGCCGTGCGGCGGCGCTGGCGATGCCGCCGACCGCGAAGCTCAGCTGCTCGCGCATGCCCAGCGGTGCACGCAGCCGATGGATCTGCTCGGTGTCGCCGAAGCGCGTCGCGATCAGCATGCTTCCGTCCCACAGCCAGTCGACGAAGCTGGCCGAGCGCGACTCGAGATAATGCGGCAAGGCATCGGTGACGGCAGGGTCCGGGGGCGTCAGGCCGTCGCGCGTCAGAACGCTCTGGGCCTGCTGGGCGTGCAGCGCGCCGATGCCAAGGCCCAGGAGCAGCAGGGTGAGCAGCCTGCACCCGGCGATGGCGCGCCGGGCGATCCCCATCAAGTCACAGTTGAAATGCAGCATGTCATTGGTATGGTGCCTCATTGGCCACAGCAGCGGAACACAGATCCGTCGCTGGCAGTCCCGTGAGAGCTAGCGATGCCTGAGCGCTTTAGTGCCTACAGAATCCATCAACGTGACGGCGGCATCGAAGCGCGCTTCGAGCAGCTCCTGCTTGCGGATCTGTCGCCCGGCGAAGTCGTGATTCGCGTGTCTCATTCGAGCATCAACTACAAGGACGCGCTGGCGGCGACCGGCGCCGGTCGCATCCTGCGACGCTATCCGCTGGTCGGCGGTATCGACCTCGCGGGCAGCGTCGAGCAATCGAGCGATCCGGCCTATCAGCGTGGCGATGCCGTGCTGGTGACCGGCTGCGGACTATCGGAAACCCGCGATGGCGGCTATGCGCAATTCGCGCGCGTGCCGGCATCGGCCGTGGTGGCGATGCCAGCCGGTCTGGATGCCGTCTCGGCGATGGCGATCGGCACCGCCGGTTTCGCCGCGGCGCGCGCGATCATGCGCATGGAAATCAACGGCCAGACACCCGCGCTGGGGCCGGTGATCGTGACCGGCGCGACCGGGGGCGTCGGCTCGCTGGCGATCGACATGCTGGCGGCCAGGGGCTACGAAGTAGTCGCGCTGACCGGCAAGCCCGAATCCGAAGAGTATCTGCGTGCGCTCGGCGCGACGCAGCTGCTGCTGCGCGGCGAGCTGCCGCTTGGCAAGCAGGCGTTGGAGTCGGCGCGCTGGGGCGGGGCCATCGACAACGCCGGCGGCGAGACGCTGGCCTGGCTGCTGCGTACCACGCACGACGGCGGCAATGTGGCGAGCATCGGACTCGCGGCCGGCGCCGAGCTGCATACCACGGTGATGCCTTTCATACTGCGCGGCGTCAGTCTGCTCGGCGTGAATTCAACGGCCGCTCCGCGCGATGTCCGCGTCGCAGTCTGGTCGCGCCTGTCCAGCGATCTCAAGCCGCGGCATCTGGATCGGATCGTCACTCGCAGCATCGGGCTCGCCGAGCTGCCGGCCGCATTCGAGTCTTTTCTCAAGGGCAGCGTCATCGGCCGCACCGTGGTGCGTATCGGCCCAGTGGCGGTCTGAAGCGAGCGTGCAAGGTGCTGCGCGAGCACTCGCAACAGCGATGACCAGCGAGCAGCAACAACTGATCGACGATGCCGCCTTGCTCGGCGTGACGCTGCCGGCCGAGCAGGCGGCACGAGCGCTGCAGCTGCTCGATGAGCTATCGATCTGGAATCGCAGCTATAACCTGACCAGCATCACCGAGCGTGGCGCCATGATCCGAGGCCATCTGCTCGATAGTCTGAGTGCGCACGTCGAGCTCGAGGGCACGCGGATCGCCGATGTCGGTACCGGGGCCGGCTTCCCCGGCCTGCCGCTCGCGCTGCTGTCGCCACAGCGCAGTTTCACGCTGATCGATTCGGTGGCCAAGAAAATCCGCTTCGTGACGCATGCGGCGCGCAAGCTTGCGCTTACCAACGTCACGCCATTGCAGGCGCGGGTCGAGACCCTGGCGCCGGCCGCCGCCTTCGATACCGTGCTCGTGCGCGCCTACGCCGCGCTGCCGGATGTGCTCGTCAGCGTGCAGGGCCTGTGCGGCCCTGGGACGCGCGTGCTGGCGCTCAAGGGCCGCTACCCGGCCGCTGAGCTCGCCGAGCTGCCGGCAGGCTGGCGGCTGGAGCACTCACGCGCGCTGCGGATCCCCGGCCTGAACGCCGAGCGCCATATTCTCAGGCTTGTGCCGCTGGCTCTGTGAGCTCGCCCGGTCGCCTCCCCAGCAGCGACGCGGGAATATTGAAAGCGCTGGCGAGCGATACCAGCAGCGCGGCCGCATACTGAATCGACTGGATCAGCAGCGCCGCGAGCCAGACGGTCAGGTCGGGACTTGCCATTTCCTTGGGGATGGTGCGGATGCCGATCGCACAACACCACAGCGCGACCATGAGCAGACTCTCCTCGCGCGCGGCGGCCACCGCGGACAAAAAGCGGTGCGGCGCACTGTGCTTGGGAGTGCGGAAAAATGGCTCGTTGCGCGTCAGCAGCCCCTTGAGGACCGCCAGACCGATGGTATGCGCGAGCGCCAGGCCCGAAATCGCGGCAGCCGCGGTCTGGCGGATGTTCATGCCTACGCGGTGGGTGTACAGGTGCACCAGCTTGACCAGCTTGAACGTGAACAGCGACAGCGGCAGCACCGAAAATACCAGCAGCGGCGGATCGATCTTCTGCGGCGCCAGGATCATCGCCATCGACCAGCCGATAGCCGCGATATTGAACAGCAGATTGAAGCCGTCGGCGAGCCAGGGCAGCCAGCCGGCGATGAAGTGATAACGTTGCCCCGCGGTCAGCGCACTGTGCGCCGGCCGCAGCAACGCGGCCGCATGGTGCCGCAGGATCTGCATGGCGCCGTAGGCCCAACGGAAGCGCTGGCGCTTGTAGTCGATGAAGGTGTCGGGCATCAGGCCGCGACCATAGCTGCGCGCAATGTAGACCGCCTCGTAACCGGCCTCGAACACGCGCAGGCCTAGCTCGGCATCCTCGGTGATGCACCACTCGGCCCAGCCGCCGACCGCCCACAGCACGTAGCGCCGAACCAGCGTCATGGTGCCGTGCTGAATGATCGCGTTGCGCTCGTTGCGCGTGATCATGCCGATATAGAAGAAGCCGCGGAATTCCGCGTAGCACATCGCCTTGAACGCGTTGTCGTGCTCGTCGCGGTAATCCTGCGGCGCCTGGACGATCGCGATGCGCGGGTTTTCGAACGCCGGCACCAGATCGAGCAACCAGTTCGGCTCGACCTTGTAGTCGCTGTCGATGACGGCGATGACTTCGGCGTCCGTAGCGGTTTTCGTCAGCGCGTAGTTGAGAGCGCCGGCCTTGAAACCCGCCAGCGGCGCGACGTGAAAGAAGCGGAAGCGCTCGCCGAGCTTGCGGCAATGCGCCTCGACCGGGCGCCAGATGGCTTCGTCGCGCGTGTTGTTGTCGATCACGACGACTTCGTAGTTCGGGTAGTTCAGGCGCGATAGCGCGTCGAGGGTTTCGATCAGCATGTCCGGCGGCTCGTTGTACGCCGGCACGTGCACCGATACCTTGCGGGTCGATGCGGTGGCGTTACGCGCCGGGTCGAACAGTCGAATGTGGGCCCCGGTCCAGTGGGCCTCGGCCCATTCGTGCGCTTCGGCGAACAGCACGGCGACCACGCCGAGCATCCCCAGGATCAGCAGCGAGCCGACCACGACGGTCGTTGGCGTCAGGTACTGCTGCGTGTAATCGTAGATGACCCACACGGTGATGGTCGCCGCGGCGTAGACGACGATCGCGATCAGGGTACGGCCGACGGTGCGCAATGATCCGCTATGCATATAGAACACGCCGAGCATCAGCAGTGCCAGCGTCACCGAGATCGCGGCCAGCATGTGCCACCCGGGAATGCGCACGATTGGCGCCACGAATTCGAATTTCGGCTGCCGGTCGACATCGTAGATGCCCCAGTAGGCGCCGACCGCGCCCTCATCGCGCGCTTTCCACGGCTGGTCGAAGGCCTCCATGATGTAGTAGCGCTCGCCCTCTTTCTCGGCCCGCGCCAGGAACTGCCGAAGAAACAGCGCTTCGTTCGAGACCGAGGCCACGGCGCCGCCGCGGATGCGCCCTTCGGACGGCCAGCCGATCTCACCGATGATCACGGGCTTCTTCGGGTAGGCAGCCTGCACCGCCTTGAGCTCGCGGAAGCAGAAGTCGACCGCGGATTCGACGTCGACGCCTTCCCAATAAGGGAACAGGTGCACGGCAATGAAGTCTACGTGCCGCGCGATCTCCGGGTTCTTGAGCCAGGTGGCCCAGGTATCGGCATAACCCACCGGCTGGCGAACCGCCGCCCGGGCGCGATCCAGGTCTGCCGACAGCTCCTCGACCGTCAGGTCACCGCGCAACAGCACTTCGTTGCCGATCATGACGCGCACGACGTTGCGATACTCGTGCGCCAGCGCGATCCCGGTACGGATCTCCTGCTCGTTTTCGGCTTTGTTCTTGCTCAACTGCACGCCGAGCGCGACGCTGACGTTGTGTTTCGCCGCCAGCTCCGGAATTCTGCCGAGCGTGCCCAGCACCGAGTAGGTGCGCACCGCATAGGTCTTGTTGGCGAGCAGCTTCAGATCGGAGTCGATCTGCTCCACCGACGGAATGTCCTTGCCGCCAAACGGATTCTGATCCGCGGCATAGGGCGAGAACGCGACACCCTGAATATGGGCGGGCCAGGGCGGCTCGCTCTCGGGACGATTCAGGTACCCCCACACGCCGAAAGTCATGACCGCAAACACGGCGGCCACGAGAATTCCGGAGACCAACTTCATGGCTACAGTTTACCTGTAGTCCGGGACCGCCAAGGGCTAGACTAATGACGTTATGAAGCGTGTCATCGCGGTCGCCAATCAAAAAGGGGGGGTGGGGAAGACGACGACCGCCGTGAATCTTGCCGCGTCCTTTGCCGCCATGCGCCGCCGCGTGCTGTTGATCGATCTGGATCCGCAGGGCAATGCCACCACCGGCTTTGGCATTGATAAAGCCGCGATCGCGCGCGGATCCTGCGAAGTGCTGCTCGGTGAATGCACCGCCGCCGAGGCCGTGCTGACTGTCGGCCCGATCGGCCACACCGAGGCGCGTAGTGCGCTGGCCGTGTTGCCGGCGAATCAGGACCTGACGGCCGCGGAGGTACGCATGATCGGCTTGGCCAGCGGCCGCGAGCAACGGCTGCGCGCCGCGCTCGAACCGATACGCGCCGACTACGATCTGGTGCTGATCGATTGTCCGCCGGCGCTCAACATGCTGACGGTCAATGCTCTGGTGGCCGCCGACTGCGTATTGATACCGATGCAATGCGAGTATTACGCGCTCGAGGGCCTGTCGTCGCTGGTCGCGACCATCGAGCAGATCCGCGCAACCGCGAATGAGAGCCTCGAGATCGAAGGCATTTTGCGCACCATGTTCGATGCGCGTAACAATCTCGCCGTGGAAGTCGGCGCGCAGCTGATAATGCATTTCGGCGACAAGGTGTTTCGCACGGTCGTGCCGCGCAATATCAAATTGGCCGAGGCGCCGAGTTTTGGTAAGCCGGCGCTGGTCCATGACCCGGATTCACGCGGCGCACTGGCCTACCTGGCATTGGCCGGCGAGATGCTGCGGCGTGAAGAGGAGATCCACGTGGCGGCGAGCCCCAGGACCGCCGGCGGCTCCGGCAGCGCCGAGCCCGCGCCGACGATGGAACCGGCGCGGTAATCGCGCGTTATCATCCGCGCATGAGACAGAAGAAGCCGACGCTGGGCCGCGGGCTCGCTGACCTGCTCGGCCAGGCCCGGCCAAACGCGGCAGCGACGCCGGCCACGGACGGGGCTCCCGCGCGTACGCACGCCGATCAGGAACTGGCACGGCTGCCGCTCGATCTCCTGCAGCGCGGCCGCTATCAGCCGCGCATCGACATGCGGCCCGAAAGCCTGGCCGAGCTCGCCGATTCGATTCGCGTCCAGGGCGTGGTGCAGCCGATCGTGGTACGGCCGATCGGCTCGCCCGATACCCACGGCGTCCAGCGCTACGAGATCATTGCCGGCGAGCGCCGCTGGCGGGCCGCGCAGCAGGCGGGACTGCGCGACATTCCGGCCCTCATTCGGCCGGTCGCGGACGAAGCGGC
>Ga0116222_1001628_pt1 | contig 12334 bp, 11 predicted proteins | sample Sb_taG_12_FD_88963 | JGI IMG/M metagenome (GOLD analysis project Ga0116222, IMG submission 88963) | Peat soil microbial communities from Weissenstadt, Germany - Sb_50d_9_AC metaG | ecosystem: Environmental > Terrestrial > Soil > Wetlands > Peat | place: Germany: Weissenstadt | collected 2010-09-21
CGATCACCCGCTCGACGCCGAGGTACCGGGCGATCCGCGCGGAGAACTGCCCGATGGGCCCGAGGCCGAGCACGGCCAGCGTGCCGTCCCTGGGCGTGTCGGCGTAGACAACCGCCTGGTAGGCGGTGGGCAGCACGTCGGACAGGAACAGGTACTGCTCGTCCGGGCCGTCGGCCGGGACCTTGACCGGGCCGAACTGCGCCTGCGGGACCCGCAGGAACTGCGCCTGCCCGCCGGGGACCGAACCGTACAGCGAGGTGTAGCCGAACAGCGCCGCCCCCTTGCCCTGCTCACGGACCTGGGTGGTCTCGCACTGCGCGTACAGCCCGCGCCTGCACATCCAGCAGTGCCCGCAGGAGATGTTGAACGGGATGACCACCCGGTCACCGGGCACCAGGTTCGTGATGTCCCGGCCTACCTCGGCCACGACGCCCATAGCCTCGTGGCCGAGGATGTCACCCGGGGCCAGGTAGGGCCCGAGCACGCCGTACAGGTGCAGGTCAGAGCCGCAGATCGCGGTGGAGGTGACCTCGATGATCGCGTCGTTCGGCTCCTGAATGCGCGGATCGGGCACCTCGGTGACCCGCACGTCGAGGTTGCCCTGCCATGTCAGTGCCTTCATGAGTCGCTCCCGTCTGAATGCAATCGGCGCCTCCTGCCCGCGCGGACGGCGAATCAACCTCAATGGGGCCGGAAGTTCCGGTTTCCCGGCTCCACCCGCGGGAAGCGGGCACGCCCATGAAACGGATCCCCGACGATATCCGCGGCGAGGTGACGCTGATCACCGGCGCATCCCGTGGCCTCGGCCTGCTGCTGGCCCGTGAGCTTGCCCGCCACTCCTGCCCCCTGGTCATCTGCGCCCGCCACCAAGCGGAACTGAAACGCGCGGCCGGGCAACTGCGCGCGGCTGGCGCCGAGGTCACCGCCGTGGCCTGCGACATGACCGACGAAGCGTCGGCGCAGTTGCTGGTCGACACCGCGCTCGAGCGCTACGGCCGGCTCGACATCCTGGTCAACAATGCCGGGATCATCCAGGTCGGCCCGGTGCAGGCGGCCGAGCTGACGCACTATGAAACCGCGCTGAACACTATGGCGCTCGCGCCCGTCCGCCTGGCGCTCACCGCGCTGCCCGTGATGCGGAATCAGGGTCACGGCAGGATCGTCACGATCGCCTCGATCGGCGGCAAGCTGAGCGTCCCGCACCTGCTGCCGTACAGTACGGCCAAGTTCGCCGCCGTCGGGTTCTCCGAAGGGCTCCGCGCCGAGCTCGGCCCCGGACCGGTGACGGTCACCACCGTCGTACCCGGGCTGATGCGCACCGGATCCCATGTCCAGGCCCGCTTCACCGGGCAGGCCAGCCAGGAGTTCACCTGGTTCGCGCTCGGCGCCAGCCTGCCGCTGATCTCGATGGACGCGGAGCGAGCCGCCCGCCAGATCGTCGAGGCGGTCCGCCGGCGTCGGCCGGAAATCATCCTGACCCCGGCCGGCCAGCTCGTCTCACGGCTGGCCGGCCTCGCGCCCGGGCTGACATCCCAGATCCTCCACCTGACGCAGCGGCTGACCCTGCCGGCACCGAGCAGTCGCGGGGATGACCAGGGCACCCCGGGACATGAACTGAACCCAGCGCTGCCCCAGCAGGCCTTCGATCGCCTCACCACCCTGGGCCGGGCGGCCGCCAGCCGCTTCAACGAACGCCAAGAGCGGTGACCGGCCAGCCGTTACCGGTTTCGCCGCCGCCCTGGCGGGCAGGGCGCCTGCGGCACGAGCTGCGCCACACTATGATGCCCGAGACCGTCAAGACCGCCACCCAGGCCCGGCAGACCGAGCCGGGTAGCGGCGATCAGGACCGGACAGATCGTAAAACCACGGTCCGTTCAGGATTATCTAAAGACCTTTATCCGAACGGACCGTGGCTTCTGGAACCGGCCGACCGGGCACGCCTGCCGTGGGCCGACCTGACGGCGGTTAGGCGCTGCGGGCCTGCGCCGGGTGCTTGCCCTCGGCGAACTCTTCGACGATCTTGGCGCAGAACGCGGGCAGGTCATCAGGCCCGCGGCTGGTCACCAGGCCCTGGTCGGTGACGACCTCCTGGTCGACCCAGGTGCCGCCGGCGTTGCGGATGTCGGTGGCCAGGGTCGGCCACGACGTCAGGGTGCGGCCGCGGACCACGTCGGCCTCGACCAGCGTCCACGGGCCGTGACAGATCACCCCGGCCGGCTTGCCGGCCTCCAAGAAGCCCCGGACCAGGCGGACCGCGTCGGCGTCACCGCGGAGCTTGTCCGCGCCGACCGTGCCGCCAGGCACGAGCAGGGCGTCGTAGTCGTCGGCGGAGACCTGGCCGAAGGCCTTGTCGACGGTGAAGGTCTCGCCCGGCTCGAGATCATGGTTGCAGGTGCGGGCCTGGCCGGGCTCGGCGCCGATCACATCGACATCAGCGCCGGCCTCCTGGACCGCCTTCTTCGGCTCGGTGAACTCGACCTGCTCGCTACCCGCCGGGGCGAGCAGGATGGCGACCTTGCGGCCGCGCAGTGGCTGGGTGGCCATGGCATCTCCTTTCTGTCGCCGCGCCCGGCTACCCAGCCAGCCAACGCCAAACCTGCGCAACCGGAGGTAGCCGAGTGCGCCTGGAAATCGAGATTTGCGGCGCCAGATAGCTTGTTCACCCGGCCAGCTGCCCGTCATCTCAGCGGCGGTGTGACAGGAACGCGGCCAGCCCTCGTCCTTGATGGCTCGCGATGAACACCTCGGGCGCCGCGACCAGGATCTCGTCGGCGTGGGCCAGGCACACCCAGGCCTTGTCCCCCAGCGAATCGGCCAGCTTCACCACGGCCTGGCTGGGACAGGGCCCTCCGTCTAGGTCACGCACCCGGCACGGGCGATTGGTCTCGCCGCGCGCGCAGCCAGCGCGGCGGCCTCCCTCAGCAGGGAGAACCGGATGGAAGATTCGTCCTCCGCCAGCACAGGCTGGGCCGCGGAGGGTTCGCGCGTGCCGAGCAGGATAGTGTTCCCGTCCGGGTCGAGAACCTTCACCTCACCGCCGAGGGCGTGCGGGGGGTGCCCGGTTCGGGTGATCCGCACGCCGGCCGCCGCGAGCGCGCCGACGACAGCCTCGACATCGTCATAGAAGAAGTAGAACAGCAGCGGCAACGGGGGGATCTCCAGCGGCGGACGGGTCGAGGTCAGCAGGACGAACAGCGTGTGGTGCTGAAGGGCCGACCACGCAGACGTCGCGGCCCGCCCTGCCCTCAGCTCACGGAAGCCGAGCAGCTCGTAAAACGCGCGGGAAGTGTCGATGTCCTTGACATACGTGGCTGCGTACATCGATCGCGCCGTTGGCGGCATGAGCACAAGGTACGCCCGCTGCTCCAGCGGCGCCATGCGGCAGGCAGGACCTTCCCGGCGGTCGCAGCGAAAGGTATCAGGAGCCCCGCGGCCATTCACCTCCGCCATGTCGACCTGGCGCTCGACCCCGCTGCCGAACAGCCAGCGGCATACCAGGATGCCGGCCAGCGCTATGAGCGCCGCGATGGCCGCGGTCGCCGCGCCGCCGGACCACAGCTGTCTCGCGTCTTCCGTACGGCCCGAGGAGCTCCTGGGCACCGCACGGACCGTCCTGCGGTTCTAGGGCCGGCTAGGAGGCCTGCCTGCGGATCGCGGCGGGCTGGTGCAGCAGATCGCCACCGGCGTCAGCACAGCGCCAGCCCGTCGTCGGCTGCACGGTGGCGCACGTTGCCGTCGCGTTAGGCGGGAGACAGCGGCCGCGCCATGCCGATCCGGGCATATCTGGCCAGCGAGTGAAAAGGAGTTCAGAGATGGCCCGCTACCACGCGACCGTGAAGTCGCGCAGTTGACGGCCGGCTCAGCCGACGGGGGGCGGCGCGGCGGCCGACTCAGCCAGCCCCGCGGAGCCTGCTCCTGGGCGCACCTGGGGAAACGGGCCCCCCAGCTCGTAGCCACGCCACCACTTCGGCAGCCGACCGGTCTCCGGGCAGCACAACACCTACCCGACATGCGGGGCGAGGTCGTCGGTACAGAACCAGCAGCGTTTGCGCCCGCCGTTGAGCCGGGCTTTATCCCGGGCGGGCAGCCCGGACCCGCCCGCGGTCTCACCTGGCCCGGCGTTTCGGGGAGAGGGGAAGAAGCCGCTGGTGCGGGCGGCGTAGCCGGGGCGGGAAGCGGTCCTCCGGCGGTCGGTCATGGCCTGGCCGGTACCGGTGGTCAGGATGAACGTCATCAGCAGCGGCGCGAACACGATCGCCAGCCCAGTCCACGATCCCAGGCTGATCGCGAACAGCCCCCACCATATGCAGCAAACTCCGAAGCAGTTCGGGTGCCTGGCGCCGGATCATAGCAACCGGCGTGGGTGACGAACGTCACGGCTGCCGATGTTTACGTAGGGTCACCCCGGTTAGGCGTATGTCCTTGCCGGACCGAGAAGACAATCAAGGAGCCAGGCGTTGGTACCACGTGCCCAGCTGCGCGATCTTGCCGATAACGCGTTGCTGGAGCGGATTCGTCCCCTCCCGCTGCACAGCGAGGAGCGCGCGATGATCTGCGAGGTCCTGGTTGAGCGGTACACGGCGACGGTCCGGTCCTACGTCCGCCAGTACCGCGGTAGCCCGGTGCCGGACGAGGAGCTGATGCAGGTCGGGTACGTCGGCCTGCTGAAGGCGATCAACAACTTCGACCCCGAAGTCGGGGAAAGCCTGTCCGCTTATGCCCGGCCGTGTATCAGCGGGGAGATCAAGCGGTATTTCCGCGACAAGCGGTGGCAGGTGCACGTGCGCCGCCAAGCCCAGGAACTCCTGCTGGAGATGCGTCAGGCGACCGAGGAGCTGACGCACCAGCTCGGCCGGGTCCCGGCCCACGGTGAGCTGGCGCAGCAGCTGGGGGTCACCGAGGACGACATCGCCGAGGCGCGCCAGGCGGACCTGGTGTTCAGCGCCTATTCCCTGGATGCCCCGGTGAGCGACCGGGAGGACCCCGCCCAGCTCGCCGACCTGCTCGGTGCGGAGGATGAGGCGGTGGGGCTTGCCATCGACATGGAAGCGGTCAGCTCCCACCTGGAGGAACTGCCCGAACGCGAGCAGCGGGTCCTGGCCCTGCGGTTCTGGGGCAACCTCACCCAGGCTGAGATCGGCGGCCGCCTGGGCATCTCCCAGATGCACGTATCGCGGCTGCTGGCCCGGGCGCTGGCCTACCTGCGCGACCAGCTGACCAGTGAACCGGCCGGATCAGAAGGGATGGGCAGCTGAGCGTGCCGCGCCCGGACTGGCAGGACTGGCGGCGATGGGTGCCGGACCCGGATGTCGACTGGTCGGATTGGCGTTCGTGGCTGCGGAGGGCTGCCTCGGCCGACTGGGCGGCGGGACCGTGGCCGGGCGCGCCGTGGGACCAGGCCGAACGGGCCGGGGAGATCTCCCTGACCTTGCGCGCGTTCGGCGAGGACGAGCCGGGAGACGGGATGGGTGAGCATCTGGCCGCGGTCTGGCCATCGTTCCGGCGATGGTGGCGGGAGAGCCCGAATACCCGCCCGACGGCCCACGAGGCCCGGGCGCGGCTGCGGGAGCATATGCCCGAGCTCGTCCCGATCTGGCAGCGGCTGACACGCCTGCTCGGCGATGATCCCGATGCGGCAGCCGCGCTGGCCTTGTGGAACCCGCCGCCGTTCCTGACCGGCTGCTCGCAGGCGGCCGTGCTGCCCGGCGGTCCGGCGCTGATCCGCAACTACGACTGGGATTACCGGCTGTTCGAAGCGACGGTGGCCAGGACGGCATTCGGCGGACGGCAGGTGCTCGGCATGCTCGACTGCATGTGGGGGCTGCTGGACGGGGTGAACGACGCCGGCCTGGCCGTCTCGCTGACCTTCGGCGGTCGGCCGCAGGTCGGCGAGGGTTTCGGGATCCCGCTGGTGCTCCGGTACGTGCTGCAGACCTGCGGGACGGTCGACGACGCTGTGCGGACATTGCGTCGTGTCCCGGTCCACATGTCCTACAACGTGACGGCGGTCGACCGGGACGGGCGCCGGGCCACGGTCTACTTGGCCCCGGACCGGCCCGCGCACGTCACCAGCCTGGCCGTGTCCACCAACCATCAGGGCACGGTGGAATGGGCGCCCTACGCTGCCGCGATCCGGAGTGTCGAGCGGCTGGAGCATCTGGAGGAACTGGTGGCGGCCGGGGCGGATGTTCCCAGCGTCGTCGCGGCGTGCCAGCGGTCGCCGCTCTACGCCACTCGTTTCGACGCCGGGTTCGGGACTCTTTACACCGCCGAGTACCGCCCGGCCGGCGGTGCGGCAAGCTACCACTGGCCCGGATACGCCTGGGATCAGTCCCTGGACCATCTCCGCCCGGGCCGTATCGAGATCCACCTCGGCTCATCCCGGGACGCTGCGCCTGAGTAAGTCCAGGCCGGGCAGGAGACGGGCGGGAAGCGGCCCCTCGCGGACCCTTCCGTCATTGTTGCGGGTCAGGTGCCATGCCCGGGCGCCCTGCCGGGTGATCACCGACGACGGGCTGCGCTGATCACGGTGCCGGGCTGGTCCTCACCAGCGGTACCACCGTCGCCGCGACCCGCCCTCGCCCACGCGCACGAGAAAGCCGAGCAGCCAGATCACCAAGACAACGAGCGCGATCCACCACAAGATGTGGATCGCGAACCCGAGCCCGCCGAGAACGAGGGCAAGAAGCAGAACAAGCAGGATGACCGCCATGAGCTGACCCCTTCCGTATGGCGGTCCGCGGCTACCCGGATATCCGCGCTTCACACCAACCCGTAGCGGCCTTCTCGCGCGGCTGGCCGGCTCGCGCCGGCCTAGGTGCGCCACCGGCCGTTCGGAGGAAAGAATTTCGTTTGATCCGAACGGCTCCGTGCCTTCACCGCCTGGGCAGCGGTCATGCCGGGGCGGTCGAGGCAGCGTCTCCGAAAGCACTGCACCGCGGCGTCCCGCTTAGGAAACCGAATGGGCGAGCGTGGCAGGTTCTCACGCCCTCCCGGCTTGAGCAGCTCATCCGCGGGTAGCTCCGGGGAGCCGTCCCACGCCTGAAGACGGCTGAAGGGAGACCGCCTTGCCGCGCCACCCGGCCATGACCGATTCGGCTCGCGCCGGCGAGCGTGACCGCACGGCTGACACGGCGGGAAACGGCCGACCCGAGGCGGCCGAAGTCCGGGCGCAAGAGGAAGTCCGGACCCAGGACGACCGCGCCCCGGAAGACCGCGGCGGGCAGGAAGACCGCATCCAGGAGGCCCTCGAGACGGCCGCGGCTGTGGCCGAAGAGACCGGCGGCCTGGGGACTCCGGGGCGGCCGATCAACAGGCGCTCCCCGTTCATGATCGGCATGACCGCCGCGTTCGGCGTGGCGGTCGCCTACGGCCTGATCGAGCTGTTCATCAGGGCCAGGTCCGTGCTCATCATCATCGGCCTGGCCATGTTCATCGCGGCCGGCCTGGACCCCGTCGTGGGTTGGTTGGTGCGCCACCGCATACCCCGGTGGGCTGCCGTCCTCATCGTCGTCGGCTGCGCCCTGGGGGTGCTGACGGCCTTTCTCGCGGCCGCGATCCCGCCGCTCGCGTCCGAAGCCACCTCGCTGGCCCATCAGATCCCGCATTACATGCACGACCTGCAGGACCGCAACTCGCAACTGGGCAGGCTCAACCTCAAGTACCACCTCCAGCAGCGGCTTTCCAAGCTGGTCAGCGGCGGGGGGAGTTCCCTGATCGGAGGGGTGCTGGGCGCTGGGAAACTGGTCCTCAGCACGGCTTCGTTCATCGTCGCGGTGCTGGTGCTCAGCATCTATTTCCTGGCCGGCCTGCCGCGCATCAAGGTCTTCGCCTACCAGCTGGTGCCGCATTCACGGCGTCCCCGGGTCATCCTGATCGGCGACGAGATCCTGGCCAAGGTCGGGGGCTACGTGCTCGGGAACTTCATCACCTCGGTGATCGCCAGCCTGGGCACCTACTTCTGGCTGCTCGCCTTCGGCGTCCCGTACCCGATCCTGCTGGCCATGTTCGTCGCCTTGCTCGACCTCATCCCGGTGATCGGGTCGACCATCGGCGGGATCGTGGTGACGCTCGTCGCGCTGACCGTCTCGCTGCCCGTGGCCCTGGCCACCCTCGGCTTCTATATCGCTTACCGGCTGGCGGAGGACTACCTCATCGTGCCCCGGATCATGGGCCGCACCGTGCAGCTGCCCGCGATCGTCAGCCTGGTCGCGGTGCTGATCGGCGGGGTCCTGCTGGGCATCGTCGGCGCCCTCGTGGCGATCCCGGTCGCCGCGGCCGTCCGGCTGCTCCTGCACGAAATAGCGATCCGCCGCCTCGACCGGAGCTGACCGCGACCTACGTCCGGGACATCAAGGCCTCGCGCGCCGTCCTAATACCGCAGCTACCGGCCTGGGCGGAGCGCGACACCACGGCCCGTTCGGCATTGACGCAATCCTTTACCGAACGGCCCGTCCAGTGCCAGCATCCCCGGACTGGTCCGGCCGGGCGAGATCATAGCTCCGGATCAGGACGGGATATCATCTGACCCTATAAGGGCCGGGCCTCTTCCCAGCTCAGCCCGGTAGCAGGACGCTCCGGGTGAGAGATCCAAGCTCGGGAAAGGAGACCCGGCAATGTCTGATACGTGAATGGTCCCCAGCTGGGCAGGCGCCAGCGGACCCCGGCCGGTGATGTCGTGCCAGGGCCTGCGGTGACTGGCTGTCAGGCGGCTGGGCTGAGGGTGACGGTATGGCCGAGGGCCTGGAGCTTGGCGATGAGCCGCCGGGTCTCGCGTTCGGGGTCCTGGAGGCTGGCGAAGTAGTCGGCGCCCAGCTCGTAGTACGGCTTTCCGGTCACCATGATGTGCCAGATGATGACGATCATGGCGTGGGCCACCACCACGATGGCCTTCTTCTTGGCAGTGGGGCTGCGGTAGCCGCCGTTCTTCATCACGTGCCGGTGGTAGAGGGATTTGAGGTAGCCGTCGTGGCGGACTGCGGCCCAGGCGCACTCGACCAGCAGGGTCTGCAGGTGCGTGTTGCCCGGGCGGGGCTTGCCGGAGCGGCGCTTGCCGGCGGATTGGTGGTTGCCGGGGCACAGCCCGGTCCAGGAGGCCAGGTGCGCGTCGTCGGGGAAGAACTCCTTGACGGCGACGCCGATCTCGGAGATCACCGCGGCGGCGGCGTGCCGGCCGATCCCGGGGATGGTGGCCAGCAGGTCCCGCCAGCATTGAAAGGGCTCCATCATCTGCTCGATCCGGGCGTCCAGCCGGGCGATCGCCGCCTCCAGGTGGTCGATGTGGTCCAGGTGCAGGCGGCACATCAGGGCGTGGTGGTCGCCGAAGCGGCCTTCCAGGGCCATGGACAGGTCCGCGATCTTGGCCCGCATCTTGCCCTTGGCCAGCTGGGCCAGGACCGGGCCGCGGCGTTCCCCGTCGATCAGCGCCTCGATCATCGCCCGCCCGGACTTGGTGGCAATGGACCAGGCCACCGAGTCGATCTTGATCCCGGCATCTTGCAAAGTGTTGCCGAGCCGGGCGATCTCGCTGACCCGCTGCTGGACGATCTTGGTGCGGTAGCGGACCACGTCCCGGGCAGCCTTGATCTCGGCCGGGGGAATGAAGCTGCCCGCCAGCAGCCCGCACTCCAGCAAGTGCGCTAGCCACTCCGCATCGGCATAATCCGTCTTGCGGCCCGGCACGTTCTTCACATGCGCGGCGTTGCAGATCAGGACCTTGTCAAAGTCCCCGTGCTCGAGCAGCGCGTAATAGACCGGCATGCTATAGACGCCGGTCGCCTCCATCGCCACATGCGTGACCCCGAGCGAGACCAGCCACCGGGCAGCCTCACCCATCACCCCGTAAAACGTCCTGAACGCCCGCTTGACGGTGACCCGGCCATCCGGCCCGTCACCTGGCATCCGCACCGCGACCGCAATCTCGTCCTTGCCGACGTCGATCGCCGCGCAGCGCTCATACACGACATGCATGCCCGATCCCTTCCGGGTGAACCGAACCTGGTACGCACGCCGCCCGCAGAGTCCCGTGATAGCTAAGACACTGATACTCGCGTTCGCGACGCAACCGGGGGACGCCCGAAAGGGCCGGGACTCCAGCGTCCAATCTGTCTAACGGTCTCACCGAGCCAAGGCATACCGGCGTCGGCGGGCAACGTACGCACCAGCCATTCTCATCCCCGAGAGCGGCCCGCGGGCAATCGCAATCTGTCTACGTCGGCATCGACGTGCACCGCAAGCGGTCCCAGGTGGCGGTGGTCACTGGGGACGGAAAGGTGCAGCTGAACAAGAACACGGTGAACGGGACCGAGCCCATCTTGCGGCTGATCGGCGATCTGCCGGCCGGCACGCCGGTGGCGTTCGAGGCCGCGTTCGGCTGGGGCTGGCTGGTCCAGCTGCTGGAGGATTACGGCTTTGAGCCGCACCTGGTGCACCCGCTGCGGTGCAAGGCGATCGCCTCGGCACGGCTGAAGAACGACAAGGTCGACGCCGCGACCTTGGCCCAGCTGCTGCGCGCGGACCTGCTGCCGGAGGCGTGGATCGCCCCGCATCAGGTGCGGCAGCTGCGCGCGCTGCTACGACACCGGACCGGGCTGGTCCGGCTCGGCACCCAGCAGCGCAACCGGATCCACGCGGTGGTGGCCGACTTCGGCTATGACCGGTCCGGCAGCTACCTGTCCGGGCCGGGCCGCGGCTGGCTGGCCGGGCTCGAGCTGCCCGCGATCTCCCGCGAGCTCGTGACTGACTACCTGGCCGTCATCGACGGCCTGGCCCCGCTGACCGACCGGATCGACGGCGAGCTGCGCCAGCACGCCAAGGCCGACCCGCGGGTCAAGACGCTGACCACGCTGCCCGGCGTGGGCCAGCTCACCGCGCTGGTCATGCTCGCCGAGATCGGCGACATCACCCGGTTCGGCAGCGCCCGCAAGCTGGCCAGCTGGGCCGGGCTCACGCCCACCGTGCGCGGCTCGGACCTTCATGTCCGGCACGGGCACATCTCCAAACAGGGCTCGGCCTGGCTGCGGTGGGTGCTCAACCAGGCAGCGCAGACCGCCAAGCGCTCCCCGGAATTCGCCGCCACCTACGACGCCATCGCCAAACGCTGCGGGAAGAAGATCGCCACCATCGCGATCTCCCGCAAGCTGCTAACCCCGGCCTGGCACCTGCTCGCCGCGGCCCAGGCACCAGGCCCGGCCACGCCGGAGGCCAGCACGGCCACCGCAGCACACCCCCAGACCGGGAGGGTCACCAAGCCCCGGGCGAGCTCGCTCTCGCGGCATGAGCCGGCCAGCGGCCGCGCTCGATCATCTGACTGAGCAGCCCGGTCCCCGGACACATGGTCATGGCGGCCGCGCACTGGCGCGGCGCCGGATGGGTGCTTGCGAGACCACTCCGCCTGCCACACCGGGGACGACCACGACCCTCAAGACCAGCACGAACACGATCTTCCCCGCTTCCCATGATCCGTCGCCGCTCGCCGGCCTCAAGCTCGTTCGTCCTCGCCGCTCCGCGGCTGCGGGCGCTCCAGCTTGACCCCTCCCGCGCGGCGACGTGAACCAGGCAGCGGCAGGGAAGATCCCGAAGAATAGTCAGGCCCAGCCCGGTGACACCCACGCAAAGCCAACGAGTAAATCTCCTGCGCCCTCTTGACACCAATGGCCCTTATGGGTGCCGCCCAGGCGATCTACCGCTCCCCCGCTTGGCGGCCTTATCGGCGGCTATCTGCTCGGTCAGGGCGTGTGCAGTGGTCAAAGACCCCTCCGGTGGCGCCGACCCGGACTACCTGCGCGAGGTCGTCACCTACTGGCAGGACGGCTTCGACTGGCGGGCCCGCGAGCGCGGACTGAACGCCCTGCCGCAGTTCACCGCCGGCATCGACGGGCAGCGCGTGCACTTCGTGCACGTCCGCGCTGCCGGTTCCGGGCCAGCCCGGCCGGCGCTGCCGCTGGTCCTGACCCACGGCTGGCCCAGCAGCTTCCTGGAGATGCTGCCGCTGGCCGCGCTGCTGACCGATCCCGGCAGTCACGGCGGCGACCCGGACGACGCCTTCGACGTGGTCATCCCCTCGCTGCCCGGCTTCGCGTTCTCCGGCCTGCCGCCGGCCGGGCCGGTGACCCCGCCGGTCATCGGCGATCTGTGGGCCCGCCTGATGAGCGAGGTCCTGGGCTACCCCCGGTTCGGCGCCTACGGCGGCGACATCGGCTCACACGTCACCGGATTCCTCGGCGCCCGGCACCGCGACCGCGTCCTGGGCATCTACACTCACCACCCCAACCTGCATCCCGTGCTGGACGGCGGACGGCCCTTGTCGGCCGCTGAGCAGGGCTACCTCGCCGCC
>Ga0116222_1001630_pt1 | contig 12321 bp, 13 predicted proteins | sample Sb_taG_12_FD_88963 | JGI IMG/M metagenome (GOLD analysis project Ga0116222, IMG submission 88963) | Peat soil microbial communities from Weissenstadt, Germany - Sb_50d_9_AC metaG | ecosystem: Environmental > Terrestrial > Soil > Wetlands > Peat | place: Germany: Weissenstadt | collected 2010-09-21
CTTTCTGTTCGCAAAGCCGCGGCCGGCCGAGGCGATCGACAAGGTCGCGGTAAGGCCCGCCAACGGCCGTCCCACGCCAAAGCTTGCCGCCGCACGCTGACACGCCGGCCGCTAGCGGCTACCTTATCGCCCTTCGCCTCGTGTGGCCGAGGCCACGGAGCGCCCGATGGTCCAGAACAGCTTTCCCGGTCTCGATTTCGGCCTCGGCAGCGATATCGACATGCTGCGCGACACGGTGCGGGCCTTTGCCCAGAACAAGATTGCGCCTTACGCGGCCGAAATCGACCGCTCCAACAGCTTTCCGCGGGAGCTGTGGCCGCAGCTCGGCGAGCTCGGGCTCTTAGGCATCACGGTCGAGGAGGAGTGGGGCGGGGCAGGGCTCGGCTATCTCGCCCATTGCGTCGCCATGGAGGAGATTTCGCGGGCCTGCGCCGCGGTCGGGCTGTCCTATGGCGCGCATTCGAACCTGTGCGTCAACCAGATCCGCCGCAACGGCAGCGACGACCAGCGGCGCCGTTATTTGCCCAAGCTGATTTCCGGCGAGCATGTCGGCGCGCTCGCTATGTCGGAAACGGGCGCGGGCTCCGACGTGGTGTCGATGCGCACGCGCGCCGAGCGCAAGGGCGACCGTTATATCCTCAACGGCTCGAAAATGTGGATCACCAACGGGCCGCTCGCCGACACCTTGGTGGTCTATGCCAAGACCGACCGCACGGCCGGCGCCCGTGGCATCACCGCCTTCCTGGTCGAGAAGACGTTTCCGGGTTTTTCGACGGGCCAAAAGCTCGACAAGCTCGGCATGCGCGGCTCCGACACCAGCGAGATCGTGTTCCAGGACTGCGAGGTGCCCGAAGCCAATGTGCTCGGCGTCGTCGGCAACGGCGTCAATATCCTGATGTCCGGCCTCGATTACGAGCGCGCGGTGCTGGCGGCGGGCCCGGTCGGCGTGATGCAGTCCTGCCTCGACCTGGTCATCCCCTATGTCCACCAGCGCAGCCAGTTCGGCCAGCCGATCGGCCGCTTCCAGCTCATCCAGGCAAAACTCGCCGACATGTACGTGACGCTCAACGCCTCGAAGTCCTACGTCTATGCCGTGGCGCGCGCCTGCGATCGCGGCGAGACCACGCGCGAAGACGCCGCCGGCGCCATCCTCTATGCGGCCGAGCGCGCCACCTGGATGGCGCTCGAAACCATCCAGTGCCTCGGGGGCAACGGCTACATCAACGATTTTCCCGCCGGCCGGCTTTTGCGCGACGCCAAACTTTACGAGATCGGCGCCGGCACCAGCGAAATCCGCCGCATGCTGATCGGGCGCGAGATTTTTGAGAAGACGCGGTAGTTCGTTCAGCCCAGTCGCCGATCGAACTCCAACACTGCGTTGAGCAAAACCTGCGCGCCGGCGGCGCATTCGTCAAAACTCGTCGATTCCGCCTCATTGTGCGAAATGCCTCCGGCACAAGGCACGAAAATCATCGTGGTCGGCGCAACGCGGGCGACATAGGCGGCGTCGTGGCCGGCGCCGGAGGTCATGTCGCGCGATTGGAAGCCGGCTTTGGCGGCGCCGATGTGCACGCATTCGATCAGCTCCGGCGCGAATTTTACGGGAGGTGAGTCCCAAATCCGGGTCTCGGCGTAAGTCAACTGCAGCGGCGGCATGATGTCGGCAAGCGCGGCGCGGAAATTTGCTTCCATGGCGTCGAGGATTTTTTCCTCCGGATGGCGGAAATCGACGCTGAAGAAAACCTCGCCGGGAATGACGTTGCGGCTGTTTGGCTTGCTCTCGATCAGGCCGACGGCGCCGACCGCGTCGGGGGCGTGCTCGCGGGCGATGGCGTCGATGCGCTCGATCATGCGCGCGGCGCCGATCAGCGCGTTCTTGCGCAACCGCATCGGCGTCGTGCCGGTATGCGCCGCCTGCCCGGTGACGGTGACTTCGTACCAGCGTATGCCCTGCACGCCCAGCACCGCGCCGATCATGCGGCCTTCGGCTTCCAGGATCGGGCCCTGCTCGATGTGCAATTCGAACATCGCGGAGAATTTGCGCGCGCCGGCTTTTTCCTCGCCCTTGTAGCCGATGCGCGCCAATTCATCGCCGAATGTCTTGCCGTCGCGGTCGGTGCGCGCGTACGCGTATTCGGGCGAAAACACGCCGGCAAAGACGCCCGATGCCAGCATCGCCGGCGCGAAGCGCGCGCCCTCTTCGTTGGTCCAATTGACGATCTCGATCGGCGCGTTGGTCTCGTAGTCGGCTTGATGGAGCGTGCGCATGGCTTCCAGCGCGCCGAGGACGCCGAGCACGCTGTCGAACTTGCCGCCGGTCGGCTGGGTGTCGAGATGCGAGCCCATGGCGATCGGGGGAAGATTTGGGTTCTTGCCCGGCCGGCGCGCGAACATGGTGCCGACTTCGTCGACCGCGACGGTGCAGCCGAGCGCCTCGCATTGCGCCCTGAACCAGTCGCGCACCTGACGGTCGAGATCGGTCAGCGTCAGGCGGCAAATGCCGCCCTTCGGCGTGGCGCCGATTTGTGCCGTGTGCATCAGCGTGTCCCAGAGCCGTTGGCTGTCGATTTGCAGGTTCTGCACGTCCGAAAAACTCCGGCTGCCGGTGGCGGGCGGGGGCCATATTCTCCGGATTTCATGCTTGAACCAAGCCGGACCCGGGAACGACACTGCCTGAACGACAGGAGGTGACAATGCTGGCACGGATGGGTTCGGCGGCTGTCCTGGCGCTCCTTGTCGTTGCGGCAGCGGTGCCGACCCAGGCCCAAACCCGCAAGCCGACCGCCCGCGAGGTCGCGGCGCTCCGCGATTGCGCGACCAAGGCCAAGGACGATGTCGATGCCGGCGAGGGCCGTTGCCTGTTCAAGCTGGTCGCCGATCCCTGCATGGGGCCGTCCGGCAGCGCCGCCGACCGGGTCATGGCCGACTGCTTTCAGATCGAAGGAGTTATCTGGGACGAGCTGCTCAACGAAAACTACAAAAGCCTGCTCGGCGAGCTTGATGACAGCCAGACCGCAAAGGCCCGCGCCATGCAGCGCGCCTGGATCGCCTATCGCGACACCACCTGCGGCTTCTACTACGACAAGATCCAAGGCACGATGGCGGGCTTCATGGAAGCCGCCTGCGTAACCCGAGAGACGGCGCGGCGGGCCATGCTGCTGGCTTTCTTCAGCCGGTTGTGAGGCGGGCGCCCTGGGGCAATGGCCGAATCGGTCATTGACTTAGTCGGCCAGCGGCGCAATCGCGCCGCCTGCGGCGTACTAACTCATTGAATCTACGACGAATCAGCTATGATGCCGGCTGCCGGCAAACCCGGAGTGAGCGCCATGTTGCGCGTGCGATTGAAAGCCGACGGACGCTTGGTCGAAATCCTGCCCGATGGCAGCGAGCGAGCTATTCCTTCGGACCCGCGTTCCATCGCAACGGCGGCGCATCAGGCGGCGCGTTCGGTGGACGCCCGCTCGCTCGACGCGACCTACGCCCGCAATGTGCGCGGACAGACCGGGCTGACCCAGGCCGCCTTCGCCGCCCGTATCGGCGTGCCGGTCGAGACCGTGCGCAATTGGGAGCAAGGCAAGCGCTCGCCGCGCGGCCCCGCCCGCGCGCTGCTCAAGGTCATCGAGCAGGCCCCGGACGCGGCCTTTGCGGTGCTCGCCAAGGCGAATTCCCGCTAACTGCGGAACGGCTGGTCATCGTCCGCATTGGACTGGCATTCATGCCGGCAATAGCCGATCCTTGGTCCCCAAGCCGGACCTTAAGGAGCAGCGGATGGACGTGATCGAAAGTCATGGCGCCAAGATTCCGGTCATCGGGTTCGGCACCATGACACTGAAGGACAATCTCTGCATCGAGCTGGTCGAGGCGGCGCTGCATCTCGGCTACCGGCATCTTGATACCGGGCAGAACTACGGCAACGAGCGCGAGGTCGGCGACGGCGTCCGTGCCTCCGGCGTGCCGCGCGAGGATATCTTCATCACCACAAAAGTCTGGTTCAACCGCCTGGCGCCGGGCGACCTCGAGCGCTCGGTCGATGAAAGCCTGGAGCGGCTGAAATTGCCATGGGTCGATCTGCTGCTGATCCACTGGCCCAACGCGCAAATCCCGCTGGCGGGATCGATCGACGCCTTATGCAAGGTCAAGCGGGCGGGGCTCGCCAAGCATATCGGGGTCGCCAACTTCACCGTCGCCATGCTCGACGAGGCGACGAAGGCGGCCAGCGAGCCGCTTGCCGCCTTGCAGATCGAAACCCATCCCTATCTCGACCAGACCAAGGTGTTGGCCGCGGCGCGCCGGCTCGGCATGGCGGTCGTCGGCTATTGTCCGCTGGCGCGCGGCAAGGTGCCGGCCGACGCGGTGCTGCAACGCATCGGCCGCGCCCACAATAAGTCGCCGGCGCAAGTGTCGCTGCGCTTCCTCGAGCAGGAGAAGATCATTCCGATTCCGCGGACGTCGAAGCGCGAGCGGCTCGCGGAAAATCTCGGCAGCCTGGAATTCAAGCTGACGGACGCCGAGATGGCGGAGATCGCCATGCTGGCGCGGCCGGGCTCGCGCATCGTCAGTCCGCCGCAGGCGCCGCAATGGGATAGCTAGGCAAGCGAACGTGAGCGTGAACGCACCGGTACCGAGCGTCGAGGCCAATGGGGCGCGGATTCCGCTGCTCGGGCTCGGCACCTGGGAATTGCGCGGACGCACCTGCGCCCGCGTCGTCGAGCAGGCGCTGCGGCTCGGCTATCGCCATATCGATACCGCGGAGCTCTACGAAAACGAGCGCGAGGTCGGCGAAGGTTTTCGCGCCTCGGGCGCCAAGCGCGACGCCGTGTTCGTGACCACGAAAATCTGGCCGAACCATTTCGCCCCGCGCGAGCTCGAGCGGGCGGCGCGCGATTGCCTGGTGCGGCTGCGGCTAAGCGAGGTCGATCTGTTGTTGCTGCACTGGCCCAATCCGCAAATCCCGCTGCCCGAGACCATCGGCGCGCTGTGCAAGGTCAAGCGCGACGGGCTGGCGCGCCACATCGGCGTGTCCAACTTCACCGTGGCGCTCATCGACGAGGCAGTGGCGGCGGCGAGCGAACCTTTGGTGTGCGATCAGATCGAATGCCATCCGTTTCTCGACCAGTCGAAAGTGATCAAGGCCTGCCATGCCCACGGCATGGCGGTGGTCGCCTATAGCCCGATCGCGCGCGGCGACGCGCGCGGCAACGAGGTGCTCGCCCGCATCGGCACCGCGCACAAGAAAACCGCCGTGCAGGTCTGCCTGCGCTTTCTGGTGCAGCAGGACATCGTCGTCATCCCGCGCACCAGCAAAGTGGAGCGGCTGTCGGAGAATGCGGCGATCTTCGATTTCGAGCTGAGCAAGAAGGAAATGACGGAGATCGCCGGCCTCGCGCATCCAGGCGGCAGGGTGGTCGATTGGGCATTTTCCGGCCGGCCGAAGTGGGACTGACTGTCGTCGTCCGCACAGGCGGACGACCCAGTAATCACGGGCGTATCGGTATGAAATCGGCGCTTGCGGTTACTGGGTGCCCGCCTTCGCGGGCATGACATGTCAGAACTCGACGTCGAGCTCCTCCAGCTCATCCGGCTCGACCTTGGCGGCGGCGATCCAGTCCTGCATCTGCGGCAGCGCCATGATGGTGCGGCAGTATTGCGCTGAGACCGGATCGATGGCGACGTCGTAGGTGAGGAAACGCGTGCAGACCGGCGCGTACATGGCGTCCGCGGCGCACGGCTTTGCCCCGAACAGATAGGGGCCTTTGTACTTGGCGATGCAGTCCTGCCAGATCGCGGTGACGCGGTCGATGTCGGCGCGCGCCCCGGCCCACGATTTGAAGCCGGGAAAATGCGCCTTCAGATTCATCGGCAGCGCCGAGCGCAGATTGCTGAAGCCGGAATGCATCTCGCCGCAGATCGCCCGGCAATGGGCGCGCTGCGCCTGGTCGGCCGGCAACAGGCCGGCCTCGGGTTTGATCTCGTGCAGGTATTCGGCAATCGCCAGCGTGTCCCAGACCTTGAGCCCGTCATGAAGCAGGCATGGCACCAGGAAGGAGGGCGACAGCAGGAGCAATTCGGCGCGCGTCGAGGGGTCGTCGGTGCCGACATGCTGCTCGTCGAAATCGAGGTTCGCCATTTTGCATAGCAACCAGCCGCGCAGCGACCAGGAGCCGTAATTCTTGCTGGCGATGGTGAGAGTGGCCTTCGACATCCCGCGCGCTCGTCTTTTAAAGGTGGTGAGAACTCAAGCACTTATGACGCGTATCGGCATAGCGGGCAATGCCGGCGCGCGTTTTCGATTACCTTAAAACCGCGCCCCATTCCCTAGCTGTACAGGATGTTCATATTCTTGTCGCAGTGCAACAAAAAATGCACTAGCTTTCCCGCTTGGGTGAGGGGTCTTGGTCCGCCGTCGTCGGACGCCCACGGCGCCCGTGGACCGCGGGATGCTGTACGTCGCATATCAAATGCACACCGACATCATGGTTCCCGTCCGTACCTGGGCGGGCATGGTGGTCAATGCCGGCGGCGCGCCGCTCATCGCCGACCATCCGGCGATGCGCAATCTCAACGCGGTCTATGAGCTGATCGCCCGCGCCGGTCTCACCCATACGCGCCCGCCATTCGGCATCGACCGCGTCACCGTCGGCAATCGCGAGGTCGAGGTGCGCGAGGAGGCGGCGCATGTGACGCCGTTCGGTACGCTGCTCCATTTCAAGAAAGACATCGCCGCCGTCCAGCCGCGCGTCCTCATGGTGGCACCGCTGTCCGGCCATTTCTCGACGCTCTTGCGGGCGACCGTGCGCACCATGCTGCCCGAGCACGACGTCTACATCACCGACTGGCACAATGCGCGCGACGTGCCGTTGACCGCGGGCCGGTTCGGTTTCGACGAATATATCGATCATCTGATCAAGTTCCTCGAGGTGATGGGGCCGGGCACCCATGTGCTCGCGGTGTGCCAGCCCTGCGTCGCCGTCCTCGCCGCCGCAGCCGTAATGGCGCAGGCCGGCAACAAGGCGCAGCCGCGCAGCATGACCTTGATGGCCGGACCGATCGACACCCGCGTCAATCCGACCACGGTCAATGAGCTCGCCAACAAGCGCACCATCGAATGGTTCGAGCGCACGCTGACCGCTTCGGTGCCGCTGCGCTATCCCGGCGCGTTTCGCCGCGTCTATCCGGGTTTCGTCCAGCTCGCCGCCTTTATGAGCATGAACGTCGAGCGCCACGTCAAGGCGCACCGCGAGCTCTACGAGAACCTCGCCAACGGCGAACTGGAAAAGGCGGCGGTGACCAAAGCGTTCTACGACGAATATTTCGCCGTGCTCGATCTCACCGCCGAGTTCTATCTGGAAACCGTGCGCATCATCTTCCAGGAGCACTTGCTGCCGCTCGGCAAGCTGCAATGGCACGGCAACAAGGTCGACCCGACCGCGATCCGGCGCACCATGCTGCTCACCGTCGAGGGCGAGCGCGACGACATCTGCGCCGTCGGTCAGACGGTGGCCGCGCACGACCTGTGCAGCAAGCTGCGACCGTATCTCAAGCGCCACCACATGCAGGCCGGCGTCGGGCACTATGGAGTTTTTTCCGGCAAGCGCTGGGAGAACCAGATCTATCCGATTTTGAAGAACGTGATTTTGTCGAGCGATTGAACGCCGACGCCGGCTTAGCGCCATCTTGCCAGCTGCCAGGCGCTGCGGTGGAATCCCAGTTCCCTAACGGCGGAACAATCGCATGGCAGATGATACGGCTTTGAACGCAATTACGACGGCGCTGGCGGAGCGCTTCGGCGAGAAATTTGCGATCGATCCGGCGTTGCCCGGTTTGAGCGAGCTTGCCCAAATTGCGGGGCATCGGTCGCACCGGCGCTTTCTGCCGCGCGCGGTGGCTCCCGACCTGTTGCGGCTGCTTTGCGCAACCGCGATGTCGGCGCCGTCCAAGAGCGACCTGCAGCAATGCGACATTGTCGTCGTCACGGATACGGCAATCCGCGCCGGCATCGTCGCGACCATTCCCGACATGCCCTGGATCATGGACGCGCCGGCCTTCCTGGTGTTCGTCGCCAACGGCGAACGGCTGCCGATGCTGGCGCAGCTCCATAACAAGCCGTTTCCGAACGATCATCTCGACCAGTTTTTCAACGCCGCGGTGGATGCGGCGATCGTACTGGCGACATTCCTGCGGGCCGCGTCGGCTGTCGGGCTGGGCTGTTGTCCGATCAGCGCCATCCGCGATCATCCGCAGACCGTCAGCGATCTGTTGCGGCTGCCGCGCCGGGTCATCCCGGTCGCTGGCCTCTGCGTCGGCTGGCCGGCGCAGGCCGGCGAGATCACGCCGCGTCTGTCGCTGCGCACCACGGTGATCGAAAACAGCTATGGCGAGCGCGACCTCGCCAGTGAGATCGACGGCTACGACCGGCGGCGGGCGGCGCTGCGGCCGTATCGCCGGCAACGCAGCCCCGAACGCTGGGGCGAGGCGGATTTTTACGGTTGGTCGGAAGACAAGGCCCGCCAATACGGCGTGCCGACGCGCGCGGACTTTGGCGCCTTCGTGCGGGGCAAGGGCTTTTGCCTCGATTAGCCGGAGCAAAGAACACGACTGCCAATCACGGCCGGCATGCGATTGCATTTTCTCCAGCGATCGAATTGTGCGAAGATATTGAGTTCCCCGCGCATGGCGGGAGGGAGAACGGGATGGCCACGAGCGTCAAGCAGATGATGGAAGCCGCCAATGCCGCGGTGCCGAAGATCACGCCGGCGCAGGTCAAGGAGATGATCGCCAAGGGCAATACGCTGGTGGTCGACGTGCGCGACGGCACCGAAGTGGCTGCGAGCGGCAAGGTCGCCGGTGCCGTGCACGTGTCGCGCGGCCTGCTGGAATTCCGCGCCGATCCGGAATTGCCGTCCCACGACAAGAATTTCGCCAAGGACAAGGACGTTATTCTATATTGCGGCTCCGGCGGCCGTGCGGCGCTTGCCGGCAAGCTGCTCAAGGATTTGGGCTACGAGAAAGTCTACAATCTCGGCGGCTTCAAGGATTGGGCCGACTCCGGCGGCGCGGTCGAAAAGTAAAACGCGCTCAGCGCAGAAACGCTTTTTCCAGTTCGCGCATCCGCGCGTCGCCTTGCAGGGCGAACACGTCGGCGACCGCGGCGATGTCTTTTTCGACGCCGGCGATGCCGCCTTCGGCCAGGATGCGGCGGAAGACGGTTTGCATGGCGGCGACGGCGGCGCGGATGGCGTGATTGCCGCAGATGATCAGCCCGACTTTGCCGAGCGCCGCGACGTCGGCGAATGAAAGCTGCGGATAGCTCGTCGGCACCAGAACCAACGGCACGCGTCCCGGCCAGGCCCGGCAAAATGCCAGGATTTCGTCGGGCGTTTTCTCTTTGCTGTGGATCAGTACCGCGTCGGCTCCGGCTTCGGCATAGGCCGCGCCGCGGCGCAGCGCTTCCTCCTGGCCGCGGCCGGCGATCAGCGCTTCGGTTCGCGCTATGACCAGCACGCCGCCGCTCGCTTTCGCCGCCGCGATCTTGCCCTGAAATTCGCCGGTCGGCACGAGCTCCTGCCGGCCGCCCGGGCGCAGGCTCGTGTCCTTGGGAAAGGTCTTGTCCTCGATGACCACGGCCGCGACGCCAGCGGCTGCGTATTGTGGCACGACGTAAGCGACGTTCACGGCGTTGCCAAAGCCGGTGTCGAGGTCGGCGATCACCGGCGCATCCTGCACTTGGCCGATGGCGCGCATCATCTCCAGATGCGTGCCCATCGACAGGATATTGGCGTCGGGCACGGCAAAGGACGCCGACAATTCGAAGCCGCTGCCCCAAACGGCGTCGAAGCCGGCATCGGTAGCGAGTTTCGCCGCGAGCGGATTATGCGCGGCCATGGCAATCGCCGGGCGATGCACGTCGATCTTGGCGCGTAACGCGTCGGCGATAGTGGTGTTTGCTGCCATCGGGCGAGCTTCCTTGAACGTCGCGTGTCGCTCGACTGGAGCGAACCATGCTTGCTAATTTGACCAGGGATCGATCACGCGAATGTCCAAACCCTGGAAGTGGCGAACATTGCGTGTGGCGAGGTCAGCACGATGAGCGGAAACGATACCGGCGATGAATGTGTCGCGAACTTCTTTTGAACGGCCCATTGCGCGTTGCTTGGCGGAAAGGAGTGCCGCAGCGTTGGCGGCTTTTTCGTCGAAGTTCAAGATGCGGTCGTGAAATCCAGCTTCAAGAATCCGGGCGAGACTATCTTCAAGATGGCTTCGACGTTGCCCCTTGGCGCGGAGCTCGATGCCGAAGCGCAGCTCGAAAATCGATATGGTGGTGATCCAGACCTCTTGTCGCGCAAGTCCGTTCAACCAGCCGGCGACTTTGATATCAGGCTTCGGCCGCATGAGCTCGGACACGACATTGGTGTCGAGAACGATCACTTTCGGAATCGCGCCGGGCGGGCCTTTTCGCCGCGCCATTCCGGTATGTCGAAGTCGATGCCTCTGCCTTTGCCAGCGAAATGACGCACGATCAGGCTCCCCAGGCCTTCTTCGCGCGTTCCTTTCACTCCAACCGCCTCACTCAGGATATCGCGGATCTCGGCCTCCATGCTGTGACCGCGTCGGGCCGCGCGCTGCTTAAGACGCTTCTTGATGTTTTCGTCGAGTTTGCGAACGACAACTTGGGCCATGCCGGTACCTGATATCACTTTCAACCGGCATGATATCACCCGGCAGTCGGCCAATCAACCGCTCACCGCATCGCAGCCGCGATATTGCCGCCGTCGACGGTGGTGACGTCGGCGGTGGTTTTCAGCGCCAGCGCCTGGTGCAAGAATGCCTGCGCGACGTCGTCGGCGGTGACTTCGCGGCCGAGCAGGTTGCCGCTCATGTAATCCTTCTCGCTCAAGCCGCGCGCCTTTGAGCGCGAGGCGATCATGTCGGCGGTGAGGAGGCCGGAGCGGATGCGGTCGGCGTTCACCGCATTGGCGCGGATGCCGTCGGCGCCATAGTCGAGCGCGTATTGACGCATCAATGCGAGTTCAGCGGCTTTCGGAATGCCGTAGGGGCCGAAATTCGGGCCCGGATTGACCGCCTGCTTGGAGACATTGAACAACAGGCAACCGCCGGTGCCCTGCGCCAGCATGATCTTCACCGCGGCCTGCGCCACGCGCTGATGGCCATAAAAATTTAGCTCAAAGCTTTTGCGCATGACGTCTTCGTCGACTTCGCCGATACGCCCCTGCCAGGCGGCGCCGGCATTGGAGACGACGATGTCGACGCCGCCGAAGGCCACGGCCACGGCGTCGAACGCCGCGCGCACCGAGGCCGCGCTGGTCACGTCGCAGACGACGGGCAGCGCCGACGGTCCGATTGTCTTTGCCTGTGCGCTCGCCGCGGCGAAATTGACGTCGAGCAGCGCCACTTCGGCGCCGGCCGCGGCAAAAGCCTTCGCGGTTGCGGCGCCGATGGCGCCGCCGGCGCCGGTGACGGCGGCGATCTGGCCGGTGAGCGGCGGTTCCTTGCGGGTGCCGAGCTTGGCCTGCTCCAGCGGCCAATATTCGCAATCGAACATGTCGGCTTCGGAGATCGACTCGAAGCGGCCGATCGACTCGGCGTCGCTGACGCCTTCGACCCAGGCTTCGGCGATGTCGGCGGCGATTTCAGCAGCGCGCTTGGTGCGGCCGAAGCCGAACAGGCCGAGCCCCGGCACCAGCACGACGCGGGGCAGGGGATCGAGCTCGTGCTTGATATGGCCGACGCGGGCATTGTGCTGCTCGAAATAGCGGTGATAGCGCGCGGCGAATTGGCCCGCCGTGTCGTGCGCGACGCGGGCGAACTCGGCAAGTTTTGCGGGATCGGGCGGCGGCAGCACCAGCGGCCAGTTCTTGGTGCGGATGGTGTGATCCGGTGTCACCACGCCGGCCTGGCTCATGCGGGCCAAGTCCTTGGCATTGACGAAATTGAGCACCGCCTCGGTGGCGCGGAATTCGAGCACCAGCCGGCGCCAGGCGCCTTCGATTGCTTTGTCCTTTTCGCTGCAGGCGCCGCGCACGATCGGCGCGATCTGCGCCACCTCGGCGGCGCCGCGCCGCGCCGGCGCCGCAACGGCTTTGCGGCGGCGGGCGACAAACTCCTCGGCGCGCGAGACCATCTCGATCATGCGCTCATAGGCTTCGCGCGCGCCCTCGCCGTAGGTGACGATGCCGTGCTTTGACAGGATGAGGCCGTCGCTCGGTTTTGCCCGCTCGAAAACATCGATCGCCTTCTTGGCCAGGCCGAAACCCGGCATGACGTAAGGCACGAAGGCGAGCCGGCCGCCGAAAACCTCGGCGC
>Ga0116222_1001633_pt1 | contig 12309 bp, 15 predicted proteins | sample Sb_taG_12_FD_88963 | JGI IMG/M metagenome (GOLD analysis project Ga0116222, IMG submission 88963) | Peat soil microbial communities from Weissenstadt, Germany - Sb_50d_9_AC metaG | ecosystem: Environmental > Terrestrial > Soil > Wetlands > Peat | place: Germany: Weissenstadt | collected 2010-09-21
GTTCCGGTCAGCTGCCGGTAGACCGGCCATGACCCGATCCAGCTACGCGTCCCCATGGTGCTCGCTTCACCTCCCGCGCCACCGCGATCAGCCCTCCGGGCCAGTATCTCCTACGCTACGATCGCTGCGACGCGGGAGGGGAGATGTGACCGGCGATGGCGGGAAACGCCCAGGGCATTGACGTTTCGAATTTCGCCGGCCAGTTCAACTGGGCGGCCACATCGGGCCTGTCGTTCGGCATCTGCCGCGCCAGCCAGGGCCTGGGCGCCGCGGGCACGAACTCACCCGATCCCTTCCTGTCCTGGAACTGGCCCCGGATCAAGGCCAAGGGGCTGGCGCGGGGCGCCTATCACTTCCTCGACCCCGGCCTGTCCGGGGCGGCGCAGGCGAGCTACTTCGTGGAGCAGGTCAGCAAGGTCGGCCTCGAGACCACCGACATGCTCTGGCTGGACAACGAGACCGCGGGATCGTCGCCGGCCGCCGTGGCCGCCTGCGCCCGCGACTTCATGGCCAGGCTGGTGTCGCTGTGCCCGCACAACCCGTGCGGGGTGTACTCATTCTTCGACTTCATCACCTCGGGTAACTGCGACGGGCTCGGCTCGTACCCGCTGTGGCTGGCCATCTTCCAGTCGGCGACGCCGACCGCGCCGGCGCCGTGGCAGGAGTGGAAGTTCTGGCAGTCGGGCGGCACGAGCAGCCACGACAATGACGTGTTCAACGGGACCGCGGCCGAGCTGGCCGCGTGGATCAGCTCGTTCCAGGAGGAGGTCGAAGTGCAGTCAGGTCAGCTCAACACCGGCGCCAACGCCGTCACGGTGATCACGGTTCCGCTCGGCAGCGGGACCAAGGTCGCGTTCGGCTGCGACAACGGCCTCCAGGGACTGCCGCCCGCGGCGCTCAGGGTGGCGATCTATGACACTCAGTGGCACATCACGAACGACGTCACGGTGGACTCCACCAAGGGCCAGACCGTGCTCGCGTTCACGGACGCCAGCAAGACCGGGGTGATCTCGGTGCGCCGGCAGGACGCCGGCGAGGTCGTCGTGGGGTACGAGGTCTCCTAGCCCTGCTTGGTGAAGACGAGCAGGAACTCGAGCAGGCCGTGATCCTGGGTGGTCACGAAGCCCGCGAAGCTCGGGTTCTGGATGTTGTAGTCCGAGAACAGGACCGGGATGTCCCCGGCCACTTCGATCTGGGTCCCCTTACGCTCGGCGGTCAAGATGAACGTGACCGCGCGGGTGGTGCCGTGCAGCGTGAGCTTGCCGTGCGCGGTGTAGCTCTTGATCACACCGGAGGCCGGCAGCGAGCCGAGTTCAATCGGGCTGGTCAGCGTGAAGGTCCCGGCCGGGTACTGGGCCACGTCCATGATCCGGCCGTCGAACTGGGCGTCCCGCTGGCTCTTGTCGCTGTGGATGGTGTCCATGGGGACGCTGAAGCTGGCCGCCGTGGCGGCGGAGCCGGAGATCGTGAGGTTCCCGGTGACCGACGTGGTGCGGCCGACTGCGGTGGCGTTCTGCCCGAGCAGTACCTCGTTGACCCGATAGCCGACGACCGAGCCCGACCCGACCGTCCAGGTCCCGGCCACCGCTCCGCTGGCCGCGGTGTTCGCCGTCGCGGTGGACGCGCCGCCCGTCGAGGAGGACGCGGAGGGTGAACTCGTCCCCGGCGTCAGGGACAGCGCGCTCGGCGTGCTGTTGAAGAAATGGATGTAGACGAAGGGCCCGGCCGCCGCGAGGGCAGCGAGAACGACGACGGCTCCGATGAGCCATCTCAGCCAGTGACGCGGCCTCGTGAAGGGCATGGCAGTATCTTTCTTGGAGGAAGTCCGGCCCTCGGACTTCAGGCCGCCAGCTGAGTATCCATCGTGACCTTCTCAGCAGGCTCTCAACAAGCTCAGAATCAGCGGAACCTGATGATCGTGATCGTGGCCGGGGTGTCCGGCAGTGGCAAGACGACGATGGGCGCCATGCTCGCCGACCGCCTGGGGTGGCCGTTCGCCGACGCCGACGACTTCCACCCGGCCGCGAACGTCGAGAAGATGCGGGCCGCGATCCCGTTGACTGACGAGGATCGGTGGCCGTGGCTGCGGGCCATCGCCGCCTGGATGGACGAGCGCATCGCCGCGGGCGAGTCGGCCGTGCTCGGCTGCTCGGCGCTCAAGCGCTCCTACCGGGATATGCTGCTCGGCGGTCGTCCCGATGTCCGGATGGTCTTCCTGGACGTAGCTCCCGAGGAGCTTGCCCGGCGACTGACCGCCAGGCACGGCCACTTCTTCCCCGAGAAGCTGCTGGGCACCCAGCTTGACGCCCTAGACCCGCCCCAGCCGGACGAGCACGTGATTTCCGTGGCCGAGACGGACGATCCGGCCGGCACGGTGGCGTTGATCATCGCGGCATTGTGGCCTGACGGGAAGGAACCCGGCGAGGGTCCCGGCTCAGGCGCCTCCGGCGCCGCTGGCGGTGATCATGAAGCTAAAACTTGACCTGCACGACATCTACAACCGGGGGCAGGACATCGACCAGGCGCTGCAGGCGATCATCGACGAGGCCGTGGCTAAGAAGGCGCCGCTCGTCGAGATCATCCCCGGCAAGGGCTCGGGGCAGCTCAAGAAGCACGTGCTGCGGTTTCTTGAGCAAAAAGAGATTAAAGCGAAATATCACCGGGTGGAGAAGGACTCCAAGAACTTCGGCCGCCTGTTCGTGCATTTCCGCTGGTAGGACCGACACCGTCGGGTGGCGTTACGGTATCGGTGCCGCCTTCCCTGACGCGCGCGTCGGCCAGCGACGGGTAACCAGACGCATCGTGGGAAACATTCGGTGCAGACTGGCGAGCAAGCACTCAGTTCCGCCCAGAAGGGCAGCGTTTCAGCAGTACATCCGACCGAGACTAAGGAGGCTTGTCATGCGATCCCATCCCTTGGCTCGCCGGATTATCCTGGCGCCGACGCTGGCCGTGGTCCTGGCCCTGACGGTTGCCGCCTGCAGCAGCAGTTCCAGCACGTCCGCCTCGACCTCGACCTCGTCGTCGAGCGCTCCGGCCGCCTCGTCGTCCGCCCCCAGCTCGGCCGCCGCGAGCAGCCCGAGCACCGGGGGCAGCTCGGCCGCGGTGGCGCAGATCACCGCCAACTGGGAGGCGTTCTTCGACGGCAAGACCTCGGCCGCGAAGAAGATCACCCTGCTCCAGAACGGGGAGAAGTTCGCTTCGGTCATCAACGCCCAGGCCGGGTCCAGCATCGCCACCGGGGCCGGGGCCAAGGTCACCGCGGTGGTGGTGAACTCCGCCACGTCGGCCACCGTGAGCTACGGCATCACGCTGAACGGGGCGTCGGCACTGCCCAACCAGACCGGCACGGCGGTCTACCAGGACGGGACCTGGAAGGTCGGCGACGTCAGCTTCTGTGACCTGCTCAAGCTGGAGAACGGCGGCACCGCGCCTTCCGTGTGCAGTTCGGCCGGCTAGGTCCGCTCGGTGGCAAGGCAGGCGGAGGCCCTCTCCGGTGACCGGCCCGGTGGCCGGCGCTGGGCGGGCGGCGCGGTCCCCCGGGGCGGCCAGGGGCTGGCGCTCGCGACGCTGTGCACGCTGCTTTTCCTGACGTTCCTGGATAACACCGTGGTGAGCGTGGCGCTCGGGGATATCCAGACCAGCCTGAAGGCCAACGTGACCGACCTGCAGTGGGTCGTCGGCGCCTACGCTCTCACCTTCGCCAGCATCATGCTGGCCTGCGGGATGATCGGCGACGAACTCGGCCGGAAGAAGGTCATGCTGGCCGGTGCCGGGGTCTTCTGCGCCGGCTCGGTCCTGTGCGCGCTCGCCCCGAACGTCCAGACGCTCATCGCCGGCCGGGCGGTGATGGGCCTGGGCGCGGCCGCCAGCGAGCCGGGCACGCTCTCGATGCTCCGCCATCTGTATCCGGACGCCAAGGCCAGGAACCGGGCGATCGGCGTGTGGGCCGCGACGTCCGGGTTCGCGCTGGCAGCGGGCCCGGTCGTCGGTGGCATCCTGGTCGGAGTCTGGAACTGGCGGGGCATCTTCTGGTTCAACCTGGCGTTCGGGCTGGCCGCGCTCATCGTGGCGGCGATCATCCTGCCGGAGAGCGCCGACCCCACGGCGGGGCGCGTCGACACCGCGGGAACGCTGCTGGGCGCGGGCACGCTGGCCGCTGCCGTGTTCGCGATCATCGACGCGGAGTCGGCCGGGTTCGGCTCGGCCCGCGTGATCATCCTGCTGTGCGTGAGCGCGGTGCTGCTCGCGGCCTTTATCTGGCGCGAGCGCCGGGCCGCCAACCCGCTGCTTGACCTGCGCTTCCTGCGGGTACCGCAGTTCACCACGGCCAACATCGTCGCGTTCTGCACGTACTTCTCCACGTTCGCCATCTTCTTCTTCACCGCGCTGTACCTGGTCGAGGTCGTGGGCGCGTCGGGCTACCGGCTGGCGGTCGTGTTCCTGCCGATGACCGTCCTGATGATCGTGTCGTCGCTGCTGGCGGGACGCTGGACAGTGCTGGCCGGGCCCCGCTGGTCGATCACGGTCGGGTGCCTGCTCCTGGCCTGCGGGCTGTTCCTGACGGACGGCTACCTGTCCCCGCATCCGGATTACGGCCCGCTGATGGTGGCGCTCGCGCTGGCCGGGATCGGCATCGGCACCACTGTGGTGCCGATCACCTCCTCGGTGCTGGCCGCGGTGCCGCCCGAGCGTTCCGGCATGGCCGCGTCGGCCAGCAACACCAGCCGGGAGATAGGTGCCGTCACCGGGGTCGCGGTGCTCGGCTCGCTGGTGTACTCGCAGCTGCACGCCAGCCTCGTCGCGCAGATGAATCATCTCGGCGTGCCGCCGAGCTTCCAGGGCCTGGTCGTCACCGCCATCGAGACCGGCTCGATCCCGAAGAACACCACTGCCTACGCGGGGTTCGGGAAGCTGGTCCAGGAGGTAATCGGCGCAGCTTACACGGCCTTCCACAACGGCCTGCACGCGGCGCTCTACCTGTCGGCCGGGCTGGCGCTGGCGGCCGGCCTGCTGGCCCTCATCACGCTGCGCTCACATCCGGTCGACACTGGGTCTTGACTTTTCTGCCCAACTGAGCGATGCAGGTATAGGACGGCAATGACGCACGGCCACCCCTCGACCGCGATGCGAAGAGAGGCCGACCATGGTCTGTTATGCCCGCCCTGCGAGTTGGCTGCTGGCCATCGTGGCCGTCGCATGGCTGGTGTTCGCTGTTCCCGTCAGCCACTTCTTTAACACCGCGGCTGTCGTGATGGCGGTGACGGTGGCCGCCGCCGTCGCGGCCGCGGCTGCGGCGCTGGTCTTCGCGATCTTCATGTCGACCCGCCGGCGGCGGGCCGCGGCCGGCGGCTGCGTGAGCTGCCAGTTCCGCTGCCAGCACGCCATGACGGAACCGGCGCGATGGCTCTGGCTGGTGACCACCGCGGACCGCAGGCCGCCAGGATCCACTGCTGACCGCCCCGCGGCAGCTCCCGGCCATCGGGGCTCCCCCGGGCGTCCAGGTAGTCCCGGGCATCCGGGCACGGCGCCCACTCGTTCGGTATCCGTACTGCTCCCCGTGCCTACGGTGCGATCCGCCGCCACGGGCGGCGTTGGTGCGGAGAGCTGCGGGCTGGCTGCGCCGCAGTGGCCGGACCGGCCTGCTTATCGCGCCCGCCAGGTCCGTGTCCCGCAGCGCGAGCGGGCCGGCTCGCCGACGTTATCCCGGCTGGCGTGGCACACTGGTGCAGCGGCACACTGGTGCTGTGCGGATCACGATCTGGGTGCGGCCCGGCTCAGCCCACCCGGCCATCGGCGGCGAGCGCGCCGGCGCCCTGATCGTCGGTGTCAGCGCGCGCGCCGTGGACGGCAAGGCGACCGAGGCCGCGCTGGCCTCGGTGGCCAGCGCGTTCGGCGTCCGCCGCAGTGCGGTCACGCTGGTCGCCGGGACGTCGAGCCGCACCAAGATTGTCGAGGTGGCAGGCGGTGACCCGGCGGTGCTCACACGGCTGCTGGCCACGCCCGGCCGGTAACGCCGAGGAGGATCTTCCGGAGCCGAAGGATCCGTGACGGCCCGCGCCGGCGGCGAACCGGGCCGCACCCGAGGCGGTCTCCGCCGCCAGCGCCGCCCGCCCGTGGGCAAACTCCGAGGCCAGGGCGGCGGTCTCGTCCAGGCCCTCCTGATCAAGCACCGACGCACGGTCGCTGCGCAGGCAGACCTGCGGGAACGCGGCGAGCCCGGCCGCGAGCTCCTGCGCCGCGGCCAGCGCCTGACCGGCAGGCACGACGCGGTTGGCCAGACCGATCGCCGCCGCCTCCTGGGCGTCGACGGCGCGTCCGGTGAGGATCATGTCCATCGCCCGGCTGGTCCCGATGAGCCGGGGCAGGCGCACGGTCCCGCCGTCGATCAGCGGAACGCCCCAGCGCCGGCAGAAGACGCCGAAGGTGGCGGTCTCGTCCGCCACCCGCAGGTCGCACCACAGGGCCAGCTCCAGGCCGCCGGCCACCGCGTACCCAGACACCGCCGCGATGACCGGCTTCGACAGCCGCAGCCGGCTGACACCCATCGGTCCGTCGCCGTCGGGGGCAGCCCGGTTGCCGCGCTCGGTGCCGATCGCGGTCAGGTCGGCGCCGGAGCAGAAGACCCCGCCCTCACCGTGCAGCACCGCGACAGCAGAGTCGGGATCGGCGTCGAACGCGCGGAAGGCTGCGGCAAGCTCGGCGGCGGTGGGGCCGTCCACGGCGTTGCGGCGGGCCGGGCGGTACAGGAAGACGGTGCTGACGGACCCCGACCGCTCCACCCGGACTGCCTGCTCGGTCATCATCGTTCTCCAGCGGAAGGCGGTGCGATCATGGTCTGCACGGCCGCCTGCTAGCGGTCAGCTGGGGAGCGCGGTGCAGGCGCGAGGGGGTAGTCGAATCACATCTGGTGTAGCCGCTGCCGTGGCAGCGTCGTCCCCAGCGTCCCCCGGCGGAGCAGCTCGTGGCGTCGCGTCATATCTGGAACGCTAATCCGCTCCACCTGGTCTGTACAGTTCGGCAGGACCGGGCTCCGCTCGGTGGCTCCGCTCGGTGGCTCCGCTCGACGGGCTCACCGGGGAGGACCCGCCGGGCTGACGCGAGCTTCGGCGTCGTAATAGGAATCTTCCTATGAAATTGCTATAGGCATTTGCCAAACGTCTCCGCGGAAACGCCCCGGTCTCACTGCCGCGGTGCCCGCGGCCGGAGAAACCGAGCGTGACCAGGCCGAAGGTCCCACTCAGCCGGGACCTTGGTCCGTACCGTTCAGGCGGGGCAACCGGTGGACTGCGCGGGTGACCACTGGCCAGCGTGTCTCAGCACGGCTCCTCTTCCTTGAGCGCTGCCTGCTGGCCGGCAGCATCTTCGTAACCGACGACGGCGGATGTAGCGGCGCGTTCTGAACCGCATCCCGAACCGCCTCGTCGTCAGGAGATCAACCGTGTCACGTTCAGCGTCGCTTGGCGCGCGTCCGGCCAGCACTCGCCAGCATCACCGCGTCGTCATCGTCGGTGGCGGCCAGGCAGGAATCAGCGTTGCCGCCCGGCTGCGCCGGGCCGGAGTCGACGATGTCGCCCTCGTCGAGCCGAGCCCTCTGCACTGCTACCAGCCGCTGTGGACGCTGGTCGGCGGCGGCCTGGTAGAGATGACGAAAACGGTGCGCGGCCAGGCATCGTTCATCCCCAAGGGGGTGACCTGGATCCTGGACAGCGCCGTAAGCGTCGACCCCGTGCAACAGCACCTCACCACGACCCGCGGGCGAGTGCTGAGCTATGACCGGCTGGTGATGGCGCCGGGTATTCAGCTCGACTGGGACGCCACCCCCGGCATGCCCGAAGCGATGCGCACGCCGTTCGCCTCCTCCAACTACGACCTGCGGCTGGCACCGAAGACCTGGGAGGTCATGCGGGACCTGCGGGGCGGGACCGCGCTGTTCACCATGCCGGCCGGCGCTATCAAGTGCCCGGGGGCTCCGCAGAAGATCGCCTACCTGTGCGCGGATCACTGGCGTGCCCGCGGAGTCCTCCGCGACATCCAGGTCGTGCTCGCCATGCCGGGCGGCGGGCTGTTCGGGGTGCCGGTGTTCGCCCGCGCCCTGGAAAGCGCCGTCAAGAAATACGGCATCGACGTGCGGTTCAACACCGAGGTCACCGAGATCGACGGCGACTCCAGGAAGGTGTCGGTGCTCGATACCGCCACCGGCGTCACGGACGTCATCAGCTACGACGCCCTGCATGTGGCGCCGCGGCAGAGCGCCCCCGACTGGATCAAGGCCAGTCCGCTCGCCGACGCGACCAGCCCCGCCGGCTTCGTGGAGGTCGACAAGCACACCCTGCAGCATGTCCGGTTCCCCTCGGTCTTCGCTCTCGGCGACGCCGGGAACACCCCTAACTCCAAGACCGGGGCCGCGGTCCGTCGTCAGGCGCCGGTGGTCGCCGCCAACCTGCTTGCCTCACTTCGCAATCGGCCGCTGCAGGCACGTTACGACGGTTACGCCGCATGCCCGTTCACCACGGCGCGCAACCGGATGGTGCTGGCGGAGTTCGACTACACGCTCCAGCCGCGGCCTTCGCTCCCGCTGATCGACACCACCAGGGAGCGCTACGACATGTGGCTGCTCAAGCGCTACGGGCTGCCCTGGCTCTACTGGCACCTGCTGCTGCGAGGCTATGGCATCTGATGGCTCTAACCCGCTGCCGCGGTCACAGCGGAGCTTGGGTTCCTGGCCATGAACACCCACGTTTCCGCTCGCACGCTGGCCGCCGTGGAAGCGTACTCATGAGTGCACGCAGAGTGATAGGCGGCGCTGGCCTTCCAGTGGGATGGAGGCTGTAATGAGAATGCGGCCGCGTCGCCGGAAGCTGGTTGTGTGGAAGCAGTCCGTCCGCCCAGCCGAGCGATACAGTGCTCCGGGGGTCCCGGGCGTCACACGCCCCAGGCCGTTCCGATGGCTCGCATGGACGGTGCGGGCCCACTGGCGGCCCATATTCCTGGTCACTGGCGGGCTGCTCATCGTCATGTGGATTATGCTGCCCAGCACGATGGCTTTCGTTCCTGGAATGCTGGTGCTGGGATTGTCTGCGCCAGACGCACGATCCGATACCGGATTGTTTACTCCGCCGACTTCCATGGTTCGCGCGTGGTCGCGTGGGAGCAAGGCCAAGCACTTGTAGGACCGCTTTGCAGGAAACCGAGAACCACACCCTGCGCAGGCGGACGCAGCGCGGCGGGCTAACTTGGGCGCATATCGGGCATGATCAAGCGCTCAGCCCGTCTGTAAGACTGCTGCGACCTACCTTCGGGCCACCTGTTCCAGCTGCGTCACATTATCGAAGCGAGGTTCAAGTGCTGGTTGACCATCTCATCTACGCCGCCCCGGATCTGGCCGCGGCAGTCGCCGACCTGGAGGAACGCTTCGGCGTCCGGGCCCAGGCTGGTGGCAAGCACATTGGTCTCGGGACGCACAACGCGCTGCTCGGGCTCGGCCCCCGGACGTACCTGGAAATCATCGCTCCTGATCCCGAGCAGTCCGAGCCGTCCGGGCCTCGTCCCCTCGGAGTCGATGACGTCACCCACGGTGGGCTGGTTGGCTGGGCGCTTGCCTGCGACGACATCGACCGGTCGGTCGCTGAGGCCCGCAGCCACGGCTATGACCCCGGCGAGGTGAGCGACGGGCATCGAGTCGGGCCAGCCGGGACGACGCTGCGGTGGCGCGGGGCGGGCGGCGCGCTGGCCGACGGCCTGGTCCCGTTCCTCATCTGCTGGGGCGACACCGAACACCCCGCCAGATCAGCGCCACCCGGGCTCATCCTCCAGTCGGTCCAGATTGAGCACCCCGATCCGCCATCCCTCATGCCGCTGCTCATAGCCCTAGGCGCCGACGTAGAAGTCAAGCCAGCGACGGCCCCAGCACTCGTGGCCAATCTCATCGGCGCGAACGGCAGCAAAGTCTTGCGATGATGCTGTGCAGCGCCATCACGCGCCGCGGTTTACAGACCTGCGACCACAACGCCATCGTGGAGCCGGGCTCCGGGGTGAAGCCCCGGGTGGGTGGTTACGGCCGCCGTCCGACAGTCAGATAGCCGACGAAGGTGACCGTCAGCGGGGCCAGCCGAGCGACTCAAGCCGACGCCTCACGCGGGTGAGGAATTCGGCACTTCGGTTCTGGAGATCGTCGTAGCGGCCAAGAACCGGGTCAAGGCGCGGTTCCGCGCAGCCTCGACACCGATCGGCAAAGTGGTGGCCGCGCTCATGCTCTGGGTCGTCTTGTTCGGAAGCAAGTTTCTCGTCCTGGAGGTGGTTGCCCTGGTCTTCGGTGATCGCGTCAGCCTCGGCGGTTTCTTCTTGGTGACAGCGCTGATCCTTGCCCTGCTGCTGTCACGGGCGGCCGTCCGCCGCCCGCTTCGAAGGCCTTACCAGCGCGCAGAGGGTCAGGCCTGAGGCCAACTCTTCTCCTGGCTTCCTGCTCCTTTCTCCGCTTTCCTTGCAGACGCTGAATCTCTCGATCGCGTGTTTGCGGACTGAAGGTTCTCGGATCATCCGCCGTTACGGGCCGTGGCGTCATTGCTGGCGGCGCATCACCGCCCTGGGCCTGCACACCCGTGCTGGACTTAGCTGCGGTCATCGCCAGCCAGGCATGCCTCCCATTCGGGCTTGGTTAGCGCGTACTCGACCTCGCCGTGCTCGGAGCCTTCGATGATGTCGGACCCTTCGTAGGGGATGGTGCGCACCAGCGTCAGGCCGCACTTCTCCATCACGCGCCGGGATGCAGCGTTGTCCGTCATCGTGTGTCCGAACACCCGCTGAACGCCAAGGTCGGTGAAGCCCATGTTGATCAGGGCGCGCGACCCCTCGGTGGCGTAGCCCATGTTCCACGCGGACCTGCGTGGCCGGTAGCCGAGGTCGATGTTGGTAATATCCGTGCCGGGGCCGGGGCGGAAGTGAAACCAGCCCAGGAATTCTCCGGTGGCGCTGGACTCGGCCGCCCAGGTTCCGAGCCTGTCTAGCCGCTCGTAGACAGCGAGATGGAAGGGGATTACCTCGTCCCGGAGTTCCTCGCGGGGGGTTGGCCTGCCGCCGGTTAGGTAGCGCATCACCTCTGAGTCGCTATTCAGGTCGAACAGGTTGTCCACGTCGTCTTCGGTGAACTGGCGCATGGTCAGTCGCTGCGTTTCCAGGACAGTGTGCATGTAACCATTATCCCGGTGCTTGCTGGCCTGCTCCGTCTACGTTGCTGTCACTGTTGCCGTCAGCTCAGCCCAGGTCATCCGGCGGCTCTCCCAAGACCCAGTCCGGGGAGGGACATCGTATGTGGACGAAGAATCCCGACGTGATTGTCGTCGGCGCAGGTGATTGCCTACCTCTGGAACGGGACCGGCCAGCACTGCAATCGGCCAGCGTTACCGTACCGGACCTGGGCACGTTCCAGCTAACCCCGTGCCGCGAGGCTCAGTGCTGAACAGACCAGGAGATGAGGCTCAGTGCTGAACAGACCAGGAGATCAGGACTCCCCGCGGGACTGGGCTGCCGCGCGCTGAACTACCCCCCACCTGCTGTCCTGACCGGCTCGCCTCCAGCGGGACTAGCCCGCCCCGGGGCCGGGTACACCCGATCCCGTGCCCTCAGTCTCCATTGCGACGCCGGGTCCGCCCGGTGCCTGGGGTTGCAGGCGGGCACGCCAGCGGGCAGAGCACGCCTCTGGTTCCTTGTGGACTTCGGTGCTAATGACCGGGACCGGTCGGTCTCGGCAGTTTCAAGAAAGGTGGGGTCATGAAGTTTGTCTTCGTGAACGGGCGAGTGGCCATCATCGTGCGGTACTGGGAACAGCGCGACCAGGCCATCGAAGGGGGCGCCCGGATCGATATACGCCGCCTCGAACAGGTAGAAGGCCGCAATCACCGCGCGGGGGCGGCTGGATTCACGGTCTTGCCAATGAGTGACGGCGGGCTGTGGCGGGCGGACCTGTTCATGGTGCTGTCCGATCCCGGAACGCCATGCCTCCACTATCACCCGCAGTTTGAGAACAACGACGTCGGCGACCGCTTTTTCGACGACGAACTCACGGCTGACCCCAGAAGGTGGATCGCGGCGCAGCTGGCCGACATCACCGGGACGCTGGAACGGTGCGGCGCAGCCGACCTCGTGCCCTCGGTGGATCTTGAGGAACACCGGCGGGCGCTGCCGTTGATGCTCGCCGCCGTGGATGCCTGCCTGGCGCGGATCCCCGCTGCAATGACCGCGATGCGGCAAGCCCGGGTCTGACCCCTGGCGTGTCTGCCCGAGCCCTCTTATTCCACATTGACCTATTGA
>Ga0116222_1001634_pt1 | contig 12306 bp, 12 predicted proteins | sample Sb_taG_12_FD_88963 | JGI IMG/M metagenome (GOLD analysis project Ga0116222, IMG submission 88963) | Peat soil microbial communities from Weissenstadt, Germany - Sb_50d_9_AC metaG | ecosystem: Environmental > Terrestrial > Soil > Wetlands > Peat | place: Germany: Weissenstadt | collected 2010-09-21
CAGGGCGGTCTCGGGATCGGGCTTACTCTGGTGCAAAGTCTGGTGGAAATGCATGGCGGAAGCATCCAGGCCTATAGTGAGGGGCAGGGCAAGGGCAGTGAATTCGTGATTCGGCTCCCCTGGCACCATGTAAAATCACCAGCTGGCGAGGAACGCAGGAAGGAGACTTGCGAATCGAATGGTCAAAGCCTCCGGGTGCTGGTCGTCGACGACAACGCGGACGCCGTTCAGAGCCTGGCGCTGGTATTGGAAACCATGGGGCATGTGGTGCACACTGCTTACGACGGGCCAGCAGCTCTTAAAGAAGCCGCAGCATTCCAACCGCAGATCGTCCTGCTGGACATCGGCTTGCCTGTGATGGATGGCTACGAAGTCGCCCGGAGGTTGCGCCGGCAGGGGAGTCCGCATGAAGTCATCCTCGTCGCCTTGACAGGATATGGTCAGGAGGAGGACCGCCAGCGCTCACGCGAAGCCGGTTTCGATGTGCATCTCGTCAAGCCCGTGGATCCTGAGGCATTGCAAGACTTGCTTTCCGGACGGAGAGCCGCCGGCGCTGCCCTCTAATCCCGGCCCCGCAGCGTTCATGTCAGCCGTGACACCGCACCACGTCGTACCGGCCGCCGGGAGCGCGGGAAGCACGAGTGGGATGCCCGCGTGCCTTGCGTCCCGGCGCGGGGGGGCGTAAACTTGCGCTATGCCCATAAGCATCAACTTAAGCGCCCGTGTGAGCGGGGGTTCAGCTTCTACAAGTGTGGCCGGGGCTGGAGGTACTCCGGAAGCCCCGGCAAACCCGGTTGTGACTCTCCCGAACTAGAAGTCAGCCGACCGTGCGATCTTTGCGTCGCGCAGTTTGGACAACATGGTCGCCCTCTGCTCCGCCGGGGCTTACGGAGTACCTCCAGCCCCGGCCACACCTCCGTGTACGGAGTCTCAGGTCCCTTCGATGAAGTCACGAGACATGTCCAATCTGCTAACCTATTAGATTCAGGACACACTTGGTCCAGTCGAGTAAGGCGATGCCAGACGGAGCAAGACGCGATCCACCCCCTATTCCACGTTTGCCGCCTCCGGCAGGCAGGTCGACAAATCTCAGTTCTTCCACGAATCAGGAGGCGGCCGAACGTCGCTTCTTTTGCCCCGAGTGTCGAAAAGCTCTCACGGAAAGGGAGCAAGCGCAACATCTCATTGTTGCCCACGGCTATCTTTCGCTTTCCGGAACATTGCTGCCCCGGCCGGCAGCGCTGACCTGCCTTTGGGGCCGAGTGTTCAACACCGGTGACCCGCAGGCGCACGATCAGTTATGCCATCTACTCGCGCCCCGAGCGGGTGAGACAAACGAGCGTTCGCCGTATGTGGCAGCGCTGGAGAGCGAGTTGCGGGGACGCATCGAAGCCCTCCTTTCGGTTCGCCGGGGTGAGCTCTCCAACCTCGTTCATCAGTTGCGGCGCAGCACCTTGGCGCGCGAGCAGTTTTGGCACTTGATCACTGCTGCCGACCCACGCAGCCGAGAGCTGGGCCGTGAATTGCTCTTGCCCGATGCAGCCACAGCTCTTGCCGACCCGCAAGCATCGACCGTCGACGTGCGGCGCTGGTTGGAGAATCTTTGCCCCCTGGACGATGTTTGGGCCAAGATCCGCGTATGCCGTCGGCTGCTGCAAATGGGAGCGGCCCGGTCGCCGACCAAGGAATGCCTCCGGCAACTTCAAGGCGAGCGGCCGGTGTCCTGTCCGGAATGCGGTACCGCGGTGCCGCAGGACCAGTTGGAGCACCACCTGCGCCACCGGCATCGGATCAACCAGTTTCGTGGAGTCCAGGGTTCGCTGAACGAAACGATTGCCGCCCTCCTGGCAGCGGTCTGCAACTCCGACCCTGATCCCACGGCGTGGGAGAGCCTCGAGACAATCGCTCAGGAGGAAGAAGGGGCGAAAGCCGGATCCTACCTGGCCACCCAGGTCGCGCAGACCCTGGCCGCGCTGCCCCAGGAGGACCAGGAGCCAGCGCTGCGTGCCGTGGCCGATTTCCTGGCCGTGAGCACTACCGGCTCCGAGATCGCCCTGGCACTGCTGACAGGGCGTGGACGCTGCGCGCGACAACTTGCTTTGGCCTTGGTGGCGCGCCTTGCACCGCCTGTGAGCGAGGTGCTTGTCGAGGCGGCCCGCCCTCTCCTTGCTCGAAAGCGGGCCCCGCGCCCAGCGCAAGTGGCTGCCGCGGCTGCGCTGCTGCGCACGACCGGCAAGGACGGCCCCCAAGCCGAGAAGATCATCAATTCTCTGGTTAGCCGTTGCGGCAAGACGCGGGCGCTGGATCGGCTCCGCCGGCTCGAGCAGTTCGCCGGATCGTCGCCAACGCTTGAGGCGCGCTGTTCCCAGATCGAGCGCCGCATCCGTATGCGCTGTCCGCGTTGCAAAATCCAACTTCGGCATCCGGAGATGGGCGCGCATCTATGGTCGGAGCACGGGCTGGTGCTGGACGGCCGGCGTGTCCGCGAGCCTTGGCTGCTGGTGCGCGATTGGCTGGAGAGTTACCGGCGGACGCACAACGCGGAATTGCTGGTCCGCTGCCGGAGCCTTGGCCAGCACGTGGACCCAGAACAGGGACTGCAGCGCGTCCACCGCCTCGTACTCGCGGAAGGCATTGAAGACCTCGAGGCCCGCCAGATCTTGCTTGCCAGGGCCAAGCAGCGCGGCGAATCCTTGTGTCCACACTGCTACGCGCTCGTGCCCGTGCCCGAGGAGATCGTGCCACGCGCGCTGAACGAATCCCATGGCCGGCTCTCGTTGGATGGCAATTCTGTCGAGGTCTCCGAGGCTGGCTTGATTCCTCGGCTAACCATTGAGACTCCTCACGCGGTAGTCTATCGGGGCAGGGAACCGGGTCGCTGGTTGACGCGCCAGGGGGCCATCCTCCTCCTTGCCGGGCCCCCGGTCGTCGCGGCCTTCGTCCTTGCCCTTTTCTTCAACACATTGAGCGAGGTGACCGGGTGGCCTGCGGGGCTCACCATTCTGGCCTTGATCCTCTATCTGATTGTGCAAGCACGGTGGTGGCGGCGGCCGCGGCTGATCGACCGAGCGGTCGATTATGCCTGGCTCATGTTCGTTCCTCGGCTCCATCTGCAAGGATTCTCCGTGGAAGACTCGGCGTTCCTTGCCGGGCTGGCATTGACGAGCCTTTATCACGGCCGGCCGGAAGTGCGCGCCGAAAACCTTAAGCGCCTCGTGAATTACACCGAAAGCGCCCTGCTGACGGGCAGTAAGCCGTTAAGTCACTTTGCCGCACTCAAACGCCTGGAGGTGGCCGACGATGTCGGCGCGGGCAAAGATCCTGTGCCTTCCGTGGCGGGCTCTCTGGCCCGCTGTTTTGCCAACGGCAGGCCGCTGACTTTCGCGCAACAACTCCTGGGGGACTGGGAAGGGAGCTGGTGGACACCGGGCAACTTGGCTCGCTTACGGGTGCTCCTTTGTGACCGGGCGTTCGAAGCCGGTTTGGAGATGCTGGATCTGCTGGAGGCTGGCCATAGCGCACCCGCACTGGCCGCTGTACTAAGAACAGATCATTCCGAAGGTTTGGCACAGCTGCGTCTACTATGGTCGCTCCGTCCGCGGCGTCCGTGGGGCCAGTGGGGAGATCCTGTCACCGTCTTCGAACTGGCGAATGCTCCGGAACTGGGCCGAAAACTGCTGGCCAAGCATCCCGATTTACTCCTGATGGACCAGGGTGTTCCCGACATGTACGTCTGTGAGCAGGGCATCGTTTTCCAGAATGTCTTATTCACCTCGCTCCCCCGCAAGATCGAAGCGCGGGCCCGGCGTGATTTCGCTCGCTCCAATCCCGAAATCGTGATCGGGGAACACCATTTTCCGATGCTGAGCGATTCTACCGCGTTGGTGACCCGGTTGGAACGCTGGTTTCACTATTATTTCAGCGACTTTCTCGCGCAGGTGGCGGCCGTTTATTCGTGGCAGAGTCCCACGGGAACCAAGCCAATCCAATTTCGCGAACCGGTCCGCTGTCCGGAATGCCGGCGCTCATTGGTGGCTATTCCTGGAGACGTCGGCCTTGTGGTAAACACCAGGGGCGCTCCTTCTAGCCCTGCCGACCCCGGCCCGGAAGACAAAGATCGAGGCAATGAATTGAAGTCCTGAGGCACAATCGTGCCAACGAAATCTAACTACCAGGGTTATACCTCGGAAGGCACAGTTTCCTACTCAGCTTCCTCTCGAGGGAAGAATTGTCTCGGAGGTGTTTCGCCATGCCCCCAGTCACAAGACGCGCTCATGCTGCGCACGGCCGATGTCCCCGGCAGCCGCCGATGAAGCCTTGGGGTGACATCTACATCGTCAGCCACCTGCTTCCGAGCTTCTCGATCGGCAGATTGGCGCTCGCCTACTACGAACACGGCGCCAAGCCGGCATCCGTGTCCCCTACGCCCGGGCCGCGCATCTACTGGCGGACGGTAGCCGTCGTTGGTGCCTCTGCCTGGCTCCTCGTTGCGGCAATCGTTGGAGCCTGCGTCCTCAGGCAGCGTTCGGCGGAAGAGCCAAGGGTTTCCCTGAAGGTGCTTCCAAAGGAGGTTATAACCTCCCCGTCCGCAATCATGGAGAAGCCAAGTCCACAAAAACAAGAGGCTCCAAAACCGCCGGTCGCGCCTGCTGCTTCCCCCGAGACGCCACATCCGGTCATGCTGGCCAAGATCACCCCGCCCGTCCCGCCGACGGCTTTGTTTCGAGAAGACAGGATCGCCTCCGCACCGCTCTTACCCAGCTCCGAACAACCGCTTCCGCAAGAAACCACGGACTTCGAGAGATGCGGCACCCAGGTGGATTTTGCCAGCAACCCCTCGGATGCGGCTCGGTTGGCGCTTAAGGAACGAAAACTCCTGTTGGTGCTCCACCTTTCTGGCGAATTCGAAGACTCGAAGTTCACCTGAAACAACGCCGAGGCGTTCCGTGTGAACGCACTGTCCAGCGAAGAAGTCGGTTCGTACTTGAACCGCTACTTCGTTTCCTCCTATCAGAAAGTCGGTACCTTCCAGGTGGTGAACGGCGAAAAGACCGGCGGCAATGTGGCGAGTTATTTTTGCTTGCCAGACGGCTCCGTTCTGCACGTGGTAGCTGGCCCCGTGGATGCCGCCACCCTGCTCCGGGAAGCCCGCTGGGTTGTCGACACACGCAAGCTCGCTATGACCGAAAGCAAGGGCAATTACGCACGCTACAGGGCCTTTTTCCGCAAAGCGCATGCCGAGCGCCTGCGCAAGGAGCACAACCTAGACCTCGACCCGCAACGAATGAAAGACACGTTTTCACTGGCGTCCTTTTCGAACCAGGCAATTGATAAACGCGGCCAAAGGCGGCAGCTCGGCACTCAAGGCCAGGTGCATTGGCTCCTGGCCTCCGATCCTCTGGTAAAGATCGAGCAGGTTTACTCAACCGTTTTTGAAAAGATTCTTGGCGAAAAAGTGTCAACCCTGCCGGTGTTGGAAAAGTAGTCTGGCGGGCTAAGGCGACATCAAAATTCAGATTCGAGAAGGCCTACTTGAGCGAAGATTTCTCACTTGACCATATCGATCAAGGTCCGCAGCGCCGCTTGCCGCTGGGGATCGTTTGTGGGGTCGTCGAGCGGCAGACTTTCATTGCTGGTCCCCGGCCGGAGGTTTTGCCACTGCCACCAGTCACGCAAGCGGTGATCGAGCTCTGCGGAGACCCGATATTCCAGGTCGAGGTCGGGCCGCACACCCCAGTCGTCGGTCGGCTTGCTATCAGGAAGGCGGTTTAGATTCTTGCCGCTTGGTCGCAGGAGCATGCCTGTCGATAACTTGAAAGTGACACCCGGAATCGGCACAGTCAATTGCATGCCGGCTTCCTCGCCTGTCAACTTGAAATACCTCTGCACGGTTCCCTTGCCGCGGGTGCGCTGGCCGCTAATTCTAGCTCGCCTGTTGTCTTGCAGCACAGCGGCGACCAGTTCCGCTCCGCCAGAAGTTTCGCCATTCACCATTACGATTATTGGAAGATTGGGATAACTTCCTGGAAGATGCTTCGATCCCCTGTCAGGCTCACCGTCGCGATACCAAACGCTGGCGTTGTTACAATGATCGTCGAGGTGAACGTCGGCCAAGGCCATCGTGTTCGCGGGCGTTGGTAGCACAAAAAAAGCTGGATTGTAGTCGCCCAGGAATAATCCAGCCACCTCACGCGATGGGTCGAGGTATCCGCCGGGACACCAGCGCAAATCTAGGATCAATCCGCGCAAGTTTTGTTCTTTCAGGTGCTTCAAGACGCGCGCCAGCTCATCGACAGTTCCAGCGTCGAAGGCGAGAATGCGAACCTGAGCGATGCCGTGCTCTGGGCTTAGAAAGTATTCCCAAGAATTGTCATACCGCCGGGTCACGCCCGTCACGGTTTCCGGATCGAAGCTCTCGGACTGCAGGACTATTTTGCGCGCGCCGGGAGTTCCGGGGTGAATCACGGTGAACTCCACGCGCTCTAGATTGGAAAAATATGCTGGATCGGTCATGCGCGCATTTGGCGGCTGTCCGGTGAATTGGGTGATCTGGTCCCCAGGACGAATGCCCGCTCGTTGAGCCGGTCCGCCCAGCGCCACGCTCTTCACCACGAGGGAGCCTAACGTCGTGGAATCGACCATGGTCATTCCGAACCCAGATTTCATTTCGCTTCTATCGGTACTGCTCCCTTCCTCCTGGTTGAGCACGGCGCAAAAGGGATCGAGTGCGTTTGTTAGACCTTTCAGGCTAGCCCTGATGGCCTTGTCGCCCCTTAATGAAGGCGGGTTTCCCAAATCCTCCCGAATGCGCGTGAACAAAGATAGGTAATGGCCTTCTTTGTCGATCACGGTCCTCACATCCGCATGGAGGGTCGTCGGGATCGGCACCTGGGCGGCTTCATAAAGTCCATTCAGCGCAGCCTCCGCCAATACCGTCGGCTCGACCGGCCGGATGTAGCGCTGCATGACCCGAACGATCACTTCTTGAAGTTGCAACGCAAATTGACGCGCCGCAACGCGATTGAGCGGAGGGCTGGAAGGGCGGCCGATTGACGTAGGGTGAGTCGCCCGCGCTAGGCCGCAGGCCAGGAACAAAGCGATAAAAGGCTTGAACCAACGCATCGGCATCCCTCGGAACTCGAAATTCGGGCGCCGCGTCAGCCATTTTAGATTAGCCTCGAAATAAACAGAAGATCAATTGCGGCCGGCGCCCCGAACGCCTGAGAACTAACCGGTGCGCGGGCACGCGGGTTGCGGGTAAACTGCTGAGGTTCACCGCAGGGCACTGAAGATGAAATGCAAAGATTTGTTCGGAATGTTGAAAGACACGCTCTCTTATGCGCCGGCCGCTGGTCAACCCGTCAATCGAAGATTGGCAGATCACTGGTCTCGCATGGTATAATTTTGGTTGTGGGTTTCTCCTCCGCCACGTAAAAAACAAGGAGCATCCCTCCGATGCACGACATCTTTGACGAAATTGCAACACTCAAGGCCCGCGAAAACGCAACCATCCTGGCTCACTACTATCAAGAGGGTGAGATCCAGCAGCTGGCCGACTTTACGGGTGACAGCCTCAAGCTGGCCCGCGAGGCCACCAAGGTGGAGACGAGCACGATCGTTTTTTGCGGCGTCCATTTCATGGCCGAGACAGCCAAAATGCTCAACCCGGACAAGCGGGTGCTGCTGCCGGACCTAAGGGCCGGATGCAGCCTCGCGGAGAGCTGCCCGGCCGACAAGCTCGCACGTTATCAAGAAATGCTGCGGATCAACGGTCGACGTTTCCAGACGGTCACCTACATCAACAGCTCGGCGGCTGTAAAGGCTCTGTCAGATTGGGTGGTGACTTCCGGCAACGCCGAGGAGATCATCCGCCGCGTGCCGGCAGACCATGAAGTCCTTTTTGTGCCGGACCGGCATCTCGGTCAATACCTGGAAGAAGTGACCGGACGCAAAATGATCCTTTGGAACGGGTCTTGCATGGTGCATGAAATCTTCAGCGTGGGCGATCTGCTGGAACTCAAGCGCCGGCTGCCGCAGGCGCTCACGATCGCGCACCCCGAATGCCCTGCCAACATTCGCGAGCACAGTGATTACGTCGGCGGCACGGAAGCAATGCTTCGCTACGTGGCCGGCTTCCAGGAGCCGACCGATTTCCTGGTGGCGACCGAGGCGAACATGCTCTGGCAGCTCCAAAGCAAATTCCCAAGGCACCACTACCATCCAGTGCCCGGCATTACTTGTGCATGCAACAAGTGCCCGCACATGGCCCGGAACACGTTGGAGAATCTGCGAGACTGCCTCGTCAACGGCAGCCCCGAAATCCACTGGCAGCCCGAATTCCAACGCGCTCGAGAAGTTTTGCAGCGCAGCTTACTGAATTGAGTGCATCCATGAGCTTGGTTCCCAATCGGTTTCTCTTTCGAGTTGCCTATCCGTGTCGCTACCTCAAGCGCATCCCCACGGAGGAGGGCGCGCGTCTGCTCGATTTGCCGGAAGAGTGCCGGATCGACAATTTCGCCGCCATGGATGACCGGCGCAATTTTGCCGACGTGTCGCTGGCATGGAATGAATTTGGCTTAGCCCTGCAAGTAGAAGTGCGCGGCAAGGAGCGCTTGCCGGAAGGCAATGCAGCTCGGCCGCGGGCTTCCGATGGCGTTACCCTCTGGATCGATACGCGCGATGCGCGGACGAGTCATCGCGGCAGCCGGCATTGCCATCAATTCCACATCTTGCCGACAGGCGGCGGCCCGGACAACGACGAACCCGCCTTCACCCAGGCCAAGATCAACCGCGCACTGCAAGACGCCCCCTTGTGCAATCCGAGCGATGTCCCTTTTCGTACACAGCGCAAAAATACCGGCTACATCGTCGAGGCATTTCTCCCCGCGCCCATCCTTCATGGGTTCGACCCGGAGCAGAGCCGGCGCCTCGGCTTCTATTACTCGGTGCGCGATGCGGAGTTGGGTGAACAAGACCTGAGCGTCGGCGGAGAGTTCCCCTACTGGGAAGATCCGAGCCTGTGGAGCGTTCTGGAGCTGGTTCGCTGAATGACTGTGCGTGAGCTTGGAGCAAGGGCCGTATCGAGTGCCATGCGCGCGTTCGGCCAAAGTCTTCGATTTCACATAGGGGAGCACGTCGTCGCCACGGGGGTCGGTCCGGTCCCTCTCGTTGAACGGCGGTTTCTGCGACTCAGCCAGCTGGTATGGACTACCTCAAGCGACAATTAGTCCCTTTTAGCCTTTAGTAGCGGCGCGATAAAGTTGCAAGCGCCTCTCTAGGTCTTGATGAAGGTCATCAAACGTAATGCAATTGATGACATGAGAATCCACAAGCACCTTGTCAGACCTCCAGTCCAATCGAATTCGATCCTCGTCCGATACGCCCGAGCTTCTGCCAACGATCAGCATGCCCGAGAAACTTATGTGTCCATTGCCAAATTCTTTGCGAAATTTGTCCGTCTTCTTGTAGTCATCAAGGATTGCAAACCAATCGATAAGCTGGCTGTAACCGTGTTCAAATCGTTGGCTCCAGTCCGTGCTCGATTTCCCCATTTTTGAAAATGCTGTTCTTCCTCCCATCCTCGAACTCGATAGCCAGGTAGTTCCTGTTGTCTCTATTACCGACAAGGAGGTCGGCGGCGAAATCGCCAAGGAAGGAAAACTCGCGGGCGATCTCGGGGGCAGGGCCGATGTCTGGGGCGAACGTGCCGATGAGGGCACACAATTGGTTCCTGGTTCTGAAGAAAGGCAGTATGTCGTCCTTTTCTGAAAGATCAGCCTTGGATTTGAGGAGTTGGTCGAGTTCCTTTACCTCCTTTTCGCACTTTGCGAACTCAAAAGCGACCTTGACGAATGTGCTGCCCACGGGCATTACTCCGCTTCAGCAAACTGGTCGACCGTCTTTTTCCTAGCAATATCCAAAATCACAATCTTTTCAGTGCCTTTGCTGAAGAAAATCTGCATCCCGTCCGTAGCCCTCAAAACATAGACGTCCTTATAAATGAGCGGACTCGACATCTTCTGGATATGAGCGTCGTTATTCCAATTTGCCAAGGCCGCAAACAATCCTTGAAGGCGGTCCCGTTCCCGAGCGCTCAGCGTGCGAAGAGCAATCTTCGCAGAGTCTGTCATTTGAAGTTCCATGTTCACCACCTCTATCTGGAGTGAGGCCACCCGTAAAGGGACGGTCTTCTTTTGGACATTATACCCGATGGCGCCGCGTGAGGCCGCGTGCCATGCTAACGTGTGACCGATAGACCGTCGGGAGTCGCGAGTTTTTCGTTTCTTGGCCGAAGGAGCGACATCTGAGGAGGGCAACGGAAAGGGCCGGGTGCCATGCCCACGGTACTCCGTGGGCATGTGAAGCACGTGGCGTTCAGTTGCGATACGCACCTTATGGGCATGGAAGAGCAGATCGAAAATGCTCATCATCATCCGGTTCGCGTGAGGCTCTGCGATAAAGGGAAGGGCTGGCACTGCTCCAAAACTGGGCATTATGCCCGTCTGGTGGCTGGATCGGGAGTGCCTGCTTAGCTTTGTGAGTTCCGGATGCCTTAGAGCGCCTCACATGCCCAGGGACTACCGTGGGCATGGCACCCGGCGCGCACAAGCCATCGCGGCAGCCGGCATTGCCATCAATTCCACATCTTGCCGACCGGCGGCGGCCCCGACAACGACGAACCCGCCTTCATCTAGTCCAAGATCAACCGCGCGCTGCAAGACGCCCCCATGTGCAATCCAAGCGAGGTCCCTTTCCGTCAGCATCGGATTCAAGGCGATTCCGCATCCATTATTGACGAAGAACTCCTGCGAAGACGCACGCCTGACGAAGCATTACACGTCAGGGCGCATCACTTTGAGGGGCGTCGCCCGCGATGGGCTCCGGAGCGTGCCATAAGCGCACGGTGCCGTCCCAGCTGCCCGAGATCAGCAAGCGGCCGTCGGAAGACACGGCCAAGGACGAAACGGGGCGGCTGTGCCCGCGAAGCGTAGCACGCTCCTGGCAGGTATCAAGATCCCAAAGCTTGATGCTTTGATCATCGCTCCCGGTTGCGAGCGTTCTGCCGTCTGGAAAGAAAGCGACTGCGCGCACGAAGGTGGTGTGTCCCTGAAGCGAGGTACGCTGCTGGCCCGTCGTCGTATCCCAGAGCCCGATGGTACGGTCCTGGGAGGCGGTAGCTAAAAGGTGCCCATCGGGAGAAAAGGCGACTGCCCAGACCCATGCCTTATGCCCGGAGAGGGTTGTGGGGTGCTGGAGGTCTGCGAGATCCCATATCTTGGCCGTGCTGTCCCGGCTTCCCGAGGCGACTTTGCGGCCGTCGGGCGAGAAGGCGACCGACCAGACACGCTGCGCATGCCCACGTAGCTCTCCGAAACACTGTCCGGTTGCAACTTTCCACAACTTCACCAAATTGTCGCCGTACCCCGCTGTGGCGAGCGTTTGACCTTCTGGAGAAAACGCTGCACACCAGGTCCCGCCCGGGTGGCCGGGAAATGTTGCAGTCAAACGGTGCGTCGCCAGGTCCCACAACTGGACGATGCCTTCATCGCCCGCACATGCCAGAACCTGTCCGTCCGGCGAAAAGCACAAGCCATGCAGGGGCTTCCTGGATGCCTGCCAGCTTCCTGCTTCTTTCGACCGCGCCACCTCCCAGAGCTTGACCTGACTTCCCCCTCCCTTGGAAACGCCAGCGGTAGCCAACATTCGATTGTCGCGACTCAGGGCGATTGAGTTGACCAGTTGGCCCTGCGCAAGGATGTCCTTTTCCGCGGACATGTCAGCCGTGCGCCAAAGGCTAATCGTCCCGTCGGCCTGGCCGGTGGCCAGGGTCTTGCCATCGCCCGAAACGCTTACGACATAGATTTCCTGGGAGCAGCCGCGGACAATCCTTTCGGCTTCGCCAATCTGCCAAATCTGCACGGTCCCGTCCTCGCCGCAGGAGACCAGTCGCTCGCTGTCTGGAAAAAATGTCACGCTGTGGGCAGAGCCTGTGTGCAGGTTCTTGGCTTGCACACCTTGTCGGCTTGCCAGGTCCCACAGCATCAGGCTGCCGTCGTCGCACGCGGAAGCCAGCTTGCGCCCATTAGGCGAAAAGCTCACGTCCATGACGTAAGCCCGATGACGGCCGAGAACCGTCGGGGGTCCCCCGAAAGGCGCCTTCCACAACCGGACGCGGCCGTCGCTACCGCCCGAAGCGACGTTTTGACCGTCAGGAGAAAGAGCGACTGAGTAGACTGAGTAGATTTCGGTGGCGGGGTCGCGCAAGAACGCGAGCAACTTAGTGGCTGCAATGTCCCATAACTCAAC
>Ga0116222_1001635_pt1 | contig 12303 bp, 11 predicted proteins | sample Sb_taG_12_FD_88963 | JGI IMG/M metagenome (GOLD analysis project Ga0116222, IMG submission 88963) | Peat soil microbial communities from Weissenstadt, Germany - Sb_50d_9_AC metaG | ecosystem: Environmental > Terrestrial > Soil > Wetlands > Peat | place: Germany: Weissenstadt | collected 2010-09-21
CCCTGGAAAACGTGCAAATCAAAGAGGGCACAGTCGTCGAGGTGCTTGTTCCCGCAGAGCCAGAACCGGCTGGCAAGCGACGCTCCATCAAAGATCTTCAGTTCTACGGCATGTGGAAGGACCGCAAAGACATCACCGATGGCGTCGCGTACGTGAATAAGCTCAGGGACAACCACGGACACCCTCGCGGCTAGCGGGGCGGCGCATTCCAGCATACACTCGAGGTATGCATGCCCTCGGCATCACAGAGTTCCGCCGCCGTTGTCTTTCCGTTCTGGAGAACCTTCCCGAGGAGGGGGTCACGATTACGAAACGCGGCCAGCCGCTCGCCCATATCGCGCCGGTGAACCCACCTCGCAAGGGCCAGCGTGTGCGGCTACCGCTGCTCAAAGGCAAGGGCCGTCGCGGGCCACTTTGCCCCAATACCGGGACGCCCCATGAACTCGTGATTTGAGTGGAACGCCGGCTGGGAGCCCGGGGGAATCTGCCGAGAATGCGTAACAGCAATCAAATTGTCATTAGGCGGGGCTTTACAGCACTGCTATAATAGGACCAGATGGTTTTCAGAAACCCGCCCATGCGGGTTGTCGAAGATTCGATCCGCCCCCATCTAATGCCCGGTCTTGTCTCGTTTTTTCCTTGGAGGTACCCAGCACCCACTCAATGAAAGCCAGCGTCCGCATTCAGCGAGGCGTCGAGAGCCTCTTTGGCACCCGCGATGAGAACATCCGGCTGCTCGAAGCCGGATTGACCGTCCACACGCAACTGGTCGACAACAACCTTGAAATCGAAGGCGAAGCCGTAAACGTCGCCCGCGCCGAGAACATCCTCGAAGACTACAACACGCTGGTCCGCGAGGGTCACACCTTCAACAACGGCGACCTCAACAGCTACCTGCGCGTCGTCACGTTGGACCCGGAGGTCTCCCTCCGCGCCCTCGTTCGCAGCGGCAAGCAGCGCAATTTCGGCAAGAAAATGCTGGCGCCGAAATCCGTCAACCAGCGCCGCTACCTGGAAGCCATCGAGCGCAACGACATGGTATTCGGCGTCGGCCCCGCCGGAACGGGCAAGACCTACCTCGCCGTGGCCATGGCCGTTTCCGCGCTCATCAACAAGCAGGTCTCGCGCATCATCCTGACCCGGCCCGCGGTGGAAGCCGGCGAGCGCCTGGGATTCCTCCCCGGCACTTTGCAGGAAAAAGTCGACCCCTACCTGCGCCCGCTCTACGACGCGCTCTACGACATGCTGGAGAGCGAACGCGTGGAGAAACTGCTGGAGCGCAACGTCATCGAAGTGGCGCCCATCGCCTTCATGCGCGGCCGCACGCTCAACGACAGCTTCATCATTCTCGATGAAGCGCAGAACAGCACCCCGGAGCAGATGAAGATGGTGCTCACTCGCCAGGGCCTCAATTCCAAGATGGTGGTCAACGGCGACATCACCCAGATCGATTTGCCCAACGGACGCCGCAGCGGACTGATCGACGCGTTGGATGTCCTCAAGGGCGTGGAAGGCATCAGCTTCGTGCAGTTCGACGACAAGGACGTGGTCCGCCACGCGCTGGTGCAGCGCATCGTCAAGGCTTACGAACGATACAACGACACCGTCGGCGCGGGCCGGCAGCTTACCTTGAAGCTGACCGAACCCACGCCCGACAGTAGCAATGCCAACGGCAATGGCGACGGAAAGCCGGAGGCGGTGGCCTCCCCTGCTCCCGATACCGCTCCCCAAGCCTGAGCCACCGCCATGTCGTCCCCAGAAGGCAGTACGGTTACATTTCGGCGTGTTCCCGCGAATCTCGCCCGCCGCTCCATCGAACGCTTCGCGTGCAAATTGCAGATCGAGGTTGCCAAGGGCCGCCCGTTCGACTGCGTGGTCACCACCGATGCCGAGCTGCGCCGCCTCAACCGCGAGTTCCGCGGCCAGGATTACGCCACCGATGTGCTCTCGTTTCCGGCACCAACAACACAGGCAGGAATGCCTGTGCCACTCGGCGACATCGCCATCTCCCTCCCCCGCGCCCGCGCCCAGGCCCACGAATTCCGCCACTCCACCGAGCGGGAAATCCAGATCCTGATGCTCCATGGCCTGCTGCACCTCCTGGGCCTCGATCACGAAACCGACCGCGGCCGGATGGCGCGCGTCGAAAAACGCTGGCGCGTCCGTCTGGGCCTTCCCAACGGCCTCATCGAGAGGGTAGAGTCATGATGCCGGCAGTGATCGTCGCCACCTGGATCGCCATTCCGCTGCTCGGGCTGGTCTCGTTCGTGCAGCATCTCTACCTGGAGAGCATCCGATTGCGGACGCGCGACCTGCCTTCGCTCAAGTTCTTCAAGGACACGCTCGAAGACAAGCTGGGAATGAAGACCGAACAGGGCGCGGCCTCGTTCTCCGTCATCAAACACACGTTGCTGGTCCTGCTGGGCACGCTATTCTTCGCCTGGTTCGCCGATGGCAATCCGTGGCAGGCGGCCACATTCCTGCAGGCCGCGCTGACGGTCTGGCTTGCCATGATCGCGGTGTCCTACGCGCTGCCGCAACTCCTGTATCGCCGCACCAAGGGCGAGTGGCTCGTCCCGCTGGTGCCCTTTCTGCGCGGTCTGGCATTCGCCGTCCGTCCCTGCATCGTGTTCCTCACGTTCTTTCAGTCTCTGGTCGACCTGGCCGATGCCGGCGCCGCGGAAGTCGAAGCGCCCACTCCCGCCGAGAACATCGATGCGCTGATCGACGCCGGCACCGAAGAAGGGCTCATCGCCGAGGAAGACCGCAAACTCATCCAATCGGTGGTCGAGTTCGGCGACAAAGTGGCGCGCGAAGTCATGACCCCGCGGCCCAACATCGTCGCCATCTCGGCCGACTCCACGCTCGAGCAATTGCGCCAGATGGTCATCACCGAGCAATACTCGCGCTTCCCCGTCTTCGAACAGAACATCGACAATGTGATCGGCTTCGTGCACGTGCGCGACATGTTCGAGCTGGAAGAGTCGCAGCGCGAACGCCGCACCGTGCGCGAGTTGGTCCGCCCCATCATGTTCGTCCCCGAAACCAAGCCGGTCAACGACCTCATGCGCCAGATGCAGCAGGAAAACAGCCACATGGTGATCGTGGTCGACGAGTACGGCAATACCGCCGGCCTGGCCACCCTGGAGGACCTGCTCGAAGTCATCATCGGCGAAATCCGCGACGAGCACGAACCCGACAGCGACGTTGCCGAGGACGGGCAGGGCGGGTACATCGTCTCCGGAAACTTCGATCTCAGCCGCGTCGGCGACCTCTTCGAGTTCTTCCGCCCGGAGGAGGAGATCGAATCCACCACCGTCGGCGGCCTGGTCAGCGAGTGGCTCGGCCGCGTGCCCAAAGCCGGAGAGTTCGTGGAGCGCGACGGCATTCGCATCGAAGTGCTGGCCTCGGACGATCTGCGCGTGGAACAGGTTCGCCTCAGCAAGTCTCAAACGGTCGCTCAATGAATGAACATTTCAAGTCCGGATTCGTCTCCCTGATCGGGCTGCCGAACGCCGGCAAATCCACGCTGCTGAATGCCCTGGTCGGCCAGAAGGTGGCGATCGTCGCGGACAAGCCGCAGACCACGCGCACCTCGATTCAGGGCGTGTTCACCAGCCCCCAGGCGCAGATCGTTTTCATCGATACGCCCGGCATCCACAAGGCCGATTCGCCGCTCAACAAGCGCCTGATGGACACCGTACGCGCGGCCCTGGAAGAACGCGACCTGCTGCTCTACCTGGTGGATGCCGCGCGCACCTTTGGCGAGCAGGATCGCCGGGCGCTCGACCTGGTGCGCAGGACCGGCACGCCCGTGGTGCTGGTGCTCAACAAAATCGACCTGGTGAAAGAGAAGGCGCGCCTGCTGCCATTAATCGACGAATACCGCCGGCTCTACGATTTCTCGGACTACGTGCCGGTCTCGGCCGCGCGCGGCCAGGGCCTGGACGACCTGCGCAAGATCATTATCGATCGCCTGCCCGAAGGGCCGGCATACTTCCCCGAGGACCACGTCACCGACCAGCCCGAGCGCTTCCTGGCGGCCGAGCTGGTTCGCGAGAAAGTGCTCCGGGCCACGCGCCAGGAAATTCCGCATTCCGTGTCGGTCATGGTGGACCGTTGGGAGGAGACTCCCGAAATCACGCGCATCTATGCCACCATCCGGGTGGAGCGCGACGGACAGAAGGGAATCGTGATCGGCGCGAAGGGCGCGATGCTCAAGCAAATCGGCACGCTGGCGCGCCAGGAAATGGAGCGGATCTTCGGGGTGAAGATCTATCTCGACCTGCATGTTCGCGTGCAGCCGGGTTGGCGCGAGAAGGCGGCCTTTCTCAATGCGCTCGACTGGCGTACAATGACCGGTGAAGATGATTTCTAAAATTTGTGCTTCGCTCATGCTGATTTGCCTGGCCGCCAGCGTCTGCCTGGCTGCCGACAAACCGATCACCGACGACGCCATCGTCGACCAGGTCCGGATCAAGCTCTCCGCCGATGCCGAGGTCAAAGGCGGCGCCCTGCAGGCGGAATCCAAACAGGGAGTGGTCACCTTGACCGGCACCGTCGAAACCTCGCGGCAGAAGGACAAGGCGGCCAAGTTGGCGAAAAAGGTCAGGGGCGTCAAGCAGGTGATCAACAACATCGAGATCAAGAAGCACGGGTGATGCGCCGCGCCTGTCTCGCGATCGTGGTCTTCGCGGCCTTCGCTCCGGGTGGGGCTCGGGCGCAGGACTTCTCCGAAATCAAGCTGGAACAGCTCACCAAGGACTTCACCTTCACCGAAGGGCCCGCCTGGTCGCAGAAGGATGGATACCTGATCTTCAGCGATACCCCCGGCGACCGCCTCTTGAAGTGGGTGCCCGGCCAAAAAATCGAGCTTTTTCGCCCCGAAGCTCACGGCCCCAGCGGCAACGCCTTCGACGCCGAAGGCCGCCTTTACACCTGCGAGACGCGCACCCGGCGCGTGACCCGCACCGACAAGAAGGGCGCCATCGAAACGCTCGCCGAGAAATGGGAAGGCAAGCGCCTCAATGCGCCGAACGATATTGTGGTCAGCAGGAATGGCCACGCGTACTTCACCGACCCGGCCTTCGGTTGGCAATCCGATCACCGCGAGCTGGATTTCTACGGCGTGTATCACATCCCTCCGAAGGGCCCCATGAAGCTGGTGGCCAGGCCCACCGGGCGGCCCAACGGCATCGCGCTATCGCCCAACGGCCGCATTCTGTACGTGGTCAATTCCGACGAGCGCAATGTGCGGGCGTACGACGTGGACCGGAACGGCGACACGTCGAACGAGCGCGTGGTCATCTCCGGAATCGCGGGGGTGCCCGGCGGCGCGCGGGTGGACGAGAAGGGGAATCTGTACATCGCCGGCAACGGCATCGCCATCTACTCCCCCGATGGCAAACTGCTCCACGTCATCGAAGGTCACGCCCGGTCCTCGAACTGCGGATTCGGCGAAGCGGACTATCATACCCTCTTCATCACCGAGCGTGGGTCCGTCTATCGCGCGCGGCTGGATGTAAAAGGGGCGTATTGAAGTGCGGGGGTTAGGGGTTGGGGATCGGGGGTTGGGGGCTAGTGACCGGAGGTGAGGAGTCGCGGGCCGGGGGCCGGAGGGGTGGTGCGGGTCCGGGCGCGGCTCTGGACGACCGGCGGTATCCCAAGCGGCCGATGGTCGGGGTGGGCGCGATTATTCTCCGGCGCGACCGCATTCTCATGGCGCAACGCGGCAAAGAACCGCTCAAGGGCTGGTGGTCTCTGCCGGGTGGAGCGCTGGAAATTGGCGAGTCCCTGAAGGACGCCATCTGCCGCGAGGTGCGCGAGGAAACCGGCCTTGAGGTCCGCCCGCTCGCCGTCTTCGAAATCTTCGAGCGCATCATGCGCGATGGCGCCGGCGTCCCCGAGTACCACTACGTGCTGATCGACTACCTTTGCCGCATCACCGGCGGCACGCTCTCGGCGGGCGACGACGTTAGCCGCGTGGAATGGGTCCGGCGCCGCGAGTTGCCGGACCTTCTCATCACCGAAGGCACGCTGGGCGTGATCGAGCGCGCGTTCGACAGCCGCGGCAAGTAGTCTCTTGGGCGGCCGGTGTCCGAGGCCGAAAACCTCCGTCCCACATGCGGACGGGCCGCGATTGGCTCCTGGTGAATTCAGGCTCCTTACCGCATTCTCGTGCTGGCCTCACGCGTGCCATAGTGATGCGCGGAGGGGAACCGATGCGCTATTTATTGCTCCTTGCTTTCGCGATGCCGGCCTTCGCCCAGAAGGCCGAGACCGATCAACCGGTCCTGCAGACGCTTCTCGCCGAGGTCCAGCAACTGCGGCTGGCGATTGAACGTTCCACGCTGTTGGGCACCCGCGCCCAGATTGCCTTGAGCCGCTTGCAGATGGACGAAGGCACGGCGGCCAAGCTCTCCCAGGAACTCAGCGAAGTCCGCAGGCAAGCCCTCAGCATGGCGACCAAGCGCGCCGAGTTATCCGAGCGGACCAAGGACCTGGAGGCCAGAACGCCGCCACAGGGGATGACGCCCGAGCAATGGCAATTTGAGATCAAGCAATCCAAGATCGAGTTGGAGGAAATCGCCGCGGCTGAGCAGGAAAGGACTGCCCGCGAAGCGGAACTTGTGGGCCAATTCCAGGCAGCGCAGAATCAGCTCGCGCAATCGCGGGCGGCGATCAGCGAGATGGAGCGGTCTTTGGACGCGGCGATTCAACAGTTGCTCAAGCCGCACTGATCACGCGTGGTGCAGCCGCCGCGCGGCATCCACGCGCGCCGCGCGCCACGAGGGAATGGCCGCCGCGGCGACGGCAATCACGCCGACTGCGAGAGCGGCGGCGATCATCGTCGCGGGATTGCGCGGCGGGATGCCGAAGACCAGTTCGTCGAGGCCGCGGGCCGCGGCCCATCCGCCGGCCACGCCGAGCGCGATGCCGATGGCCGCAAGGCGCAGTGCATGGAAGCTGGTCCAACGCAGGATGGTCGACGGACGCGCGCCCAGCGCCAGGCGCAGGGCAATCTCGGACTCGCGGACACTGACCCAGTAGCTGAGCAGCCCGTAAATGCCAATGGCCGCGAGCAGCATGGCGAGCCCCGCGAACATGGTCAGCAGCAGCGTGCTGAAGCGGCGCCGCGCCAGCCCGGCGCCGAAGGCCTGTTCGAACGTGGCGAACTCGCGGAGCGGCAGATTGCGGTCGTGCGCCAGGACGAGCGAGCGTACCGAGGGCATGAGCGTTTCGGCATTGCCCGCGGCGCGGACCACCATGGCCATGTTGTTGCCGCCCTGCTGCGCGAAGGGCTGGAAGATTTCGGGCATCGGCGGCGCATCGAGACCCATTTGCTTGGCGTCGCCAGCCACCCCGACGACTTCCAATAACCCGCCTTCCTGGTATGGCCCTCCGACCTTAATCTGGCGCCCGATGGCGGATTCCCTGGGCCACCAGGTGCGCGCGAAAGTCTCGTTGACGATCGCGACTTTCGGTTCATTGGGGGGGCCGTTGGCGCGGTCGGTGTCGTTGAACTCGCGCCCCTGGCGGAGCGGAATCCGCAGGGTCTGGAAGTAGCCCGCATCGGCCGTATTGAAGAGCGCGATGGGCACTTCGTTCTGCGCCGGAACCGGGCGGCCGGGGATGGAATAGAACCAGTCGCCGCAATCGCCCGCGCCGGGCGGACAGTGGACCGCGCTGGCGGCCGCCACGCCGGGGATCGCGCGCAGGTCCGCCAGCAGGCCGGCGTAGAAGTTGGCGATGGCCTCGGGGCTTCGATAGGCCGCCGACGGCAACTGCAGGCGGAAGGACAGCGCCTGCCGCGGCTCGAAGCCGGGGCCGCTCGACTGCGCAGCCAGCAGGCTGCGCACCAGGAGTCCGGAGCCGAATGCCAGCATGAAGGTAAGGGCCACTTCGGCGACCACCAAAATATTGCGCATCGACTGACGGTGTTTGCCGCCGCCGGTCAGGCGCGAGCCCTCTTTGAGCACGGTCATCAGGTCGAGTTTGCCCGAGGTGATCACCGGCGCGAGGCCCGCGATCAGCCCGGAGGCCAGCGTGATTGCGCAGGCGAAGAGCAGGACGGGAAGGTCGAGGGTGGTTTGGGCGAGACGCGGGATGTCGCGCGGCGCCAGGGCAACGAGCGTACGCAGTGCCCAGTACGCCAGGACAATTCCGGCGAGCCCGCCGGCCGCTGCGACGACGATGTTTTCGGTGAGCAGTTGGCGCACCAGGCGAAGCCGGCCGGCGCCGATGGCTTTTCGCACGGCCAATTCACCGGCGCGCGAGGCATTGCGGGCCAGCAGGAGACTGGCGACATTGGCGCAGGCAATCAGCAGAATCAGCCCGGCCGCGCCCATGAGTATGAGGAGCGTGCCGCGCACGTCTCCCGTGACGTACTCCGCGAAGAAGCGGCCGAAGCTGCGGTGCTGGTTCTCGGGGCCGGGATCGACTTCGGCCAGGTGACGCATGACGGCGTCGAGATCGCCCTGCGCCGCGGCCAGCGTGACTCCGGTCTTCAAGCGGCCGAGCATGCGGATGGAGCCGTGACGGGTGCGGTTCAGGTTGTTGCCGGTCAGCCTGCCGAGGGAAACGTAGTAGTCCACGGGCCAGGGTTCCCACAGCGGCGCGGCCACTCCTGCCACCAGATACGGGTTGCCGTTGAACGTAAGGCTCTTGCCGACGATGCCGGGGTCGCCGCCCAATTGGCTCGACCAGAAGCGGTGGTTCAGCACCATGACCCGCGGCGCACCCGCGCGGTCGTCCGCTTCGTCCAGAAGGCGGCCGAGCAGGGGACGCATACCGAGCAGGGCGAAGTAGGGTGCGGTTACTACGAGGCCGCGCGTTTGCAGGGGTTCGTTGCGGCCGGTCAGCGTAAGGTCGGTGAACTGGAATGCAGCCATCGACTCGAAGGTATGGTTGCTGTCGCGCCAGTGTGTGAAGTTGCCCCAGGTGACGCTGATGCCCGAAGCTCGTCCAGTGGATTCGCCGAACCAGACCAGGCGTTCGGAATCGGGATAGGGCAGCGGCTTCAGCAGTACCGCGTGCACCACGCTGAAGATCGCGGTATTGAGGCCGATGCCCAGGGCCAGAGTGAGGATGACCACCAGCGAGAAGGCTGGCGAACGGCGCATCGCGCGGAATCCGTAGAAGACGTCTCTGAGCAAGTTTTCCATGATACCCCCTGTCTATGGTATACGCAGGGGTCCAGACCTCGGTTCGCAGAAAAAGGCAGGCCACAAAAAGCGATGGCCTGCCCCACAGGGCAGCAGAGCCGCAACCAAACCGGAGGGCGAGGAGCCAGAAGTCAGGAGCCTGAAGCCAGAAGGGGACGGGCGTAGCTGTTCAGCAAGCGGCGGCGCCGGCCGCTTAAAATGGAGCTACTGTAATACTCTATTTTCCCACCTGGATGTCTTTCAACCCGATCGAGGGAGGGGTTGTCGGATTCTGCTGGTTGTTCGCATCCGTTCGCTGTACCGTCATGGTGACGTAGCCGGGCGCTCCGTACAGGCTGGAAATCGGGAACCAGTCCGGGATGACCGGGCCATTGCCGCTGCAACTGGTGTAAGCGGCAGTGCTGGAACCCGGAGCGGTATTGGGGTCGATGCAATAGGATTCCAATTCCTGTCCGTCGTTATACACACTGAGATCCGGATTGAGCACCTGCACTTTGAACTTGAGGCGCGAGTCAGTGTCCTGGAAGACGTAAGCTATGAAACGATAGTTGCTGCCGAGCGGGCAACTCGCGCCGGCCTGGGGCGGCGATGGACAAATCAGCAGGTAATAAAGCGGGGGTAAATTGGAGCTATTGTAACTGCTGTAGTCTTCGTATACGACAGACCCGGCGGGATATTGGGCATTCCTGCAGCGGCTTCCGTTAAATGAGTTATCGCCGCTAATCGCATTATAGCCGCCGCAGTTCTTGTTCGTCCCCCAATAAAAAGCCAACGATCCAGTGATCACATCGTGTTTGAATCCGTACTCAATGCCCCCGTAATAACAATTCTGCTGATGGAAAAACACGACTTCCTGGATCACCTGTCCAGGGAATGGTGCTATTGGGCCAGGATCCGTCGTTAAAGGCGCCGTAGAATTGAATTCCCCTGGCGCCCTCGAACTGACCGCTCCGATAACCAACCAGCGGAAAATTAAAGGTTGGGCAGCCGGTAACGTCAGCGGCGCCCGACGTGATATAGCCGGCCAGACTCCCGCTCTGCTGCGCGGCCGGGCTGGATGGGCAGAAAAATGGCGCCGCCGCCGAGGATAACGAGATCGCCCACCAGGGCTGAGAGGCCAACGTTCCCCCAGTAGCGCCGGGGGGATGGGTACCGCACTCGGTCGAAGCTGTAACAGTGTAGGGGTACGGGCCCTTGTAAGTAATGCCGTATGCGCCGATGTTGGTCGGCGGGAACGTCAGATACAGGCTCGGCGCAGTCGACGGCGATACATTAAAGGTCTCGGACGGAACGCCATTCAATGCTGACACTGCCTTCCAGGTTCCAGTATTCAGAAGTGAAGTCCAAGCGGGCGCTCCGGCGATGCCGGTTTGACCGGATGTCGCCAGGGACTGCCAGCCGGAATTGGGACCCGCTGAATCTTGAGCCGACAGATAGACGACTTGATTGCCGGCGAAAGACGGAGTGAAAGTCAGTGCCAGAGTCAGTGTCAGCGTATTTCCCGTAGCGATAAAGGAACTTTGCGAGCCATCGACGGAGCATTGCCGATTGGCGATGGCGGTGGTGCTCGTCGTGGGAAGAGCGAGTGCTCCGGCATAAGGGCCGCCGGCATCGCCGCTGTCATCAACCAGGTATAGCACTCCGTTGCCGTTACTCCCGGCGCCCTGGGCGGGAACGTACGCCAGGTAACATGCCCCGATGCCGTTGATGGCGCTGTTAATGAGAATGTCCACGACAGTCAGATGCTGCCAGCCGCCGGTGTCGGAGAAGGTGAAGGTTCCGAGCTGGCCAGCCCCAGCGGCCTTGGCAAGGCGGGATGGCGAGGCGCTTACGGCGGCCGCCGGACTGGTGAGATTGGAAGGGGTCCAGACGGCCAGTGACTGCCATCCCGAATTGGCGACCCCTTCGCGCGCCGCCATATAGACCACCTGGTTGCCGGTGAAGGCGGCGGAAAACGTTACCGCCAGAGTCAGAGTCAGGGTGGTGGCCGTGCCGGCGATGGAAGTGCCCGCAGTGGCGATCGAGCACTGACTGTTGTTGATTGAGGCTCCGGTAGGGGAGCCGTTCGCGAACACCATGTACCCGGCATAGGGCCCGCCGGCATCGCCGCCATCGTCCACCAGGTATAAGACTCCGCTGGTTCCGCTGGCGCTCGAAGGCACGTAGGCGAGGTAGCAGGCCCTGCGCCCATCGAGCGCATTGTTGATCAGGACGTCCGCGACCGCCAGGTTACTCATAGCGCTGTCGGAGAACTGAAACGAATAGTTAATGGCGTTCGAGTTCTCTCCCACGGGTGTGGCCCATACGGGTTGGGGATTGCTGGCCAGGCAGGGAAGGCAGATCAAGAATAGGACGATAAATACCGGGATGGAACGATTCACTCAAACCTCCGAGGTCGGATTCGTGGATTGTACCATAGGGCTGGGCGACACTCCGGCTCCGAGAAGCGCCGAAAAGCGCCGAGACGAGTCTCGGCGCGGCAGGCACGAGTGCCTGCGCCACGATCATCTGTCCCCACGTTTGACACGTGCCATACTGGCGATAGGAATCCCTTGAAAACCAGCGCTGCAGTCTTGGAATTCGAACCGTTGCGGAAGCTGTTGGGGCGCTATGTCTCGAGCCCGCTCGGCCGTCGCGAGTTGGAGAAGGTGGCGCCGCATACCGACCCCCAACGCCTGGCCGGCGACCTCGCGGAAGCCGAAGAGGCCGTGGCCTACTTGCGGCTGGCCGCACGTCCGCAGCCGGCGGCTCGGGGCGCGGCGATCCGCATCGATTTCGGCGGGCTGCCGGATATCGAAGCCGCGGTTTACAAGCTGCGCATCGAGGGCGCCAGCCTGGAGCCCAAGGAAATTTTCGACCTCTTCGCGCTGCTGGATCGCGCCGCCGATGCCAAATCGCTGCTGACGGCGGCATCCGAACGTTTCCCGCGGCTGGGGCGCCGGGCGCAGACCATCGGCGATTTTCGGGCGCTGTTGAAAGAGCTGGACGGCAAGATTCTGCCCGACGGCACGGTGGCCGACCACGCCAGCGTGGCGCTGGCCCGCCTGCGCCGCGACATCGAGCGCCAGAAGAAGGCCATCCAGGAATCGCTCGAGCGCTTCCTGCGCGCGCACCGCGAGGAAGGCGTGCTGCAGGAGGA
>Ga0116222_1001642_pt1 | contig 12275 bp, 9 predicted proteins | sample Sb_taG_12_FD_88963 | JGI IMG/M metagenome (GOLD analysis project Ga0116222, IMG submission 88963) | Peat soil microbial communities from Weissenstadt, Germany - Sb_50d_9_AC metaG | ecosystem: Environmental > Terrestrial > Soil > Wetlands > Peat | place: Germany: Weissenstadt | collected 2010-09-21
GAAGCGACTTTCCACCCAGAACTCGAAAGCCAGGTCCGCGATTTCCCGCTGTTCGCCGGACAACCGGATATATGGCCGAATTGGAATTACTTTCTTTGGGTCAGGCAATGTCACTATTTCCCCCGACCCGCAGCGGCGGCATCCGCGAAGCAATCTCAACCACTTTGGCATTTCTCGCAGCCCATTTCATGTACTGCGCAAGGTGTCCCAGCAGGACGGTGAAATTGATGGGCAGATCCGCAGTAGCGGCGGAGCATTTGAATTCCTGATGCGCTCGAATGCGGCGAAGCTGGTCGTACAACTCTCGACACAACTTCAGGTGTTCGGCTGTTTGTTCCGGTGCCAAGACAGAAATTCCCCTTTCCGTCAGAACACAGATGCCCTCTGTTGCAAATTGGGGCAAACGCTTCAAGCAGGAGAAGAGAGGTATATCCTCTTCGGCGGGGTGAGGCATCGTCGGTATTTTTGCAATTTGAAAGAATTGTAAGATAGAACTACGATCGAGTCAAGGGGAAAATGTCAATCGGCAATTTGATCGACGCCAATAAGATATGTACTTAAATTTACGGATTGCGCTTGCTATACTTGCGTGACGACCTTCACTGCCATGCACCTGCCTTTGCCCAGCGCCTCTGTGCTGGAAGCCATCGGCAATACGCCGCTGGTCCAACTCCGCCGCGTGGCGCCTTCCGATGGCGCGCGTGTTCTCATCAAGCTGGAATATTATAATCCCACAGGTTCTTATAAGGATCGGATGGCCCTGGCGGTGATTGAAGGCGCCGAGCGCCGGGGCGTGTTGAAGGCCGGCATGCGGGTGGTCGAATATACGGGCGGCAGTACGGGCTCTTCGCTGGCGATGGTGTGCGCGGTGAAGGAATACCGCTTCACGCCGGTTTCCTCGGACGCGTTCGCCCAGGAGAAGCTGGAAACCATGCGGGCCCTCGGCGGGGACCTCATCCTGGTTCCGAGCGACGAGGGACGGATTACACCCGGCCTGTTCGCGCGCATGAAAGCCGAGCTGGCGCGCCAGGCCAGCCAGCCCGGAGTCTTCTGGGTCGATCAGTTTCACAACGGGGATGCCATTGCCGGCTACATGGCGATGGGCGATGAGCTGCTGCGCCAGGCAGCCTCCGGGATCACAGCGTTCTGCGCGGCAGTGGGCACCGCGGGAATGCTGGCCGGCGTGTCGCGCGCCTTGAAGGCGGCTCAGTGCCCGGCGCGGATTATCGCTCTGGAGCCCGCGGAATCCCCGACGCTCACTGCCGGCCAGGGCGGGCCGCATCGCGTGGAAGGCGTGGGGGTCGGTTTCTGGCCTGCGCACCTGCGGCCCGGCGATTACGACGAGATCCGGACGGTGGCGGAGGCCGCTGGGCGCGAGATGGCTCGACGGCTGGCCCGGGAAGAGGGTATCCTGGCGGGTACGTCCACCGGGCTCAATGTGGCTGCCGCGGTGCAGCTTGCGGTGGAGCTGGGGCCGGAAGCTACCGTAGTCACTGTAGCTTGTGACAGCGGATTGAAGTATCTGGCTGGGGATCTGTACTCCGGATAATTACACGGTTTCGCGAGATATAGTTGCGTATCCGAGAAACCGCTTGCGCCGCGCGCGGCTCCGACGCAGCGGGCCGGCGGCAAGACCGCGATTGCCGGCCGTAGCGGCGCCGGCGTTACCGGCTGCAAGAAGCGGATGCGCAGGCGGCAGGTGAAAGCGCCTGCCCCACCAAGACGCAAGCCCTCACACGCTTTCGTCTGTCAACGCTCTCCTGTCTCTGGCGATCCAGGCTTGCCAGTCTGGAGCCGGGACGGCAAGGAGTTGTTCTACCTGGGCGCCGACCGCAAGCTGATGGCGGTCGCGGTAAAGGCCGGGAATCCATTCGAGGCGAGCATCGCCAGCGGCTATTCGACGTCCGTTTTTCCGCATCCACCGGTAACACTTCCCGATCAACTGCACCGCGGGGCTGAAGAGATAGCTCGCCACGGTGGGCGGCGGACACCAAGTAACGCCGCCGGGGTTGGCAGGCGAAAGGACCCCACTACGCGGGAACGGCGAAGCCCAACTTGGCGTACCAGGGAGTGGCCGAGCGGATGGCGTCGTTGACGGCGTTGATGTTCTTCACGCCCTCGCGCTGCAGCCATTCCTCGAGCGCCTTGGCGCCCTGCTTGGCGAAGACCGGGATGCCTTCTTTCCAGGTGGCGCGCCCACAGAGAACGCCGGAGTAATCGGTGCCGGCTTCCGACGCCATGCCGAGCGATTCGGTGAACTGCTGGTTGCTGACGCCGGCGCTCAGATAGATGAAGGGCTTGGTGGCGATGGCGGCGGCCTCGCGGAAATGCTTGAGGGCTTCGTCGTGGCTGTAGGCCTTCTGTCCCTTGTAGACCCGGGAGCCCTCGACATACTCGGCGTTGATAGGCACTTCCACTTTGAGTATGTCGACTTTGTATTGCGGCTTGGAGAACTCCTCCATGCTGCGCTTGACGACATCGGGTTTCGATTTCGCGAATTCGAGACCCTTTTCGTCGCCGCCTTTGGGGTCGTAGCCCACAAATTCCAGGAAGAACGGAATCTCGTAGGTCTCGCACTCGGCGCCGATGCGCTCGATGAAGGCGTGCTTGACGTCATTGACGGAGGCGTCTTCGTAGGGCGTGTAGTAGATCAGGATCTTAACGGCGTCGGCGCCCCAGTCCACCAGGCGCTTGACGGAGACGTGCGGCAAGAGGTCGGGCAGGCGGCCGGGACGGGTGTTGTCGTAGCCGCTGAGCTCATAGGCCAGCAGCAGGCCGGCGTTTTTGCTGCGCGCGCGGGCGGCTTCGAGGCCGAATTCCGGGTCGAGGAGGATGGCGCTGGCGTGCGGCGTCAGGACCTTGCTGACGGCCACTTTGAATTCGCTCATCACTTCCGGGGTGATTTCTTTGACGTCCACGCCGCGGCCGGCGGCGAGCGATTTCTGAAGACTGCCCCGCTGGTCCATGGCGGCGGCGGCGATGACGCCCCGCGGGTTGGACAAGGCTTTCATGCGGGCCAATTTTCCCTCTGATATGGTCATGCGGCCATTATCGCGCGTTTGGGGGCGGCGTGCGGCCAGGGGTTCAATGACCGCCGTTGCCGCCGCGGCGCAGGGCGTCGATGAAGCCGTCCAGCTTGTTTCCCAGGCTCTCCAGCCTGACCTCCAGAAGTTGATGCTTCTCCTCGGTGAGCAACTGCGCAGCCGCAAGCTGCGTCATTTTCTCGTCCCAGCGCGCATCCATTTCCTGACGCCGCCGGCGCTCGTTGCGGAATTCGCGAACCCCCAGCCTGACGGCCCGGTCCAGGCGTTTATCGATGCGCTCCATAGCGCGCTCGTGGCGCTCCATAGCGCCGTCGTGGCGCTCGAAAGCGCGGTCGTGCTCGGCGATAGCGTGGTCGTGCTGGGCGGCCCGCTCTTTCGCCTCGGCTTCCGCCTGGGCATGCATCACGGCGATTTGGGCCAGTTGGTCCAGGATAAATTCCATGGTCCGCTCGACGTCCATTCAATCACCTGGGGACATTATCGCGCATTTCCGGGGCGGCGCGTCAGAACCGCATGGGCTGGGTGTAGCCGGTCATCTCCAGATAGCCGGCGCCGGCGAAGGAACCGGAGTAAGTCACGGCGCCCTCCCAGTAAGTGGGAGCGGCGCGATCTTCGGAGACGATCTCCTGATCGGGGATGGCGGGCGCGCACTCGAGCGACAGATTCAGCGAGGGGACGCGGATGCGCCACTGAGTGGGATATCGGGCGCCGGTCTTGGGGCTGGTCCAGTAAGCGGCGGGTTCGAGCGCGAAATCGGCGCGCTCGAGGTGAGTCGCGCGGCCATCGCGGCCGATGTAAGTTCCCGCGGAGTGGGGATCGATGCTGCCATCGGTGCGGCGGAGCTGGAAGAGCATCAATTCGGTGTCGTTCTCCAGTTGGATGCTGAACCAATCCCAGCCCTGCTGGGAAGATTCGAGCTGGTTGGAAAACCACTCGTGATCCATCCACGCGGCGCCGGAGACGGGGGCGCCGTTGAGTGTGCCTTCCACGGCCAATCGCGGGAAGGAGACGTAGTAAGACGCGTTGCCGGGGCCTTCGCCTTTTTGGCTGATCCCGTTTTCGCCCTCGATGACGGCCGGCTTGAGCGGTGACAGGCGGAGGCTTAGGCGGATGTCGGCGGCGATGGCGGTGAGTGTCTGGGCGTTGGACGACTGGTCCCAGCGGACATCCCAGTTGCCGTTCCAGATGCGGCCTTCGGGGAAGCTGATGCCGGCGATTCCGGGGCCGGCGCGATTGAGGCGCGTGGCGTAGCGGAAGCGGCGGGCGTCGATATCGGTTAGGGCGAGATGCGCGAGGTAGAGGTCGTCGATGCGCCACGCGGAGCGGTTGGCGGAAGGCCCGCGGCGCTCGGCACGGCGGAAGAAGACCAACTCGAAGCCGTAGCGGTGGCCGTCGCGCGCGCGGACGTTGCCGGTGTAATACCACCATTCGGTGCGGAACTCGGGGTGGTCGAAGTGGTCGCGCGGGAACTGGTAATGGTAGCCGGGGACGGCCTGCCGGAAGTTGGCAAATGCGAAGAGGAGAAGGAGGAGCGGCATCGGCTACAGGTATTGTAGCGAGAGCGCAGAAACCTAGGTGACCGCGTGCTTGACGCGGAGGCGCGGAGCACGCGGAGGAAGACGCGGAGAAGAACAAAGTCAAAACCTGAGCGCGCTGAGGAAGCGGAGAGCGCTGAGATTATGACTGATGGCGCCGTTCGGGAGCGGGCCGGATGGCGCTGACCTACTGGGCGCAGGATGGCGCGACGGCGTTGTACCTGGATCGCAGGAAGGACGCGGCGGCCGGGGATTGGATTGGCGCGAAGTTCCGGTTGATCATCTCCAGGAACGGGTCGAGGAAACGGCCGTACTTCTGCAATTGCGGGACGTCGCCGGTGGTAAGCGCTGTCTCTATGGTCTCGCGCATGGCGGGAGAGAGAATTTCGATGCGCCCGACGAATACACGCGAGATTCCCGTGGGCGCGGGTTGGATGGCCAGGGGGAGCAGTGAGTCGACCTTGGCCCGGGGGACGATGTAGAAGACCCGCATGCCTTCTTCAAACCAGGAATCGCGCCAGGTCTCGATCATCGCCGCCGCCTCTTTCGGATACAGTCCGAATTCGACCAAGGTGGAGGCCAGGTTCGCGCGCAGGGTCTCCAGGTCGCCGGTCAACTCGGGCGTGTCGACCCGGGCCGAGCGGTCGTCGAGGTGGGGGATGAAGCGGTAGCCGATCTTTCCGCTGCGATTCTCGAAAAGGATCATCGCGGGGATTGGTTCGGAGCCGGCGTTGCGGACCTCTAGCCGTCCATCGCTCGCGAATGCCGGGCGGACGGGCGGGGAGAAGCTGCCGACGCCGCGGTAGAAGATCATCTTCTCGTCCTGCTGTCCGATGCGGAGGGAGGAGGCGTCGGTGTTACGGGCCGCATAATAGTGACTCGCAGCTTTTCCGGTGGGAAACGCGGGGTCATCGCCGGGAAGCAACTCGACGGGGTTCCAGGCGATCTGCGAATACACGTCCTGCGCGGGAGTGCCGGCGCCGGTTTGTGGGTACCACTCGGTGATGCGGCCCTGCGGGAAGGCGACCTTCACGGAGAGAGTCATGGGGCGCGGGGTATAGAAATAAAGGACGGGGGTTTCCATACGCACGAGGGACGGGCCGACTTCGAATTTCCGTTGCAGTCCGTGGAGGACAAAGCAGGGGAGATCGGACGGTCCGGCAAGCGGCGACCAGGGGACCGGGTTTCCATCGTCTCCGGCTACGGAGGTGAAGGTACCCCACTCGTGGGCAATCAAAGCGGCGGGCGCGGGAGCACCTTCGGCGGCGAAGGCCGGCGCGGCCAGCAACAGGGCGACAGCGGTTTTCAGAACATACATCAGGCATCCCTCCTGGGATTGGAGGGAAGACGCAGAGGGCGCGGGAACTGTTAACGGAGGGGAAAGCGCTATGACGTGGCGGTTTGGACCTTGGGCCGGCCGTTCCGATTGTTCCAGCGGAGCCAGGCGGAACGTACGATCCGGTTCACTTCCGCTTTATCGAACGGTTTGGAAAGCACGTCGTAGGCGCCCAGGTTCAGCGCCTCGGCCCACAAACGATCGTCCGCCAGCCGCGAGGTGACGACCAGAAAGGGCGGGTCGGGCAAAGACAGGACGCGGTCGAGCATCTCCTGCCACAGGCCCGGCCGGAGATCGGTGTTGCAGAAGAAAATGGGAATCCGGTTGACGCGCAGGGACTCGAGCGCGGATTCGACCGTGGGGGTGGAGGCGAGAGTCCATTCGGAACCAAAGATATCGCTCAAGGAAGCATGGTCCGCTTCAACGGGATCGAGATTGAGTACGGTGATCAGGTTGGCGAGATCGGTTTGCATAGAAGGGCCTCCACGTATCAGCTTCGTTCGTTGGCGCTGGACGGTTTGCTGCCGACACGACGACACGGGCGGCGAACAATGTGGGGTTTGGTTCGCGAGTCAACTAAACCGTACGAAAAATACTGACTTGGTAGTCTTAGGGTAGCATCAAGGTTATATTAAGTCAATACTTTTCGATTTTGTATTTATCCGTATATTTTATTACGGGACATTCTTATTTGCGGGTGCCCGGCACAAGCACAAATGGGGGTACTGTCAGTGCAGCGTGGGATAATCCGACACGGCGGGTTTAATCGTGCCGCAGCGCTATCAGGGGATCGATGCGAGCCGCCCGCCTCGCGGGAAGATAACTCGCCGTTAGCGCTACAGCAACCAATAAGAGCGAGATAACTAAGAAGGTGGACGGGTCAGTAGGCTCGACGCCAAACAGTAAACTGGAAAGCAAGCGGGTCAATCCAAATGCGCCGATTACGCCGGCGCCCCAGCCGATAAAGGTCAGTTTCAGCGCATCTACCAGCACCATGGCGAGCACCTGGCGGTGGTGTGCTCCGAGGGCCGTGCGGATCCCGATCTCTTTAGTTCGAGCTTCGACCGAATAGGAAAGCACTCCATAGAGCCCGATGGCGGCCAGGCAGGCGGTAAACGCGCCGAAGAGGCCCAGCAGCAGCATCTCGAATCTGCGCGTTGCCAAAGTGACTCGAAGCATTTCTTGCATGGTCTGAATCCGGTACACGGGCTGCTCCGGATCTAAAGAAGCGACGGCGGCACGGACCGCGCGGCTGAGAGCGCTTCGACCGGCGGAGTGACTCAGGGCACCCGGCCGCAGCACGAGATCCATCTGAGCCACAAACCGGCCTTGCGGATAGTGGATATAGATGTATTCGCCTGGCCTGGCATCCATAGCGGGACATACATCCGAAGCGACTCCGACGATCTCCGCGTGGATGCCCTCGGGCGGCCCGAATTGGATAGTGAGCCGCTTCCCGATGGCCGACTCACCGGGCCAATACTTACGCGCCATACTCTGGCTGACGATGACCACCGGCGGTGCGCCGGTACGGTCGGTCTCGCGGAAGGCGCGGCCCTGGACCAGATCAATTCCCATGGCCTGGAAGTAGCCGGGGTCGATGCGGCGGATATCGGCCTTCAGGGGGTGGCCGGCCGGCGGTTCCGGCCGTCCGTCGATCCGGAATGCGTTGTCGAAGCCACCGTCGGAAAAGGGCAGTCCGTCGATGGCGCCCACGGCACTCAGTCCCGGAAGGGCGCGGAGGCGGTCGAGCACCTGCTTGTAGAAGGCGTTCTGGCGCTCCACTGAGTCATAGCGGGTGGGCGAGAGTGCCAGCCGCATAGTGACTAATCCCTGGGGGTCAAATCCGGGATTGACTGCCGACACGCGGCGGAAGCTTTCGATCATCAATCCGGCGCCGATCATGAGGACCAGCGCCAGGGCGATCTCGGCGATCACCAGTGTGGTGCGGGCCGAGTAACTGCCGGCCCCGGAAGAAATCGAACGGTCACTCGATTTCAATCCTTCCTGCGGATCGGCCTTGGACGCGGCCAGCGCCGGCAACAGGCCGGAGAGCATTCCCGAGGCGGTGGCTGCCAATCCCGCAAAAGTGAGTACCCAGGCATCGATGTGAATCTCCGACGCGCGCGGGATCTCATCGGGGGCGAGTCTCAGCAGCGCGCGCACGCCCAATTCCGCGATCAAAAGACCGGCGGCGGCGCCTGCCAGCGCCAACAGCATGCTCTCCGTGAATAACTGCCGGATCACCCGGCCGCGGCTCGCTCCCAATGCGACGCGGAGCGCGATTTCACGCCGGCGCGCGATGGCGCGGCCCAGATTCAGATTGGCCACGTTGGAGCAGGCGATGAGGAGCACAAACCCTACCCCGCCGAACAGAATGAGCAGCGGCCCGCGGGCGCGTGCAATGGTGTTGTCGAGCAGCGGAACGACCGTGCCTCCCTGGCCGAGGCCGGTGGGGTGTTGACGCCGGATGTCGCGCACAATCCGGTCGACGTCCTGGCGGGCCTGCTGGATGGTGGTGCCGGGTTTGAGGCGCGCAATCACGCGCAGGTAGTAAGACTCGCGCCACCGCATGTTCTCGGGTGTGATTTTGCGCTCCAGCGGGAGCCACACGTCCACGTCGTCATCGAACAGGCGGAAGCCCGCCGGCATCACCCCGATAATGGTGTGGCCGCGGTCATCCAGCCGGATGTCGGCGCCGATCGCCGCGGCGCTGCCGCCGAAGCGCTCCATCCACAATGCGTGGCTGATGATGGCGACGCGCTCGGCGGCGGGCGAATCGTCGGACCCAACGAACAGACGTCCCGCGGAGGGGCGGAAGCCCAGCGCCGAAAAGAGGCCGGCCGACACCAGGCCTCCCTTGACACGGTCCGGGACTGCGCCGCCGGTGAGATTGTAGCTGGTGGTGGAGAATGCGCCCACTTGTTCGAAGCTGCGGTTCCGGTCGCGAAGATCGAGGTAGTTGCCGGGCGAGAAGCTGACCGAGCCCGGCGGGTGGCCCGGCAGATTGTAGGAGGGGTTGGTCTCCCAAGCGGTGACCAGGCGATCCGAATGGGGATAGGGCAGCGGCTGCAGAATCACGCCGTTCACCACGGTGAAGATGGCGGTGGTGGCTCCGACGCCTAAGGCCAGGGTCGCGAGAGAGACGAGGGTGAATGTGGGAGCGGCCTTGAGGACGCGCGCGGCATACCGGATGTCGCGGCCGAGGGTCTCCAGGAATGCAATGCCGTTCATCTCGTAGACCTCCTCACGGATCTGGGTGGGGCTTCCAAACTTCAAGTGGGCCGCGCGGCGGGCGGATTCCCGAGACATGCCGCGGGCGATGTTGTCGTCTGTTTCGAGGTCCAGGAAGGCCTGGAATTCGCGCGCATGGTCGCGGTCGCGGTGGGTGCGATGGAAGAAACGTCGCCAGCGCATTGATTTACTCCACTAGACGTTCGAATTGAGCAGCCGTTAGTAAAAACCGATATTCTGCCGGCGGCATGACCGTTGTCTACTAGCGATTCTAATTGAGCGCCGTCCCTGGCCATCGCCCTTCTCCAGCAGCACGTAGCCCAGGTTGTTCAAGCTCAGCAGAAGATCCGGGTGGGTGTTGCCCAATTCGGCGCGCGCGGCCAGATATACCGAGCCCATGCCCCCTTCCCCCAGGGACTGGACGATTCGATATGGGCCAATGCGGTCTCCGGGCGCGGCCGAGGCCGCCGCGGCCACCTGGCGCGCCGCGTCTTCGAGCGGCCGCTCGAGGAATCCGAAACTGTGTTCAGCGGACTGCAGCAGGGATTCCAACTGGCGCTGGAGGTCGAGGTCGCCGCCGCAGGCCTGTTCGAGAAATGCCGGGCGGGCCGAGGGATCGAGGTCACAGGCGGCGTGAAATAGATCGTCCAGTCGCCGCCAACGGTCGGGATCGGCTGCCGGTTGCATGTTCAGGCCTGCGGTGGCATTGGGATCTGTATCAGTATAAGCGAGCTTGACAGCGCAGTCATCCATTGGTAATCTACACCTAGATTACCTATGCCTAAGACGGAACTGGTTCCCGGCACGCTGGTCATGTTGATTCTGCGGGTGCTCGGGCAGGGGCCGATGCACGGGTACGCCATTGCCCAACGCATCCGCCAGCTCTCGAGCGACGTGCTGACGGTGGAGGAAGGGTCGCTCTACCCCGCCCTGCAGAAGATGCTGCTGAAGGGATGGGTGAAGGCCGAATGGGGCGTTTCCGATACCAGGCGGCAGGTGCGGTCTTATCGCCTCACGGCCGCCGGGCGGAAGCAACTGGAGCTGGAAGTGGCGGAGTACGGCCACGTGAACCGTGCGATTCAAGCGGTTCTCAAAATGGCATGAAGGAGCGGATTGATGGAATGGCTCAGGCGGATCTGGTACCTGCTCAACCGGCGGCGGCTGGAGCGGGAAATGGAACGCGAGATGGCCTGGCATCGCGAGATGATGGGCGAAATGATGTGCGGCCGGAGGTTCGGAAGCGAGCTGCGCCTTCGCGAGGACGCGCGCGAAGTCTGGGGATGGACGTGGCTCGACCGGCTGTGGCAAGACCTGAGCTGCGGCGCGCGGGTGTTGCGCAAGTCGCCCGGGTTCACCGTCACGGCGGTGCTGGTGCTCTCGGTGGGAATCGGAGTCACCCTGACCGCGGTCCGCGTACTCTTGACCGAGCTGAGGCCGCCGGGGATACCGAATCCGGAAACCCTGGTTCACCTGACGCGGCGCTCGCCGGCCGGCCACGATACCACGGTCGCGTACCCGATGCTGGAGTTTTACCGGGCTCGCGCGAAGTCGTTTCAGTCCGTGATGGGGCGAGTCGATTCGACTGCCATGGCCGGCGATGCCGCGGAGGCGTCGGCCCAGACCGGAGTTTCCTTCGTCACGGCGAATTATTTTCTCGAAATGGGGATGCGGGCGGCGTACGGCCGGCTGCTCGATCCAGCCACAGATGAAGCTCCCGGCGCGGAGCCCGTGGCGCTGCTCAGCCGGCAGCTTTGGGAGCGGCGATGGGGCGGCGACCCGGCGGCCATCGGCAGCACCATCCGGCTGAACGGCAAGCCGCTGCGCATCGCGGGCATCGTGATTTCTCCGCGGGAGAACAACGTCTGGGTGCCACTGGTGAAGCAGCCGTACGTTGTCGAGGGGAGCACCCTGCTGTCGGATTGGAGCGGCGGCGTGCAGGCACACGCGCGTCTCAGGCCGGGTGTCAGCCCACAGGCATCGGAGCAGGAGACGAAGGCGCTGGCGGCAAGCCTGCGCGAGGAGCGTCCCAAGGACATCATGCCGGGCGAGTGGCTGGACGCGAAACCGGCGGATCGGCTGGACTTCGAGAATGCCGCCGCCGCGGCGATAGCAGCTACGCTGGTGCTGCTGGTCCTGGTGGTGGCGTGCACCAACCTGGGGATCCTGCTGCTGGCGCGCGGAGCGGCGCGCGAGCGTGAGGTCCGGATTCGCATGGCGCTGGGGGCGGGCCGCCGGCGCGTGGTGCGCCAGTTGTTCACCGAAAGCCTGCTGCTGGCATCGCTCGGCAGCTTGTGTGCTTTGCTTCTGAGCTCGACCGCGATGCACATGCTGGAGACCCGCTTCAGCCGCGCAGAGCCTGTCCCGGCGCACGTGGACTGGCGCGTGGCGGCGGCGACGATGACCATCGGACTGATCGCGGCGGTGAGCTTCGGTCTGGCGCCGGCCTTGCGGCTCACGAGCGGGGCGCCACGAGCAGGGCGCGCACGCACCGTATTTCTGACGCTGCAGGTGGCGGCCAGTTGCGTGCTCCTGATGCTGTCCGGATTGCTGGTTCGGAGCTTCGAGCGGCTGATCGCGACGGACCCGGGGTTCGACTACCGCCGGATCGCCGTGATCCAGCCGGGCTTGAGCGATCACGGTTACCGCGACGCGGCGGCGCTCACGTACCTGCGGAATTTGCGGGAGCGGGTGCTCGCGATTCCGGGGGTGGAGCGGGCTTCGGTCGTGTGGCTGGCGCCATGGGGCAACGTGTACAGCCAGACGAGCCGGGGCGGCTACCGGATGAGTCTCAATCACGTGGATGCGGAATTTTTGGAGACCTTGCGGGTGCGCCTGGTCCGCGGGCGAAATTTCGAGCCGGGGGAGCGCGATGCCGCGATCGTAAGTGAATCGGTGGCGCGCTGGCAATGGCCGGGGGAGGATCCGCTGGGCAAGAGACTGAAAGTGGGGAACGGGACCGTGATCGGAGTGGTGCGCAGCGCGGGAACGTTCAATCTGCGTACCGAGGACACGCTGGGAGCGTACTTCCCCCTGGCCGCGGGAGACGCGCCGGGATCGTCGCTGGTGGTGCGGGTAGCGGGACGTCCCGAGGACTACGTGGGACGATTCCGGGCGGCGGCGAGAGGC
>Ga0116222_1001645_pt1 | contig 12262 bp, 18 predicted proteins | sample Sb_taG_12_FD_88963 | JGI IMG/M metagenome (GOLD analysis project Ga0116222, IMG submission 88963) | Peat soil microbial communities from Weissenstadt, Germany - Sb_50d_9_AC metaG | ecosystem: Environmental > Terrestrial > Soil > Wetlands > Peat | place: Germany: Weissenstadt | collected 2010-09-21
CCTCGATCGCACCTACCTGCCGAAGCGCGGAGCTCGCCGCACTCTGTACGAGTTCGATTTCGCGATCGAGCGCGGAGAAACCACCGGAACGTATGGCAAGCCGGCCGAGCACTGGCAGATGTTTCGAGAGGCCATCGGCGCCGGAACCGCCCGACAGGTGGAGAAATTCACCCGGCGCGGCAAGTCGGTCGCCTGGGAAATCGACGTGGACGCGACACTCTACCGCATTCCCAATCCGGATGCGGCGGATGTGGTGAACACCATCCAGAAGATGGCACAGAAGCGCGCCCTGGTGGCGGCCACCCTGATCGCGACGAGCGCTTCGGAGTTCTTCACCCAGGACGTGGAGGATGCCGATCCCTGCGGGCGCAAACTCGACACGGGCGCGTATCCGCACGGGACGCGGGAGGCGCAGGAGTACGTACGCGACCGCTAGCTGGAGGAGCTCCGGAAGCCGGCCGTCTCAGCGGAGACGGATGCTGGGGTGAAGCCCTGGAAAAACTTCGGCGAGATGCGCCGCGTGTTCGAGCAAATGCGGGAGAAGGTGGGAGAGACCCGCTATCTGGAGGAACTGGAGCTGGCTGGTGTGCAGAACCCCGGGCAGTTCCAGTCGGCCAGCAAGGCGCTGGCATGCTACTCCCGTCCGGCGCGGATTTCCGCGCAACCGGAGGTGGCGTGATGGCCGCCTGGCCGTAGTTCCCTCTCCCGCCGTTACGGCCGCGCCGCTGTATGTGATCGAGGATCACCTGGCAGCCCTGATCGAAACCGCGGAGCTGGTTTCCCCGGAGCAGGAACTGGAGTTCCGCGCGGAGTTCCAGGCGGCGCTGACTGCCGCCGTCGAGAAACGCGACCGGGTGGGCCAGTTCCTGGCGCATCTGGAGCAGCAGATCGATTTTGCCAAGTTCGAGATCGACCGGCTCAGGCAGCGCAAGGCGACCTGCGAACGCGCTCACGAACGGCTGGAGGACTATGTGATCGAGACCATCGAGGGCCTCGGAACCGATAGCAAGGGGAAGTATCGTCGGCTGGAGGGGAAGACCACCACCTTCAGCCTGCGCGGGTGTCCGCCCTCGGTGGAGGCTACCGACGAGTCGGCCATCCCTGCGGAATACAAGACGCTGACGCTGAAGCTGCCTGCGGTGACGTGGGAGCAGTTGCTGGACGGGCTGGACATCGAGCAACGCGCCGCGGTTCTCGGGCAGGTGAAAAGTCCTGAGGTCTCCCTGGACAAACGCTCGATTAAGGCAGCGATGGATGGCGGAGCAGCCGTCCCCGGGGCCGGCCTGGTGACCGGGCGGCACGCGTTGAGGAGGAGCTGAGGGTGAAGCCGACTCGCTATCCTGGATACCTGCAGTGGATTCGGACCCTTCCCTGCTCCGTGTGCCGCACGACCCGCGCCGTCGAGGCTGCTCATACCGGACCGCACGGACTGAGCCAGAAGTCGTCGGATTGGTCGGCCATTCCCCTGTGCGCCAGGCACCACCGGACCGGGGAGGACTCGTATCACAAGCTGGGACCTCGGAAGTTCTCCGAGGTCCACGGTCTGAATATCCCGGCGATGGTTGCTCGCCTGAGCGCGAAGCCATGCATCCGGGTGGAATCAGGGGCCTTCGTGGGCCGGTTCGGAGACCAGGAGTATGAGCTCGGATCCACGGAGGCCGGGCTGGCTCGGGCGATTCGCAGGATGAGCACAATCCGCAGGGAGATCCAAGCTAAAGTGGCCTGAGGTTTTGAGGCTTCGGTGAGGAGAAGATGGCCGCACGGTGCGGCCGGAGTGCCCCCGTCATCCGGCATGTCCAGTCGCGCCGTGCAGCATGCAACAGCTACTCGGACACAGCGACCAGCCATGACGCAGTGTACGGGCACGTCGTTGATAATGGTCAACCGGAATCCGTCGCTTTCCTTCCAGTGAAGGTGGGGTATGAAGACGGCCTGATCGGAGCCCGCCTGTGCGAAACTGAAGAGAGGAGTTAACGTTGCGCACGAAAGCGAAAACTAGAGACACCGAGACCATCAAGCGGCTGACGGAGTTGCTCATCGAGGCAGCTAAGCCCAACCGCATCATCATGTTCGGTTCCCAGGCACGCGGCGAGGCGGACGAAGACAGTGACCTCGACGTCATGGTAGTCGAGGAGGCCGTTTCGGATCGAGTCGGGGAGATGGTACGACTGAATCGGTTGCTGCGCTCTCTTGATATCCCCGTGGACTTGCTCGTGGTAAGTGCAGAGAAATTCAATTACTGGTGTGACACACCCGGGAATGTTTATTTCGAGGCGGCCACCGAAGGCGAAGTTCTCTATGAAGCAGCGTGAACAAGCCCTGCTGTTGCTACGCAAGGCCGCTCAGGATGAAGCTTTGCTCGACGAAGTGCTCACCTCGGACCAGGTCAGCGATGAAATCATCGGCTTCCATTGCCAGCAGGCTGCCGAGAAACTGTTGAAGGCCCTGCTTTGCGACCTTGGAGTCCGCTTCCGAAAGACGCACGAGATCGGCGCGTTAATGGCTCTTTTGGCGCAGGCTGGTCATGCGATGCCAGACCAGTTTGAGAACCTTGACGTGCTGACACCTTTCGGCGCGATCTACCGTTACGAGGATTACGACGCAGTCGTTTCCCTTAATTAACCGGGATGCAGCTCGAGCGTCAGTGCGCGAGTTGCGCGCTTTTGTGGAAACCAAACTTCGGGAACGCAGCGACCAATAGCTATACCTCCGGCCCGCTTGGGGAACTGCAAGTGGATCCACGGAGGCCGGCTGGCTCGGGCGATTCGCAGGATGAGCGCACTTCGTAGGGAGATCCAGGCTAAGGTGGCCTGAGGTCTGAGGCTCTCGGTGCTGAGAAAAAGGCCGCACGGTGCGGCCGGAGTGCCCCAGGCATCTCAATCGCGCCGTGCAGCATTCAGCCTCGCGCACGTCACCTCACGCTACACGCACGTGGTGGACATGGCGAAGAGGAATCCGCCGCTGTTCATTCCGGTGAATGATGGAGTGGGGGCAATCATGGGTCATGGACGGACCTGCGAAGCGTAAGTACTGCCGTTGTATACTGGGGGCACGGGTGAGAATCTCGCCCGCGGCAACATGTATCACGAAGAGATCGCGGAGTTAACAGCCAGGATCGTTGAGGCGGAACGGCCGGAGAAGATTATTCTTTTCGGTTCGTACGCCAGCGGAACGGCTACAGAAAGCAGCGACATCGATCTGCTGGTGATCAGTCGCTCGACGCTTCCGCGCCGAGAGCGCGAAGTTCGCCTTACCCGACAACTGTTTGGCTCTGGTGTGCCGTACGACCTGTTAATGTTGACCCCTGAGGAACTGGAGGAACGCCTGCGTCGCAATGGCCCTTTCATCCGGGAGATTCTGTCGACTGGCCAGATTGTCTATCAGCGCCCATGATGCCGGATTACGATGTGACAACGTTCGAGACGTGGCGGCTGAAGGGTGAAGAGGACTTACCGCTGCATCGATCCTTGCTGAACACGGTGGTCCAGCGGCCACCATCTGTTTCCTTTGCCAGCAAGTGGCCGAGAAGTATTTGAAGGGGTATCTTCTGCTTCGCAGGCAACCACCAAAGCGAATTCATCACCTCGATCTACTGCTCGAAGACTGCATTACACTCGACGGTTCTTTCCAACGGCTCGTCGATGACGTCGTGTTCCTCAAACGATACTACGTCGCGAGTCGGTACCCTGACGACCTCCCAGACGACGTGCGATCAGAAGAAGCCGCAGCGGCTATAACAGCAGCATCACGCCTGCGCGATTTCGTGCTGGCCCGTGTGAAGATGCCCTGACGGTTCGGCGACCAGGAGTATGAGCTTGGGCACAACGGAGGCCGGGCTAGCTCGGGCGATTCGCAGGATGAGCGCACTTCGTAGGGAGATGTTGGCGGGGCGGCAGGACCACCCAGACACGAGCTTTTTCATCGGTCTCCAGAATCGGACGCGATGCGGGGAAATGACCGGAGCACGCGCGCTGGTTCGAAACCCGAGGGGAATAGGCTGTAGCGAATAGTGAGGCAAATCAGCTTGATGTCGGACCAGAACGAACGGGTTTGCGCGTAGTGGACGTTGAGGGCGAGTTTTGCGGGGAGGATCACCTCCTGGTAGTAGGCCTCGGGATGGTTGGAGCGGCCTAGGAGTTCCTCTTCGTTGCGGTACACCAGGCTGGCCAGGTCCGTGACGCCTGGTTTGAGTTGCAGAACCGCGCGCCAAACCGGGTCGTTGAGACTCACAAAGCGTGGTATTTCAGGCCGGGGTCCCACCAGGCTCATTTCCCCTCTCACGACGTTCCAGAGCTGAGGAAGTTCATCCAGCTTGTATTTGCGGAGAATTCTGCCTACTCGGGTCACACGAGGATCGCCGCTGGAGGTAATGCTGCGGCTGGACACGCGTGTGCACATAGAGCGGAACTTGACTAGGTGAAATGCCTTGCCGCCGCGGCCAATGCGCTTCTGCTGGAAGAGTACCGGCGGCCCATCCTCCAGAACAACCGCTATGGCGGCTAGGAGCAGGAGGGGAGAGAGCAGGATTAGTCCGGCAACGCTCACCATTGCATCAAAGACAGTCCTGACCACTATGGTCAGGCTAGATGTCTGTGGTGGCCGCGTCAGCGCGTTAACTCCGCGAACCTCTCACGAGCCAGATTGGTGCGGGGCCGGTGCATCACGCCGACCAGGAAACCGAGTCCATACGAAAAATGATAGATCGCAAAGACCAACGGAAGGAGTGGAAGGGCCGACCATCCACGGCTGCGGGCTGTCCAGAGCGAAGCTGCTATGGACGAGACGAAATAGACTGCACCCACGAGTCCCCAGATTTGAATCGGGGTTCGAGACTGCGAACTCAGGCCAACAAGCCTGGTCCAGAGCACCAGTACCAGCAGCACAAAATTGGCAGCCACAAATCCTCCGGGTACCAGGTGGCGCCATGACGCCGCGGTCCTGTGTTTGCGGATGACTGCAACTTTCCAGAAGCCGTACTGAAAATACTGTCTGAACAAGGCGGATAAACTCCCGCGGGGCCGGTACCAGGAAACAATGGCCGGAGACTGCCAGATCTTTCCGCCAGTCCGGACTAGCCGCAAATTGAGTTCGTCGTCTTGGTTTCGGACGAGCGCCTCGTCGAAGAGTCCCAAACGCTCCAATGTCTCCTTCCGCCAGCAGCCATAGGTCACGGTGTCGACGTATCCTTCGAATTCTTCGTCGTGAAATCGAGCCCCGCCACAGGCGAAGGGGCTGTGATAAGCGGCCGCGATGACACGCGCTACGAGGCCGCTGGCCCGGGTTCGCGCGGGACCGCCAACATTATCCGCACCCGTCGCTTCCAACGCCGCCACACATTGCTGGAGATAATCCGGTGCGTATTCGGTGTGAGCGTCCAAGCGGACCACGATTTCGCCTCGTGCCACCCGGATCGCCGCGTTCAGTCCAGTCGAGACAATCTGTCCCGGGTTGTCGATCACGCGAACTCGGCGGTCTGCATTGCGATATTCTTCCAGCACCTGGCGCGTGCCGTCATCGCTCATCCCGTCAGCTACAATGATTTCCCACTCCGCCTCGGGCAGTTGCTGCGCAAGCGCCAAGTCCAGGAAGCACCGGATATGCCTGGCCTCGTTGCGGCAAGCGACGATAGCGGAGACTATCATGGGTGCTTCTCAGGAGCGCTCTTCGTTTCTGGTGACGCTGACCGAAGTCATCATTTCGGACCGGTCCTGGGCTCCGCTGATCAACGCGGTACGTGCACAGAGACGATCCCGAAATCGGGCGCACAAACGCGCCGTGGCCGGTGTCAATGCCGCTGCCGCCATGACGGTAATTCCGGGACGGCTGGGAAAAAGATAGCGTGGCTCCGCATAGACCACTGCGTGGAACACCAACAGGGAAAGCCATGGCCCCCACAATGGCCAGTAGGAAGCCAGATTCCGGCGCCGATCAAACAAGAACCAGAGGGCGCCCGCGATTAGGAGGAGGTTAACAGCGTTTACCAGGACATGAAAAACAAGATTCACCACCCATCCGCTGACTGGCCCGACCCGAAAAGCTTCCGGCCGTTGAGAGTTGACCAGGGAAACGTGAAGGGCTAGCGTCCGCACTCCTGCCATTCGGATCCAGGCCCCTGGGTTGTGTACGATATCCCGAAGCAACCACTTTTTGAGTAGGTCATAAGTAGGAACTCCACTATCTTTTGCCTGCCGCCCGATCTCTTTGTAGGTACGGTCCCAAGCCTCGTAGTCAGCGCTGCCCTTCCGCCGCACCTTGTCCCAGTAACGCCAGTCCCAAGGTTCCGAGCGGTATTGAAAGGCGCCTGGAAACATGACCCAGACGAAGTAATCCACCTGCTGATATCTTGGCAAAGCTCTTACCACCGCATAACTTGCGGCGACAATCAAGGCGGTTACGGCTACGACCTGGACCGTGGACCTGGCGGCTCGAATTGCATCGGGGTTTCCGATCCGATACATCCGGGCGGCGGCAAGTAGGGCGAAGATGAGAAGCAACAGCGCATTCGGCCGAGAAAGCACGAACAGGCAGAGCCCACCGGCAGCCAGCCACGCCCACCTGGAAGACCGCCCAGGCTCCTGGGCAGGTCCCTGCCACCGCAGCCAGCCATAGGTGAACAAGACCACTCCTAGGAACGCCGGGGGCTCGGCGTTGATTCCATAGCTGTAGTACGCCCAGAACGGCGTAAGAAGCGATAAGATGGCGGACAGCTTCCCGGTCAAAGGCCCACCGAGTTCATCTCCGATACGGCGGATCAAACACAGACAGACTACCATCCAAGCTGCGGTCCAGATAAACGCGGCCTGCCAGTACCGGTTCTCGGAAGAGCCCGGCGGAACCATCAGGTACGGGATCGCGTAATACACTACAGGGGCCGGCGCCCGGGCGATGCCGACGTCTGTCCACGGCGCAGACCCGCGAACTGCCTGTGCGAGGGTCTTGGCCTCGGGATGGAAAAACCCGTCGCCGAACTTCTGCGGCGCGAACGGCATCATCCCGACTGCGACATAGGATGCGACCAAGAATGCGCCGATAACGAGGTCGAATCGATCGAGGCCTCTATTTTTCATTGGACAAGCGAGAAATAACGCCGCGAACTTTCCCACGCTCAGTTCGCTCCAGCGCTGCCGTGCGTTCGATCCGGACGTAGACCGGTCCGAGACGGCCTCGCGTAATCCGTTCACGGATCAATGTTTCTTCCTTCTCTCCGAATTCTTCGGTCGAGACGACCCTGACACGAATCAGATTCCGGCTCTCCTGAATGATTTGCGCTTCCAGCACGTGGGGCAAATTGATGAAGACCCCGTGAAACCGAACCATTTCGCGTCCGTCAAGTCCGATGACAACATCTTCCAATCGACCGACTATCTCCTGAAGAACCGGAAACTGGTCCCGCCCGCACTGACACCGCGATTTGGCCCAGACGCCCTGATCGCCAATGTCATATCGGATCAGAGGCTGGGCACTATTCAAAAGACCCGTACAGACCAGGCGGCCCTCCGTACCTTCTGCGACCGGTAATCCGGCTTCATTGACAATTTCCACAATTCCGAAGTCGGGGCTCACGTGCAAGCTGCCATACTCACACTCTGTCGCCAGCGCGCAATTCTCAACTGAGCCGTATTCCTGGTAGGCACGGGCGTTGAAGGCACGGTCGATCCACGCTTTCATCTCCCCGGTCAACTTTTCACTGCTCAGGATGAGTGCGTCCGGCTGGTACTCTAATCGCAGGTTCTGCTGAATCATTCTACGGGCCAAAAGGTAATGAGCGCTCGCATAGCCAGTCAGAACCCGTGGACGATACCGGTTCAGTCCGTCCACGTAATTGGGAACGCGGTCCGGGCTGATGTGGAAACTCGAAAAATACACCTGCCTCTCGGCCCGGTTATACCGATAATATGGCCCCTTGGAATCGGCACGGGGCACTACCAGCCGTCCTCCCATCATCGATCGGGAACCAAGGAGCGTAGTTTTCGCCCATCCGAATGAGCGGACCTCGCGAGCCGCTATGAATCTCCGATGCGCGTCAGGGGTGCAGATGCAAGTCACAGGCGTTCCGGTGCTGCCGCTCGTGTAATAGCGCCGCAGTTGCCTCTCCGGAATGTTGCGCGCCGTAAAGGCATTCGGATCGCGGCGCAAGTCTTGTTTGGGAGTTATGGGAAGACGAGGAAGATCGGCAAGAGACAGGACGGAGATGTCCTTGCCCGTGATTCCCGCCGCGTTCCAGGCAGCCCGATAGTAAGGGATATGGTCGAACGCATGCAATAATATGGTTCGCAACCGATCTTCGACGTAGGCCGTCATCTGGGGACGGGTCCAGTTATCGCGCTCGCGGAACTCCTGGACATACTCCCGAAATTCGCCGCCCAGCCGCTCATGCCGAAAGCTGAGCCCGTAGATGGAGATTCCCAGGTTTTGAAGCCAGACGGGGGCGTAAGGATAAAGCCGCTCCATCAGCATTGCGGAGGCCTCCCTTCCGAGAGGGACATCAGCAATCCTTCCCAACGGGGCAAGACAATCGACCAGTCAAACTGTTCCGCTTTCCGGCGCGCATGGCGGGAGAGAGCCTCAGCAAGGCCGGGCTCCATCAGGATGCGGTGAACCGCGGCGGCCGCGGCGTCTTCGTCATCAGGGGGCGTCAGCAGTGCCTCGCGTTCCGACTCCAACAAATACGGGATGCCTCCCACATTTGTGCTCACGATACATAAACCCGAAGCCATTGCCTCCATGACGCTGACCGGGGTGTTATCGATGTTGGTGGTGTTCAGGAAGATATCGTGCTGGTCGAGCCAAGTCGGGATCTCGGTTTTGGACACGGCGCCGGGCCATTCGATGTTTGCGGCCACGCCCAGCAATCGCGCCAGTTCCTGGGTACTCTGAAGACTGCCGTCTCCTTTATCGGGCCCTATCATGGCGAGCCTGATCTCGGGAAACTCGCGCGCCAGCGAAGCCAGGACTCTAGGAGCCAAGGTGGGATTGTAGATGCGGTGAAAGGCCCGCACCCAGACAAGCCGGGGCGCGGGCTTGGACCGCAGGCGGAAAGAAAACGCCTGCAGGTCGAGTGGGTTGGGCAACAAACGCAGATCTCTGCTGTAAGAGCGCATGCGATGCAGCAGATATGGCGACGGTGTGGTAACAGCCGACGCTGAACCCAGAAGGCGCCGGACCCGACGTGGCCACCGCTGCGCGTAGGCCGGGAGGTAGCCGCCGTGAAGCGTCAGTACGTAAGGCTTACGCGCCTTACGCAGGGTCCAGCAGACGGCCTCCGCCCAGAGAAAAGCGGAGCCGCTAAACACGTCCACCTGAGCGACGTGGTACTGTTGGCGCCGCCGCCAGGTGGTTGTGAGCATGTCCAACAACCTCGCCAACCTGGAGCGCCGGGACGAAGCAGTCAGGACAAACCAACCCAACTCGCGGAGCCGTAGCGCCAAATCTTCACAGACTCCCCGCGTGCCCACCGATGCGGATAGAAAACTGCCGATCACCAGTACGGATGTGCTCATGCCTTTTCCGCACCAAGATCAACGTGCGGTCCGGCCGCTACTTCGGTTGCGGTTTCCGAAGACCAGGTTATTTGGTGGCTGCCGCTCGGTGGATCTCGTTTCGAGCTTGCCGCAGGTGAAACGTAGCGCGGAATCCCGATCGATAAACAGCAGGTGCCAAAGCTCCAGGTAGCAAACAGCCTTGAACAGCGGATGTAGAATGACCACACCCCGGCGGTAGAAAACAAAGAGAAAGCGCAGCAACCTTCGACGATAGATCGGCCGATCAAGTTCGTGAGCTGTAAGATCTGGATTGCCAGTTGAGAGGAATCGCGTGCCACGGAAAACCACCGGCGCATCCGGCCGGGGACCCGGCGAATCTGCCGAATGCGTTTTACGGCCTTGGCTCCAAGCCCGGCAAGCGCCCCCGAAATGCTTCCATCCGGGTGGACTCGTTGCGCTGGAACAAAAGAGATCATCTCCCCTCCGCTAATAGCTGGCACTTTCGTCAGCTCCGGGAAGTTTTGTCTCAGCACTTCCAGATACAGTTTCCGGTTTAGCTTGAGCCGACTCGGGATGCCCAAGACATAACTCATAAAATCGGCGTCCGCCGCGGGAGTCCTCGGCGCTGCTTGAGTCGCATACAACTGATAAGGATTCACAGCGATTCTCCGGCGCGTACGGTTCTTCAATAGAAACAGGAGGAACTGGTTTTCCGATGGAGGTATCTTGGCTGCCCCCGCGTGGGTCGAAGCTCGGAAATCAAACCTAGCGATTCGGCCACTTGACAACCCAGCCTCCCGTCAGCGCCTTCATACTCGTCCGCATGCTCCAGTGTAATCGTTTCAGGGGTGATGCGGGCTGCCTTCAGTGCCCCCAATACAAGGCGCGAATCCATCCCTCCACTCAGCAGGACTGTATGCCGCATGTCTTTCCTGGCTCGCTTTTGGACCGCGCGAGTGAACAGAGAAGCAACCTGCTGAGTCGAGACCTTTTCGCGGGGAAGCGGTTCAATTTGGGTGAAGTCACAGTACCGCTCGTGTCTTGACTCCCCGCGGCGATGTATGATCATTTCTCCCGGATCGAGCACGTGGACATCATGAAACAAAGTTCTGTTGCCCAACATGTGCCCAACATAAAAGAAATCCGCCACTGAATCCCAGTCGAGTTTACGTGAGTGCAGGACGTGCAAAATCGCCTTGACCTCTGAGGCAAATACGATTGAGTCACCACGATGGCAGTAGTATAGAGGCACGAATCCAAACCGGTCGGCCGCCAGCACCAATGAGCGCGCGGTCCGGTCGTACATGGCAAACGCGTAGCTGCCGTCCAATTGCCGCAGAGTCTCGAGCGGCGATTGTCTCAGCGTATTGACGAATGCCTCATCCAGATCGGGGCCTGTTACGTGACCAGATAGCGCCAAACACACACTACGGTCCCCGTTCCAGATGAGGCAAGGAGCATGTGGTGACCGCCCCAGACTGGCCAGTCCCCCGTCAAGAAAGCAGAAGCTTCGATCTACCAAATCGGACGCATGACGCATAGCCGCGACCATCACCCGAAGGCGTTCCTTGCGATCCGGAAACTCGGTACCGACAAAACCACAAATCTTCATTTCGTGTCGCGACGGCTTAACTCATACCGTCGGCAGTGCAGGGCGTGGATCCTCTTCGAGATCGACCACATCGGCACCCATGACTCCGTTATCGAGCTGAACTATCCTGCGAGCACGGCGAACCACGCGCTTCTCAGCGAGCACCGTGGCGCACGCCAGCCCAAATGTGAAGGACGGGACGGCCAGCCGCATCGCGTTGACACCCATGTACAGAAGACTCCAAGCCATCAAGGAGAGCGCCAAGGCTTTTCCCCCCGCGCCATGCGCGCGCAGAAAGGTCCGCACCGCGATACCCATCAGCACCACTATGGCCGCGATTCCCAGGAGTCCGTGCTCCGAGAGCATGCGGGAGAACTCGGTATGTGCGGCGACGTGTTCACCATAGTGCCCCCGAAGGTCCGCGGCTACGCCCGGTCCGACCCCAAAGACCGGATTCTCACGCCAAATGGCGATATCCGCTTCCATGAGATCTCCGCGGCGAGTCAGGTTCGTCTTTTTGAACCTTTCCGTTATGGCGCCGCCGGTAAAGGCAACGATTTGTGGCACGATCACGTATATCGCGGCGACAAACAGAACCGGTGCAATCTGGAGCAGCCGAGCCGTCCCGTGTTTCTCGCGAATAAGGAACAGCCCCGCCAGCACAGCGGAGCCGGCGGAAGCGTAGATCCCGCCTCTTGAAAAGGTCATCGCGCTTTCGGTCGCAAAAACGACGATGCACGCGACCAACAAGGCTTTGAGCCTCAGGCTCGTTTTGTCGTGAAGCAGGTAAAAGAACGCGAAAAACGCTCCAAGACCCAAAATGGCGGCCACCTGGTTCGGTCCAAAGCCGCCGCTGGTTACCCCATTCGATTGACCGGTGAACTGAATGTAGGAGGCCGTGAGTGTGCCCAGGATCGCGACACCAGCAAGACCTGCCACCGGCCCCATGTAGGCGAGGAAGACTCGATGCAGTTGCACCCTCGACAGCTTCAGATTCGAAAAGAACCAGACTCCGAACGCGAGTGCGAACGGCCCAGACAAATTAAAGCTGAGCTGCCGACGCGCCTGTTCCGGATCGAGGGTCAGAACAGTCTCAGAGGCGGACGGCAGCAGCAGGAAGAAGTAGATCAAGGCTGCTGTGGCGCCTTTCGTTCGTCCCTGTCGCAGGAGGGCGACCACGAAGATCCCA
>Ga0116222_1001659_pt1 | contig 12181 bp, 11 predicted proteins | sample Sb_taG_12_FD_88963 | JGI IMG/M metagenome (GOLD analysis project Ga0116222, IMG submission 88963) | Peat soil microbial communities from Weissenstadt, Germany - Sb_50d_9_AC metaG | ecosystem: Environmental > Terrestrial > Soil > Wetlands > Peat | place: Germany: Weissenstadt | collected 2010-09-21
TGGAAACACCCGCTTCAGCTCGCCCTGAAACTCCTCGAAATCGAACTCGTGCACGTGAAACGGGTTCGCCCCCTCCGTCCCGCGCGATTCCGTGTAATACAGCTTGTTGGGCGTGGAAACGATAAACTGGCCGCTGGCCGCCAGCACCCGCCGCGCCTCCAGCAAAAACTCGCGCCAGTGGTCCAGGTGCTCGATGACCTCGAACGCCACTACCAGCTCGAAGCTCCCGTCGGCGTACGGCAGTTCCGTGCACGACGCCTGCTCGAACCGAAGATTGGGCAGGCGGTAGTTGCCGCGCGCAAACTCGATCGCCTCCGCGGCGCAGTCGATTCCCGCCACCGAATCCGCCGCGCGCGCCAATTCGGCCGAGCCGTAGCCCGCCCCGCACCCGGCATCCAGCACGCGCTTGCCGTGAGCCAGGCGCGACGCGAATGCATAGCGCGCCATGTGCTCGTTCAGCAGATCGACGTCCACCTCACCCGGAATCACCCGTTCGCCCGTGAACTCAGCCAACCCGTTTCTCCAGTCCAACGCCCTTCTCCACAGCGGGCGCCGGCCCGCCGGCCGCCATCCGCGCATTCACTTCCACCCGGCAGGGAAGATGGACGTAGCCGTAGATGTCCCTCTCGCCCCGTCCCATCTGCAATGCCACGGCATTGTCGATCCAGTCGCACATCGTGTACCCCATCAGCGTACCGTCCGCGATGGCCGGCGAAAAGGAAAACGACGCCGGGTACAACTCCGGCAGTTCCACGTGGAAATCCACCGTGTAAACGTCGCCCGCCTGCATGGCCGGAAGCTCGTATCCTTCGCGCGCCGTATTGGTCCCCGAAAAATCGATGCCCAGTTGATTGCGCAGCATGAACCCCACCATGGGCAGTGGCACCTCGTCCTTGGCGCGCACGCTGATCCGCACCACGATGCGCGCGCACGGCTCCAGAAGCTGCAGCCGGTCGCCTTGCTCGTCCAGCACCGCGATGCCGATCACTTCCGCCCGCCCGTCGCCGTAGCGGTGGTCGATGTTGGGAATCGTCTCCACCACTTCGGGCGCCATCACCGTCCCTGCGCCCTGGCGCTTCTCCTCGGCGCCCGCCTTGAGCTTGAGATATGTCGAATCCTTCTGCGTCATCGCCGCAAGATATTTCGAAATCACCCGCTCCGGTTCGCCGATCTCGACCATCCGCCCGTGCTCCAGCCACAGAACCCGGTCGCCGATCGCTTTGACATCCGCCACCGCGTGCGATACGAACAGAATCGTGATGCCGCGCCCCCGCAATTCGTGCACCTTGCGCATGCAGCGCTGGCGAAAGTAGATGTCGCCCACCGCCAGCGCTTCGTCCACCAGCAGGATCTCGGGGTCCACATTGATGGCCACGGCGAACGCCAGCCGAACCACCATGCCGCTCGAGTAGGTCTTTACCGGCTGGTTGATGAAGTCGCCGATCTCGGCAAAGGTTTCGATGTCGTGGTACCGCTCGTCGATCTGCCGGGTCGTCAGGCCCAGAATCGAGCCGTTGAGGTACACGTTGTCCCGGCCCGTGAACTCCGGGTTGAACCCCGCGCCCAATTCGAGCAGCGCCGAAACGCGGCCATTGATGGCCACCGCTCCACTGGTCGGCTGCAGGATGCCTGCCACCATCTGGAGCAGAGTGCTCTTGCCCGAGCCGTTCTCGCCCACGATGCAAAACGTCTCCCCGCGCTTTACGTGAAACGTCAGATCGTGCAGCGCCCAAAAGTCTTTGTGGCGCCGCAGGCGGTTCAGGGACACCAATTCCTTGAACCGGTCTCCCGGCGATTCGTACATCGCGTAGCTCTTGGATACTCCCTGGAACTCGACTGCGTTCACGATTGAGAAGGAAAGACCAGTGTAACGAAACTCGCTGGCAGGGTGGGACGGAAGGAAAGAAATGAAAAGGGCGGCCGCCGGCCCCCGCTGCAAACTACAGGGTCGCGAGCCGAGCGGACTGCGGTAATAACCGCGGCGCCAGACGAGACCTACGAAGTAGCTCTACGGCGCGTCAAGACTCGCAACCGGTCAGTCGAGGAAGCCGGAAGCCGCCCTTATTGTGGACTGGTTCTATGCACTTCCTCCTTTACAAGTGGCTCCCCCTTGAAGGGGATCGCGTTTGAGCCCTTTCAGAGAAAGAGGCCCGGAGGACGGCAACCAACCGCCTCCACTCACAATATCCTCCCGATGGGTGGGAGATGTCAAGCAGGGAATTTACCGTGGAAAAACCCGCCACCGTCACTTCCCCGCCCCCACCTTCGCGAAGTCGGACAGCAGGAACTCCTTCACACCCGCACGGCCCGTGAGCGAAAGCTGCACAGCCCCGCCTTCGCACTCGACGGAGATCTGAAAGTCTAGAAACGGACAGCATTTCCTTTCGTCGTCGATCCACTCGCCCAGCTCCGCCAGAGTGATTTCCGCCAGAGAAAGCCGGAAGCTCAGCCCGCTGGCCACCTCCCGTTTCTCCAACGTCGCGGCGGACAACTTGCGGCTCAGCGCGGATTGCCGGGCCCGCTCGGCCGGAGTCAGCGCCTTCAGGTTACAGGCAATGGGTGTCTCCGCGGTAGCCGCCGCGGCGCAGAGCAAAACAGTCACAAGATTTTTGGTAAACATGCAGTATCTCCTGGTAATCACCCTATCTCTTCAAGTAAACTTTAAGTCAAGTAAACTTATGACCATTGGAGAAGTCGCCGCCCGCTCCGGTCTCCGTGCGTCGGCCATCCGCTACTACGAACAGTCGGGATTGCTTCCCAAACCCCCGCGCTCGGGCGGCCGCCGCATCTACGGCGAAAGCGTGCTCGACCGCATCGCCTTCATCCAGCACGCCACCGAGTCCGGCTTTACCATCGCCGAGATCAAGCTGCTATCGACCCCCACCGCGCCGGCCAAACCCCTGTCCGCAAAGATGCGCCAGTTGGCCGCCCGCAAGATCGAAGAAGTAGACCGCCTGATCGAGCGTGCCAACCTCATGAAGGGGATGCTCACCCGGTCCCTCCGTTGCCAGTGCCTCGACACCGAGGAATGCGGCCGCAGAATCCGAGCCGCCCGCGCCCGCACCCGCTAATCTCTCTTCCTCCCTCCGCTTCCTCGGCGCCCTCAGATTTTTGACTCTCTTTGGTTTCCTCCGCGTTCAAAACTCCGCGACTCCGCGTCTCCGCGTCGAACTTCTGCACCGTGTACCCTGAACATTGATGCCCACGCGCTGCGGAATCATCCGTGTCACCCACATCGTCGTCAACAAAAGCCGCCGCGAGCTTCTGCTCTTGCACCACGAGTCTGTCCTCCGCTCCTACCGCATTGCCCTCGGACGAGATCCCATCGGCCCCAAGACCCACGAAGGCGATGGCAAGACTCCCGAAGGCCGCTACATCATCGATCGCCGCAACCCCAAGAGCGCCTATCATCTCGCCCTCCACATCTCTTATCCCAATCTCGCCGACTGCGCCCGCGCCCGCGATCTCGGCCTCGATCCCGGCGGCGACATCATGATCCACGGCCTTCCCAACGGCAATGGCCGTCTCGGCAGCGCCCACCTCGAGACCGACTGGACCCAGGGATGCGTCGCCGTCACCGATCAAGAGATGGACGAAATCTGGGAACTCGTGTCCGACGGCACTCCCATCGACATCCATCCCTGAGGCCCCCCGGCGGCCAGGTGCGCCAGATCACTACCGGCCCGGGCCGCGATCACGTCCCAGTTGGTCGCGCGACGGGCGCTTCATCTACTTCCGGTCGAGCCGCAGCGGAAATCAGGAGGTGTGGAAGGTGCCGGCCAGCGGCGGCCCCGAGGTGCAAGTGACCAAAACCGGCGGCGACCTGGCGCTCGAAGCTCCTGACGGCACCCTGTACTATACCAGGCAGGCCGGAGACGACTGGAGTCTGTGGAGGCTCTCCCGGCCGCGAAGAGATCCAGGTGCTTCCTTCGGTCTCTCCCATCACCAACATTTTTGTCACTGCGAAGGGCGTCTACTTCACGCCCCATGCCAGGCCCGATGGCAGCACGGCGGTCAATCTGCTCCGTTTCGCCGATGGCAAGGTGGAAGCCATTGCCGAGATCTCGAAACCCATCTGGTTCGGCCTCAGCGTGTCCCCCGACGAGCATTCCATCCTGTACACCCAGGTCGATCACGAAGAGAGCAAACTGATGGTAGTGGACCAATGGCCCTGAAAGCAAGCTGTCAACGCCCTAGGATGCGGTTTCTCCGCGCTCTCCGCCAGCTCTGCGCTCTCAGGTTTTGACTTGGTTTTTCTCCGCGCGTTCTCGGCGCCTCCGCGTCTCTGCGGTGAATTTGGTTCTTTCTTGAAAGCTCTTCTCTCAGTCCCCCAGAAACTTTCCGATCGGCCGCAGCCCCTTGACGTTGTCGCATACCGCCTTCAAACCCGCGGTCAGTGGGATGGCCAGCAGCAGCCCCGGCGCGTCCCACAGGAAGCCCCACAGCATCAGGGAAAACGTCACCACCAGCGGATTCAGATGCACCCGCGATCCCACAATCTTGGGATACAGCAGGTTCAGCGCAATCAGGTGCAGCACCGACACCGACACCACCACCAACACGTACGTCGGCACGGTATTCACGCCCAGCGCCGCAAACAGCGGTGGAACCATCGCCAGCGGCAAACCCACATACGGCAGAAGGCTCATGAAGCCGCTCAGCGGCCCTACCAGCATGGGATACGGCAGGCGCATCCACCAGAAGAAAACCGAGCTGATCAGCGCCAGCAACAGCCCCAGCAGGAAGTTTCCCACCACGAATGCCCGCACCATGTCCGCAATGCCCTGCAGGCTCCGCGTGGCCACCAGGCGGTCCTCGCCGTGAAAGAATTGCAGGAAGCTCCGATTGATGTGGTCGCGCCAGCTCAGCATGAAGTACACCAGGAACGGTATGAACGAAACCATCAGGAAGAGCTGGTAGAACGAATTCAGGCGCGCATAAATATAGTCCGCCAGCGGGCTCTCTTCGTGAATGCGGACTTCCTGAATCGCGCCCGTGGGGCCGGGAGCGGCCGGCGCCGGCGCCGCGTCCTGCTTCTTGCTCTTCTTCCTCGCCTGTTCCGCCTCACGCTGGGCGCGCAAACGGTCCTGCTCCTCCTGCCGCTGCCGCGCCGGAAGCATCAACTGGTACGTGCGGTTTTCCATCCCCTGAACTTTTAGCCGCACCCCGTCCACGATGTCGCCGATCCGTTGCCCGTATGTCGGGAGATCGTTGTAGATCGCCGAAAGCTGCGTGACCGCCCCAATTCCGATCACGTACAGCAACAGCAGCGCGATGGCGCACACCAGAAAGCTCGCCAGGATCCGCGGAAGCCGGATGCGCATCAACAGCTCCACGAAGGGCTCCAGGATAAACGCGATCGTCATCGCCACGATCGAGGTGATGAAAAACACCCGCCCGAAATACAGAATCGCGATGATCGCCCCCAGTGCCACCGTCGGCATCGCGAGATTCCGCGCATCCTGGACGGCCTGGGTTGTGCTGGTGATAGGCTTGGTAATTAGCGCCACGGCACAAAGACACCCTCGCGCTTCGGCGAGCCTTTGTCTCGAATGTAACACGTTGCCATCTATAATGAAATTGATTTGACGCGCATCCTGGCACTGGACCTGGGCAAGAAACGCATCGGCCTCGCCATCAGCGATCCCCTCGGCATTACCGCCCAGGGGCTGCCCAACCTCGTCCGCACCAACAAGCGCACCGACCTTGCCGCCCTCGAACATCTCGTCCGCGAGCGTGAGGTGGCCATGTTCCTCATGGGCAACCCCATCAACATGGGCGGAGCCGAGGGCCGCCAGTCCGGCTGGGTCCGCGAGTTCGCCGCGGCTCTCGAAGCGCGCACCGGCCTTCCGGTGAAGTTCTGGGACGAGCGCCTCACCAGCGTCGAGGCCGGCCGCGTCCTGCGCTCCAGCGGCATCAGCATCGAGAAGCGCGCCGCCGCCGTCGACCGCCTCTCCGCCGTCATCCTCCTCCAAAGCTACCTCGACTCCCTATGACCCCCCGCCCAAAACTCCGTCTCGCATCCCTTGGTGGGGCAGGCGGTTCCGCCTGCCAACTTCTTGAGTGGGGCAGGATTTCATCCGGCAAGGATGCCCTCTGGACAGTTTGCAATCGGTCAAGCTTCGAGCCCCGAAGTTTCTGCCGCCCGAGACGCTCGCGTAGGGATCGTCGTCCCAGTGCCTCCGCTTCCTTCGTTACCTCAGGTTTTGACTTTCTCTTGGTCTTCTCCGCGTCTTCCTCTGCGTGCTCCGCGCCTCCGCGTCAAGGACACGCTCACTCCCTATGAAACTCCTGCGCGCCGCCGCGCTCCCCGCCCTCATCCTCGCCTTCCTCGCCATCCGCCAGACCCGTCCCTACCAAGGCTTCTCCACCGAGATCTTCGTCGACATCCCCCGCGGCACCTCCACCGGAGCCATCGCCCAACTCCTGTCCGATGCCGGCGTCGTCCGCTCCCGCTGGGATTTCCTCACCGCCCGCCTGCTCTCCCCCGGCCGCGTCCTCCAGGCCGGCGAATACAAATTCAATCAATCCGCCACACCCTTGGAGGTCTACGCCCGCATCGCCCGCGGCGACATCTTCTACTACGAGCTGGTCGTGCCCGAAGGCAAGAACATCTTCGATATCGCCGCCGCCGCCGAGCAACTCGGCCTCTTCCCCGCATCCCAATTCCTCGCCGCCGCGCGCGACCCCTCCCTCATCCGCGACCTCGACCCGCAGGCCCCCACCCTCGAAGGCTATCTCTTCCCCAAGACTTACAAACTGAGCCGCCACACCACGCCCGACCGCCTCTGCCACACCATGACCGCCAGCTTCCGCGAAGCCTGGCACACCCTCGGGACCGCCGCCGCCGTCCACGATACCGTGACCCTGGCATCCCTCGTCGAGAAAGAGGGCAAGCTCGCCGAGGAGCGCCCCCGCATCGCCGCCGTCTTCCAAAACCGCCTGCGCATCGGCATGAAGCTCGATTGCGACCCCACCACCATCTACGCCGCCCTGCTCACCGACCGCTATCGCGGCGCCATCTACCGCTCCGACCTCGATAGCGACAACCCCTACAACACCTACCGCCACGCCGGCCTCCCTCCCGGCCCCATCGCCAATCCCGGCCTTGCCTCCATCCGCGCCGTGCTCGAGCCCGAAGCCTCCGACGCGCTGTACTTCGTGCTCCGCCCCGATGGCTCCGGCAGCCACCAGTTCTCCAACAACATCGCGGCGCACGAAGCCGCCACCGAGAAGTACCGGCATGGCCGCCAGAGGTAGTTCCGTCAAGCAGCAGGTGCGCGCCTACCTCGCCGCGAAGCAGCCTCCCGCCATCACCGAAGCCGTTTGGGGCGAGCTGCTGATGCAGCTCGCGCCCGTTTCCGAAAGCTACGTCCGCGACCTGTTGACCTCGACCGGCCTCCCTTTCGACCAGCCCTACGCCGGCATCCGCCAGCACACCTTCGACGATCTGGAACAATCCCTTCGCGGAATGTTGCGGACCTACTCGGAGGCCAAGGCCGCCGGCAACCTCGAGCGTGCCCGTTACTGCCGCCGCCAGGTCATCGGCGCCAAGGACCGCGCCCGCTTTCTGGCCCACAATCCCCGCATTCCCCCCGAAAAGCAGGCGCAGAAGGAAGAGATGGTGCAATGGATGCTGGTGTGGCTCGAAAACCCCGAGGTCTTTCCCCCCTGGGTGGAAGCGCGCAAGCAGGCGCTACTCCGGTAAGCGCCGTTTTGCTGCCGCTTGCGGTGTCGTCCTCACAGTCGTGTTTGGGTCTGCCGAATCGAGGGAACAGGGATGTAGTTGAAAACGATTGGGGAGGGTCTTTGTCAGTGCAACGGATTGTTCAGGTCGTGGTGTAAGCTGATAAGATGAATCGGGTCTTTTTTTCTGTTTAGGTTGCCACAAGCTCGCGGTCATTTGGCCCAGGTCCGGTTGGGCCTGGCAACATGAAACTCTCATCCGGTCTTCTTGTAACCATCCTTGTCGCCGCTCCGGTTCGATCGGCGGAAATTCGCATCGGTGGAGTCGCCGAGGCGGCTACCTATATGTCGGGGCTGGGAGACTACGGAAGCCTCGCTACGATCTTCTGTACAGGGCTGACGGGCATCAACGGGATTGTCCAAGCAGCCGAGTACCCGTTACCGAATAGCCTTGCGGGAGTGTCCGTCCTCGTAGACGGCATCGTCGCTCCATTGCTCGCAGTAGCCGATCTCGGACCGTATCAGCAGATCAACATCCAGGTGCCGGTGGATCGAACATCTCTTACCGCGTCGGTCACGGTCTCGCAATTCGGCCAAAGCGCGCAAATAACGGTGGAACCGTCCCTGTATTGGAGCTTCTTCTTCACGCTTCCATACGGCCCACCTTTTTTTGCGAGCCCCGGGACCGCCGCCGTGCAGCACTCGGATTACTCGATCGTGACGTCGGAACATCCGGCGCGGCCCGGTGAGATCGTCATAGCTTACGGAACCAACCCCAGCATCCGTATCGCTGTCGATGCTCCGCCGCTGGGCTCCCCATCCCCGGCATTTCCCCTCGCGTTTGTTTTGCCAATAGTTGCTGGTGGCAACGAGGATTACTGGGGAATATGGGTCAACGGCAAATTCCCGGAAACAGCCTTCTTCGGCCTCGCACCAGGTCTGGTGGGCGTGTTCCAGGTGAATTTCCGGATTCCTGCCGATACACCCGACGGTGACGCCATACTCGTGGCCGTACAGGCCCGCTGTTCCTCCCAGCCACCTCTGACCGCCTGTGTTTACTACCCAAGTATCAGCGCGAGAGTACCCGTTCAGGCAGCAAGCAGTCAATGATCCGCAATCGGCGCGCCCCGGCCTTAACTTTCCACTCCCCAGAACCGCAAATACGGCCCCCCCTCCACTAGCCGCAGCAGGTACAATCCCACCTCCCGTGCATGATAGTCGCCCCACATCGACGACTCCCCGGCCCCCGCGCACCACCCGTTCGGCCGGTGATACACCGAGTGCAGAATCAACCCCTGATGACCCGCGTCCACGCTCAAATACGGCTCGCCGAAAAGCGTGTCCGCCACCGTGAGCCCCGCCTGCCAGTATCGGCCCTCACCGAGCCGTTTGCCGAGCCGCAACAGCCCCTGCGCCGCGATCGCCGCCGCCGAACTGTCCACTGGCTCGCATGCGCTCCAAGGATCCGCGCACGCACTCCGCCAATCCCCAAGCTGCGCCAGTCCTGGCGCGCCCGTGTCCCAATACGGAATGCCATCCGGCGGAGTATTCTCGATGTAGAAATCGCAGGTGGCCCGCGCGGCCTTCTCCATCCAGTCCAGCCCGCCCGGCGCGCCCACGCCGTCGAAAAACTCCAGCAGCTCCGCGAATCCGCACATAACCCACGCCAGCCCGCGCGTCCAGGTACTGAACGGCGAGTAGCCCTGCTGCGAATTAGGGCACCGGTAATTGCCGTCGTTGGGGTTGAACACGCTCTCGTGCGCCACGCGCCCGCGCACATCGTAAGCGTCGCGCCCTTCGCCGTAATACACCGCGTACCGCGCCGTGGCCTCGGCGTGTTCGAGGGCCCGCTCCAGAAGCGAGATCTTCCGGTCGTTCTCCCCCATCAGCACGTGGCCCAACTGGTGACTTACCAATAGCGCGCGTAGCGTGCGGATCGTGTCCACAAACAGCGAGTGCGGACCGTTGAAGGAATAAATGTACCCGCCATCGGCCGTCCGCGACCAGCGCATGGCCTGCACCGCCCCGGAACATTTCAGGGCGAGTTCGTAGCAGGCGCGCTCCTGGCGATTCTCCGGAATCCGCCCCTCCATCATGAGCCGCAGCAGGTTGCCGTAGGTGCTGACATTGTTGAACCCGTGATCGTGAACGCCCGTGTGCGTCAGGTGCGGAGCCATGATCGCCATCGTGCGCTCGCGCCCGATCTCCAGGAACTCGCGCTCCCCCGTGGCGTCAAATTGAAGGATCGCCGACCCGAACTGAAACCCCTGCGTCCACTCCGTCCATCCGCGGCTCGTGTACCGCCCACCGGCCGTGAACACCGGCGCGCCCTGCGCAGGGTCCCACGATTTCTCGATCGACCGGATCTTCCCGGCGGACAGTTCGAACATGCGCCGCAGCTTCGGCTCCAGCCCGGCAGGCGTGAGATCGGCAATCCGGATCATTCTGCCCCAATTGTCACACGTAGTGAGGCAGGAGAAGCGAGCGCAGCGAGTCCCCAACCCCCGACCCCCATCCCCAACCCCCGCTTTTGCGGGCGTATCATCAAATGAAGATGAAACTCTTCCTCCTCTCCCTCTCCGCCGCGCTCCTCGCGGCCCAAACCACTCCCCCCCAAGCCCTCCTGGTCCTCTCCAAAAGCGATCACACCCTCGCCATCGTGGACCCCGTCAGCCTCAAGGTGCTCGCCCGCCTCCCCTCCGGCCCCGATCCCCACGAGGTCATCGCCTCCGCCGACGGCCGCACCGCCTACATCTCCAACTATGGCAGCGGCGCCTACAACACCCTCACTGTCGTCGACCTGGTCGCTCAGAAATCACTGCCCACCATCGACCTCGGCGCCCTGCGCGGCCCCCACGGCCTCGTCTTCGCCGGCGGCAAGGTCTGGTTCACCGCCGAAGCCGCCAAAGTCATCGGCAGCTACGATCCGCCCTCCGGCAAAATCGATCTGGTCATCGGCACCGGCCAGAACCGCACCCACATGATCTACGTTTTCGACGACCTCAAGCGCATCGTCACCTCCAACGTCAGCTCCGCCACCATGACCATCATCGACAAAACCGCGGGAGGCCGTGGACGCGGTCCCGGTCCCGGTGGTCCGCCGCCCGGCGCACCCGACGGCCGTGGACGCGGTCCCGGTGGCCCGCCGCCCGGCCCGCCTAACAGCCGCGGAGGCCCCATGGGCGCCCCCGGAGGCGATTGGGACGAGACCGTCATTCCCGTCGGCCGTGGCGCCGAGGGATTCGACGTCTCCCCCGACGGCAAGGAACTCTGGGCGGCCAACGCCCAGGACGGCACCATCTCCATCCTCGACCTCGCCGCCAAGAAAGTCACCCAGACCCTGTCCGCCAATGTCTCCAGCGCCAACCGCCTCAAGTTCACCACCGATGGAAAGCTCGTCTTCGTCTCCATGTTGGGAGGCCCGGACGCCGCCGTCTTCGACGCCGTCAGCCGCAAAGAAATCAAGCGCATCAAAATCGGCCGCGGCGCCGCCGGCATTCTGATGCATCCCGATGGATCGCGCGTCTTTGTAGCCTGCACGCCCGACGATTACGTCGCCATCATCGACCTGAAAACGCTCGAAGTCACCGGCCACCTCGACGCCGGCAAACAGCCCGACGGCCTCGCCTGGGCCGTCCGGCGGTAAACCCCAAAATCACAGTCACAGCATCAGCGGGGAAATTTTCGACTCCCATTATCCCCTGAATTCAATAAGTTAGCGAAAAATCCCCACACTGAGGTGAGGTTCTCTCGATTCTTGTGTGCTGTACTTAAATTGGGAGGAGATTTATGCGGCCGTTTCACTCGATGCCACCACCAGTTCGCCCAGCCATTCACCCCTCCCACCAAACCTTCTCGCGGAGAAATCCGCGAGCCGATACGCGCCAGCGCCTTACCCGCTCCATACCCCTCCCCGTTTGTGACGCATCTTGCAAAAATACCCCTCCCGATGCGTCACAAAAACTCGGCATCTCTTCGCAACCAAAAGAAACAAAGCAGCTTAAAACCACCCAAAATAATAAGCCGGCACACCCCATTTTATGCGTCACATGCGTCACAACGGCGGGTTGTTCCACCGGCGCCCTCCCTGGGGGCGCAAATTGTAAAAACGACCCTCAATTTGCGCCCCCCGATTTCGCACCTCGTCCGCAACCCACAGAAACAGAGGAGGTTACAGCGTCGTGAAAAATAAACTGACACACCACCAACAGGTGCGCCCCCCGGCCCCCGAACCCTCGCGCTTTGGCGAGCCCGCGCCCCCGGCCCCTGCTATAATGGCCCCCATCGCCATTTCGCCCGGAGAAACCATGTCCCGTATCGTTCGTTGCTCCCTCATCCAGGCCACCAACGTCGGCCCTCCGGATGCCTCGCTCGAAGCCACCAAGCAGGCCATGCTCTCGAAGCACGTGGACTACATCCGTCAGGCCGCCGCTGCCGGCGCCCAGATCGTCTGCCTCCAGGAGATCTTCTACGGCCCCTACTTCTGCGCCGAACA
>Ga0116222_1001661_pt1 | contig 12172 bp, 11 predicted proteins | sample Sb_taG_12_FD_88963 | JGI IMG/M metagenome (GOLD analysis project Ga0116222, IMG submission 88963) | Peat soil microbial communities from Weissenstadt, Germany - Sb_50d_9_AC metaG | ecosystem: Environmental > Terrestrial > Soil > Wetlands > Peat | place: Germany: Weissenstadt | collected 2010-09-21
CATCCGGATCATACAAAGAAGGCGCCAACCCATCGGGGTGGCCTGAGCCGATGACGATATCGGGATTGCCGTCGAAATCGACATCGGTGGCCAGAACGTAAAGAGGAAGCGACCCCAGCAGGTACCGCACGGATGTGGGAAATGTTCCGTCTCCGGCGCCGAACAGCACTTGAGCCGTTTGGCTGGCGTAGTCCGCGACCACGACGTCCATCTTGCCGTCCTTGTTGAAATCGGCAAGCGCCGGATTGGAGCCTCCGACGACTGGCGCCGGCGGCAGCGCCCGGAATGTGCCGTCTCCATTTCCCAGGAGGGCCACCATTCCGCTGGATGTCATGACCGCCAGGTCCTGTTTGAAATCGCCATTCAAATCGGCGGCGGCAACGGCGTAGGCGTGCGGAACGGATGTTGTGGGTCCAGCACGAAGAGTTCCATCGCCGTTTCCGAGCAGGATCACGATGCTGCCCGCCGCAACGTCGACGGCCGCGATGTCCAACTTGCCGTCGCCGTTGAAATCCTGTACCGTACCGATGGATGTCGATCCGCCCGCTGCGTAATTCACGGCCGGCTTGAAGGTGCCATCGCCGTTGTTGATGAGGACGGAAACGACGCCCGGGGTCGTCAAGGTGGAGTCGGAGGCGTACGAACCACCCGAGAAAACCACCAGGTCGCGTTTGCCATCGCCGTTGAAATCGCCCGAGGCGGCCGTCCACGGATTGACGCCCACGTCGTATAGATCGGCCCTTGGGCCATCCGAGTAAACCGAATCGCTCAGCGCCACGAGGACCGAATTGGCAGTCTGGTCCTGGCTGGGCAGGACGAGATCCAGGATTCCGCTTCCTGTCAGATCGGCGGCCCAGGGTGCGTTCGATGTGACGCCAAGCTGGTTATCCGAGGCGGGGCGCCATCCCGCGGGCGCTGGTGACGCGCGCCTCGGATAGCCGGTACAGGGCACGATGGTCGCCAGAAAATTCGGCGTGGCATCGATCTGCGGATGTAATGCGAATTGGTACCGGTGGCGCGTATAGGATCCATCCGGCTTGCGCTCGATGAATCCAAGATTGATATCGGACGTGGGATCGATCAGCACGTCGGCGGGCAAGGCGAAGTTGACCGGCGGACACCCGGACTGACTTGCGGGCAACGGGGCTTCGGGGATGGGGGAGGAAATTCTCGGCTCTGGACCGTTCTTGAATTTGGAGTCGTTCTTGTGAATCAGCTTTCGGTACATCTCCACTTTGTCGGCGAACGCTTTATGCCTAGCGTCGCATTCACTTTCAGATTGTGCTAGAAATCCGAGCCAGCACTGGCACTCATCGAACAGCGTTTCATCACCTTCGCATCCAGCCAGCAACAGGCAGACGAAAGCCACGACGATCACGAGCCCTACACGGATAGCCCAGAAGGTCTTGATTACGTCGGAAAGCCGGGAATTCACAAAATCCTCCTTGCCGCGGATGCCGCACTGGTTCGCCAGGCAGATTGCCGCTTCTCGACACCAGTGATGGCCCAAACTCCCACGAGCAGCGCCCCGATTGAGGCGTACTGATCGACTGTGATTCCGAAATAAGCCGGCGGATTCTCGTGCAACCGGTCGATCGCGAATCGGAAAAGGCCATACGGAATCAAAAAAAGTCCGAGGTAGGGTTTTCGGCCGCGCGCCGAGAGAAAGAGACCAACGACCAGAATCAGGAAGAGGAATTCCAACAGACCCAAGTCGTAGCGCGATCCACCCGGAAATTGAACGGCCAGCCAATTCGTGGACCGGATTCCCGGGTGGTCGTGCGCCAGGGCGCAGCCGGCGCGTCCGAATGCCAGCCCAATCGGGAAGCGGGACGCCACGAGATTGAGGTAGTCCAATCGCTCGCGGGGGCCAACTCGATGCAGGCCGAAGAACGCCGCAGCGCCGGCCAATCCGCCCGCGATGCCACCGAAGGACGCGATACCCAGGTAGCGAAAACCGGCCGCGGGATCATAGGCATACCTGAGGAGCACGGCGCCGGCAAACCCGGCGATCAGCATCCAGGCGCAGAGATCGCTTGCCTTCTTCTCGGATCCAGGCCGATGTTCCTGGCGCGGAACGCGATCCAGAAATAGGTGACCAGGATACCGGCTGAAACCAGAACGCCGAAGGATGCGAAGTGCATCGGACCCAGCGACAACCGCGGAATGGTGACGTAAGGTATCATATGGAGCGCGAAGAAGTCATCGGCGGCGCCGAGGCCGTATTGCCAGCCCCGCCAGCAGCAATCCAATCGTCCCCGGCTCGGGCACCGCCGTTGGCATTCGTGCCGCAGGACTGCGCAGAATATTCGCCGGAGTTCGTCCGCGTTACAAGCGCGAAGGTGAAATAACTGTGGTGCTGGTCGAGAAGGGCGGGGGTGCCAACCGTGGAACGCGACATACTTTCTTTGCAGCCCCTTCTGAGTACTGGCCCGAAACGCGAGGCGAGTGGATCCCGCCTTCCATGCGATCTTACACCGGAGCACGTAAAATGTTCTGAAACCGTTCTGAAATTTTCTGAAAAAGGGCCATTTGTGAGCTTCCCGGCACGTAAAATCACTGGCCAGCCCGTACTAAGGTACCGATTCGACGGATTCGAGGCTCTTACCGGCCGAGCGCGCCCTCAGGCGGGCCGGTGTGTCCCCCTCACTCCCAAACCCACCGATACCCTCCTCTTGCTGATGGAGCATGCCGGCGAGACCGCGCCCAAGGAAGACCTGCTGGCGCAAGTCCAAGCCGGCTAAGAGCCCGGCCTGGCCGGCTGAAAGCCGGCTGCAGGATGAAATCCTGCGCCACTGAGAGCCATCCGTGGTCCAGGAGATTGTCGGAACTCCAGGGACCTGACCACATCGCCTCAACGCCACGCGGAGATGAATCGTCATAATATGTTAGTGGACCCCTATGTTTAACTTCAAACAGCGCCGCGGCTTTTCCCTGATCGAGCTGCTGATCGTGATCGCGATCATCTTGATCATCATCACCATCGCCGTCCCCAAGTACAATCGAACCCAGATGTACATGCGGGAGACCGCCGCCATCAAGGCGATCCAGACCATCCACACCGTGCAGGTGCAATACCAGTCGCAGTTCGGCCGGTTCGCGACGTCGCTGACGGAACTGGGGCCACCGGCCAGCGGGGCGCCCGGTCCCGCATCGGCGGACTTGATCATGAACGACCTGGCGGGCGGGATCAAACAGGGGTACAAATTCTCGGTGACCCCAATTCCCGGCGGGTACACGGTCAACGCGACCCCCGAGGTCTACGGCACCAGCGGCAGCCGGTCGTTCTATTCGGACCAGACGATGGTCGTACGGGAGAATTATGGTCCGGAGCCGGCGACGGCCAGCAGCAAGGAAATGGGGGTCGGAGTCGCGAAGTAGGACCTGAGGCAAGAAGATGCGGGGGTTGATTCGCATCGTCTGCATCGTGGGCCCGGTAGTCGTACTCTGGGCTATCGGCTGCTCGGTGACGGGCGACCGAACACCGATGTACATGCGGGAGTTAGCCGCGATCAAGGCGATCCAGACCATCCACACTGTGCAAGCGCAATACTTTGCGGAGTTCGGTCACTACGCGACGTCGCTGACGGAACTCGGACCACCGGCGAGCGGGGCGCCCGGTCCTGGCGCGGCGGACCTGATCGGCAACGACCTGGCGGGCGGGGTCAAACAGGGGTACAGATTCTCCGTGACCGCGCTTCCCAGCGAGTATACGGTCAACGCGACTCCGGAGGTTTACGGCACCAGCGGCAGCCGGTCGTTCTATTCCGACCAGACCATGGCCGTACGGGAGAATTACGGGCCCGAGCCGGCGACCGCCAGCAGCAAGAAAATGGGGGCCGGAGTCGCAAAGTAACCCCACATTTTTGCAAACTCTATACATTTAGACGACAATCCCGAGGCGCGCTCCGTCTACGATGGATGACGTGAGAATGCCTGCGGAGCAACGGGAAACCGAAGGAACCACACGCCGGAGTTTCTACATCGGCGCGATTTACGGCATCTGGGGAATCATTGCGGCGGCACTGGGCCTGCCGGCCGCCGCCTACCTGCTGCTCCCACCCAAGGTCCGCAAGGAAAACGAGTGGTTCGAGATCGGAGACGTCTCGAAGCTGGCGCCGGAGTCGCCGGTCGAAATGACCTTCCGCCGGAACCGCGTGGACGGCTGGAAGATCATCAGCGAAAAGAGCACCGCCTGGGTGGTGAAAGAGGCGAATCACCAGGTGGTGGCGTTCGGCCCGCAGTGCACCCACCTGGGGTGCGCCTATCACTGGGAAGAAAGCAAGAATGAGTTTCTCTGCCCGTGTCACTCCTCGGTGTTCGCCGTGGATGGCAAGGTGGTCTCGGGACCGGCGCCGCGGCCGCTCGACCGGTACGAAACCAAGATCCAGGGGAACAGGCTGCTGATCGGGCCGCTCGAAGGGCCGCCGGAGCAGAAGGCATGAAACGCCGCTGGGAGCAAGCCGCCGGCTGGCTGGACCATCGCACCGGGATTCAGACGGCCGTCCGCCAGTTTCTGTACGAAGAGATTCCGGCCTCGAGCGGATGGCACCAGGTGTTCGGCAGCGTGGCGGTATTCCTGTTCCTGGTGCAGGCATTCACCGGCGCGCTGCTGGCCTTCAACTACGCGCCGACTCCCGGGGACTCCTACAACAGCCTGCGCTACATCCTGACGGAACTGACCGCCGGGCGGCTGATGCGCGGGCTGCACCACTGGGGCGCCAGCATGATGATCGTAGTGGTGGTGCTGCACATGGTGCAGGTGTTTTTGTACGGCGCGTACAAAAAGCCGCGCGAAGCCACCTGGATGGTGGGGGTGGTCCTGCTGCTGGTCACGCTGGCTTACGGGCTGACGGGCTACCTGCTGCCCTGGGACAACCGGGCGTATTTTGGTACGGTAGTGGCGACCCGGATCGCTGGGCAGGCGCCGGTGCTCGGGCCGTACCTGGTGCGGCTGCTGGGCGGCGTCGGCGCGGTGGGCGTGGTCACGTTCGCGCGATTCTACGGGCTGCACGTGCTGCTGCTGCCGCCGGCGACCCTGCTGCTGATCGCGATCCACGTCTACCTGGTGCGCAAGCACGGGGTGGCGCCGGCGCCGGGCGACGAGCTGCTACCGAAAAAGCAATTCTACCCGCGGCAGGTGTTCATGGACACGGTCGCGATCTTCGTGGCGTTCGCGGCGCTGTTCACGATGGCGGTGGCGGTGCGGGTGCCGCTCGAGCAACTGGCCGACCCCACGGACACCTCCTACATCCCGAGGCCGGAATGGTACTTCCTGTTCCTGTTCCAGACCTTGAAGCTGTTCACCGGTCCGCTGGAGGTTGTGGGAAGCGTGGTGCTTCCTGGACTGGCGGTGCTCGCGCTGATCCTGGTGCCGTTCATAGACCGCGGCCAGATGGTGAGAGTGACGCGGCGCACGGTGGCGATCGTTTTCGTGGCCCTGGCGGCGCTCGGTTGGACCGGGCTGACGGCGACCGCGGTGATGACCACGCCGCCCGCGACCGAGGTGGAAATCGACTACTCGGCGCCCACCGACTGGATGCAGCTTTCGCCCGAGGAGATGGCCGGCGTGGCGTACTTCCGCCAGGAGAACTGCGTGAGTTGCCATTCCATCGGGGACGGCGGTGGGAAGGTCGGGCCGGATCTGACGACCACCTCGATTCACAAGGACGCCGCGTGGATGATCCAGCATTTCAAGCGGCCGTCCGCCATGGTTCCCGGATCTTCCATGCCGCCCATTCAGCTCACCGACGCGCAATTGAATTCGCTGGCGGCGTTCCTGCTGAAGCTCAATCCCGACAACGCCTCCGCACTGGGCAACGCGCCGGACTTCGCGACGCAAGGGGCGCTGGTCTACCAGGTGAATCGCTGCGGCACGTGTCACATGGTGAACAACGTGGGGATGAAGGTGGGTCCGCCGCTCAATGGGCTGTCGAAACGACGGAGCCGCAGTTGGGTGGAGGATCACTTTGCGGATCCGCAGAAGCTCTCGCCGGGGTCGTTCATGCCGCCCTACAAACTTTCGTCGAAGGACATGGAGAATCTGACCACGTACCTGTTCGCGCTGCCGGAGTGAGGTAGCCGCGTTTCGCGGACAGAACCTTCGGGCGCCTTGAACCAGGGTGGGATATTTTGTCATACTGGATTCGTGGTGCAGAAAATCGCGGTAACGCTAGACCGTAGGACGGTCGCGGACCTGGATCGGTGGGTCAAAGAGGGCAAGTACCCGAATCGAAGCCGCGCGCTGCAGTCGGCTGTCAATCTTCTGGGAGAACGCGAGAAGCGGACCCGGCTGATGCGCGAGTTGGCCAAGCTTAATCCGGAAGAGGAAAGGCAGTTGGCCGAACAGGGTTTGGGTGACGCTTGGCCCGAATACTGAGGGGCGAGATCTACTGGGCCGACTTAAACCCAGTGCGGGGCCGCGAACAGGCTGGGGCGCGACCCGTTCTGATTCTCAGTCACGACTTGTTCAACCACAAGTCCGAAACGGCGATCGCAATGGCGATCACGAGCGTGCCACAGAACGCCGGATTCCCGCTGACTCTCGCGCTTCACCCCAAAGCGTTGCCCAAGCCTTCCTGGGTCAAGATCTCACAGATTAGGACTATCTCTGTCGAGCGTCTGGGCAAGAAGATTGCGGCCCTCGACCCGGAGACGCTCGGCCAGCTAATAGACGGACTGCTGGAGTTAATCGGGTAGCTCAGTCCCGCACCCCGGCTCTCAAAACGCTTCCGCCGAGTGGATCCCTTCCGACTGCAGCGCCACCGCCATCTTCTTGAGCGCGGTCTTGTGGATCTGCGAGATGCGGCTTTCGTTGACCCCCAGCATGTCGCCGATTTCTTTCATGGTCATGTCGTTCGTGTAGTACAGGAAGACCACCTTCTGGTAGCGCTCCGGGAGCGTGTTGATGGCGCGGGCGAGCGTCGTCTGGAGTTGGCGGTGCTGGCACATGCGGTCGGGTTGCGAGTCCGGACGCGCGGCGAAATCCTGGGTGCGGTCGCGTTCCTGGTCGGGGCCCGCGGAGGTCGAGACCAGCCCGATGGTGCGCAGTTCCATCATGATGCGGTGCCACCGTTCGATGCTGACTCCCATCTCCTGGGCGACTTCGGCTTCCGAAGGAGTGCGGCCGAGCCGCAGGGACAAATCGTGGGTGACGGCGTCCACCTGCTTCTGGCGTTTGCGGAGGTCGCGCGAGGCCCAGTCGAGCTCGCGGAGGCTGTCGAGGATGGCGCCCTTGATGCGATGCTTGGCGTAGCTGTGGAACGCCACGTTCTTGGTGTCGTCGAATTTCATCACGGCGTCGAACAGGCCGAGCACGCCGGCATGAATCAGGTCGTCGAGATCCACATGTACCGGAAGGTTTTCGTGAACGCGAATGGCGATCGCTTTGACAAGTGGAAGATGGTCGAGCACGATCCGATCGCGGACCTGCTGGGAAATCTTCGGTCGCCGCCGTATGGACACACGTTGCACCTGCATCGTTTTTTTCCTCTTTTCAGCTTTTTTGGGGACCGGATCTGTTGCTCCGGACAGCGGTGAGGGTGCAACCTTACTGCCACAAATAATTAGGGTATAAACACCTTATTATCAGTAATTAGTGCGCCTTAGCCGTGTTCCAAAATGGAACGTGTTTCAGATTGAAACGCGGGGATGTTTCAATGCGGGAGAGCGTGGTTCCAAACGGCTGCTACCAGCCGGCGCGGTGCGCGATGTAGGTTTTCACGGCCAGTCCGGCGAGCAGGATCCAGACGGCATTGCGCATCAGGCCGCCGTCCAAGGTGAAGGCCGCCAGTAGCGCAAGTATTCCGTAGGTGCTCATGGCCGCGGTGAACCGCTTGTTCATCTTCGTTTATTCTGGCACGCATGGAGGAACTCCGACAGCCAGCCGCCGGATGGTCTGCGGCGGGGCCGCGCCCAGCAGCTCGCGGACGGTCTGGCGGGTGACGGGATGGCGCAGTGAGGGCGCGAGATCCGCCAGGGGGGCGAGCACGAAGCGCCGCTCGGCGATGCGCGGGTGAGGGATTTCGAGGGTCGCGGTGCGCATCACGGTGCCGCCGTGGAACAGGATATCGATATCGATGGTGCGGGGCCCCTTGGGCACTGTGCGGACGCGGCCCAGCGCGCGCTCGATTTTGTGGATCCGCGCGAGCAGTTGCAGGGGGAACAGGCCGGTTTCGGCCTCCACCACCAGGTTCAGGAACCAGCGCTGCGCGGTGTAGTCCACGGGCTCGGTCTCATAAATCGGGGACACGCGCAGGACGCGCACGCCGGGTGCCAGCCGCTCGATGGCGGATCGCAGGTTTCGCTCGCGGTCGCCGACGTTGGAGCCGAGGCTGAGGTAGATGGTCTTCACGCGCCCTTTAAAACAGCCCCGGCTGATGGTCGGTCCCCAGCTTGCGCTTCACCTGGAAGTAGTCGAACGCCAGGTCCGTGGCCACGCGGCCGCGCGGCGTGCGGTTGAGGAAGCCGAGCTGAATCAGGTAAGGCTCGTAAACTTCCTCGATGGTGTCGGCCTCCTCGGAGATGGAAGCGGCGATGGTGTTGACGCCCACCGGGCCGCCGCGATATTTCTCCAGGATGGTCATCATGATCTTCTGATCGATCTCGTCGAGGCCGTAGCGGTCGACGTCCAGGAGGTTGAGCGCGGTCTGGGCCACGGGCTGGGTGATGCGGCCATCGGCGCGCACCTGAGCGTAGTCGCGGACGCGGCGCAGCAGGCGGTTGGCGATGCGCGGAGTTCCGCGGCAGCGGCGTGCGATCTCCTCGGCGGCGCCGTCCTCGGTCGCCACGGCCAGCAGGCGGGCGGAGCGTTTGACGATGGTCTTCAGCTCGTCGACGGTGTAAGGATCGAGGCGCAGCACCAGTCCGAAGCGGCCGCGGAGAGGAGCGCTGACCAGGCCCTGCCGCGTGGTGGCGCCGATGGCCGTGAACTTGGTCATGGGCAGGGAATGCGTGCGTGCGCCCGGCCCGGCGCCCACCAGGATGTCCACGCGGAAATCCTCGAGCGCGGAGTAGAGCATCTCTTCCACGTCGGGCAGCAGGCGGTGGACCTCATCGATGAAGAAGACCTGGTGCGCGCGGATGTTGCTGAGGATGCCGGTGAGGTCGAGCTTCTTTTGCAGGACCGGGCCGGAGGTGGAGGTGAAGGTGACCTCCAACTCCTCGGCGATGATGGAGGCGAGCGTGGTTTTGCCGAGGCCGGGCGGGCCGTAGAGCAGCACGTGGTCCATGGCTTCGCCGCGCAGGCGGGCGGCGGCGATGGCGATGGAGAGGTTTTCCTTGAGCTTGCTTTGTCCGGTAAAGTCAACGAGGCGGCGGGGACGCAGGCCGGCTTCGAACTGCAGGTCTTCGGTCTGGCGATCGCCGGAAATGAGGTCCCGGTCGGGCATGAGCTACCAGCTTAGCAATTGGTAGGACACTTGACTCGACCTAGCGTTCCTGCCGCTCTTCCTCCTCCTCGGTGAATCGCCGCCACCGCCCGCGTGCCGAAGGCATGATGTCCCTCGCCGAGTTAATGGGGTTGGGACGGATCGCCGACGGTGTGGTCTTCGCGCATTGCTTCCCGACGGACGATTTGCAGCGGTATATGGGGTAGGCGGGGCTCAGGCGCTCGCCTGCGAGTAGCGACCTTCGACTATACGCTTCACGTCTGGCGAACGGAGCGTCAATCGAAGCCAATTCCGGAATTGGTTTTCGTCGGCGATCGTTTGAGGCTCGGTCGGTGTGCCAAAAAACGGGCTTTGGATCCGTCTCCACAGAAATGGGATAACCCAACGGGTTGTGGTAGACCGTGAACAGCGTCCTTTTATACCCGCCCAGAGCGGGAACAACTATATTGAATGTGTGTGCGACACGTTCACCCTCGCTCTACGTCTCGCCATCGAGGTGCGCTGAGAAAGCAGGAACTTACTGCGCCACCCAGGTGGCACTTGCCTGCCAGCCAGTATTGTTGGCCTCGTTCACATCCCGCGCTGCCACATAGAAGATCAGGTTTGGCCCAAAGCCGGGGCTCAAACCGATATTCAACGTCAGGCCGAGACTGTTGCCATTGGTCCCCACCGCGTTATTTCCCCAACTCACCGCGCACTGGCTGTTGCCGATGCTGCCGCTGGCGCCCATGCTCTGGCCCGCCAGCAAGGCAGTGCCGGTGTCGTTCACCAGGTACATTTCGTTGGTTGGCTGCGCATATGCCAGGTAACAGCCGTGCCTGCCGTCGAGAGCCGTGTTGATCAGAATGTTCTCGACTCCCAGATCGGCGAACCCATGGGTGTCCGAAAACTGGAAGGAGTAGGAGGCAGGACCGAATCCCGCACCGCTGGCAGGCGCCATGCCAATTACGGCCGTGGTGGTGGTCTGCGCGGCTCCCGGAACCTGCCAGACTCCTGACGGCACCCACCCGGAGTTGTTCTGGGAGGCATCACCGGCCGCCAGGTAAAGGATTTTGTCCCCGGCAAACGCCGGTTCGAATGTGATCACCAGGGTAAGCGTCAGATTATCGCTGCTTCCTGCGGCAGAAGTCAGCCCCACCGTGCACTGGCTGTTCTGGATCGTGCCGGAACTGCCCGCTGCAATCGAGCCCGCATAGGGGCCTTGTGCGATGCCGGCATCATTGACCAGGTACAGCGTGCTGGATGGAACCGAGTACGCCAGGTAGCAGGCATTGCGGCCGTCGATGAAGTTGTTGATCAAAACGTTGACCACGCCGAGATCCTGCCAGCCGCGCGGATCGGTGAAGGTGAAAGTCATCGTCTGAGTAGCCCCGTTCCCGGATTGCGGGCTCGCCGTGATGATGCCTAAAGGCAGTCCCGGGCTCACGGTAAAGCTTCCCGCGAGCGTCACCGTCTCCGTCCCAGTGGTTACGCGAATTCCCTGCACGCCCAAGGGCGCGTCCGCTGCGATGGTCACCGGAACGGTCAGGCTCGTGGCAGTCACTGAAGCCGGCGCGGCAGCCGATACGCCGGTGCCGCTGAAGGTAACCGCGGAGTTTTTGGAGAAATGCGTGAATCTGCCCGCAATCGTGACGAGCAGAGGTTGTTGCCCCCGCGGCGCGCTGCCCGGAAGGACCGATGTAAGTAACGGTGGGTTGGAAGGCGCCATCCCCACCGGAGTCACATTGATCACGTAAACGGCGGTCGCCTGGTACGGTGTTGTGGTTGTTTGGGAGGAATACGGATCCACCAGCACGAGGCTCGCCAGCCCGCTGCCGTTCGTGTCGAACATCATCGGCAGTTGCGCGCAGGTGGGGCAGGAAAAGCCGAAATACGTCACCGGCAGAATGTCATTGGCCGTGAGGGGGCCGTTCGGCCCTCCTGGAACCCACGGAGTAAAATGCGCATGGCCGTCATTCAGGAAGGCGGTGTGTGTCAGCACCGAGCCCAGGTCGTCCGCCGCAATTTGAGAGACCAGATCCAGCGTGCCGTCGCCATTCAGATCCAGCAGGACGTAGTGCCCGGGAGAGTTTGGACCTCCCTTGGCATCCGTGAAATCCATGGTGTAACCGCCGATCGCGTCGGGTGTGATATCGGTGAAATGGAAATCGCCGTCATTGCGGAGTATCTCAATGGAGCTGTGACTATAGCCTTCCCAATCCACCACGATATCCGGGCGGCCATCGCCATTCAGGTCAGCGACCAGGATTTGCGCGCAGCCCAGTCCATCGCCCTCGGTCTGAGCATTCGGAGTCGTATAGCCGATATCCGCGATGGCCGGCGGGATTACCGATCGGGAGCGCTCGACAAAGGTCCCATCCGGTTGGCTTTGGTAGAAACGAATACTTCTCGGCGAAACCGTCCCGCCTCCCGCCACCGCGGCGTAACTCCCGGTGATCAAGTCGGCGCGGCCGTCGCCGTCAAGATCACCAAGCCCGGCGCAACCAATGTTCTGAAGATCTGGAGCGGAGCTCCTGAATCCGAGCCAAGGTCCCCACGCAATATCTTGCGGCAGGCCGTCTGTATGCTCTACAAAGTTCCCTTTGCCGTCTCCCATGAGAAGAGTGACCCCGCCCCAGTAAAGCAATGCATCGGTCCCGAACCGATTGACCACGACATCGAGGGTTCCGTTTCCGTTGACGTTGCCCATGCCGCCCTGGTGGTTGAACGCTTGCGTATTCGGCGTGATCTGGCTGGTTGCATCCGTACACTTGCCGTTTGGCTGGCTAAGCAGCAGAGTCTGG
>Ga0116222_1001664_pt1 | contig 12165 bp, 5 predicted proteins | sample Sb_taG_12_FD_88963 | JGI IMG/M metagenome (GOLD analysis project Ga0116222, IMG submission 88963) | Peat soil microbial communities from Weissenstadt, Germany - Sb_50d_9_AC metaG | ecosystem: Environmental > Terrestrial > Soil > Wetlands > Peat | place: Germany: Weissenstadt | collected 2010-09-21
GTGATCGGCGCCACCGTGATCACCGAATCGGAGGTCATCCAGGAAGTCCGCCTCACTCAATTCCTCAACAACCAGCCGCTGGACCTCTCACCCGCCCAGCGCCGAGCCGCCGCCGAGCGCTTGGTGGACCAGCAACTCATCCGCAACGAGATGCAGGCCGGCGCCTACGCCCAGCCTGACGCCTCCGAAGCCGACACGATCCTGCGCAAATTCCGCCAGGAACGCTACCCGAGTCAAGCCCAATATCAGGCCGCGCTCGACCGGTATGGCCTCACTGAAGAAGATCTGAAGCAGCACCTGCTGTGGCAAGCCGCCGTCATGCGCTTTACCAGCCTTCGCTTCCAGGCGCCACCGGCCGCGCCCGCGGAATCCGGCGCCAACCGCTACCAGGCCGGCGGTGAACCCGACCAGATGGATGCCTGGCTCAAGGAGACCCGCGCGCAGACGCGCATCCAATTCAAGAAAGAGGCATTCCAATGAGCCGCGCACGTAGGATCGCCGCGATCGCCGCCGCTTCGGTCGCCGGCCTCGTCGTCGTGGCAATCATCGCCGGGATCGCAGTGGTGCAGACTGATTGGTTCCGCAACATGGTCCGCACCAAGATCGTGGCCGCGGTAGAAGAGTCCGCCGGGGGACGGCCGAGATCGGCTCGTTCGCATTCGACTGGCATCATCTGCGCGCGGACATACGCAACTTCGTGGTCCACGGCCTGGAATCCCCCGATGCCGCGCCTTTGTTCCGCGTAGATCGTCTGCAAGTCGATCTCAAACTGCTCTCACCTTTTAAAGGCTTCGTCGACATCGCGTACCTGCTGGTGGACACGCCGCGGGCCAACATCATCGTGTACCCGGACGGCCGCACCAACATCCCCGCACCCAAGCTGCAGCACCCCAGCAACAAGAGCGGCCTCGAAACCGTGGTGGACCTGGCCATCGGCCGCTTCGATCTCCTCAATGCCGGCGTGACCTTCGACCAGCGGAAGAGCGCCCTCAACGTCAACGGAGAAAACCTGCGGGCCCACTTGGGCTACAATCCCCTGAACCCGAGCTATGCCGGTGAGTTTGACTGGAACACGCTTCTCGTGAAGTCGGCAGGCAATCCGCCGCTCCGGGTGGACATCAAGCTGCCGATCACTCTGGAAAAGGACAAGATCACGCTGGCCAACGCGCAGTTGAAGACGCCGGAATCGCAGATCGTGATGTCGGGATCGATGGAACACCTGGCGGCGCCCCGCACCTCCGCGCACATCAACGCGCAAGTGGCCATCGACGAAGTGAAACGGGCCGCGGGCCTCGATATCTCGCTCGATACCGCGCATGCGCCGCGGATGGTCAACGCCGATGTGGCGGCGTCCCTCGACGAGAATAGCCGTATCCAGATTCAAAGCGCGCGCGTGAGTCTGGGCGAAAGTAATATCGAGGCTTCCGGAACTTCGAGCGCCCTTCGATTCGAGTCCACCCTGGCGCTGGGCGAACTGGGGCGGCTGCTGCGCGTCGCCTCGCGGCCCCAAGGCATCGTGCGGATGGGCGGCGACGTTGCGTTGGCGGATCCGAACCGCATCGACTTCACAAGCCTGCGTGTGACGGCCATGGGCGGAAATTTCACCGGTTCCGGCGGCATCGAAAACATGGCGCAGTTCCACGTGTCGGGCGGCCTGCATGGCTTGGACATCGATCAGATGGCGCGCCTCGCTGTGCCCGGCGGCTTGGGCTACGACGGCATTCTCTCCGGCCCGGTCCAGGCTGAAGGCAATCTGAAGGACACTTCGGCGCTGCTGGCGCGGGCCTCGCTCGCGATCGGCGCACCCGGGCCCGGGCGGCGCTCCGTGCCGCTGACCGGCCGCCTCAATGTGGACTACAACGGCCGCGCCGATACCATCAACCTGGGCAGCTCGTACCTGGCGCTGCCGCACACCCGTGTAGATCTCTCGGGCACGCTCGGCAAAGAGATCCAGGTCCGCTTGGTCTCGCGGGACCTGGTTGATTTCCAACCCCTGGGTAACATTCCGGTCACGCTCAAAGGCGGCGCCGTCACCATCAACGCTGACATTACCGGCAGCCTCACAGCACCACGCATCGCGGCCCACGCGGGCGTCACCGATTTCTCGGTCGAAGGCCGCCCCTTCACCAGCCTGTCGGCGGATTTGAACGCGTTCAAGAATGGCGCCTCGGTCACCAGCGCGTCGCTGGCCCGCGGGCCGCTCCAGGTGCAGTTCACCGGCTCCGTGGGCCTGCGCGATTGGAAGCCCGAGCCGGCACTGCCGCTTCGCGTGGATGCCACGGTGCGCCAGGCCGGCATGGAGGACGTGCTCGCGCTGGCGGGGCAATCGGACGTTCCCGTCACCGGAACTCTCACCGCCGACGCCCACATCAACGGCACCATCGGCAGCCCGCGCGGTACCGCCGATCTCACGGTCGCCAAGGGCACCTTGGAAGGCGAGAGCTTCGATAGCCTGGTGGCCCACGTCGACATGAGCGAAACCGCCATCGACATCCCCACGCTACAGCTCTCCGCCGGCGTTTCGCGCATCGACGCCACCGCGAACTACCAGCACCCCGTGAACGACCTCGCGCAGGGCTCCCTGCGCGCGCACGTCGCCGGCAACCAGGTTCAGATCGCGCAGTTTCACCACGCGGCGGGAACTCCCCTCGAAGGCACCCTGTCGCTCACCGCCGATGCCTCAGCGGCCATCCGCTCCGCGGGATTCGAGATCCAGAGCCTCAATGCCAACGTCTCCGCGGGCGGCCTCCAACTGGAAGGGAAGAACCTCGGCGATGTCACAGCGACTGCGACCTCCTCCGGCGGCACCGTCCAATACAACGTGAATTCCGATTTCGCCGGCTCCACCATCCGGGTGAACGGCCAGTCACTTCTCACGGGCGAGCACCAGACCACGGCCAATGCGTCCATCGCCAATCTGCCGATCGAGCGGGTGCTGGCTGCCGCCGGCCGCGGCGATCTCCCGGTGAGTGGGACCCTCGGTGCTACCGCGCAGGTCTCCGGCACTTTGCAGGATCCGCACGCCAGCGCCAGTTTCAGCGTGGTCAAAGGCTCGGCATACCAGGAGCCGTTCGACCGCCTGCAGGCCGCCATCAACTACACCGCCAGCTCGATCGACATGCAGAGTTTCCGCGTGGACAGCGGACCTTCCCACGTGGAATTGACCGCGTCCTTCGCACACCCGGCTGACGATCTCGAGGACGGCCAGGTGCGGTTCCACCTGCAGAGCAGCGATCTCGAACTAAGCCGGTTCCAGACCGTCAAGCAGGCCGAGCCCGGTCTTGCCGGCGCAGTGCAACTGGCCGCCGATGGAGCCGCCACGCTTCGCCGCAATGCCACGCCGCTGATTTCCACACTCGATGCGAACCTCGGCGCCAAGGGCATCACCATGAACAAGAAGCCCCTTGGAGACCTGACCGCGACTGCCAAAACGCAGGGCAACGAGGTGGCATTCCAGCTTACATCCGACTTCGTGCACGCCAACATCCGCGGGGAAGGCCGCATGCAAATAGGGGGCGACAATCCGCTTGACGCACAACTGACTTTCTCCAATGTCACTTACTCGGGATTGAGCCCCCTGTTGGGCGGCGCGGCGCAGGCCTTCGATGCCTCTATTGAAGGGCAGGCGAAGATCCAAGGCTCCATCGCACAGACCGACGCCCTGCGCGGCTCGCTCCAACTGACTAAGCTCGAAGCGCACTCACTCAAAGCACCAAGTGGGGCGAAGCCGCGAGTGAACTTCGAGCTGCACAACGCCGCCCCGGTGACCGCTTCGCTCGACCACGCCGCGGTGACCATCGGGAGCGCCCACATCACCGGCCCCTTCACCGATCTCTCGCTCAGCGGCACCGCCGCGATTGCCGGCGCAAAGACCATGAACCTGCGGGCGGATGGCAACATCAAACTGCAGATCCTGGAGGCCTTCGACCCCGACATCTTCTCTTCCGGCGCCATCGCGCTGAACGCCGCCGTTACCGGCACCAGCGACCGTCCGGTGGTCAACGGGCGGCTCCAACTGCAGAACGCCTCCGTGAACTTGGTGGACATGCCTAACGGCCTCTCGAACGGCAACGGCGTGATCAATTTCAATGGCACGGAAGCGGTGATCCAGAATCTGACGGGAGAGAGCGGCGGCGGGAAGATTACGGTCGCCGGCTACGCTGCCTATGGCGGCCCGGAAGCCCAGTTCCACCTCCAGGCCACCGCGAACGGGGTACACGTGGAAGCGTCGGACTCGCTCACGGCGGCGGCCAACGCCCAGCTCACGTTGACCGGCAGCACGTCGCGGAGCGTGCTGGCGGGAACGGTGACCATTGTGGACGTGGCGATGCACTCGCACGGCGACATGGGCTCTTTGCTGGCTTCGGCCGTACCGCCGCCGGCTTCATCGCCTACCACCGGCCCGTTGGCCGGCATGCGTTTCGACGTGGCCATCCGGACGGCGCCCGGCGCCCAGTTCCACACCACGCTCGCGCAGAACCTGCAGGCCGACGCCAACCTGGTGCTGCGCGGCACCGCCGATAGTCCCGGGATGCTGGGCCGCGTGGTGGTGACCCAGGGGCAGATGATTTTCTTCGGCACCAAATACACCATCGACCAGGGCACTGTGGCATTCTACAATCCGCAAAAGATCGATCCTATTCTGAACATCAACCTGGAGACTACCGTACAGGGTGTGGATGTCACGCTGGGTGTTTCGGGACCTATAGAGAAGATGAAGTTCTCGTACCAGTCCGACCCCCCGATGCAGTTCTCCGACCTGGTGTCGCTGTTGGCGGCGGGCAAGCTGAACACCACCGATCCGGTGCTGGCCGCGCGTCAACCGCCCGCTCCGCAGCAGAACCTCCAGCAGATGGGCGCCTCGACGGTGCTCAGCCAGGGCCTAGCCAACCCGGTGTCGGGCCGCCTGCAGCGGCTGTTTGGCGTAAGCCAGTTGAAGATCGACCCGCAGATCACCGGGACTTCGAGCACCCCCAACGCGACCCTGACTTTACAGCAGCAGGTGACGCGCGAACTGACTTTCACCTACATTTCCGATGTGACGCAAAGCAACCCGCAAGTCATCCGGATCGAGTGGGCCATTAATCGGCAATGGTCCGCGATTGCGCAGCGCGACGTCAATGGGATCTTCGATCTGGACTTCTTTTACAAGAAGCGATTCCGGTAGGCTGCCACCAAGACCGCTCCCTAACGGTCGCGGCTCTGCCTCCCGACGCCGCCGATCTCGCGGGTGACGGAGCCGCGACCGTTAGGGAGCGGTCTTGGCAGACTTTCGGTACACTTAGACCCATGGAGGGGCAGCGCCGAATTTCCCGGAACCGGCTGACGGCGCCTTTGGGCACTCACAACGCCCTGCTGTCGGCCCGCGCCCGGACGCATTTCGTCAACGATTTCGCGGGACCGCTCTCCATCAAGTCCGTGGTGGAAGGCGCGGTCGCCTGGAAGAGCGGCGGCCGCGAGCTGGTAGTGGATCGCGATTCGTTCCTGGTCCTCAATCATGGCGAGCCCTACTCGATGGCGATCGAATCCCGGCCGCCGGTAGCTACGTTGTGCGTCTTCTTTCAGGAGGGGTTCGTGGAATCGGTGCACGGGTCCCTGGCGGGCGACGCCGTCGATTCCGAACCCGCGCCGGCCCGATTCCTGGGCCGCCTGCATGCTCGGGACAGCCGGATACTGCCGCGTATGCAAGCCATTGCCGGTGTGAGTAATGGCGCCGGCGAGCCCGGCCAACTCTGGCTCGACGAGCAGTACCTGGAGCTGGCCCGCGATCTCCTCCTCCTGAACCGCGACTTGGGCCAGCGCATGCGTCTCATGCCCGCGCGCCGTCCGGCCACCCGCGAGGAGCTGTTCCGGCGCGTCCGCAGGGGCCAGGAGATTCTCCACGCCGACCCCGCGAACGACTGGGGTCTCGCCGAGATCGCGCGGGCGTCGTATCTTTCGCCGTATCACTTCCAGCGGGCGTTCACCCGCGCCTTCGGCAAGAGCCCGCACCAGTACCGCAACGGGCTGCGGCTGGCGCGCGCCCGGCGGCTGCTGGAATCCACGCGGATGACCGTCACCGAGATCTGCGGGGCGGTGGGGTTCGAAAGCGCGCCGTCGTTTAGTACGCTCTACCGCCAATCGTTCGGCGAGCCGCCCTCGGCCACTCGGAAATTAAGCAATTCTCGATAAGACTGATCGGCCGTGGGTCCGCCATACTGCCTGCATGACACTGATTTCAGTCCTAACCTTGATGTTCGCTCAAGCTTCCGCGGATCGCGACGCGCAGCTCTTCGACGCGATACGCAAAGGCGATACCGCCCAGGTGCGCGCGCTGTTGGCCGAGGACCCGCAGCTTTCCGGCGCTCGGAACAAGGACGGCGCCACGGCGGTTCTCTGGGCCGCCTACACGCGGCATCCCGAGATGGCGCAGTTGGTCTTGGGCGCGCGCGAGCCGGATTTCCACGAGGCCTGCGCGCTGGGGCGCCGCGAGCGAGTGGTGCAGCTCCTGGCGCAGGATCCCCAGATCGTGAAGGCCAATTCCCGGGATGGATTCAGCAGCCTCGGCCTGGCAGTCTTCTTCGGACACCTGGAGATCGCGCGATTGCTGGTCGAAGCGGGAGCGGACGTGAACCGGCCGTCGGACAACTCCTTCCGCGTGGCGCCGCTGCACTCGGCCGTGGAGAGTGGGAGCGTTCCTCTGCTGGATCTGCTACTGGCGCACGGCGCCAAACCCGACCAGGTGGAGTTTCTGGAGGCGACGCCGTTGCACTCGGCGGCCGCGCGCGGCAACCGCGAGATGGTGGAGAAGTTGGTGGCCGCGGGAGCCGACCGCCATCGCAAGACCAAGGACGGGAAGACGGCCGCCGACCTGGCGCGGCAGTACGGCCACCCGGAGATCGCGGCGGAGTTGGAAAAGTAGCGCCGGGCTAAAAGCCCGGCAAGTGACAGGCGACAAAAAACGATCGCCTGTCCCACCGCTGAGTCGTCAGAATTCGATGCGCAGGTTCATCTGAAGCTGGCGCGCTCCGTTGGCCTGGGAAGTCACCGCTCCGAAGTTGGTGGCGGTCGGGCCTAACACCGGCGCTCCGAATTGCACGTGATTCGTCAGGTTCAGGCCATCGATCCCGAAGTTCAGGTTCAGCCGCTCATACAGCGTGAACCTGCGATAGAGCTTCACATCCCACTGGCGTATGGGGTCCGCGCGCAGGGCGTTGACATATTGCGGAAACTCGCGAATTTGATAACTGCCGGGCTGCAAGGCCGAGCGCCCTTCAAATCCGATAAATCCGGACGGAATCGGGCCTGAGGCCAAGTCCGAGGGGTTGAAAACGGGGCTGTAGACCGCGGCGGTGCTGTACTCCTGCCGCGAATTGGCCGAGTGAGTGGCGCCTTCGGCGAGCGCCTGGACCACCTGGTCTACCGTGCCGGAGTAAAACAGATTACCCCAACTGACCGGAGCACCCGTCTGGTACTGGTAAATCCAACTCACTTGCCAGCCGCCGACCACGTGCTGGACGGGGCCGTGAGTCAGCCACTGGCGGCCCTTGCCGAAAGGCAGCTCCCAAACCGCGTTCCATACCAACCGGTTGGGGCGCGTATTCGGATTGAGCTCCCAGGAAAGCGATTGGTCGAAGGAATTAGGCTGCCACTGCTGCCGGCCGAAAGCCCGAGTGTAAGTGAAGGACGACAGGATGCCGTGGGAAAAGCGCTTGGTGTAGAGAAGCTGCATATCGTGGTACCACGACTTAGCCCGGACGGCTCCCGCTTCGGTAAGTCCGGCGCCGGCGTTCAGGTTGGCGCGCAGCAACTGCTGCGTCTGCAGGGTCTTCGACGTGAACCAGGAAATCGAGTTGAGGTAATTGTAGAGCGCCGGGTTGGATTGCTGCAGGCTGGTCAGGTTGCCGATGTAAAATGGGTTCGTTACATTCGCCGTCATGGCCGCTTGGTTAGCGGCATCGTAGCTATTACCATAGGCCCAATACTGCGCGGGCAGGTAGCTCTGACTCAAATTGAACGGGTAAGTGGAGTAAGAACCGTTGTAAGAGACGTCCAGAACCTGGTTGCGGAAGATTTCCCTCTGGACGCTGAATTTCCAGCGCTGCGAAATCGACGGAGAGTAGTCGCGGGGATAGTAAGTGAAACCCTGGCCGTCCAGCGTGTCGGGGCCGAAGGAATTGCCGAAGGGTTGGATGAGGTGAGTTCCACCCGCCAGCAGCGGGAAGGGGTTGCCGATGGGAGTAGTGGTCGAAAGGCCGGTGTTCGCGCCCACGCCGCAGCAGAAGGTGAGACCGTTGTCGCTCGAAACCTGGGTTGTGGTGGTCTGGCTGTAGCCGTTCTGCCCGGGACGGCTGTTGAAGGCGTTGAATGTATCGGAATACCAGCCGTAACCGGCACGCAGCACGGTCTTAGCGTCCCACGAGTACACCGCACTGACGTTGGGCAGGAAGCGATTCGTGCCATCCGTCCAGTTATTGTAGTTCTTACCCAGAAAATTCACGCCGCCCGCGACCAAGAACTGACTGGCAGGCAACTGAGGAATCGGATTGGCCGCGTAGGCCGCCTGAACGGCTTGCGCGTAGGGCGGTACGTAGCCGGCATTGTATCCGCCGGCCAGCCCGCGATTGAAGCGCTCGGAAATGCCGCCCTCCCGCTCGAATCGCAATCCGAACCCGAAGCGCAGCTTGCTGGTGACGCGGTAATCGTCCTGAATGTATGCGGAGTGGTAGCGGGTGGTGTAGTATCCCGTGTCGTTTATGCTGGCCTGGATGGTGCTGGGAAGGCCCAGCTCGAAGGCTGCCCATGCGAGACCGATGTTGGTGGTCTGGCTGCCCGGGGTATTGTCGGCCTGCTTCAGGTAGTTGTTGTCAAAGCTGAAGTAACCGGCAGGATACCCTCCGGGAACCGGGGCCGCATACCAGTAACGGCGTTCATCGGCGCCATATTTCAGCGTGTGCGATCTCCAGATGGTAGTCATCTTCGCGGTGAGTTGGGCGGTAGTGCCGATCTGAGACAGGCCGGGATAGGTCAGCCCGCCATTATTGACGGTATAAGTGTTGACCAGCACGGCGGGAAGAGCGTCGTAACCTCCCAACTGATCCTGGTAGGTGGCAGGAAATCCGGCCTCCTTGGCGCTGCCGGTGGAGATGATGGGTTTTACGTTGCCTTCACCATACTGGGTCACGCTCACTCCGGCGTCGAGAACGTTGTTGGAATTGAAGGTGTACAGGAAGTCGCCGCTGCCGCCCTTGTTCTGCCGCACCAGGCCGTTGGACTGCAGGCCCGCCAGCGGAGTGGTGTGGCCCCAGTCATAGGCATCCTGGTGCCGATGATTCCAGTACCACTTCCCATTGATCCGCATCTTGTCGTTGACCACGTAGTCATAGCGGTTCACGATCGAGTTGAAGTAATCGTTATAGGGTTGGTCCCCATCGTAGTAATTGTTGGTGCCGTCGGGCTGCACATAACCGGCCGGATTGTTGGGCAGCGGGTACTCCTGCGTGTAAAACTTGTAGATGGGATTGGCGGAGATGAAGTTCTGGGGAACGATGTTACCAGGGAAGGGCGTGCGCGTAACATGGCCATTCACCAGGCTTCCCGAACGCGGATCGTAAACGATATAGTTGCTGGCGTTGGGCACGGAGAGAAGCGCCGAAAAATCGCCCGTCCGTTCCGCGGCGGTCGGCATGGTGAAGATGGGGGTATTGGGATTGGCCTGAATGTTGGTGATCTTGTCGTATTCGAAATAGAAGAACAGCTTGTTCTTGCCGTTATAAAGTTTGGGGATGCGCACGGGACCGCCGATATCGAAGCCCGGCTGGCTCAGCTTACCGGACGATTGTTCGGGCGTGCCCGGGGCGATGGTGCCCTTGGCGATGCCCGCCTTGTAGTTTTCACGGGTGAAGAACGGCGTGGCGTTCCAGCGGTAATTCTGAGCCTGGTCGAATCCTGAGCCATGGTAGGTATTGGTGCCGCCCTTGGTGGTGGCGCTCACAAAGATGCCGCCGGTATGGCCGAGCGAAGCGTCGAAAGGAGAGGTCTCGACGCGCATTTCGCCGACCGCTTGCGAGGAGGGCACAAAGCCCGCGCGTCCGCCGTTGGTCCCGGTCACGGGCGCTCCGTCGAGGAGGAACTCGTCGCCCGCGATGATGCCCTGCCCCGCCACCAAGCCGTATCCCCCGTAACTCGCGGTTCCGGCATTATCGAAAACGCGCGCGATGCCTGGCGCGCCTTGGAAGATTACTCCCGGGGTGATGGCCTGCAGGGAAAACGGATTCATGGTGGTATAGGGCAACTGCGCGAGCTCGCGGTCGTCCAGCACGCGGTCGCCGCCGGCCGACGTGGTGTCCAGGAGCGGCGATTCGGCCGTGACCTCGACCGACTGGTTGGTTTGGCCGACTTCCAGCTTGAGATCGATCGACAGGCGGTCTCCGGTTTCGAGGGCGATTCCGGAACGGACCATGGTCTTGAATCCGGCCACTTCCGCCGAGACCGAGTAGGTCCCGGGGTCGAGGAAGTTGGCTTCGTAGTAACCCGTCTGATTGCTGACAACCTTGCTTGCGACGCCGGTGAGCACGTCTTTGACGGTGACGGCCGCTCCGGGAATCACGGCGTTTTGGGCATCTATGATTCTCCCCGTGATGCTGCCGCGCGAGCCTTGCGCGAAGCAAACGGTGGCGAGAGAAAGGGCAATCCACACGATGGCGCCGATACGCGCAGCATGCAAACGAGGCATGAGACCCTCCTGATTGGGGACCAGTATACACCCAATCCACCCACATCCGCCGCGAGGAGCGGAACCAAGCAGGAACCAGGCGGGAAAAGACCAAGCTCACCACGGAGCCGCGGAGAAGCGGAGACAAGCGCGGAGAAAAGAAGGAGAGGAGGGCCCCCCTTGCGCCACGAGGCGGGCAAGGATTTTCGCGCCGCCTCAATCGACTTTGATGAGATCGAACAACTGGTCTTCGCCGATCACCGGGATTCCCAGCTCGCGCGCCTTGTCCAGCTTGGAGCCCGCATCCTCGCCGGCCACCACGTAGTTGGTCTTCTTGCTCACCGAGCCGCTCACCTTCCCGCCGGCGACTTCGATCAGGCGCCGGGCGTCTTCGCGGGACATGTTGGGCAGCGTGCCGGTCAGCACGAACGTCATGCCCTTCAAAGGCCCGTACTTGGGCCGCGTGGATTCATAGGTGAATTGCAGGCCCGCGGCGCGCAGCCGCTCCACCAGCTCGCGGTTCCGCGGCTCGCGGAAGAACTGGAACACGCTCTCGGCCACCTTGGGCCCCACCTCTTCGGCCTGCTGCAACTCCTCGAGCGATGCCGCGGCAATAGCGTCCATGCTGCCGAATGCCTCCGCCAGAAACACCGCGGTGCGCTCCCCCACGAAGCGGATTCCGAGCGCGGTCAGCACGCGGGGCAAGCGGTTCTTCTTGGAGTTTTCGATATTGCGCACAATGTTGCCGGCGGACTTCTTCCCCATGCGCTCGAGCGCCATGAGCGCGTCGACGGTGAGCCCGTACAAGTCCGCCACGCTCGGGACCATTCCGCGGTCCACCAGTTGATCGACCAGCGCATCGCCCACGCCATCGATATTCATGACGTGGCGCGATGCGAAATGCAGGATGGACTCCTTGAGCCGCGCCGAGCAGTTGGTGTTGATGCAACGGCTGGCGGCTTCGCCTTCCTCGCGCACAATCTTGCCGCCGCAGACAGGGCACTCGGCAGGCATGCGGAATTTCTTGCGGTAGGAGCCTTGCGCGTGCACCCGCACCACCTTGGGGATCACGTCGCCGGAGCGCTCGATCACCACGTCGTCGCCGATCTCGAGACCGAGCCGCTCGATTTCGTCTTCGTTGTGCAGCGTGGCGCGCGCCACGGTCACGCCGCCGACCTCCACGGGCTTCAGGTGCGCCACGGGCGTCAGGGCGCCGGTGCGGCCCACCTGCACTTCGATGCCCTCGACGGTGGTCACCGCCTGGCGCGCGGGGTACTTGTAAGCGATGGCCCAGCGCGGCGCTTTGGCGGTGAAGCCGAGCCGCCGCTGCTGCTCCACGGAGTCGACCTTCACCACCACGCCATCGATTTCGTAGGGCAGTTGTTCGCGCCGCGCCTCCCACTCGGCGCAGAAGGCCAGCACCTGCTCCACTCCATCGCAGATCTGGCGATAGGGATTCACCTTGAAGCCCA
>Ga0116222_1001668_pt1 | contig 12147 bp, 12 predicted proteins | sample Sb_taG_12_FD_88963 | JGI IMG/M metagenome (GOLD analysis project Ga0116222, IMG submission 88963) | Peat soil microbial communities from Weissenstadt, Germany - Sb_50d_9_AC metaG | ecosystem: Environmental > Terrestrial > Soil > Wetlands > Peat | place: Germany: Weissenstadt | collected 2010-09-21
GCGGTGGTGGTCGACGAGCGGTTCAACGGCGGGGGGCAGATTGCCGATTACATCATCGACTATTTGCGGCGGCCGATCATGGGCCGGTGGGACATGCGGGAAGGCGAGGACATCACTCTTCCCATGGAAGGCATCTTCGGGCCGAAGGTGATGATCGTCAACGAAATGGCGGGATCGGGCGGAGATCTCATGCCGTGGCTGTTCCGCAAGTCGGGCCTCGGTCCGCTGGTGGGCATGCGCACATGGGGCGGGCTGGTGGGACACTACACGGGCCCCGGCGACCTGATCGATGGCGGAAACGTGGGAACTCCGAACCTGGCGTTCTACAACCTGGACGGCGCTTGGGACGTGGAGAACCACGGGGTGGCGCCGGACCATGAAATCGAGATGAACCCGAAGCTGGTGCGCGAGGGTCACGATCCGCAGCTCGAGAAGGCTGTGGAGGTGGCGATGGAGCAGCTCCAGAAAACCCCGGTGAACTACGGCAAGCGGCCGAGCTATCCGGATTACCAGAAGAAGTAGGGCTACCCGAGAATTCCGCCCAGTTCCGCCGCCGGAACGCGCAGCCCCACGTAGAACGTCCCGAACAGCGCGTACACCGCGCTCACGTAGTCGAAGCGCATTTCGTAAATGAGCCTCTTGAACACCAGCGGATCTTCGGCGAACAGATCCACGCCCCATTCCCAATCGTCGAATCCGATCGAGCCGGTGATGATCTGCCGGACCTCTCCCGCATAGCGCCGCCCCACCATGCCGTGCTCGTGCATCATGCGCTGGCGGTCGGCCATCGGCTCGGTGTACCAGTTCCTGGATTCCCCGCGGCGGCGGTCCATGGGATAGAAACAGAGATACTTCGCCAGAGGGATCTCCGGCCAGAGCCGCGGCGCCATCGCCTGCCTCTGGCGTTCCAGGACGGATTCGATTTCCTGCTTCCACTCTTCGGAATGCGGCTCGACGCCCTTGGCCGCCAGGCCGCCGTATACCTTCGAGGTGGATTCGTACAGCCCCAGCTCGATCACCGAAAGATACGAGGACGCCGGTTCCAGATAGTCGCTCAGCCGCAGCCGCGCGATTTCCAGTTGCGCCCGGTTCAGATCTTCGAAGCTCCGCCGGAAGTGCAGGAAGAGCAGATCCCCTTTGTGCCCCAGCAGGGAATATATCGCGGTATGGGAGTGCTCGGTCGGGCGCTCCATCGCGCCCAAAACCCTCGCCGCTTCGTCCAGTATTTCGGTCCGCACGTCGGCGGACAGCGCGCGCCATAGGGACCCGCGGATGCGCATCATCTGGTGCAGCACACTGGCGCCCTCCACGGTAAGCGGCACGGCGGGCAAGGCGGTCTCGGCAAGCGTCTCAGGCATCATGCTCTTCATTATAGGAAGGGCGGATAGGGAGGTGCGGACCCCTCTACGCCTGGCGGCGCCACTTCGCCAGGTAGGATTCCGACGCCAGCTCTTCCAGCTCTTTATCGCGCGCGCCGCGCCACTCCGCCATTTGGCGCTCCTTCAAGCGCTCCAGGAGGCGCAAGCGACGCCGCGCCTCCAGCATGAGGCCCTGCTGCCGTTCGAGCTGTTTGTGGCACTCGTCGCGAGGAGCCACCATCTGCTGCTGCTTATGCTTTACGGACAGCCGGAAGTCGCCCAGCGCTTCCAGTTCGCCGCCTGCCAGGGGGTTCCACGTGCGCACCAGGTGTTCGGCGGTTCTGCCGGACTGCTCCAGTTCCGCGCGCTGGCGATCCAGTTCGGCCAACGCCGCTACCTGCCGCCGGTATTGGATCTCTTCCAATTCGAGCTCGGTGCGCCACCACTCGAGCACCTTCTGCAGACGGAATCGGAACGAAGTCATGGCTGCCCACCGCGGCTTTCCGGAAACCCCTTGTGGGGCGGCCCTTTCAGGCTGCCGCCGGCTTTCCGCCGGCGCCCCTCGACCCGCGAAGTTTCTGCCGCCAGCGACACTCCCGCCAGGGACCGTCCCCCGCTCATCGCGGCGTGGCCGGGGCCGCTGCGATCTCCGTCCCCGTCTCCAGTTTGGAAGCCAGGCTGTCCATGCGAGCCAGCGTCTCCGGGAGACCCGTGGTCGTTTTGTGGTCCTGGCGGAGGAAATCCAGCAGTTCGGGGCGCAGCCGGATACTGCTGTCCAGTGCCGGGTTCGACCCCGACACATAGGCGCCCAGTTGAATGAGGTCTTCGGCGTCGCGATAGGCGGCCAGCGCCCGCCGCATCCGCACGCCGGCCTCCTTCTGGCGCGGCGTCGCAATCGCCGAAGTCAGTCGGCTCACCGAGTGCAGAATGTCGATGGCCGGGTAGTGTCCCTGGTCCGCCAGTTGGCGCGAGAGGATGAAATGTCCGTCCAGGATACCGCGGACGGCGTCGCAGATCGGCTCGTTGAAATCGTCGCCTTCCACCAGCACCGTGAAGAACCCGGTGATCGACCCCCGGCGGAAGTTGCCGGCGCGCTCCAGCACCTTCGGCAACAGGTTGAAGACCGATGGCGTGTACCCTTTCTGGCTGGGAGGCTCGCCCGCGGCCAGCCCGATCTCGCGTTGCGCCATGGCCAGGCGGGTCACCGAATCCATCACCAGCAGCACGTTGGCTCCCTGGTCGCGGAAATATTCGGCCACCGACAGCGCCACGAAACAGGCGCGCACGCGCAGAGGCGCGGGACGCTCGGAGGTGGCGCAGACCACCACCGACCGCCGGCGCCCCTCCGGCCCCAGTTCGTTCTCCAGAAAGCCGCGCACCTCGCGGTTGCGTTCCCCGATCATCCCGATCACCGTCACGTCCGCCGAGTTGTGACGCGACATGCACCCCAGAAGGGTGCTCTTGCCCACGCCGCTGCCGCCGAAGATTCCGACTCGCTGGCCCTTGCCGCAGGGCAGCAGGCCGTCGATGGCCCGGATTCCCGTAACCAGCGGCTCGGTTATGTGCTCGCGTTCCATGGGATTCGTGGGCCGGCCATACAGCGGGTAGGCGTCCTGCGCTTCGAGCGGCGGCCCGTCGTCGATGGGTTTGCCGAACCCGTCGATGACGCGCCCGAGTAGTGCCGGCCCCACTTCCACACGCGCATCCTGGCTGCGCGCCGCCACTCGATCGCCCAGTTGCAGGCCGTCGATCTCCTCGAGCGGCATGGAGAGAACCCCGCCGTCGCGGAACCCGATCACCTGGGTTCGGATGTGCCGTCCCTTGGAAGTCTCTACCTCGCAAAAGTCGCCGATCGCCACTTGTGGCCCGCGCGATTCGATCAACAGGCCCACCACTTCGGTCACCTGGCCGGCCCAGCGCATGGGGCTGATCCGTTCCAGCTCGGCGAAATAGGGGTCGAACGAGAGTCTTTCATTCATATGTGCTTTCGCAGGCCTTTTGAGGAACTCGCGCAAAACGGCCGCGGCGCGATCAGTTCCTGTCCCGTATGGTGCCACGCCGCGGCCTTTGCGCTTCATGCTTGCTTCCGCAGGCGGTCCGCCAGGCCGCGCTCGATCTCCTGTAATTGGGACTCGACGGAGGCATCCAGGTTGCCCCGCCCGGTTTCGAAGACCACCGCGCCCGGCTCGCGCGACGGGTCCGGTGTCACTTCGATGTCATGGCCGGCAGCCGATCCCCTCAGGCACGCGGTGATGGATGCCGCCAGCGAGGGATGGACCCTCACCCGGCAGACCTCCTGGCCGTGCAACTTTTCGAGTGCTGCCAGCACCAGGCCGTGCAGCGCATCCGGATCGATGGCCAGCTCGCGCCGCAGCACCCTGCGGGCAATCGCCAGCGACAGCCGGACCATGTCGCCTTCGGCGTCCTTGCGCAACTGCGGGCGCAAGTGCCCCAGTTCCTCGATGCTTCGCGCAAGGCGCTCGACCACCGGCTGCAGTTCGGCGGCCGCCAGGCTGCGGCCGGCGGCTTCCCCTTCGCGCATTCCCGCGGCCCGCGCTTCCCGCACCCGCTCGACACACTGCTGCTCCAGACGCGATATCTGCGCGCGAAGGTCTTCCTGCATTTGGGATGCGTCGTGCGAAATATTCGCCCGCACCTGCCGCCAAACCACGGGCGTGGCCGGACCCTCGTCCTCCGGCAGCCGCACCCTAGACGACATACTGCTCCCCGACCGCGCCCTTCAGGCTCAGCACGCCTTCCGCTTCGAGCTGGCGCACGATGGCGATGATCTGCTGCTGCGCCCCCTGCACTTCCTTGATCTTGATGGGTCCCAGCGCATCCATGTCTTCCTTCAGCATCTCCGCGCCGCGCTGCGACATGCAACTCAGGATCTGGTTCCGCAACTGTTCGCTGGTGCCTTTCAGGGCGATCGTCAGCACCTTGCGATCGACCTTCCCCAGCAGTTCCTTCAACCCCAGCGGATCGATCAGCAGCAGATCCTCGAAGACGAACATCAGGTGACGGATGGTCTCCACCAGGTTGGCGTCCTGCGACTGTATGGAGTCCAGGATCTCGTGGCTCGACCCGGAGTCCAAGCGGTTCAGCATTTCCGCGACCGCGCGCACGCCTCCGTAGGACTCACGGCTGAACTCGCCCAAAGAAATCAGCTTCTGCCCGATCACCCCCGCGATCTTGAGGATGATTTCCGGCGAGATCTGGTCGAGGCTGGCCATGCGCAGCGCCACGTCCGACCGCAGGTTCGCCGGGAGCGAAGTCAGGAGTGCGGCAGCCTGGCTCGGGTTGAGATGCGACAGCACCAGGGCAATGGTCTGAGGGTGCTCGTTATGGATGAACTTGGCGAGTTGCTGCGGGTCGGCTTTCTGGATGGCATCGAAGGAGGCCGCTTCGGTGCCCAACGCCTTCGCCAGCCGGTCCAGCAGCCGTTTGGCCATTTCCGGGCTGAATGCCCGCATCAGCATCTTCTTCGCGTATTCGATGCCGCCCCGCGCCACGTAGCCCCCGGCCGTGGAGATCTGGTGGAACTCGTTGAGGACGGTTTCGGCCTGCTCTCCCGAAATCGACGTAATCCTCGCTACCTCCCGGCTGACCTTCTGAACGTCATCCTCGGAGAGGTGTTGCATGATGTCGGCGCTGGCCTGTTCCCCCAGCACGATCAGGAGCATCGCCGCCTTACGCAGGCCGGAAATAGTCTCTTCCGACTTGGTGTTCAGGATCATCGAACCGGCTCCCCGCGAAGCATCAGTTTTCCTCCTCCTCGTGGATCCAGCCCCGCAGGAGTTGAGCCGACATCTCGGAGTCCTTGGAAACCTTGTCGCGCAAGTGTTTGGCCAGCACCTCCGCGGTCTTGGTGATCACAGGCGCGACTTTCAGCGCCTGGAGCGCCTTCTCATCCAACTTCTGCTGCAGCAGATCGCGCTCCGCCAGCTTGGATTCGATCTGTTGTTCGACGCCCGGCCCGGAGATGCCGGGGGAAGACCCGTCTTCTCCGGCGGTCAGAGCCGCCTGGCCGGTTGCCGCACCGCGACGCCCGGGCTTCCCGCGCCGCATCAGCAGGAAGACCCCCGCCACCAGTAGCACAATCACCGCGGCGGCCGATCCGCCGGCGATCATCAGCGTCTTTCGGTCCCATTTCAGAAGCATGGAAAAAGACGTCGCCTGCGGGGGCGCCGCGACCGGCGCCGCGGTTGGTTGCGGCGGCTCCAGCAGCATGGTGGTTTCAAAAGGCAGGGTTTCGATCACCAGTTGGTCGCCCCTGGATTCCGTAAAACCGGTGACGCCGGCCACCAGGTCGCGAATGACCTTCAGCTTCTCGGGCGCCGGTGGAACCAGCACCTTCTTATAGCCGTTCTGGTCCTTCTCCCAGGTGACCTCCTGATCCACCAGCACCGCCAGCGACATCTTTTTCAAGCCGCCCGCCGGCAGGCGGGTCTTCTTCACCGTGCGGCTGGTCTGATAGACCACGTTCTCGGTGGTTCGCGACACGGTCTTGGCGCTCGCGCCCGGCCGCGAAGTGGGACGGGGGAGCGTCGAGGGCGTCCCGGGAACGCCGTTGGCGCTGCCCGACCCGGTGCTGTCCTCGGTGCGCTGCGAGCTGACCATTACGGAACGGGCCGGATCGAAGACCTCTTCGCTCATTTCGCCTCCCGAGAGATCGCACTCCACCGAAACGCCTGCGCGGAACTTATCCTCGCCCAGCAGAGGTCCGAGCGTGGAATTGATCTTGGCCAGCAGGTCCGACTCCATTTTGTGACGGTAGTCCAGACCCGCTTCGGAAGCGTCGTCTCCTTCCAGAGTTCCGGTGGGCTTGGGGCGGCCCAACAGATTGCCGTTCATATCCAAAACCGAGACTGCGTCCGGAGACAGTCCTTCCACCGCGCTGGCCACCAGGTGGTTGATCGCCTGAACATTGGGAGGCGCCAGCCGCGCCCCCGGCCGGATCTTCACCATTACGCTGGCCTTGGCGGGCTTCTGCTCGTCCAGGAATACGGATTCCTTGGGGAAGGTCAGGTGCACGCGGGCCTGTTCGACTTCGGCCAGCGACATCACCGAACGTTCCAACTCGCCCTCCAGGGCCCGCCGATAGTTCACGTGCTCGGTGAACTCGGTTGCGCCCAGGTTGGTCTTGTCGAACAGCTCGAAGCCTATGCGGCCGGATTTCGGCAGCCCGATGGAGGCCATCCCCAGCCGCATCTCGGCCACCCGCCCGGAGGGCACCAGGACCGATCCACCCCCTTCCGGCAGCCGGTATTCCACGCCGCTTTCTTTCAGTTTCTGGACGATTCCGGCGGCGTCTTCCGGGGCCAGCCCGGTGAACAGTGGCTTGAAATCGGCTTCCCGCTGATTGCGGACCAGCGCATACAAACCAGCCCCGGCCAGCACGGCCACTATTACGATGCTGATCCGCTGCCGGATCGAAAGATTGGCCAGAACTTTGTTCATGGGACGCTCTTGTTCATAGGGCGATCTTGTTCATTGGGCCCTCGTGTTCATCGGGGCCCTCGTGTTCATAGGGCAATGTCTCTCATGCGCCTGTTGAATAGATCGGCGTTCCTTCCCGAAAACCTGAGCCCTACATCTGCATCCGCATGATTTCCTGGTAGGCGCTGACCACCTTGTTGCGCACCTGCTGGAACAGCTCGAAGGAAAGCTCGGCCTTCTGTGTCGCCATCACCGTCGAATGGAGTTCTTCGCCCTCTCCGGAAAGGAACCGCTGGACCGAGGCCGATGCCTCCTGCCCGAACCCTTCCACGCTCTGAATGGCGCTCGCGAGCACGTCCTGGAACGCGCCGTTTCCACGCGATTCGCCCGCCAGGCGGATGGGGTCCGGAAGCGCGCCGGGAGCAACTGGGAGTATGGGTGCCGGCATGGATTATCCTCAGCGGAGCAGGTCGATGGAGCGCTGGATCATGTCCTTCACCGCGCTGATGGCGGCGACATTGGCCTGGTAGCCGCGCGCCGCGCCCATCAGGTCCACCATGTCCTCCGCCGCATTGACCTTGGGAAAGGCCACGTAACCGTCCGCATTCGCGTCCGGATGGCCCGGCAGATAACGCATTTCCGGGGCGCTCGTGTCGGTCACCACCTCCGCAACGGCTACCCCTCCGGGAGCTTCCAGTTGGGCATTGAATACCGACGAAAACGGGGACTCCGTCGGGGTGCTCTCGAACACCGCGTCCTTGCGCCGGTAAGGACCACCCTCGGGCGTCCGGGTGGTCTCCGCGTTGGCCAGATTCTCCGTGAGCAGTTCGGCCCGTATCCGCTGCGCCGCCATTCCCGATGCGCCAATGGAAAGAACCGAAAACAGGCTCATGAGCTCTTACCCTCCTGGATGGCCGACCGGACCGCGCTGATCTGGGTGCGTAACAAGCTGGACGCCAGTTGAAAGCGCATGGCATTTTCCGCCAAAAGCCGAGACTCCCGGTCCAGGCTGACGTCGTTGCCGTCGTTTTTCACCTTTAGGCCCAGAACCTCGACAGTCCGCGGCGGTCCACCCGCGGCATTCTGGAACTCCGCCTGGAAGTCGATATCCTGGGTATGGTATCCGGGCGTGTCGGCGTTGGCGATGTTGGACGCTACCAGCTTCTGGCGCGCGCTGAGCAGGTCCATGTAACGTTCGAGCTGGCCGGCAATCGGATCCAACATACCCTCTCGCGGTACGCACGCCGATCGCCCTTCCCAACTACTTGAAAATCAACGCCCAACGCCATCTTCAAGCGCCACCAAATTGCCGCGTCGCCAAATTCTTGCCGCGCGTCAGCCTGATTCGGGCGAAATCGCCGGGAACTGTCCGTTTCGTTGGTTTTTGCTTTTCTTGGAAAGACCCAACCCTTTCGGGCGCCGGGGAGGATTGCTTCAGGGGTCTTTTATTTAGAGGTTAGTCTCGCTTTGGTGGGAGTTGCCTCCCCGGCTTACTTCCAATAATAGTAGATTCCGTTTTTGGAATCAATAGTTTTTTGTATTTTTTTATTGGAATTTTGTGCGAACTCCAACAAAATCGAGTATCCTATTGATTCGAAAGCAAATATAGTTTAAGGTAAATCCCCAACAGGAAGCGCCACCCACTCACCCCTCCAGCCAAACCCCAGTCCCTACCCGAAAAACGCCCGCCATGTGGCGAAAACCAACGCATGCGTCACCATTCCCGCCCGGATGCTCCCCGCCCGGTTCCTGGCCCGCCCGCAGAACCAGCCCAAGACCGCGGCGAGCAGCACCCACCGCCAGTTGGGAAAGCCGCGGAAGCTGATGTGAATCAGCCCGAAGGTCAGCGATGCGCCAATCATGGCTGCAGCTTGGCCCATCCAACCCCGTAGCCACCCTTGGAGCACGCCCCAGATAAAGAATTCCTCGGAAAGCGCCACCGTCCAAAGAAAACCGAAGAACGAGGGGACCATTAGCCACCACTGCGCCGGCTTGGCGAAATGCACCATATTTAATAGGAGTGCCAGGGGCAGCCCGGCCGGTACGAAGTACAGAAAGTGCATGACGCCAATCCGCCAATCCGCGCGGTTGGGAAGAAACCCGTAGCCCGGGTCCGGTACGCGCCGTTCGACCAGCAGGGCCATTACCGCCATCTGGATGAGCGCCACATGCCCCAGGAAGACTACGTCCTTGAGCCTGGGATAGACCGGCAGGTAGATGCGGTTGAGGTAACCGCCCAGCAGCACGCAGGGAATCAGCGCCAGAAAGGCGATATCCGCGGCCGGAGATCGCGGCAGGACGATGAACCACACCCCCAGCGCCAGGGCCAGCGCGGCCAGGAGCCCCACGGCGCTCCACTGAAATCGCACTCCGCCCAGGCAGGCCACAAGGTAAGGTAGTAGCGCCGAAGCGGCTAGCCATCCCGGCAGGCGCATCCCGCTAAAGTAGCTGCGCAGCGCCGGGAAGGCCGGAACCAGATAGAATGGATATGCCGTGAGGAAGGCGGCCAGCACCGGCCAAGCCGCCCCGCCTGGAATGTCTTTGATTCGTGCGTACCCAATGCCCGCAGCGCCCAGCGCCATCCACCCGAGGATGAGAACTGCCCCAAAGCGGCGCCGGTCCGCGAAAGCCGCGGGCGATTTGACCATCGGCCTCATTCTAGCATTCATGCTCTCCTGGCCCCTCGCGCGAGCCCAGGCACCGCCAGTCCAGATGGACGACGCGCCGCCCAACCTGGCGAAACTGGTAGCCCACCGGGAGACCGAAACCGAGAACGAGCGCAACGAGTACATGTACCGCCAGACCGTCACCATCGACGAACTGGACGATCACGGCGGCGCGCGCGGCAACTATCGCGAGATCCGCGACATCATCTTCTCTCCGCAGCACGAGCGCACCGAAGAGCCCATCGGCAAACCGCTAAACGGCTTGAAGGCCCTCATCATGACCGAGGAGGATTTTCGCGATATCCGCGACATCCAGCCCCTGGTGCTGACCGAAGACCGCCTGTGGAATTACGAGACCAAATTCCGCGGCGAAGAGTCCATGGACGACGTGGATTGCTGGGTGCTGCAGGTGCGTCCCCGCCAGATTCTCGCGGGCCAGAGATTCTTCGACGGCACCATCTGGGTGGACAAGAAGGCGTACAACATCGTGCGCATGGAGGGGCAGGCCGTGCCGCAGATCCGCACCACCAAAACCGAAAACCTGTTCCCGCGTTTCACCACCATCCGCAAGCCCGTCGACGGCAAGCACTGGTTCCCCATCTACACCTATGCCGACGATACCCTGCAATTCCGGGCGGGGCCGCAGCGCGAACGGTTGCGCATTCAGTACAGCAACTACAAGCGCTTCGGTTCCGAATCGACGTTTATCGTGAAGTAAGTGGGGCAGGCGCTTTCGCCTGGATAGCGTCGGGATAAACGGGCGTGAAGTAGTGAATGAAAGAGTCATACGGGAGCAGCGAACCATCCTGACCCCGAGCCATGCGAGGGCGGTGGGAAACCCCGCACTCGATCCTGCGCATCCGCGAGGGCCACCTCTCCTGCGCTGTGCATCTTCCTGGAAGGAGTTCTGGGCCCTTTCGTCCTAAAGTAGCCACACCCTAAACAAATCTCCCCGGTGTCGAAAATTAAACATTGACAGATCCCCCCCCGTGATACAGATATTCAGATCGTAAATACTAGATCGGTTAGGAGTACTAAATGCCAAAGCGGCTCCTCCTAGCCCTAGCGCTTCTGGTGTTGCCAGCCTTACTCTGCGCGCAGCACCGTGTCGATCCACGAAATACTTACACGCGAGTCATTTGCGTCGTGCCCCTGGTCGGTAAGGGAACTCCGGCCGATCCCCGGCGGCCGCAGTATGCCCCCTGGCCCCCCGCCGCCGTGCCCTCACGCACCGGTATTATCGCCTGGTCTCACCAGTTGAGCGACGACAAAAAGTACGCCCTGGTGGAATTCGTAGCGCGCGACCGCTCCGCCTTCCAGGCGATCTTGAACGACAGCCAAATCACGGTCTTCGAGAAGGGCAAGGACAAGAAGGACGACATCGAGAAGGAGCTCAAGAAGTACAAGCAGGACTTCGACTTCACGAAGTTCGGGACGGTGCTGCCATGAAAATGCTCAAGTTGGCACTGCCCCTGCTGCTCGCGGGCTCCGCCTGGGCAAGCTATCAGTACTACCTGACCGATAACCTGAGTGTCTACAATCCCGCGCTATGGAACATGGCCGGTTCCTTGCAAGTCGGCCCCGGCGCCAACGGACCGGATTCCACCGGTGGATCCCTGATCTCCAACGTGGGGGTCCCGGACGGGAGCAGCGATTACGAAGTGCGTGCCACCATGGCCCTCACCGTCTCCGGCGGTTACTACACGCTGTACGCACGCGCCACACCCGACGCCAACACCGGCGGCAACGGCTCCGGCACTTACTACGCCTTCGAAATGCAGAATCCCACTTTCGACCAGACCGGGGCCTGCGCGGCCACCTTTGTCCTCAGCGAGCGGGTGGGCGGCGCCGTGACCGTGCTCTACACCTTCACTCACTCCTGCCGCAACAACATGGTGATGCGGCTCATGGTAAGGCCTGGAATCTTGAAGATATGGGCCGACCAGCCGCTCGGATACATCGTGTGGAACAGCGATATCTCGAGCGGCCAGCCCGGCATAGGCGCCCACCTCACACCCAGCGGCAACGCGGTCGCCAGCGTGCAGCTCGGTCCCTTAGACCGCATCGCGCCCGCAACGCCGAATCCCACCTCCGTGGGCCTTTCCGCCTTTCCCAACCGCATCGAAATGCAGTGGAAAGGCTCCGCCGACAACACCAACGGCATCGGGGGCGTCACTTACTCGATCTCCCAGAACGGATCGCCCATCGGCCAAAGCCAAACCCCGGACTTTGTGGATGGCACCGTGAGCCCGGGCACCAGTTACACCTACACCATCTCGGCCGTGGATGACCACACCAACGCTTCCTCCCCGATGACCTTTACCACGGCTGCCGCACCATCCAACACACTGGAGCCGCGCCGCATCGGCGTGCAGCCCAACGCGAGCTACTGGGGAGCGGCGGGCGAGCAGATCGACCTGGTCTCGGGCAATCTCAACTTTTCGGTGCCCCTCATCAAGGCGCCCTCGCGCGGCGGGTGGTCCGCCAGCTTCGCCTTGAGTTACAACTCGCAATCCTGGCGGCAGGATTCCGGCGGGACCTGGAAGCTGGGCCGGGATGTGGGCTACGGCTTCGGATGGAAGCTCCAAGCCGGCTCCGTCACTCCCTACTACAGCGGGTACTACACGCTCGACCACTACGTCTTCACCGATTCCACCGGCGCCGAATACCGCATGGACCAGAAC
>Ga0116222_1001671_pt1 | contig 12141 bp, 10 predicted proteins | sample Sb_taG_12_FD_88963 | JGI IMG/M metagenome (GOLD analysis project Ga0116222, IMG submission 88963) | Peat soil microbial communities from Weissenstadt, Germany - Sb_50d_9_AC metaG | ecosystem: Environmental > Terrestrial > Soil > Wetlands > Peat | place: Germany: Weissenstadt | collected 2010-09-21
CCCGCGCCCACGCCGGCAACCGCCAGTACGATCCCCGGCTTGATCGCTTTCCCCATCGCCTGGCCGGCGGTAGCGCCCAGCGCCATGCGGATTCCCAGCTCGTGCGTGCGCTACGCGATGGATTGCGAAATCAGCCCGGAAAGTCCGATGGCCGCCAGCAGCAGCCCCAGTCCCGCCAGCATCGAGAAAAGCGCCGCGTCATACCGTTGGCCCCTGGTGATTCGCGCTTGCAGGTCGTCCACGGTCTGAAACTTGGTGATGGGGAGCAGGGGATCCACGCTCGCCACCGCGGCCTGAATCTGTGCCGCCAGGTTCCCGGCCGGGGTAACCCTGGGGTCCGCCCGGATCACCCACTTCGGCGGAAACCAGGTGTGGATTACCTGGAAGTATCCATCGGAAAGTTGCGTAGCCGGCACGTACACCGTCGGCTCTACGGCCAGCGGCCCGAGATCCGCCAGCCCGCTGTGCTGCTCGACGTCGCCCACCACCCCCACGATCTCCCACGGGCTCCCCTCGATCTGCAAGTGATGCCCCAGCGCCTCCCTTCCACGGAAATACTTCGCGGCGAAGGACTGGCTCACCACGATTACCTTGGTCGTGTCCGCCGTGTCGGAATCGCGGAAGGTGCGGCCCTGGACCAGGGGGATCCGCATCATTTCCAGATAGCCCGCCGTGGAATAGATGCTCTCCATCCCGTGGAAATCGCGATCGCCGCCTTCCACCAGCTTGAAGCCGTCGTTCAGGGGGCGCTCGAACGGCAGCGTGAGAGCCACTGCGGCGCCCTCGACGCCGGGAATCTGGCGGATGCGTTCCAGGCTCTGGGTGTACAGCCGGTTTACCGCGGCGGACGTCTTGTATCGCGCATCCTGCAGCGAGCCCTGCGCGCTGATGATGTTGCGGGTGTCGAAGCCCGGATTGAGCCCGTTCAGATACTCCAGCGTTCGCACCAGCAGCCCGGCGCTCACCAGGAGGACCAGGCTGAGCGCCACTTCGCAGGCGACCAGAGCCTGCCGCGACCAGCGCCGCCGTCCTCCGGCCACGCCGCGCCCGCCTTCCACCAGCACCGAGCGGATGTCCAGCCGGCTGGTGGAGAGCGCCGGCATCAGCCCGAATAGAAGGCTGGTCAGCACGGAGATGGCGATCATCGCCAGCAGCACCCGCGCGTCGATTCCAATGGGATGCCACAACTCGAAATGCTCCGCGCCGAGTCGCTTCAGCCATCCGATCGTCAGCGTCCCGATCCCGATTCCCGCGGCGCACCCTCCCAGCGCCAGCAGCAGGCTCTCCACCAGCAGTTGGCGCACGATGGCGGCGCGCCCGCCCCCCAGCGCCATGCGCGTGGCGATCTCGCGGCTGCGGGTGGATGAGCGCGCCAGCAGGAGTCCCGCGATGTTCACGCAGCCGATCAGGAGAACCGCCAGCACCGCTCCCCAGGTAATCAGCAACTCGCTGCGTACTTCGCCTGTAAGCCCGGTCTGCAGGGGGATGATGCGCTCCTCCCAAGCCGTCCTGCGCCGGAAATTGGGTTCCACGATGCCGTGGCTGAGGGCCTTGAGCTGCCCGTTCGCCTGCTCCCACGAGACGCCCGGCTTCAGCCGCGCAACCACGCCGTAATTCAAGCCACTGCCCTCGCCCGTGCGCGACGGGTGCAGGGGAGTCCACACATCCACGGGAACATCCGTGCGAAAGCCCCGCGGCATGATGCCGACTACGGTGCAGGGCTCGCCCCGCAGAGTGATGGCGCGGCCCAGCACGGAGGCATCGCCGTTGAAGATGCGCTGCCAGAAATCATAGTTCAGCACGGCGATGGGAGGCCCGCCGCGCACGTCCTCAGTGCGCAGGAACTCGCGGCCGAACTGCGGCGCGACGCCCAGAACCCGGAAGAAGCCGGCCGAGACCCGCTGCTGGTGGATGGATTCCAGGTGCCCCGGCGCCGCAAAATTGACTTCGCCCGATCCGGTATAGGCCGCCACATCCAGCGTGGAGGCGCCATCGCGAACGCTTTCGAACAGCGTGCCGGTCTGGCTGGTGCTGGTATCTCCTCCGCCGAACACCGTGGTCACCATCGCCAGGCGGTCCACCTGCGGGTAGGGCGCCGGACGCAGGAGTACCGCATCCAGCACGCTATAGATCGCGGTGTTGACCCCAATGCAGAGTCCGAGCGTGGCTAGTACCACCAGGGTGAACGCGGGGCTCTTGCGGAGTTGCCGAAAAGCAAAGCGGACGTCTTTCCAAAGTGGCATAGATCCTCAAGCATATGACGCTACCGCCGCGAAAAAGTTCTTCAGATTCTTGAGAATCGGGAGCGCGTCCGCCGACTAAATGGTTGTACCGGACCTTGTATTTGGCCGGCTGTTGGTATATATCTTTACTGGGGCCGTTCCGCATGTGCGGTTCGGCATTTGTTGTCTGGTCTTTCAAATTGAGCCGACGGGCAGGCCGAAATGGGGATTCGACCTGCCGCTGGTTCGGCGGCGATCCCCAAGGAGCCGGGTGCCATGAAAACTTCGGCGCGTGAGACTTCGCTGTGCGCCTTATGGGTGGGCGTTTCCAAAACCGACGGTTCACTCTTGCATGAGATCTTCCGTAAGGCCGGTTGGCGCCTATTGGCGGCCCGGGAACGGCGGCGCGCCATGAGTTGCCTGGTACGCAATCCCGTCCAGGTGGTGATCGCCGAAAGGGATCTGCCCGACTGGAATTGGAAGAAGGTGCTGGGCGACCTCCGGCTCCTCGCCGCGCCCCCGCAACTCATCGTCACCTCACGCGACGCCGACGACTACCTGTGGGCCGAGGCTCTGAATGTGGGGGCCTACGATGTACTCTCCCAGCCTTTGGATCGCGACGAAGTAGAGCGCGTGGTGGCATCCGCCCGGCGCCACTTCGAGGCCGGTCCGCATCAAACCGTGGCCGCCTCGGCGTGAGAGCAAGCTGTCAGCGGTCAGGCTGCAAGTGCGGCCGCGCTAAAGGCAATACTGTTCACTCTTGGGTGGTGAGAGCACAGACGACGGCGACGGGCCGATTAAAAATGGGCCTGCAGGTTGAAAACCTGCCCCACGAGTGGCTGCTACTGCGACCGCCAGTCCGAGCGGAGCCCTTTCCTGATCACCACATCCGTTCCCGAGAACCGGAACAGGCCGGCGTGCTCCTCGCCGGGTCTCGGAATCAGGATCGGCGCCGACCTTCTAGCCCGGCTTCTGGCCGCCACTACTTCCCGGGTGTAATCGCGAACCGCCGTCAATGGGACCTTGGAGCCGCCGATCTCCAGGCTCTCCGGCTTCAGCACGACGATCACCTCGGCCGGAGACAGGTGATAGGTCTGCACGCGGAGCAGCCGGCCCTCCACCACCGAACCGGCGCGCGCCAGCACTTTTTGCTTCCCATCGCGGAGCGGCGAGACCAGGCGGCAGAAGAAGGAATCGCCCGCGGCCGCGGCGCCGGTGGGAATCGGAGCCGTCAGCTCGAGCGTGAATGGCAAGCCCGCCGGCACGCTCGCAGGCCTCGCCGGTGCGCTTCCGGCCTTTCCCGGTGCGGCCGCCGCGGGCTCCTCCTCAAAAGTGATGGTCGATTCGCCGCGGTACTCGCGGCAGTTGGCGAAGGTGGTGGTGTTCTCGGTCTCCTCCCCGTCCTGGTACACGAACCGCTGCCGCGCATGGGTTGGCAGGAGGACGGGTGCGTCGCCGATCTGGGCAATCCCGAAATCCATGTCGGTCTCCAGCATGCACTGGTTGGTGGCCGGCGGGAGCTCGGCCGTCTGCACCGACATGCGGACCACGTCCTCCGTCTCGGGGTCCACCAGAAATCTTCCGCCGTAGGCCGTGTAGATCCACAAGTCGTCTTTCGTCTTGATCTTGTAGTGGCTGTCTTCGCGCCGCACCTGAAACGAGTACTCCAGCAGGCTGCGGCCATCGGCCACGGTGTTTTTCTCGAACGCGAACTGTGCCTGGTCCTGCTGGAAGACGACGCTCAGAAAAGCGCCAAAAGCGCCCGATCCGATGGGCCCCTCGCGGACCAGGTGGCCGACGTCGGCGTCGTCAAACTTGCTGGCCCCCACCCACGAAAAGATCTCGCCCCGCTGCACCATGGCCACGTCCAGGCGCAGCCGGTCGGTCGACAGAAGCCGCAACCCCGGGTCCTTAGTGGGATGCTGTCGCTGCTCCAGCAATACCGGGCAGGCACGGGGGCGGTTGGCGGGCGCGGGCCGGTAAAAATCCCGGTTCACCGTTTCGACACAGGTGTAGTTGGGGATGACCTTTCCGGCGGCCACCACTTTGGCGGTCACCCGCTTCAACACTTCAATGGGATCGTGCTCCGCGGGGCTTGCCAGGGACGTGCTGAGGGTGATCGCCAGACAGCCACCCAGCAGACGCAGGGCGGGGTGGTGAACCATCCCGTTCTGGTGATTTCGCTCCACTCACTTCCAGCTTTTCCCAGCGTAGCGCAATGGCGCAACCGCGGCTTCGCTGGGCGCCCGATCTCGATGAAGAGACACAGGCAAGAATGCCTGTGCCACCAAGATGCGGGCCGCCATGTGCCGGATCGCGTCGGCGAAATCGTGCGGCGCCCAGACGGCGATGGTCTCCCCCTTGAAACGCCCCATCAACTGCTCGACGCAGTCCGGGATGTTGTGCGCCGGCTCGGGAACGATTCCCTCGGGGTCGTCCGGAGGCCGCGGATAGCCGCGCGCCGCGCGTCCCCCTCGGCCCCCGCCCCGGCCCGCTGTGGGACCCGTGGCCTGCCCAAAGAGCAGCGGATTCGGTGGCCGGTACTGCACATAAAAGAGCGGGGCGGCCGCCGCTCGATGCGGATCCGGCTCCTCCACCGGGATTTCGTCGCGCGGCCGCGTCAGCGGCCCCAGCAGGATGACCGCATCCGGCGGCTCAGGATACCGCAACTCGGTTTGCAGCAGGTCCGCCAGCCACTCGCCCGAACGGCTGCGCTTCTGCAGCGTGCGGTAATCCACCAGCGCAAGTTCGAGCTGGTTGAAGGCCGCGGCCACTTCCCCGAGATCCGTACTGGTGAAACTATTCTTGCGCAGGAGCACGGCCTGTTGATCGAGGTTGAACACGACCACGCGCAGGAATCGCGCCGGCAATTGTTCGATCACGGAAGTCAGCGAGCCCACCAGCATCGCAACATCGTCCGGCTGCAGTTTGGACGCATTCGGCGAAAGCGGAGCCGCATGGACGATCACCGTGAGCCGCCCGATCCTGGGTCTGGTTTTGGATTCCGGAACAGGCGGACTGTTTACCTGGAGTTCCTCTACCGCCCCGGGCGGTGTGGTGGGCTTCAGTTCGCGCTCGCTGCCCGCGCGCCTGGCTTGCATGCGCCACCGGCCGCGGCACACCCGGTGCAGGTCGTCTTCCACCAATGCTTCGGCCGCATAGGCGCCCTCGCCCACCACGAAGGTCCCCGCCACTTCGCCATCGAGCTTGGTTTGGGGCACCGCGGGCAGACTCTCGGTGCTGGTCAGGTAGGTGGGTTCGCGGCCCTCCGGAGTCACTCGAATCACGGTCTTGATCTGGTGTCCCGGCCCTCGAAACTGGTTGAGCGGTACTTCGATGGTGTAACCGGTTTGGAAGCGGAATCCGAAGTTCAGCGCCGGACGGACGCTCGCGACGTCGCAGCGCAGGGGCGGGGCGGTGGCCGCCGAGTCAAAAGCCTGCCGCACGCCGGCAATCTGTTTCGGGTCGATGAACGATTGCGCTGCTGCCGCGGCCCATACGGTCAACACCAAGCCGCCGGTTCGCAACACCATGATGGCCTCAGTCCGCGTCTTTCCGGTTCCACTCCTAATGTATTGCCCAGCACTCTCCGGCGCAAGCAAAATACAACAACTCCAACCCCCGCTCTTATGCTAGTCTCCTGAAATATGCATGCCTCCGTTGGAGTTTCGAATCGCCTTCGCGCGCACCTGGCGGACCCGGCCGGCAAGCTGGACATCGGCGAAATCGCCAGCGACGGTCTCGACGTATTGCCGGTCCTGGCGGAATTCCTTCGCGAGGATCTGCCCATCGGCCAGACGGAGCGCCTGGAGGCCATATTGAAGGCCGTACTGCTGAACGCCTTCCAGAAGCCCGTTTCCGGGCCGGATGCCCGCCGCATCGCCCTCTTCCAGAAGAGCCTCGGCTTCATATTGAAATACAAGTCGTATGCCGTCAAAGCCGCCAGCCCGCTGGGTTACTCCATCTTCCTGCAAAACGAGCGCGAGGGCTTCAGCTTCCAACGCCACATCGTGCACAAGCTCGAGGTCTTCCACATCCTGGGTGTCAAGCCCGGCGGTTACGTGTTCCTGTGCGACTCCGAGCATTGGAATCGCGTGTACCAGCCGGAATCGTTCGCGCGCTGGTTGGATGGCGAGTCGAATGCGGCCTACGACCCCTACCGCTTCGAGCCGCGGCCGGGCGACGTGTTCGTCATTTCCGAACTGGGAGTGGTGCACACCGTCGTGGGTTGCGTGCTCGAAGAGTACGCGACCGTTTCGACCGACATGGTGGAGCGCCTGTACGATCAGAACGCGGGCAAGCCGATTCCTGCGGGCTTCAACCGCGCCAATGCGGAGGCCACCATGCGCGCGCTGGAGGCTCCGCAAGGCAACCGCATCGTCAGCGGCAATGAGCACCGGCACTTTCGTGACGTCCGGCCCGAATGGGTCCTCGGCGGCGAGCGGATTCTGCTGTGCGATTCCTTTGTGCGCGCCGCGCGCTACCACATCGGCCCGAAAATGGAGACCGCCACCCTGCAGGACGGCGAGCGCGCCACCTCGCTGCGGATTTTCGGCGGACACGGCAGCATCCTGATTGCCGATAATTCCGAGCAGGGGCACTCGCAGCCGCGGGTCGAGTTCGGACCCAGCGATCTGTTCCTGATTCCTCCCGGGATTCACTACTCGCTCGGCAACGAGTCGAGCGGCTACCTGGAGTATTCCGAGCACGTGATTGCGCCCGGCGTGGCGTTCATCTAGGTCTCCAACCATTCCCTTACCCGGACGAGGCCGGAACCAAAGGAAACCGTGTCCTTGACGGACCCAGAGGGTACCCCGGCGCAGAGCACGCGGAGGAAGACGCGGAGAGAAAACCAAGAGAAAATCAAAACCTGAGATCACGGAGAAAGCGGAGAAACGCTGAGAAAACCGCGATCTGGGTCGCCCTCAGTTGTAATGGGCCGCGTTCACATCCGCGAAGTGCGCCAGTTCCGGCGGCAACTCCTCCAGCGCGAACACCGAATTGGTCGGGCAAACCGGAACGCATGCCCCGCAATCGATGCAATCGTCCGGACTGACGTAGAGGTGCGGCGCCTCGGCGAAACCGGCCTCGTCCTGCTTGGGGTGGATGCAGTCCACCGGGCAGGCTTGGACGCACAATTCATCTTTCGTACAAGTATCGGTAATTACGTATGCCATAAGGATGCCCCCGTGCAATTCGGATGCCACGCCAGTGTCGCGGCAAACAACAGATAACAGGAGGTGGAATTCTACAACAGGCCGGAATTGGGTGAGCGAATCCGCGCAGCCTTGCACTGGGCGCGGCTTCTTCACCCGGCACGGTAAACTGATGCTTGATGAAAATCGAGTCTTTGATGAAAATAGAAACGGTGGCCGTTCACGCCGGACGGCGCATCGATCCTTCCACCGGCGCCGTCACCCCTCCGATCCACCTGTCCACCACCTTCGAGCGCAGCGCCGACGGCGAGTACCCGCTGGGCTTCAGCTACTCCCGCGAAGGCAATCCCAACCGCCGCGCGCTGGAGGAATGTCTGGCCGAGCTCGAAGGCGGCAAAGACGCCCTGGTCTTCTCTTCCGGACTTGCCGTGGCCACGGCACTGGTGCAAGGCCTGGAACCCGGCGACCATATCGTGGCCCCGGACGACGTGTACTGGGGACTGCGCAAAGTCATCGGCGACGTCTTCGGTAAGGCGGGTCTCGAAACCACATACGCCGACATGACCGATCCCGACGGGGTCCGCGCGGCCCTCAAGCCTTCCACGCGCCTGATCTGGGTCGAGACGCCTTCCAACCCGCTCATGAAGGTCACAGACCTGGCCGCCATCGCCACTCTCGCGCGCCAGGCCAGTCCCAACATCGTGACGGTCTGCGACGGCACTTTTGCCACACCGATCCTGCAGCATCCGCTCGATTGCGGCATCGACATGGTGTGCCACTCTACCACCAAGTACATCGGCGGCCACAGCGACGTGGTGGGCGGAGCGCTCATCACCCGGCACGATAACTATCTCTTCGAGCGGGCGCGGCGCGCGCAGCGCTATGGCGGCGCGGTGCCTTCTCCTTTCGATTGCTGGCTCACCCTGCGCGGCATCGATACGCTGCCCTACCGCGTGCGCGCCCACTCCGAGAATGCCCTGCGGGTGGCGCGCCATCTCAAGATGCACGACGCCGTCGAAGCTGTGCACTACCCGGGCTTGCCGGATCACCCCGGTTACGAAATCGCGGCGCGCCAGATGGCGGCATTTGGCGGCATGCTCTCGTTCCAGGTGGCCGGCATGCGCGAAGCCGCGATGAATGTGGCCGCCCGCTGCCGGTTGTTCATCCGCGCCACCAGCCTGGGCGGCGCGCACAGCCTGATCGAGCATCGCGCCTCGGTGGAAGGCCCCCAGACGCGCACTCCGCAAAACCTTCTTCGCTTGTCCATCGGCCTGGAACACCCCGACGACCTGATCGCCGACCTGAACCAGGCGCTAGGGTAGCGGGGGCGCCGGGGGGTCGCCGCTACGGCCCGCAAGCGGGGGTCTTGCCGCCGCCATGTAAAATCACGCCTCACCACCCTTTACTTCACCCACCGATTATGTTGTACACTGATGTTGACGTTATTTCGCTTGTTTTATCTCTACACCATTTCGATTCTCGACCAGAGAATTCCCCGGGCATTCAGCCCAACTTCGCTTTGCTTCCATTCGCCGCTCAAACGCCTAACCACCGATGTATCCTAGAAACTTTCCTCCTCGCAGGCAGAATCGCAGAGAGAACGTGAACGAGTCGATCCGCGCGCGCGAAGTCCGCGCGGTCTTCCCGGACGGCACTACCGAGATCATGCCCACCTCGGCCGCACTGCGCAAGGCGCAGGAACTGGGCCTCGATCTCGTCCTGGTGGCTCCCACCGCGGTACCTCCGGTTGCCAAGGCTGTGGATTTCGGACACTACCAGTACGAGCAGAAAAAGAAACAGCATGACGCCAAGAAGAAGCAGCACGTGGTCCAGGTGAAGGAGCTCAAGTTTCGGCCGAACACCGACGATCACGACTACGACTTCAAAAAGAACCACGCCATCCGCTTCCTGGCGGAAGGAAACCGCGTGAAGGCCGTGGTGCAGTTCCGGGGGCGGGAAATCGCCCACACCGATCTCGGCAAAAAGCTGCTCATGCGTTTCGCCGCCGACCTCGTCGCCCATGGCAGCGTGGAAGGCCAGCCTCGCCTGGAAGGCCGCAACGCGCACATCCTCATCAGCCCCGTGAAAGCCGCCGGCGCCAAACCCGAGAAGCCGCCCCAGCCGGCGCCGCAATAGACTTGCCACTGCGGGACCGTATAATCCAGCACGGCACGTGGTACCCGTCCCGCAATTTCCGGGGCCGGATTCACGCGTGGCCCACTATAATGCTCTGGAACGGCACATCGCATTCCAGCCGTTCGGAGGAGAAATGCACACAAATCGAGTTCCCAATCGTGCCCGTGCCAGGGCAGGATTCACGCTGATCGAACTGCTGGTGGTCATTGCGATCATCGCCATTCTGATCGGCCTGCTGCTACCCGCCGTCCAGAAAGTGCGCGAGGACGCGAATAAAGCCGCTGCCCTGACCGATTCCAGCCAGATCGTGATGGCTGTGCTTGGTTACGAGAAACTCCACGGCTCCCTCACCACCAGTTTTCTCGCTCTGGTGGACGCCAACCTGCTCCCGCCCGCGGCCATTAATTGGGGGGATGGTTCCCTTGGCGACGGCGGTCACACTTTTCACATCACTATAAGCGGCAACGGGTTTCAGGTGACGGCCACGCCGGTCTCACCCGCCTCGTTCGATATGTGCACCATACAGTGGACGTCTTACACGGGAACCACCAGGCCGTCCTGCACACCCATCCCGAACGCCGATGCCCTGCGCGGACAGTTTCTCCTGAGACTCGCCGCCGCCGGAGCGATGCTGGAGGCGTTCAATATCTTCGCCATGGGCGACGGGTCGGTCTTGCCTAATCCGGTCAGGACTGACGTTACGACCGTTCAGGAATTCCTGGAACAGCGGGGAGTGGTTGACGGAACCCTCCAAGGCAACCTCGGTGATCCGAATTTCGGCGGCCTGGATCTCAATCATGACGGCACGGTGACCATGGCCGAATTATTTCCCCCGGTGACGCCCACGACGTCGGATTCAGTTGGCCCAGTGGCGGGGATCGGGGGCATTCTGCCCTACATTCGGCAGTTTTTCATGCCGGGAGCCGGAGGCGAGAACACTTCGATGATCGGGGTCCGGCAGGCGGATCTGCCTTCGGACTACTGCAAACCGGATAGCGACCACGGCAACGCCAATGGCCACTCGACTTGCCCGGTTTTCGCAACTCCAGTCGGCCCGCAGTAAGACCTGAGTTCAGAATTCCGGCCTGCCCACTCGGACCACATTCGCGGCGGTACCTCCGGTACGGCCAGTCCGGCACTCGGACTTGCCCCCTCCGGAGCCGCATGCTAAGATGCGAGAAGTCCTACCGGGTCGCCGCCGGCCATGTACAACGCCTTTTTCGGTTTCACGCAAAACCCGTTCAACATGAGTCCGGACCCCTCGTTCCTGTTTCGCAGCCCGCAACACGAAGAGGCGCTGGCCAATTTGATCTACGGGGTGCAAAGCCGCAAGGGGTTCATCGTGCTGGCGGGCGAGGTCGGCACCGGCAAGACCACCATGCTGGAATGCCTGCGCGACTTCCTCAATTCCCAGCAGATCGCGTTTGCTTCCCTGTTCAACTCGCGCCTCACCGTCGAGCAGTTCTTCGAGATGCTGGCCTACGACCTCGATCTGCGCTGCAACCGCCTGTCCAAGAGCGAGGTGCTGCTCTCACTCAACAACATGCTGCTCGAGCGCGCCGCCGCCGGCCGCACTACGGTGCTGATTATCGATGAGGCCCACAACCTGGAGTGGGACGTCCTGGAAGAAGTCCGGCTCCTCGGCAACCTGGAAAACCGCCGCGGCAAAATGCTGCAGATCATCCTGGCCGGCCAGCAGGAACTGGATCGCAAGATGGACGCCCCCGAGTTCCGGCAGCTCAAGCAGCGCATCGCCCTGCGGTGCACGCTGCGCGGATTCAACCTTCCGGAATCGGTCGCCTACGTGCATTCGCGCATGGCACGCGCCGGGCTGAAAGTCCAGACCATCTTTTCGGGCGAGCTCCTAAAAGAAATTCACGTCCGCGCGCAAGGTATTCCGCGTCTCATTAATGCGATTTGCGACAATCTGCTGCTCACCGCCTTCGCTTTGGAGTCCAAGACCGCGACACCCGGCATGCTGGATGAGGTCACGTCCGACATGCGGTTGGAGTACCCCGGCCAGCGTACGTTTCATCCCGACACCCAATATTCGGACGGCGCCATTCGGCAGTCTCGAGTGCCATTTCGAGTAGAATAATCCCACACTTGGCTCCTTTTGGGTACCTATATAGGGTGTTCCCCTGATGGCAGCGCCAAATCCACCCGATCAAAGGTACTGGGAATTACCTTACGGTACTAAACAAGAGATAACTGGTTAAGATACACTTCCAGATGATAGATAAATTCCAGGGGACATTGGTGTGTCTCTTAGGGACGAGGCCGGGAAGACTCTAGTCTCATTGACCCAGGTAGAAGGAGATTCAGATCAATGCATCGTTTTTTCGAAAATAAATACGCTTTCGCCGCAAACACGCTGGTGTTTGCACTTGCTCTTGGCTGGAACGCCACGCAAGGTACCGGACTGCTACTTCCCGGTCATGGGACCTGGACCTCAGGGCTCGTCACTGTCGCGCATGGACCGTCCCTGCCGCCCGACCCGTGGGTGGGTGGAGGAGCGGGTGGTGGCAACGGCAGCCGCTCGCTGATCGCGCATGGGCCATCGCTGCCGCCCGATCCCTGGGTCGGCGGAGGAGCGGGTGGTGGCAACGGCAGCCGCTCGCTGATCG
>Ga0116222_1001674_pt1 | contig 12124 bp, 7 predicted proteins | sample Sb_taG_12_FD_88963 | JGI IMG/M metagenome (GOLD analysis project Ga0116222, IMG submission 88963) | Peat soil microbial communities from Weissenstadt, Germany - Sb_50d_9_AC metaG | ecosystem: Environmental > Terrestrial > Soil > Wetlands > Peat | place: Germany: Weissenstadt | collected 2010-09-21
ATAGCTAAACAGTGATACTACTCATTACTCACTGAGCCGAAATTATTGTAGATTAAATAACACGCATTTTTTACAATGGCTTGCAGAAGCTCCAGTTGAGCCTTAGGGGCACGCCTTCGTGCCCGGACTCGACCTCGGCCGCTTTGTGGTAATGGTAAACTACGGCTTCAGTTTCCGCGGCTGCGCCGGCATCCAGACTGGGGCCGCACTACCGTTGTTGACCGGGTAGTCCAGGCGGATATGGTCAAGGCCTACAGGCCTGCAAAGGAGTCGCAATGAAAAAGAGGAAACGGCCAGCGCATGATCGAGGGTGCCAGGCAAGCGCTCGCCTTCGCTCAAGGCAAGCCAAACCACGGTTGTGAAGTGCACGTCCCCGATGACATTGATGTCAAGGCGATCCGGGAGAAGATCGCCCTCTCTCAAGCCGAGTTCGCCAGGTTATTCGGTCTGAGCAAACGGACCTTGGAACATTGGGAGCACGGCCGGCGAGTCCCCAGTGGCCCTGCCCGGGCCTTCCTCACGGTCATCGCACGCGAGCCGGACGCGGTTCGACGTGCGTTGCTTCACGCATCATAAGACGGTGGCACTGGGACCAGCAGCGACGCATTGCTCACAATGACGGGAGGATAGCGTCCTCACGCCCGGGTTCAACGTCCTGGATGATGGGCTACAACTGGCCGGTTTTCAGGTAACCCCGACTGGCCGGTTTTGGGTGACCCCCGAGGACCCGAACAAACCAAGGAGCTTAACCCAGGCACACAACAATTCGCACAGACACCCCCGCGCACGTCACCGCACCAACGGGCGCGTACGAACAAACCCCGCCCCGCGGCCTTTCCCTTTCCCCCGAAACGGCATCATAATAGGACTACCGCCCAAGGAGGGAACCCTATGACGACGCAAGCATCCATCGCGGTCAACCCGCTCCGAGCCCTGGCCCAATACGGCCAGTCCGTGTGGCTCGATTACATCCGCCGCAGCCTCATCACCTCGGGCGAGCTCGACCGCCTCATCCGCGAAGACGGACTCCGCGGCGTGACTTCCAATCCCGCCATCTTCGAGAAGGCCATCGCCGGCAGCACCGACTATCAGGACATCCTCGAAGACCCCGCTTCCCGCAGCCTCGATGCCAAGCAGATCTACGAGCGAATCGCGGTGCGCGATATCCAGGATGCCGCCCGAATTCTCAACTCCGTGTATGAGTCCACCAATACGCGCGATGGCTACGTCAGCCTCGAGGTCTCTCCTACCCTCGCCCACGACACCGCCGGCACTCTCGCCGAAGCCCGCCGCCTCTGGAGCTGGGTGTCCCGCCCCAATGTCATGATCAAGGTGCCGGGCACCCCGGAAGGCATCCCCGCCATCCGCCAGCTCATCAGCGAGGGCATCAACGTCAACGTCACCCTCCTCTTCTCGCAGGCCGTGTATGAGCAGGTCGCCGAAGCCTACATAGCGGGCCTCGAAGCGCGCGCCGCCGCCGGCCACGATATCAGCCGCGTCGCCAGCGTCGCCAGCTTCTTCGTCAGCCGCATCGATTCCGTAATCGATGCCCATCCAGCCGCCAAGCAGGCTGGGATCGCCGGCAAGGTCGCCATCGCCAACGCCCGGCTCACCTACCATTGCTACAACCAGATCGTTGGTAGCGCGCGCTGGACTGCGCTCGCCGCCAAAGGCGCCCAGACGCAGCGCCTGCTGTGGGCCAGCACCAGCACCAAGAACCCCAGTTACCGCGACGTCATGTACGTCGAAGAGTTGATCGGCCCCGACACCGTCGATACCATCCCGCCCGCCACCCTCAACGCCTTTCGCGACCACGGCAACTCGCGCCCCAGCCTCGTCGAAGACCTGGAATCCGCGCAGGACACCATGGAGACCCTCGCCAAGATCGGCATCTCCATGAAAGAGGTCACCGGCAAATTGACCGAGGACGGCGTGCAGCAATTCGCCACGGCTTTCGAAGCGCTCCTCCAGGCCACCGGCAAGGCCTCCGCCAAAATCAACCGCCAGACCGCCAAACTTCCCGCCCCGCTCGCCGCCGCGGTGCAGACCGCGCTCGCCGATTGGAAGGCCCCCGATCGTACAGGAGGAATCGACAAAGCCCGCCGCCTGTGGCGCGGCGACGCCTCGCTCTGGTCCGGCGAGGACGAGGCCAAGTGGGTCGGCTGGCTGGGAATTGTGGACGACCAGATCGCCCACATCCAGCACCTCAAGGACATCGCCGCGGAAGTGCGTTCGGCCGGCTTCAAGCACGCTCTGCTGCTGGGCATGGGAGGCTCCAGCCTCTGCCCCGAAGTCATGCGCATGACCTACGGCACGGTTCCCGGATTCCCCGAGCTGCACGTGCTCGATTCCACCGACCCCGCGCAGATCCGCGCCATCGAGGAAAAGATCGATCTCGCCTCGACGCTCTTCATCGTCTCCAGCAAGTCCGGCGGCACGCTCGAGCCCAACATCTTCAAGCAGTATTTCTTCGAGCGTTCCGGCCGCGCCTCCGACCGCTTCATCGCCATCACCGACCCCGGCTCCAAGATGCAGCACGTCGCCGAGACCGATCACTTCCGCCACATCTTCTTCGGCCTGCCCTCCATCGGCGGCCGCTATTCGGCGCTTTCGGATTTCGGCATGGTCCCCGCCGCCGTCATGGGCGTCGACGTTCCGCGCTTCCTCGAGCTCACCTCCGAGATGGTCCACGCCTGCGCCCCCACCGTCCCCGTCGAAGACAACCCCGGCGTGCAATTGGGCGCCATCCTCGGCGTGCTCGGCAATCTGGGCCGCGACAAGGTGACCCTGATCTCCTCCCCCGGCATTCACGATCTGGGCGCCTGGCTCGAGCAGTTGATCGCCGAATCCACCGGCAAGATCGGCAACGAGGGCAATCGCAAGGGCCTCATACCCGTCGATCGCGAAGCGCTCGGCAGCCCCGAAGTCTACGGCAACGATCGCGTCTTCGCCTACCTCCGCCTGGAGTCCGCGCCGGATGCCGCCCAGGATAAAGCCGTCGACGCGCTCGAGAGCGCCGGCCAGCCTGTGGTTCGCATCTCCGTTGGCGATGTCTACAACCTGGGCGAGGAGTTTTTCCGCTGGGAGATTGCCACTGCAGTGGCGGGATCCATCCTCGGCATCAACCCCTTCAACCAGCCCGATGTGGAAGCCAGCAAAATCGCCACGCGCAAGCTCACTGAGCAGTACGAGCAGACCGGCCACCTTCCCGCCGAAGCCCCCATCCTCGAAGCCGGCGGCATCCAGCTCTTCGCCGACGCGAAGAACGCCGCCGATCTGCGCTCACTCGCGGGCGCCGATCAAACGCCCGCCGGATATCTGAAGGCGCATCTCGGCCGCCTGGCCGCGGGCGACTACTTCGCGCTCCTCGGCTACATCCAAATGAACGAAGCGCATGAGAGTGTGCTGCAGACCATCCGCCACGCCGTGCGCGACACCCGCCACGTGGCCACCTGTCTCGGCTTCGGCCCCCGCTTCCTCCACTCCACCGGCCAGGCTTACAAAGGCGGCCCGGACAGCGGTGTCTTCCTCCAGATCACCTGCGACGATGCCGCCGATCTCCCCGTGCCCGGCCAGAAGTACACCTTCGGCGTGGTCAAGGCCGCGCAGGCCCGCGGCGATTTCCAGGTCCTCGCCGAGCGCGGCCGGCGCGCCCTCCGCGTCCACCTCGGCCCCGATGTGAACGCCGGCCTCCAACAACTGGCGTCTCTCGTGAAAGGAGCGCTCTGATGCAAACCCCAATTCCGAGCCGCGACCGTCGGAGCCGCGACCGTCAGGGAGCGGTCGTTCGGCTCCCACACCGTACGCCCCCGAAAGGAGCGCTCTGACATGCAACTCGGCATGATCGGCCTCGGCCGCATGGGAGCCAACATCGTCCGCCGCCTCATGCGCGCCGGACACACTTGCGTGGTCCTCGACCGCGACTATGCCGCCGTCAACGAACTCGCCGCGGAAGGCGCCACGGGAGCCTCCGCCCCCGACGATTTCGTCCGCAACCTGGCCACGCCGCGCGCCATCTGGATGATGGTCCCCGCCGCTGCCGTCGATGGCCTGCTCGCCGATCTCGCGCCGCGCCTGCAATCGGGCGACATCCTCATCGATGGCGGCAATTCCTGCTACATCGACGATATCCGCCGCGCCAAGGAGCTGGAACCCCGCGGCATCCGCTACCTCGACGTGGGGACCAGCGGAGGCGTCTGGGGCCTGGAGCGCGGCTACTGCCAGATGATCGGCGGCCCGCGCGAAACTTTCGAGCATCTCGAGCCCATTTTCAAGACGCTGGCCCCTGGCCGAGGCAACGCTCCTCGCACACCCGGCCGTGAGAAGGCGCCCGGCACCGCCGAAGACGGCTATCTCCACTGTGGCCCCTCGGGCGCCGGTCACTTCGTGAAGATGGTGCACAACGGCATCGAGTACGGTCTCATGGCGGCCTATGCCGAGGGCCTCAACATTCTCAAGCACGCCAACATCGGCAGCCGCGAGCGCCCCGCCGACGCGGAAACCGCGCCCCTCCGCAACCCCGAGCGCTACCAATACGACTTCAACCTCGCCGACGTCGCCGAGGTCTGGCGCCGCGGCAGTGTCGTCGCCTCGTGGCTGCTCGACCTCACCGCCGGCGCTCTTTTCGAGCAGCCCGACCTCGCGAAATTCTCCGGTCGCGTCTCCGATTCCGGCGAAGGCCGCTGGACCATCACCGCCGCCATTGACGAGTCCGTGCCTACACCGGTCCTGAGCGCCGCGCTCTACCAGCGCTTCAGCTCGCGCGGCGAAGAAGAATTCGCCGACAAGCTTCTCTCCGCCATGCGCTTCCAATTCGGAGGCCACGTCGAGCGTTCCTCCGGAGGCTAACGGAGCCGCGACCGTTAGGGAGCGGTTGTCACCCATTTAGGTGTACAATTGTCATTGATTTAGGTATCGCATGAGCAAACCGTCGGACTTGATCCAGGGAACCCTCGATCTGCTGATCCTGAAGACCCTCGCGCTGGAGCCCATGCACGGCTGGGCCATCGCCAAACGCATCCAGCAGGTCAGCCAGGAAGTGCTGCAGGTGACCCAGGGCGCCTTGTACCCCGCGCTGCACCGTCTGGAGCAGCAGGGATGGCTCCGGGCCGAATGGCGCGCCAGCGAAACCGGGCGAGAAGCCAAGTTCTACCGCCTGACCAAGGCCGGCCGCGTACAACTCGACAAAGAACTGGAGCAGTGGCGGCGGCTTTCGCATGCGGTCGTACAGGTGGTCGGCGAGGCGTGAGGTGGATCGCTGGTGCAACTTGCTGCGGATGCGCTTGCGTTCCTGGATGAGGCGCAAGCGGGTCGAAACCGAGCTCGACCGGGAATTGCGCTACCACCTGGAGCGCCAGGTGGAAGAGAATCTCGCCGCCGGCATTTCGGCTGGTGAAGCGCGGCTGGCGGCATTGCGCATGTTCGGCGGAGTCAGCCAGGTTCAGGAGGAGTGCAGGGAGATGCGCCGTACCCAATACGTTGAGAATCTCTGGCAGGATCTGCGCTACGCGGTCCGCATGTTGGGCAAGAGCCCTGTGTTTACCGTGGTAGTCGTGCTCACGCTGGCGCTGAGCATCGGGGCCAACAGCGCCATCTTCAGCGTGATCGATGGCGTGCTTCTCAAGCCGCTGCCCTACCCGCGGGCGGAGCGCCTGGCCCGCGTCTTCTATCGCAGCAAGAACTTCGCGAAGTTCCCCGTGAACCCGTGGGACTTTCTGGACTTCCGCGCGCGCAACCGCTCGTTCGAAAGCTTCGCCATCTATACGCGCTCGGATATCCAACTCTCCGGTGTAGGCGAGCCTGTCAAGCTCTCGGCCTTTCGCATCAGCGCCGGCTATTTCACCGTGCTCGGAGTCGCCCCGGCGCGCGGCCGCGAGTTCGATTTCGTGGAAGAGCGGCCCGGCAACGGCAACGTCGTCATCCTCAGCGATCGCCTTTGGCGCAGGCAGTTCGGCGCGGCGACGGATATTCTCGGCCGCAAGATCGTGCTCGATGCGAAGCCGTACACGGTAGTCGGCGTCATGCCGCCGGGCGTCGACCACCCGGGCAACGCCTACAACTCGGTGGCCTACGGCGACACCGTGGATGCCTGGTATCCCTTCGAGTTCGAGGGCAATCCCGGGCAGCGGGGCCCGCATTACCTGGAAGGCATCGGGCGCCTGAAGCCCGGAGTCACAGTGACGCAGGCCGCGGCCGATTTCAATACCATCATGGCCGACCTGGCGACTCACTATCCCGGAGACCAGGGATGGACCATCTACATGGTCCCGCTGTACCAGGAGATCGTCGGGCCGGTGCACCGCCTGCTGCTGGTGCTGTTGGGAGCGGTCGGCCTGGTGTTGCTGATTGCCTGCGTCAACACTGCCAACCTCCTGCTGGCGCGCGCCACGGCACGGCAACGCGAGATCGCGGTTCGCGCGGCTTTGGGTGCCGGGCGCTGGCGGCTGGTCCGTCAGATGTTGGCCGAGAGCCTGCTAATGGCGATCTTGGGAGGTGGATTGGGCGCGCTGCTGGCCTCCGCCGGGGTGCGCGCGCTGGTCGCCTTTCTACCCGCGGGCTTTCCGCGGCTGGCCGCAATCCACGTGAATGGCCTGGTATTCGGGTTCACCGCGCTCATCACGCTCGCCACCGGCCTGTTCTTCGGATTGGTTCCCGCCCTCCAGTCCTCGCGCACCGACCTGCAACAGGGCCTGCGCGAAGGCGGAAGAGGCGCGACGGGCACGGGACGGCAGACCCGCCTCCGCTCGGCGCTGGTGGTCGGAGAAGTGAGCCTGGCTTGCGTGCTGTTGGCCGGCGCGGGAGTGATGCTGCGCAGCTTCCTCAACCTGCTGCACACCGACGCGGGCTTTCAGCCGCTGCATGTTTTGACCGCCCGCGTCTCGCTCCCCGACACTACGTATAAGACCAAGGACGCCATCGCGCGCTTCTATAAAACGTTGCTCGACGGCTTGAGTACTCTGCCGGGAGTGCAGGCGGCGGGCGCCGGCACCGATCTCCCCTGGACCGGTTACGACGACAATCTCGGCGGCTTCACCATCGAAGGCAAACAGGAGCCTCCCAACGAGTCGTTTCACGCGCGCTATCATGCCGCGACGCCCGATTATTTCCGGGCCATCGGCATCCCCCTGGTGCGCGGCCGCTACTTCACCGATCGGGATATCAAAGGAGCGCCGCGCGCCTTGATCGTCAACCAGGCAATGGCCCGGCGCTATTGGCCGAACGAAGATCCGGTAGGTTGGCGAATCGATTTCTTCGACGACAAGCCCAAAGACTCGGACTGGTACACCATCGTGGGAGTAGTCGGAGACGTCAAGGATAAGCCGCAAAATAGCGCGGCGGAGCCGGCCTTCTGGTGGCCCATTCCGCAGCAGCCGTGGGGATTCGGGGACATGTCGGTCGTTCTGCGGTCGGCCTCCGACCCGGTACGGTTGACCGGCCACTTGCGGGAAGCGGTCCGCGGCCTGGATCCGAGCCTCGCGGTGGCCGATGTCCGGCTGCTCGACCAGGTGGCCGCCGAGTCGTTCTCCACGCCGCGCATCTCGCTGTTTCTGGTGGGGCTGTTTGCCGCGCTGGCGCTGTCGCTCGCGGCCATCGGCATTTACGGCGTGATCTCGTACTCCGTCAGCCAGCGCATGCACGAGTTCGGCATGCGCGTGGCTCTCGGCGCCAGTTCGTGGGATGTGATCCGGCTGGTGATGGGTCAGAGTGTCGCGCTCACCGCGATCGGAGTAACGCTCGGACTGGGGACCACGCTGGCGCTCGCGGGCATCCTGGACAGCATGTTGTACGGAGTGAGCGCCAAAGATCCGCTCACCTTGATCTGCGTCGCGGCGGCGGCGCTGGCCACCGCGGCGATGGCCTGCTATCCTTCGGCTCGCCGCGCCACCAGCGCCGATCCGGTGGCGGCCCTGCGCGCGGAGTGAATCGCTCTTCCTTTCGGACGCGAGCGGCGGTATAATGTGGCCTAAGGGGCCAGATGGGACGAGCCATCCAGCCCCTGGTTAGGCTAACGGGCCTTACGGATCGTTAGCTTAAGCCTAACCGTCACAACTAGTGTGACGATTTTCAGCCACATAGTGAGCATGAGGCCTCACCTCCTCCTGCTTCGTAGATTGGGAAGCCCGGGACTCACCCCGGGCTTTTCCCTTGAAGCCCAAGTGCTTCGCCGGAAAACAACCCGCCCTTCTTCCCGATCCACTCGGTCGAGGAACTGCGCTTTGCGGCAGCAGTACCGCCGAAAGTATAGTGCCGCGCGGGCCCAAATCCTCTACAGAATCGTTACCGGGGTTTGATGGCCTGATCGAAGGAGATGTGGTTCTCGTCGAGGATGCTGCCCATGGCGCGCTGTAACGCCGCGCGCGCTTTCACGTAGGAGCTCTTGGCCGCAACCTCGGTGGATTTCGCCTGCGCCAGCAGGCTTTCGTACTGGATGACGAAGAAGGCCGTCGACGCGCCGACTTCGAACTTGGCCTGCTCGGCCTCCAGCGATTCCTGCTGGAGCTTGCGCGCCTCTTCGGCGGCCTCGAAAGACGAGCGGGCGCGGCGCATGGCGATCAGCGCGTCCTCCACTTCCAGGCGCGCCTGGTTCTGCAGTTGACGCAGGCGGATTTCCGACTGCTTCACCTGCAGCTCGTCGCGCGCCAGGTCGGCCTCGGCGATGCGATTGTGGATGGGGAGCGTCACTTGCACGCCGATTCCGTAGGTCGGATACTTGCGCGTGAAGAGCTGATCGAGCGTGGTGCCGTAGCCTCCGATGTAGCCGGGATAGGGATTCGAGACGAAGGGATTGGCCGGGCCAGCCAAGCCGTTGTTCTGCATGACGCCCACCAGGTCCACCTCCGGCTGCGTCAGGCTCTTCGCGCCCAGAAGGCCGATTTGCGAATTCTCGATCTGCAAACGCGCCTGGTCGAGGTCGGGGCGATTGACCAGGGCATCGGAGATCAGATCCTGCATGGGGCGGATCTCGTCCTTCTCCGGCAGGTTCAGCGGATCGGTGGGGATGATGTGCGCGGAACGCACCTCGGGGTCGGCATTGCCGGTGCGCGTGAGCACGTTCTTGAGGATGGCTTCCTGCTCCTCGCGCAGGCCCCGCGCGTTGATCAGATCCTGGCGCGTGGAGAAGACCTGGGCATTGGCGCGAGTCATTTCCACCTGGGCCAGGGTGCCTTCCTCGACCTGCGCCCTGGTGTCGGCGAGGAGCTTTTCGGCCAGGTTCACGGTCTCCTGTTTCACCTTCTCGTCTTCAGAGAGCGCCACGAAATCGGTGTAAATGCGGATCACGCCGTAAACCGTGGCGATGAGCTGCTGCCGGAACAAGAGGCTGGTGATCTTCTGTTCGTTGCCGGCGATGCGGATGAAGCGGCGGTTCAAGCTGTTGCCGAAACCCCGCAGCAGGGGCTGGGTGACGGTCAGCCCGAGGCTGGAGCCGGTGTAGGGATCGAATCCGCTGGTCAGCGAGTTGAGGTTCTGATGATTGTTGTTGAAATTCACGGACGCCTGCGCGCCGGTGGAGAATCCCTGCTGGATGCCGGCATTGGCGACCGTGGTATTGGTAACCAGCGCGTTGGTGCCGTAGCTGCCGAAGTTGATCTGCGGGGCGGTCTGATGGGTCCAGTTCAACTGACCCACGAGCGCGGGGTCGAAGATGGGAACTGCCGTGCCGTTGGATTGCGGGACGGTTCCGAGGACCGACAGGTTGACTTGGGGCGGGCTGAGCACGCCCAATTCGAGAGCGTTGGACGGTACCGACGTGCCGGCGGTAGCGCGCCCCGAAGTTGCCGCATTGGTGACGACAGGGCTGAGCGGTCCGCCTACGCCGACCGGGACCTCGGCGAGGGTGTAGTTGAGCCCGCGGACCACGCCGCCGCCTTGGGCACGGAGCAGGTCAGTCGCGGCCGCCGGCAGGCTGTAGCGCTGGAGCTCGACATCGAGGTTGTTTTCGATGGTGGCGGCCAGGGCGTCCTGGAGAGACAGGTAGAGGTTACCGGCGCGGATCAGCTCGTGGATGCGGGGGGAGTTCTGGAAGTTGAGGGGTTGGGTTTGGGCTTGGAGGAGGGCGGCAAAAGCGAGCGTCGAGACGAGTCTCGACGCGGCACGCAAGAGTGCGTGCGCCACGGGGTGGGCAGGCACGGGGTTGTTGGCAGGCGAAAGCGCCTGCCCCACCTCTGCGGGCACATGGGTCAGTGGGGCTGGAGTCAGTGGGGCTGGAGTCAGTGAGACTGGAGTCAGTGGTGATGGAGTGAGGGGGGCTTGGGTCAGTGGTGCTGGAGCCAGGGGCGGTTGGGCCATTGGTGCTTGGGCAGGCACGGGGTGAGATGGTTTTGGCATCATCGTTACGGCCTCTTGGCGGCGGTTGCCGGCTTGACGGTGACGCCCTCGCGGATGGCATCGCTGGGGTTGACGGCCACCTGCTGTCCTTCTTCGAGACCGGAGAGCACTTCCAGGCGGTCTCCGAAATCGCGGCCCAACTGGATGAGCTTGAAATGGACCGTGCCGTCGGGATTGACTACCGCTACCTGCGGGCCATCGCTGCGCACTACCAGGGTGTCGCCGGGAATCAGCAGGGGAGGATCGCTGCGCGGCACGGAGAGATCCACTTGCGCGTACTCGCCGGGCATCAGGGCTCCGCTGGAATTGGGCACCTGCACCTCGACGAGCAGGGTGCGCGTTGCGGGATCGAGCGCGTTGGCCGTGCGGGCCACCGTGCCGTTGAATTTGCGGCCGGGCAGATCGGGGATCGTGAGGAAGGCCGCCTGGCCAACTCGCACGGCTTGCGCATCCACCTGCGGGACGTTGAGGTAGGTGCGGAGGCGGTCCGTCTGGGCGATGCGGAACAGGAGGGTGTTGCCTTCGTTCACGAGCACTCCGGAATCGACATTGCGCACGGTGATCACTCCGGCGAAGGGTGCGCGCACGGTCAGATACTCTTGAAGCTGGTTCAGGCGGGCCAGGTTGGCCTGCGCGGCGGAAGAGTTGCTGCGCCCGGCGGCCACGGCTTTTTCGAGCGCCTGCACGTTGGACTGCTGGGCTTCATATTGCATTTGGGCGGTATCGTTATCCTGGCGCGAAACCACGCCCCGCTTTAAAAGGTTGGCCCACCGTTCGGCCGTGACGCGCGCCAGGTTCTCATTGCTGCGCGCCTGTTGGACGGCGGCTTCGGCCTGCTGCACGGAGCTGTTGGCCTGATCGATGGCGGCCTGCGCCTGCTTGATCTGCTGGTCCAACTCGGGAGCTTCGATCTCGGCGAGGACCTGCCCTTCCTTGACGCGGTCGCCGATATCGACGTAGCGTTTGCGGATGTACCCGGTGGCGCGCGCCAGGACGGGCCCTTCGGTGACGGCTTGAATATTGCCCGGCAGGACCAGGCTGGTCTTCAGGCCGGAACGCGTCACCCGCGCCACGTTGACCACGGGAAGGTCCTGGCTTTCGGCCTTGGATTCCGCGGCCAACACCTGCTCGCGGCGCTGCCGGGGCAGGTATCCCATGAAGAATCCGGCCACCACCAGCGCGATCACCAACATTGCAAGGACCGCCAGGGTGCGGCCGGAGGGGCCGGCGGGCTCACGGTCACGCCCACCCGCGGCCGGGTTTTTCTGCTCCGCCAACTGGCGTTTCAGATCTTCGATTTCCGAGCGTAGCAGCTCTTCGTTAGATTTGGTCGTCATGTCCGTCTGGGCTACAAGAACACAGGCAAGAATGCCTGTGCTACTGGTCGCGTAAGTACGCGTGTTCTTCCTCGACAATCTTCCGTTCGTAATCCACCGGCGCCTTCTTGCGGAGGAGGCTGTAAACTAATGGAACCACAAACAGCGTGGTAATGGTAGCCAGCACGAGTCCCCCGACTACCGCCCGGCCTAGGGGCGCATTCTGCTCGCCGCCTTCACCGAATCCCAGGGCCATGGGGAGCATACCGATGATCATGGCGGCGGCGGTCATCAAGACGGGGCGGATGCGGGTGTGACCCGCCGACAGGGCGGCCGCGCGCGCGTCCAGGCCCTCTTCCCGCTGGTCGTTGGCGAAGACCACCAGCAGAATGCTGTTGGCGGTGGCCACGCCGATGCACATGATGGAGCCCATCAGAGAGGGGACGCTGAAGGTGGTCTGGGTCATGAAGAGGATCCAGACG
>Ga0116222_1001677_pt1 | contig 12112 bp, 10 predicted proteins | sample Sb_taG_12_FD_88963 | JGI IMG/M metagenome (GOLD analysis project Ga0116222, IMG submission 88963) | Peat soil microbial communities from Weissenstadt, Germany - Sb_50d_9_AC metaG | ecosystem: Environmental > Terrestrial > Soil > Wetlands > Peat | place: Germany: Weissenstadt | collected 2010-09-21
ATGGGATCCCCGCGATCGCCGCCGGGAGCACGCCGCTGCAGCAGGCCGCATGAACCCAGTGCCGACCCGCTGACCAGCCGCCGCGGCAGCTCAGCCGCGCGGCCAAAGCCCCCGTGCGGGGCGAGCCCGAACGTCCCTTGAGGAAACACCTCGCGCAGAAGCATGGGCAGCCCCGCCCGTCTCTTCACCGAGCTCGATTCACGCTGCCGGGAACAACCCGCTTGTAAGCTAGGCAGAGCACGAGGAGACGGCGGGCGCCGATCCGCCCCCCTGAGCCGGCGTGGCCAGGTCAGGGCTTCCGGAGATCGATTGTCTGCAGTTCGGGTGGCAGCTCTGCGCGGTAGGGAATCAGCCCCAGGCGCCGCTGCTTGATCGTTGCCGCGATGCTGACGTGGGCGTACGCGGGCAGGCCGGCCGGGATTTTCACCATGAGCGTCAGGGGCTCGTCTCCGATGAGCACGTGCCCCGAGGTGGCGTGGAATCGCCATTCCGGGTCGCTGTCCCGCTCGCCCATGCCCACGACGTACACCTCCTCACCTGCCTCGCCGGGCTTGACATCGGCGCCGACCTGGACGACACCCAGGCTTGCGGTGATCTTGACTTCCGGGCGGCTCTTTGCCGGGCGAGCGCGGTTCTTAGGGGCGATCGACCACGCGATCGGCGCAACGTCGGCGCCGGGTGACTCCAGCAGGATGCCGACGGTGGCGTCGTCGAAGGGGTCGCCGTCAGCGGCTGGACGGAACGCGCAAGTCAGATCGAGCAAGGAGTAGTCGCTGTGGGGCGACTGCGCGATGAGATAGTCGCGCCACTGGGCATCACGCGCCGCCGCCTGTTCGGCGCTCAGCGGCCAAACGATCGGGGCGAGGGAGATCCGCCCGCTTACCCGCTCTTGTGCGCCGCCCCCGCCGAGCCGGGGGACGGCCACCAACTCGATGTCGTGGAAGGGCGCGGCCGGCAGATCGATGATGGTCATGGCATTACTCCTTCGGCAGTCTGGCTGGTGCGCCAATCGCCGAGGAAGCTGAATGCCCCCCAGTCGCGGTAGGCGCGGTAGATGGCCCTGGTCGCCAGCTGGGCAGTCCGGAACGCTGCGCGCCGGTCGGCATCGGCGGCGAGGCGCTCGTACAACGTCCGGAAGAAGAACGTGGCGACATCCGGATGCACCGGCCACAGACAGCCGATGACGGCCGAGGTGCCGGCCGCGAGGAATGCGGCGGGCAGCCCGCGGAGATTGTCGTTGACGTCGAAACGACCCAGCGCCGACTCACAGGAACTCATCGTGACCAGGTCGACGCCCCGCAGGTCCATCCGCAGGATGTCGTGGGCGAAGACCCGCCCGTCACCATCGCCTTCGGGCGACAGGTATAGGCACTGGTACCACGGTGCCCATTCGATGTGCGTGCCATGCGCGGCGACGTGAACATAGCGTGCCCCGGCGAGCGCGGCGAGGAAGCGGCGGGGCGTGGCGTCAGCGCCTACGGTGGCCGTGGTGCTCATGGCCGCGGCAACGCCGACGGCATGGCTCTCCAGCGCGTCCTCACGGTGCAGGCCGTGCCGCAGCCCTCCTGCCGCCGACGCGAACACGATCAGGCCGCGTCCTGCGGGGTGCTCCCCGGCCCGGAGGAACCCGAGCCCGGGCAGCGTGGAAACCGTCCAGTCGTCGGCGACCAGCTTCGCGCCGGTGCCCAGCAGGTGGAACGGGACATAGTGCAGCGGCCCGTCCGGCCAGATGCACAAGTGGGTTTTTCCCTGCGCGCGCCAGCGCGCCAGCGCATCGCCGAAGCCGGCTAGGTAGAGGCCCGGGCTGTCCGGCTCGTCGGCAAGCAGCGGCAGTGCCTCGCGGCTCACCGGGCGGTTCATCGGGTCGCTCACGACGGCCCGCCGCAACGCGGCGGCCTCGGCTCCGACCGGGTGGAAGATGATCGCGTGCTCGTCCTTGACCGCCTTGACGAGGCCAGGGTCGTAAGAGCCCAGGCGCAAGGTCCGGTGCTCGGTGCGCTCGCGAGTGACCGCCAGGCCGTGCAGGCACAGCTCCTGGGCCCCCGAGTCCGTGCGGTAGCGCCCGAAGAACAGTGAAAGCAGCACGGTCTCGGCTGGCAGCAGCCGTTGCAGGTCATCGAGGAACACGAATGCGCGGCGATCCGCGGCGTGGGACGGCAGCAGCTCCATGCTGATCCAGCGGTCCGCTGCGCGCTGCTGGTTGCGGGTCTCCACATCGGGACCGGCGCCCGGCTCGGCCTCATCCCGGCCGATGTAGGACAGCAACGCGAATTCATCGCCGACCATTTCTGGCTCGGCTACCGGCCGGGCTAGCCGGGTCTCGGCCACGCGAACCCGTTCGATCAGCTGGACCAGGCGGGCAGACAGCGCCAGCGGTCCCGCGTGGCCCTGTGCGATCGTGAAATCCATGCCCTTGGCCGCCTGGTGGAGCAGGCCGACGAAGTCATGCGAGGCGCCCGCGGAGCTAACGAACTCCAGGGCCAGCACCTGGTAGAAGTTGTACAACCGCCAGCCGATGACCTCGCTAGTGCTGGCGCGTAGCGACAGGGCGGCCCCGGCGAGCAGCGAGGCGGTGATCCGTGCCGCATCCGGGCCCGTGACAGCCACCGCGCACGCCAGCCCGGCGTCGAGACTGCCAAGCGCGAGGGCAGTCTCCTGACAGGCCGCGTACGCGCCCAGTGCGTCCGCGAACTGGCCCGTGGCGAGATCAGGATGGCCCTCGTCGCGGTAGGACTCGCCCACCGCGAAAGCAAGCCTGCCGCTGAGGTAGGCAAGCGCCCGGTCGTCCTGATGCCATAGCTCAGGAGCGATGCCGCTTGCCTGGGCAATCAGCTCAAGGCCAAGTACTGCCTCGCCGCTGGCGAGCGCGTGAGCCGCTGCGTGGATCAAGGTGGCGGCCCGCGCCCCGGCCGGCCACGAGTCCTGCTCCATCTGGGCGCGGAGCGCGGCGGCGGCCGACCGTGCCTCGGCAGGCCATTCGGAGCAGGCGAGCCGGTTCTGGTCAAGGATGTGCACCTCGCTGGACCAGCGGCGGCGCCGGCCGGCGTCGCTAGACAGCTCCGGCAGGTCACGGTCGGCGGACTTGATGAGCAGGCCTTCCAGGTCAGGCCGGCCGGCCTCCTCCGCGAGGCTCAGTGCATCGGCGAAAACGCTCGCCGCCTCGAGTGCCCCATCCCGGTCCCGGACCGCCGCCAGCGGGATTGGCAGCAACCCGGAAAGGCCGGCGGGAAGGAGGACTTCGCCGAAATGGCACAGCAGCCGTAGCAGGTACAGGTGGGTGCCCGGGTCCCGCAACGGGTCCAGCAGGTCGAAGGCTTCCCGGGCCAGCGCCCGGATCTGGGTGTCGTTGGACTCCCGGCGCAGCCAGGCGATCACGCACAGCACCTCGGCCAGCGACTTGAGGACGCGTGCGCGCTCATGCCCGGCAGCCAGTCCGGCGGCGTCGCGCAGGTACGGCAGCGCGGCCTGGAACGATGTCAGCGGATCGGGCATCTGCGCCTCATCTGGGACCGCCGTGGCGATCGTGCGCTGTCCCTCGCGCCACAGAGTCTGCGCGCTCTCAAAGCTGAGGCCCGCGGTCTGACCGGTGTACGGGGTGTACCGGAGCAGGCCCGCGGCAAACAGGGTCTGCCCGAGTTCTGCGCTGTCATCATCGGGCGGGGGTTCCCCCGTCTCGTTCCGCCGGAGCCCGCGAGTGCCGCGCTGGCTGAGAAGCCTGATCTGCTCGTCGGCGAGCTCGCAGGCGCGCGCGTACAACGCCGGATCGGGCGCGTCCCCGAGCGCGAACCGGGCAGCCTCCACATAGAGATCGGCAGCCCGGAACCAGACGGTCTCCAGCCCAGCGCCCCACCGGACCCGAGCCGCCTCCATCGCGATACTGATCGCGGGCAGCGCGTCGCGGGCCTTGCCGTCGCGCACCAGCCGCAGCGCCGCTTCCAGCAGCGATTCGACCGCCGCCTGCGACAACTCCGTGGACTGCTCGCACGCGAGGGCTACCGCCTCCGCCTCGGTCAGGATCCGGGTACTCGCCTTGCGGGCGAGATCGGCCAGAGCCTCCGACTGCCTGCGCAGCTCTGAGTCCTCCGGGCCCGTGCAGGCCGCCGGCTCCGGGCTGGCCCGGGGAAGGTCACCTGCCTGCGGGAGCCTGGCGAGGCGCACACACATCGTGGCCGCGAGCGCGCCTAGGCGCACCCGGCGGCCCGACGCGGTCAGGGACTGGTCGGCCGCGATACGCAGCCAGCGGGCCGCCTCCTGCAGTGCCGCATCGCCTGCCGCACCGGCCGTGGCCGCGCCCAGGCGCCCCTGGGCCGTCCCGAGTCCGGTGGCCGCGCGCAGATAGGTTTCCGTGCCGGGGAACGCACAAGAGACCGCCTCGGCGTAGCAGGCTTCGGCGGCCACAAGATCCGCGTGCTCTCCTGCGGTCTCGAACCGGCGCCCGTGCGCGTCGGCGAGCGCGATCCGGCGCTGGCTCCGCCACCCCAGGTGCGGCTCCGGCCGGGCGCACGCCTCGGTGAGCAGGCCGATCGCCGCGCCGAGGTCATCGATCTGATCCGCCGGGTCGTTGAGCGGGTCCGGCGGCATCCGTGGCGTGAACGCCTCCCCGAACTCCGGCGGGATCCAGCGCCGGTGGGCGGGATGGAGCAGGCCGAACACCTCCATCGCCGTGTTCCAGTGCTCGTCTGAAAGCGCGCCGTCTTCTTGTGCCATGGAACACTCCACGTGGAACAGTCCCAGCGTGGCAAGGGCATCAGGATCGACCCAGACCGGCCGCGGGCGGCCGGGCGAAGCGATCCGCTTCAGGAACCGCTCGTCCGCCTGGTGGCCTTCCTGGACCGCCAGTAGCCGCAGGGCTTGCGCTGTGGCGGTCGCGTCGTCGGCAAGGACGAGAGCCGGGTCCTGGTCCACGCTGAAGTCCCTGACCCGCTCGCACAGCGCGGCCAGCAGTTCGTCTCTCATCATCCCCGCCCCCCATGCCATCGTGGCACCGGATCCATTCTCGGGCAGTGCGCCGGGCGCGGGAAGGCGCTTCTGTTGTCGCCCGGCGGTATTTCGCTCGACTTCGACACCTGCTACCGGGCGGTGCTCGCCCCGACCACAGATTCGACGGGCGTCACTACACCGCGGCTGACGAGCACGGTGATCTATTGCCGGCCGATCTGCCCAGCCCGCACGCCAGCGCGGCGGAAAATGCGGTTCTACGCCCATCCGGGCGCGGCCGAAGCCGTCAGTTCCGCGCCTGCCGGCCCCAGCGGTGCTTGAAATGATCTCTTGCTGCATCCGCAGGGTCGCTGCGATCAGGCTGCCCGCGGTCGGCCGGGTGCAATCCCGTCCATCCTGACCAGAAATGTCACTCAACGTGATCGCCCTCAGTGGCGTTACAGCACAAGATATCCGCCGTTCTGGGCGGCTCGGCCCCTTCGGTGCTGGGCGGCAAGTGTGCGCAGATGGCTCGTTATGTACTGATCACCAGCGCCAGCTGCTGACGGTCTATGGTGTGCAGAACCGCCGATCGGCGCGGGAATTGGCAAGTCCAGATGCTTCATCGACTGTGCCGGATCGGGGTGATCTGGGTGCGGCTACGTCCTGACCGGGGCGGCTGGTTCGGCAGCCGGATTGCGGGCCGGCTGAGCCGGGCGCCGATCGGGTGCATTACTCCCATCTGAAGAAGCGCACAGCCAGAACGCCGAATACCACCGCCCAGGCGGCCAGGACCAGGAGCGATTGTGCCGAAGGGAATGCGCCCAGCATCGAACTCTGCAGCGAGCGCACGGCGGCGCCCAGGGGAGTCCAGTCGCTGATGTCCCGGAGGACCGGTGCCATGTGCTCCCGGGGAAGCCACAGGCCGGCGAAGAAGAGGAGGGGATAGAACAGCAGCTGCCCGATGACGCTAGCGCCGCCTGTGGTGCGGGCAATCGCCGAGACCCACAGTCCGATGGCGAACATGGCTGCGATGGTCAGCGCGAGTGCCAAGGTGAACCCGCCTGGTGCCTTGGGCGCGCCGAGGCCGAATCCCGCGGTGCCCGCCACCACGAGAATGCCGAGTGCCACCGCGGCCAGGACGAGGTTGATGATGACCTGTGCTGCGAGCATCCACCCCGGGGGTACCGGCGTTGTGGACATCCGCCGCAGGATGCCCTGCTCGCGATAATTAGCCAGGTGCAGGGGCAGGCTGATGAGTGAGAGTACAGCGAGCGCGAGCACGATGAGGATCGGGAAGTAGATGCTGAAGTAGGTGAGGCCGCCGAAAGCCTTGACCGGTTTGTTCACGCCGGGGACGGTGCCAAGGATTACCAGGACCAGCACCGGGACAGTGACCCCGAAGATCAATCCGACCGGCGCTCTCCACGCGTATTTTGCCTCGCTTTCGAGCAGCTTGCCGAAGGCGGAACGGGGCGTCCTCGCGGGCAGAAGAGAAGCATGGATGCTCATCGGCGGGTCTGCCCTGTTCCATCATGGAGGTGGCGGCCAGTCAGCTGCACGAACGCGTCTTCAAGGTTCGCGGAATCGAGGTGCAAACCGGTGGCGGTCACGCCAGCCGCTGCCAGCGTGAGGATCACGATGTTTGCGAGCTCCCCCGACCCGGTGACGATGACTTGTTCGCCTTCGTGCTCTACGGTGCGGACCTCGGGAAGGCCGGTCAGCAAGCGATCACTGAACGGCCCCGATGGCACGAAGCGCACGCGCTTGTCCACGCCGGCTCGATCGGCCAGCCTCTCCGGGGTGTCGATGGCGACGATCCGTCCCCGGTCCAGGAGCGTCACGCGGTCGCACAGACGCTCGGCCTCATCCATGTAGTGGGTCACGAGGATGATCGTGACCCCGCGATCGCGAACGCCTTCGATGAGCGCCCAGGTGTCGCGGCGAGCTTGAGGGTCGAGTCCTGTTGTCATCTCATCGAGTACTGCGACCTTGGGATTGCCGATGAGGGCCAAGGCGATGGAGAGCCGCTGCTTCAGGCCGCCGGACAAGGACCGGTAGTACTCGTTCCGCTTCTCGGCCAGCCCCAGGGACTCCATGATCTCCCCGAGGTCGGCCGCCTCGCGGTAGAAGGAATGATAGAGATCCAAGATCTCGCCGACCTTCAGGCGAGCCGGAAGGGCGCTCGCCTGGAGCTGGGCTCCCACGATCGCGTGAAGATCCTCGCGATCCTCCTGGGGGTCGAGTCCCATGACGCGGATAGCGCCCCCATCGGGGACGCGAAGTCCGATCACGCACTCGACGGTGGTGGTCTTCCCCGCCCCGTTCGGACCCAGGATGCCGAAGATCTCGCCTTCCTGAACCGAGAACGACACGTCATCAACCGCCACCGTGGTCCCGTACGTCTTGCGGAGATGCAAGACCTCGACAGCGGCCTCGGCGTCGGGAACTGAGCCGAACCCGGCCGCCCCGCTTCCTGCCGCCCCGGGCGCGCCGCCACCCGAACAAAGGCTCATCCCGACCCCTCCATTTCCTCAATCACACGATCGCGCTCGCGCACCGAAGGCTGTAGAGGCGAAAGGCCCACCGTCCGTCACGCGGTCCCCAGCACGGGACAGGAGATGATCGCCACCCGGGCCTCCGGCGGCGGCGCTCTCCTGACAATCGGCAAGATCACGCTCCGCCGATTCCCACGGCCACCCCGGCACTTCAGCTCTCCTGGCGCACCAGCGACCGGCCATTGCGGCACGGACCCGCCCGCAGCCGACAGCACGCGCCGTGACCGCCGGTCCGCAGCCCGGCAGCGGACTCACGCTGCGGCGCCGGCCCCCGGCCAGCCCCGGCGCGCGCACTCCCGGTTGATCTGTGCTCAGTGCCCGCCTCAACCCCGAACAGGCAGATCCGCGCCGATTCGGCGATCGGCATTCTTCAGGCAACTTCGGCGGCTCGCCAGCCTGGTTACGCTCGGTAATCGGCTGTCGGCGTCCGGACGCACACTAGATCCGCCGTTCTGCGCGGCCGAGAAGTTTGCGGCTTGCCCGATATCGCCGTTCAGATCAGGGCGTTATGTGGTGCGGAGTGCGGCGAGCAGCTGGGCGTGGTCCTGGGCCGCTGACAGGAGTCTTGGCTGGTCCAGCAGGCTACCCGTGGGTTGCTAGCCGGCCAGGCACGAGGAGCCCGGCCGTGGTCTTGTCAGCCTACTGCGGTCATCCAGTCAGCTACGGGTCCGAGCGGGGACCGTCAATGTCCGGGCCGCGTTCGCGGTCACTTCCAGGATGTGTCGTTCCAGGCTAGGTCAGAGTGGTCGTGATGCCGGACACGGCGCTACGGCCGGTTCTGCCGACCGCTCAGGCCCTTCCGGCCGAGGCCGCGCCGAGCAGGTGGGTGCCCGCTGACGGACTCTGGCTGGGCACCCGCGTCCAGGCGGTGCCTTTCCAGTGCAGGATCAGTGTCTTGCGGCCTGCCCTTCCGACGGCCCAGGCGTTCCCGGCCGGTGCGGCGGGCATGTCGAACGGAGCTGGCATCAGAAGTCTTTGGCTGCTCGTCAGCAGGGGCCTGGCCAGAGCGATTACCGCGCGGGCCATCCAGGTATCCCACCATGGACGCGCACACCAGTGTGAACAGGCAAAATATTATGAAGATCTGGAGCAAGGGGGCGCTAATTTTGATATTCGGGTGTATCAGGCGTATCAATGTCTCGAATGCAGGAGTCAGGGAAAGCGAGATAGCCAAGATAAGCGACAACGTCATTCCCAGAATATTTATTCTGCCGGCCGCGCTCGTTCGTTCGATATCGGCTAGATAACGTATGAGGGTGAACAATTTCTTGAAGATGCCTTCTTTCATTCCGCCGCCGCGCTCGAGTAATCGTGCGCTACAGACGTTACGACCAAGGTTACGTAAGCAAGCAGGATGAAGAGTCCGGTCGCAGGATTAAGCCAAGCGTCGGGCTCAACGAGTGCATACAGGATTGCGCCAGCGAGTACGATGCCGAGAAACACCAAGAACATACGGACATTGTATTTGCGCCTCAAGGCTATGGGTACCATGTAGTTGTACAAGACTTCCTCTGGTGAATCACCCAGCTCCGGAGATTTCTTAGATTCGTTCGATAGCGCAGCAACAAGGGCCGTGACTATGACGTCTGCCATAGCGCGCGACCGCACGCCCGAGATCGTCTCATAGCCCCCCTCGGCGAGGACATTGGCCATCTCCTGCCGCATTACATCGAATGTATCCGGTCGAGGGCGGCTACGAATTGCGATGCTCCATGTTCTTACACTGACAGCGCTGCTAGTCTTGCCTGATAGCCCAAATGCGTTCACCAAGCGAGCAATCGTATCGGCCAGTAAACTCGCCCTAACCGCCGCACGCAATGCACTCTCAAGATTAACGCGGAAAGTATACTGAAATGCCTTCGTGCCCCAGGCCCCAGACGGCGATCCGGTAGCGGCACCCAGTGGGCGCTCATCCAGCCACGCCAAAATTACCTGTGAGAGATCGTCCATAGTAGCTGTCACTTATGGCCCTCCAACCAGGCACACTAACCATTACAGATAAGTATCTTCGATCTATTGCCTGCAGTCTATGCCCGATCCCTAACAATTATTCGACGTCCTCGGGGTTGCGGGATTCTACGCGGTATGGCGATGGCCACCGGCTCAAGACCGACAAACACGCATGAAACTGGATGAAAATAGGTCTTCCTCGACCAAGCAGGGGCGTCGGCAGATGCGGCTGACTCTGCGTACGGCCACGAGGTGCTGCACCATCTCCATCAACCTTCATCGGATCCGCCGATCGCGACTGCTGCGAGGAGCCTGGCTGCGATGCGGAACATGGGGGGTCCCTTCTGGCCGGCGAGTCCGCGCTGCCGACCGGCCATCGTGGCCAGCAGCCGTCAGCGATGCTACGGAGCCAAGCCTGGGTGGCGCCACAACAGCTCGTCCGGGTCGTCTGCGGTCAGCAGGTCGCGGTCACCAGATCTGGCCAGGGCCGTGTACTTACCGTCCGAGACCGCGAACGTATAAGCGTGTTCCCAGCGGTAGCGCAGGTAGGCCATCGTGCTTCTGATGCTCATCTGCGGCTCCTCTCCCGAGCGCAGGCCAGCGCCGATTCGTCAGAGCCGTGAGCAATGCCCGCCGGGCGGACGGGCGCGTCATTACCACGTCGGCCACGGCCATCGTCAAGGTGGGCGAGGGGATATGCCAGGCGAGGTGCGGTAACGCAGGCCGGGGTTGTCGCAGAGGTCGAGGAACGACGGCCCTGAGACAGGGAATGGGCGCCAGCGAGACGGTCAGGACCGCGGAGGGCGACCTGTGCCGCAACCCCCGGCACCACCTCTATGCCGACATCCGCAGCGGCGCCAACGACCGCAACGGCGAGGGCGTCGACTCGGATGCCGAGGTACCGGTCTTGACGTACTGCTAGTCACTGGGGACGAGAAGGAGGACTGGTGGTGGCGTCATCGGTCGGAGTTCCTGGGGCCGCGCGTAGAACTTGTTGCTGAGTACAAGGCTCGCGACGGCCATCAGCTATACATGATGCGCCCAATCGACCTTCTGAAGCGATCTTCGGCGCTGCAGGTGGTCGTGCGTAAGGAATCTGTCGACGATGTCGAGCGGGTCAGCCGCGAGAGCCAGCAGCGGTCACTGTGGTCGGCGGCCGGCGTCGCAGTGCTTCTGGAGCGGCTCGAATCTGAAGGACGCGAGCAAGCGGAAGTGATCAGGGTCGCCGCACTGCGCGGCGGAACCATTAACCGGGAGGACGTCTACGAGATCTGCGGCTACGAGAACGATCGTATGCTTCGTGGTTTCACCCTTCCCACGGCGCGGATAACGCGCGATTTGCAGCAAGACGGCATCGTCGCCGAAGGCGCCGACCCGGTGCTGACCACGGTCTACCGCGGCGGCGCGAAGGCCGCAGCGTTTCGCATCCCAGCAGAGATGAGCACAATCCTCACGGAGGATCAGGTATCTGAGGACGCCGAATAGCCGCCGATCGCCCGGACCAAGCAAATCTTCTGAGCAGATTGTGCTCAACACTTAATGCCAATTCTGCGCACGACAGTGCCAGCTCCGTCGGCCGCCGCATGGCGTCCACAATCAGAGCCGACTGTGCGCAGTCCGGCGCAGTCGCCGTCACATTGACCTCGATCCGAAGAACGGACACCTCGCATGGGCGGCCATGACTCCTGAGGACTTGAATCACTCGCCTGTCTTCTCAGTTTCTCAGACAAACTTTGGCTGGATTTGGGCGGAGAGAGCGCACTCCTCAGCTCACGTCGACATTCCGACTATGCGCTCTCTACCAAAAGACTAGCTCCTTGCAGCTGAGACATACAGGAAGAGACCAGCTCATGGCGCCATCGCCGGGCTGTCGTTTCGCCATACCAGAATCGCCGCCCATATCGGTCAGCAGACGCCGTCCCGAGACCAGCGCGGATCGCTCGTCACGGGTCATCTTCCGGGTTCCAACCCGGGACCAATGGCGGCCCGACACGGACGTCCGCCCATGGCAAGAGGGGCCTGCGGCGTGGTTGCCTCATGCTGGAGAGCAATGCGACGAGGTGAAGGATCATGAAGCTCAAGCTGAGGCGACGGAACGACGTCAGCGACCCGGTCCTGCTTACCGTGGCGACCCTGAAGGGCCACACCGATGAGGTCCGGGGGTGCGGCTTCAGCCCGGACGGCCAGCGGATCGTGTCCGCCAGCTCGGACGAGACGCTCAAGCTGTGGGACGTCAGCACCGGCGCCGTCCTGGCCACTCTGAAGGGCCACACTGGCGGGGTCAACGGGTGCGCGTTCAGCCCGGACGGCCAGCGGATCGTGTCCGCCAGCTCGGACAGCACCCTGAAGGTGTGGGACGCTGGCAGCAGCGCTGAGCTTCTCACTCTGGCCGGCCACGGCTACGCGGTCTGGGGGTGCGGGTTCAGCCCGGACGGGCACCGGATCGTATCCGCCGGCGTCGACGGCCTGAAGCTGTGGGACGCCCGGACCGGCACCGAGCTTGCCGCCCTAGGCGACCTGCTGGGCGCGTCCGGGTGCGCGTTCAGCCCCGACGGGCAGCGGATCGTCGCTTCCCTCGCGGTCGGCCTGAAGGTTTGCGACGCCAGCAGCGGCGCGGAGCTTCTCACACTTGCCGGCCACACTCACCGAGTCAACGGGTGCGCGTTCAGCCCGGACGGGCAGCGAAT
>Ga0116222_1001680_pt1 | contig 12105 bp, 8 predicted proteins | sample Sb_taG_12_FD_88963 | JGI IMG/M metagenome (GOLD analysis project Ga0116222, IMG submission 88963) | Peat soil microbial communities from Weissenstadt, Germany - Sb_50d_9_AC metaG | ecosystem: Environmental > Terrestrial > Soil > Wetlands > Peat | place: Germany: Weissenstadt | collected 2010-09-21
AATGGAATATTGGATGAAAGCCCGGAAGTGTTTGTGTTTCTTGCTTATCTTTTTTTCGGTGCCGTTGTGTGCCACGATCGCTTCACCGCAGGCGACCCCGATCCTGCCAGTTCAGGCGCAGGCTGCTCCATCCCAATCAGCTTCCGGTTCTCTGCGGGGCCAGGTTACCGACCCGTCCGGCGCTGCAATTGCGAATGCCAACGTCGTGCTGACGCCCCTCGCTGTATCCTCGACTCCAATCAAGACGCAAGCGAACGGGCAGGGTCAGTATGAACTCAACAACGTCGCCCCGGGCCAGTACACGCTCAACGTCGTTGCCCCGGGTTTTTCGGTTTACGAAAACGACAACGTTGTGATATCCACGGGCCAGCCAATGCGGCTCAATGTCGCGATGGCCATCGAAGTCGAACAGCAGAAAATTCAGGTTTCCGACACGACTCCAACCCTGGATGTGGACCCGGAGAATAATGCCGGAGCAATTACCCTTACAGGTAAGGAACTGGAAGCCCTGCCCGACGATCCGGACGAATTGCTTACTGACTTGCAGGCTCTGGCCGGGCCTTCGGCCGGGCCCAACGGCGGGCAACTCTATATCGATGGCTTCACGGCGGGCCAGCTTCCACCCAAGGAATCCATTCGTGAGATTCGCATCAACCAGAATCCTTTTTCCGCCGAGTATGACAAGTTGGGCTATGGCCGTATTGAAGTCTTCACCAAACCTGGCACCGACAAGTTTCACGGCCAGTTCTATGTGATTGGGAACGATTCCGCCTTCAACTCGCCGAATCCATTTGGAGGCGCCAACCAGCCGGGTTACGACACGACTCAATTCGACGGGAACGTCGGCGGTCCGATTAACAAGAAGGCCTCGTTCTTTCTCGACGCCCAGCGGCGAAATATCAACGATCTCTCTGCCGTCAATGCCATCACCCTCGATCCGACCACCCTGACCGAGACGCCCGTCATCGAGGCAATCGCGTTTCCGCGGCGCCGAACCAACATCACGCCTCGAATCGATTATCAAGTCAGCAAGAACAATACGTTGACCGCGCGCTACCAGTTTTACCGTGACATCCAGGACAACGTCGGCATCGGCGCCTTCACGTTGCCTTCGCAGGGCTACAACTCAGAGTCCATCGAGCACACTTTGCAAATCAGCGATACTCAAGTGATTGGAACAAAGATTGTGAATGAAACGCGATTCCAGTACTTGCGCGAGCATGACAACCAGTTCGCGTTGAGTCCTACACCCACGCTCAATATTCTGGGATCGTTCGACGGTGGGGGCAACAATCAAGGCAACCAGCTTGATCACCAAGATCATTACGAGCTGCAGAACTACACTTCGATCATCCACGGCAATCGTACGACAAAGTTTGGAGCGCGGCTGCGCGGCATTCGCGACGCCAACAGCTCCACTTCCGGCTTTAACGGAGAATTTACGTTCTCGTCGCTGCTCGATACGTCGCAGGAGATTGGGTGTGTGCCTACTCCTGGCGCGAAACCCTGCCCGATTTCCTACGCTCACGCGATCCAAAACCTTGGCAACATTGCTTCGCCCATTGCAACCCAACTTACCTATACGGTTGGCAGCGCGCCGCTGGTGGTGGGCAACTTCGACGCCGGGCTTTACTACCAGGACGATTGGAAGGTGCGACCGAACATTACCTTCAGCTACGGCCTTCGCTTCGAGACACAGACTGGCATTCAGGATCACACAGACTGGGCGCCACGACTAGGGCTCGCGTGGGGAGTTGGAGGTAGGAGTAGTCCGCCCAAGTTTATTTTGCGTGCCGGCTTCGGCATTTTTTACGACCGCTTTCAGGAGGCCCAAATTCTGGAAGCGGAGCGCTTGAACGGAATCACGCAAGAACAGTTCGTCATCGACAATCCCAAGTGCCCCAACCTGACAGATATCACTTCCTGCACCGGCGCGGTCATTCCCGCTACGCCCACGACCTATCAGATCAGCCCCCGTTTGCACGCGCCTTACACGATGCAATCCGCAATCAGCGTGGAACGGCAAGTGACCAAGGCCGCGACCTTGACCGTGAATTACATCAACTCTCGCGGTTTCGATCAGCTGCTTACAATCAACGCGGATGCTCCATTTCCCGGAACTCCCTGCAGTCCCAATTGCCCGATCCCCAGCGCAAATCTCTATCGCTATGTTTCCGAGGCTGTCTTCCGTCAAAATCAATTATTTGTCATCAGCAACGTGCGCGCCGGATCGAAAGTACAGCTTTTTGGTTATTACGTCCTGAATTACGCCAATAGCGATACTTCCGGAGTCTCTAGCTTTCCCTCGAACTCATATAACATCAGCGCCGACTACGGACGTGCTTCGTTTGATGTTCGCAATCGCGTGTTTCTTAGCGGCTCGATAGCCATGCCCTTCAACTTTCGCCTGAGCCCGTTCATCATCGTAAGCTCAGGTTCTCCCTTCAACATAACCACGACCAACGATCTGAATAACGATTCCATCTTCAATGATCGCCCCGGTCTGGTTTCGACTGCGACGTGCCCTACAGTCGTGACGCCGACTGCGCCTTCCACTGTCTACTGCACTCCCCTTGGAACCTTCGATGCTGCCCCCACTGCAAGCGAAAGAATTGTTCCTATCAATTACGCAACGGGTCCCTCGCACGCGACAGTGAATCTACGCCTCACCAAGACTTTCGGATTTGGTCCTAAGACCAATCGCCCCGCAGGTACTCCAGGGCAAGGTGGTGGCCCGGGTGGAGGCGGAGGTGGTGGAAGAGGGGGCGGCGGCGGAGGGCCGCGCGGTAGTCTTTTCGGCGGCGGACCGGGAGCTATGTTCGGCGGCGGCTCTGATCGCCGTTACAATCTCACGTTCGGCGTTATCGGGCGCAACATCTTGAACAAAGTGAACCTTGGCAATCCCAGTGGAATTCTGGGATCGCGATTCTTCGACACGCCCAATAGTCTCCCTTTAACCGGTCCTTTCCAGAACGGCGCCGCCAACCGCCGCATCGACTTGCAGGCGACGTTCACCTTTTGATCTTGGCGTCGATGTGGCACGAAGAACTTTCTCCCGATTTGGATTGTTCTGTTTGTCCGGATAGCCCCGGGTCTGCGTCGATCGCCTCCTTTCGGTTATTCTGGAGTAGAGAATGTGCGCGCAGTTAACACCCATAGAATGATCTTCGTTTGCCTTTAATTCCCACCACAAGACGCCGTTTCCTTCGCGGGGCCGTTGCCACCTGTGCAGCCGCGATTGCGGGGGATGCAGTCCTCGTCGACCCAAACCGGCCTCGCATTGTCCGCCAGGAGTTCTTTCTGCCGCGTTGGCCGGAAGAAATGGATAGTTTCACCGTCGCGATACTGAGCGACTTCCACTACGACCCGTATTTCTCCGCGCATCCTCTGCGCGCCGCCATCCCCATGGTAAACAGTCTTCACCCGGATCTGATTGTGCTAACGGGAGACTTCGTCTCCGTGCCCGAAATCGGGAAGAAAAAAAGAGGCGCAAACGACGCCGAACCCTGCGCTCAGCTACTCCGTCAACTAGCCGGCGCTCCACACGGCCTTTGGGCCGTCCTGGGAAACCATGATTACGAGACCGACCCCGATCATGTGACGCACGCTCTACAGGCCGAGAACATCAGGGTCTTGGCGAATCAGTCAGACGCGATCGAGCGCAATGGCGCCCGCATCTGGCTTGCAGGAGTGACTGACGTGCTCAGCTGGACTGCCGATCTTTCTGAGACGCTGCATCGCGTCCCCTCCGGCGAAGCCGTCATAATGCTCGCTCATGAACCGGACTTCGCAGACGAGGCTTCACGATTTCCCATCGACCTGCAGCTTTCAGGGCACTCTCACGGGGGCCAAATCAGAATTCCGCTGTTGCCACCCCTGTATTTGCCGCCACTGGCGAGGAAGTACATTTTGGGGACTTATCACATTCGCGACCTTACCCTCTACACCAACGCAGGGATCGGGACGGTCATGGTCCCGATGCGCCTCAATTGTCCGCCAGAAATCACGCTGTTGACGCTGCGCCACGCAAAGCGATAGGCACGGGAAGTGGATGGTGGCCGGCTTCCGACATCTTTCGGCGTCAAATATGCAATCGTCTTCACACCAAGAACCACAGGGAACAGCGTCTTCATTCCAAACGACTCGTAATAAACCCATTTACAGCCGGCCCTTGCTGGCCCTCGACTTGCCTGAGCGGTAAGCCGTGGCTGGACCGATCTCAACGCCATCGAAGAGTTCTACCCTTATGCATCGTTGCCTCTGGCTCGGGTTGTTGATAATCACAACTTGCGCCAGCAGCATTGCTTCGGTAGAGCTTCCCGCCCCGTCACTGCGCCGTGCTGTCTTGAGCGAACGCGAGCGGCAGCTCCGTGAGAGTCTGAAGCGTGCCGCCGAGTATAGCGATCTCCCGCATTTGAGCACGCGTTCGCGATGTGAGGACACGCGGCCTCCACAGGCTCTGACGACTCCCGATCCCTTCTTGATTCCGGGCGAAGCTGGAATGAGAGTGAAAGTGAGCTTCATCATCGGCGCTGATGGGCGGGTGCGCGCTCCCCTCATTCTGCAAAGTGGCGGCCCCGCGGGCGACCGAAACGTCCTGCAAACTGTTCGTACCTGGCGGTATCGCCCGGCAACTTGCAACGGGGTGCCCACGGAAGCGGAAGGCAGGATCGAATTTTCCCGTCGCTGAGATTCCTCCCGCTTGCGCTAAAATGACCAAGTACGCAACTTCGGTCGGAATCGTGGACAGAGACAGAGATAGAGATAAAGACAAAGACAAGGACAAGAAGCTGGTAAAACCACCCAGTTCCGCAGCCCCGCAGGATCCCGACAGCGCAGTGCCGCGAATTGGCCCGCACAATCCTGCGTTGGGCGAGATCTATCAGCGTCTCTATCCCGAGATGCGGCGACCGAAACCGAATCAAGAAGCGATCGCCGCTGCTCTGCAAGCCATGCAGCGCCTTACCATGGAAGCGGATTCCGAGACCGTCGCAGAAGACGCTACGCTCGACACCGCTTTCAGCGCCCAAGTGACCTGCGGAGTCTGCGGACATCCCAACCGCGAAGGCAACAAATTCTGCGGCGCCTGCGGGTTGCCCTTGGGCAGCGGAGCAGCGGATTCACCGACTGACGTAGCGCCCGTTGCCGCGTCTGCAGTTGCCTCATCTGCTGTCGACGATGAATCCGGAAATTCTCCGGCAGCGCAGGAAGTCCATCCGCCGCCGGCTGCTGGCGCGCGGAATCATTACTACCATCATCACTACCATCACCACTATTTCCAGGGAGGACAGGGCGGACAGGACGCCCCGTTAGCACCGCGTCCCAATGCGCCCGAAAGCGCGCGAGAAGCGGACCGCCTGCGCGTCGCCGCGGCCGCCAAGGGTGAGCCTATGAGCCGCAGCGAAGCTGCGGTGCGACGTCTGACGCAGGAATGGATTTTGGCCTGCAACACCCGGCAGCTCGATGAATTGATCGAGCTCTACGCCGCCGACGCGCTGGTGCTGCGCTCGAACCTGCCGCCGATTCGTGGCGCGGTGGCAGTGCGCGAGTTTTTCTTCGCTTCGCTCGAGGCAGGCTTGGGAGAAGTGGCTCTCGATCCTATGCGCGTTGAAGTTCTCGGAGATTTGGCTCACGAAGCGGGACGCTACAGCGCGCTGGTCCCTGGAACAACCGGAAAACGGCGCGAAGAGCGCGGCAAATATCTCTGGGTCTTCGCCAAGCAGAGCAGCGGGGATTGGAAGCTGGTTTCCGAATGCTGGTCGAGCGATCTGACGCTTTCCGGGGCAGAGTCCGAGATCCCAAAGGCCGTAACTCAGAAGGCTCAGCCTCGCAGAGGCTAGGAGCTTCAGTTCTCAGGTCATAGGTGTTCGGTCATAGACCCAAGACCGGGTTCCTCACTCTTTTACTCCCAACTTCCCCAACTCTGTCCGCAACTGTTCCAGCGTTTGCATCTGGATCGTGCGCATGCCGAGGCTGGCGGCGCACTCGAGATTCAGTGCGCGGTCATCGATGAAGCAGCACTCGTGCGGATCAATCTGCGTGATCTCAATCGCTAAACGATAGATGCCGCTCTCGGGCTTGCGCAATCCAACAAAGCAGGAGCTGACGAAGAGGCGGAAGATCTCCCGCAAGCCGAACTTCTTAATACGGTAGAGGTTCAACTCGCGAGACTCATTGTTGATCGTCCCCATGAAGTACTTGCCCGAATTGGAGAGTCTTCGGGCGAACCCCAGAACCTCCGGCATTGGCCGCGACAAGGAGAGCATGTAGTCTCGAAATTCATCGGGAGTGAAGGGACGGTTGCGGTAAAACACGGTGCGCTGCAAATATTCGTCGAGCGAGAGCTTGCCCCGCTCAAACGACGAAACCACCATCTCGTGCCGCGAGTGAAACTCTTCTTCATCAAGCCGGAATCGCTCGAGAGTTGCCATGCGTTCAGTGCGGTCCCATGCGTTGGTGAGCAGCACTCCTCCCACGTCCCAAAAAATGGCGTGAATGTCAGACACGTAGGAAGTCCCCTGACCGATAGACTCGGAGAGACTTTTCCGACATCGCTCTCCGATTATGAGTGTAGATCAATTCCTTTCAATGCTAAGCATGGGACGATTGATTGAGACCTTGGGGCATTGTCCTCAAGTTCATTACTGAAGCTGAAGGAGATATCCCAGGGTCAATTGTGCGTTATCGGTTTCAATCATCAACGCCTGGGTGTTGTCTACAAGATAAAAAGCAAAGTTATTCGGGGTGGCGTAGGTGCCAGCGTCGAGGCCGGCGAGAGTGCCGGTAAAGATTCCGGTCGAAGTGGTCGTGACGCTGCCAGTGACTGGGACGTCAGCAGCTGCGTTGCCGAAATCCACGAATCCCGTCAAAGTGTCGGTTCCGGTGCCGGCTGCGACTAAGATCGGACCGACTGAAGTTTCCGCGCCGAGCGTGCCGAGGCTGCTCCCAACTTCGGTGGCGCTCAAGCCGTAACTTCCACCGAGCGCGAAAGGACCGGCTTGCTGCTCGAAAGCCCGTCCGGCGATCATCTCCGCGGTGCTGCTGGATAGCAACAGCCCTTCGCCGCTTCCCGTCAAATAAAGCTCAAATTGGTAGTTGAAGGTACTGCCGTCTGTGAGGCTCGACAAAGTAACGCGGCCTGTCGGATCCACAGTGTACGAGGCTGTATTGAAGTTGATCGGACTCTGCGTAGTCGCTTCGGTGAGATCATTCCAGTTGAGTGTGCCCGTCAGACCGCCGCTGGAGTTGGCGGTGAACACTCCCACGACCTGTAGCGATCCTCCATTCTTCTCTTCGCCAGCCGCGCCAAAAACGTAGCTTGTACCCGGGGCAAACGTTCCGGGACTGGTTGTTTGACCTAGAGCCGTTCCACCCATTACACCCTGGAATTGATCGCCACCGATTTCGATGAGACGAATATGAGCGGCGTCCACAATGTAGCCATCCAGGTTGATTGATTGAAAAGCTGAGGTCGTGCCAGGAGTCAATTGAAATTGGACGCGGCCGAATTGATCAGGACCGGTCACCGCGGTCGCTGCCAACGGCTGAGTGGGAGAAAACATGAAGTCATCGTTGATATCTAAAACGCTGCTTGCTGGCACGATTTCGCTCTGATTGATGTCTAGTATCCCGCCGATTCCGGCGGGCTGGCCGTTTGAATCCACGCCGAAAATAGTGAATGCATATCCGCCCGACGGCGCGGCCGGACTGGTTTGCAGATCGAGGGTTCCGCTCCCGATGGAACCGTTGAGTTCGGTGAGCAGCACTCGTGAGTTGGTAACCGAGTTGGTAATGATGACACCATCGATAGTTTCGACGCCGGCAACGCCGACCCTGCCGTCGTTCGTGCTAAGAGTGATCTGTAGATTGCCGTCGGGAGTGGTCGTGTAACTGCCCCCAGTAATCAGAGCCTGTACAGGTGCATACTGCCCAGCATTTTGATCGAAAGCGTAATTGATATAGTCTTGCTCGCCGCCGGTGATTGCGCCATCGTGAGCGACGATGACGCCGGATACGAAATTAACTGCGGGCCCAACTGGCCCCGACAACTGAAACACGTAGGTGCCATTCGCGAGCGTGGAAGCCGCCTGGATGATCGTGATGTTGGCGGAAGCTGACTTCGTAGGATCGGTGATCGAAGTTGCGGTGACGGTCACGCTGTTGCCGGAAGGAATTGTGGAAGGTGCAGTGTAATTGGTCGCGCCCTCGCTGCTGGTCGCGGTGGGGTTGAACGTGCCACAGGCCGCGCTGGCACAAGCGACCGTCCACTTTACTTGGGGATTCGCAGACACGTCATTCGTAATCTGTGTACGGAGCGGCACCGTTGCATTGACTTGCAAAAACGCCGGCGGCACTCCCAAGAGTGAAATCGTAATCGGCTGCGGAGGCGTGATCTTGATCGACGCCGAGATGGATTGCGAAGTACTTCCGACCAGGGTGGCCGTAATGGTCACAGTAGCGCCGGAAGGTATGACTGAAGGGGCAATGTAATTAGTGGTGCCGCCGCTGGTCGTTTGACTGACGCTGAACGAGCCGCAAGCGCCTGCGCTGTCGCATTTGGCCGACCATACGATCAGGGCATTGGAGGAAAAGTTGGTAACGGCGGCACTAAGCGCGGTGGTAGCGTTAATCGCCAGTGCGGCGGGCGGTGTAATCACAAATAAGAGGGAAGTGGGCTGGGAGGATATTGGCGGCAGCGTAAAGGTCTGAAAGTTCTGGGGATTGCCACATGCTACTAAAGCGGCAATCATGCCAATTCCGATTAGAAAAACCGTCCGGCGACATCTCATTCGGCCCATCCCCTCCACGGAAATCAGCCTACCAGATGCTCTGACGAATTCAACCCGAAATCCCACGATAGGTTCTGCGCCACGCTCCATCTCGCTCGTAAAGTTTTGTGAGGGCTTGGGCAGCTTGGCCGGATGCGAAAATCGCAATGTATAATCAACCTTCTAAAAACGCGCAGAGGAGTCTAGTCGAATGTTGGCCTCACTGGTCACAGGCGGAGCTGGCTTCATGGGGTCCCATGTCGCCGAGCACTTGCTAAGAATGGGACACAAAGTAGTTGTTCTCGACGATCTCAGTGGAGGGTTTTCGGAGAACGTCCCCAACGACGCCGTCTTCGTGCAAGGATCGATTCTTGATAACCGGCTGGTAGACGATCTCTTCCGGAGGCACTCTTTTGCCTACGTCTATCACCTTGCCGCCTACGCCGCGGAGGGACTCAGCCATTTTATTAAACGCTTCAATTACAGCAATAATCTGATCGGCTCAGTGAACTTGATTAATGCCGCTGTGAATTACGGCGTCAAGTGTTTTGTCTTCACGTCGTCAATTGCGGTCTATGGCGCAGGCCAAGTTCCAATGCGAGAAGACACAATACCGATTCCCGAGGACTCCTACGGCATTTCGAAACTCGCGGTCGAGCAGGAACTAAGGGTCACGCACGAGATGTTCGGTCTCAACTACGTCGTCTTCCGGCCGCACAACGTGTACGGAGAGCGACAGAACATCGGTGATCGCTATCGCAACGTGGTGGGGATTTTTATGAACCAGTTGCTGCAGGGGAAACCCCTGACCGTATTCGGCGACGGTACGCAGCAACGCGCATTCACCCATATCAACGACGTAGCTCCCGTTATCGCAAGTTGCGTGGAGCATACCGCGGCTATGAATCAAATTTTCAACGTTGGCGCTGATGTCCCGCACTCGGTGAAACACCTCGCGACCGTCGTGGCAGCTGCGATGAGAAAGCCCTGCAAGATCGAGCATCTGGACGCGCGAAATGAGGTGAAGATCGCGTTTTCCGATCACTCCAAAGCCGAGGCGGTGTTTGGCAAGAGGGAGAAGGTTTCGCTCGAGGCAGGAGTGGGGATGATGGCGGATTGGGTCGAAAAAAATGGAGCCCGGGAGAGTTCAACCTTCGATGCCATTGAGATTGAGCGCAACTTGCCGCCGAGTTGGGCACTTCGGGCGAAGGTCAGTGGCTAGCGGGGATTGCAAACCCTGAGCCGAGGCGGTTAGTAGGCGTTCTTGCTGGTGAAGATTCGTACCACGGTCATGGTGATGATCTGCAAATCGAACGTCAGACTCCAGTTTCGAAGGTAGTAGAGATCGTACTCCACGCGCTTTGCGATCGAAGTGTCCCCGCGCCAGCCGTTCACCTGGGCCCAACCAGTAATCCCAGCCTTAAACATGTGGCGTGAGTTGTAGCGATCGAATTCCTCGAGAAAGCGCTCGACAAAAAACGGACGCTCGGGACGAGGCCCAACGATGCTCATGTCACCTTTTATGACGTTGAGAAACTGAGGCAGTTCGTCGAGGTTAGTCTTGCGCAAGAAGGTTCCCACCAGGGTCCGCCGCGGGTCGTTATCGCAGGTCCAGCGCGTATCGCCTTCCTCGCGGCTTCCCACTCTCATGGTGCGGAATTTGAGCATGCGGAAGACCCGCCCGTTGAGCCCGACACGATCCTGAGCAAAAAAGATTGGGCCCCGGCTCGTGAGCTTGATGGCCGCAGCGATAAGCAGCGTGATTGGCAGCGTCAGCAGCAGGACCAAAATCGAAAATGCCATGTCAAAAATGCGCTTTTGAAAAAGATAAGGACCGGTCTCCGCCAGAGTCGGGCGGAGATCGAGCATGTGGATCCCTCCCAAGTCGATCAAACGGTCGCGAAGCACGACTCCTTCGCCCAGGTCGATCACGACACGGGTGGGGACGCAAAGCTTCTCCAGAGCGGGAGCGATCTTCTGAACATCGCTCAGACGCGCTGCCGGCAGCGCAATAATGATGTCGTTGATGGAGTTTCCGTTGGTGAAGGTTGGAATCTGATCTAACTCGTAGACCGGTCCCTCGACCGCAACCTCCTGGTCGGGAAGCCGCACGAAACCGACTACTCTGCAGGGCAACACTTCTCCGTGCAACAGCGATGTACCGACCCTGCGCGCGAAGCGGTCCGTGCCCACCACCAGAATCTTTACTTCATTTCTGCCGCTCTCGCGCAAAAATTCCAGAACCACCCGGAATACGATCCGGGCGATGGTTGCTAGAACGAAGAGAGCGACTGCGCTAATCCCGATAACTACGCGCGAGTAACTGGCTTGCCGGTACAAAAAACCTGCGGCCATTACGACCGCATAGGTAAACGCCAACGCCTCGAGCAGTCGCCGGCTTTTTCCGCCGGGAGTGTAAAGCTGTTCCACATTCCACAGGCCAGATTCTTCAGCGGCAATTGCCCAGACGATGGTCGTGAGCAAGAGAATACCCCAATAGGAAGGCAGGCCCGCTTGCGGCGTTCCCGACAAAAAGAAGAATCCAAAACGAACTTTGATGGCAATGAAATAAGCGAAGGCAGGCAACAGCAAAGTCAAAATTCGCAAGTAGAAGCGTACATAGCTAAGGCGACTGCGAATCATACGATAGGGTTAGGCCTCCTCGGGAAGAGCAATTATTAATCCTTTGGCATCCCTTTTGTCTAGTCTATTCAAAGGCACCGTACGAACTGAGGTAACGCTTTAGAGCCAGCGGCAGAAATCGCTGGTTCAAACCGAGGAGCAGTCCTGCAGATTTGGCAAAGCTCTGTCCCACAACCGTATGGGTTTGATCGCTCGTTCTGTTCATGCGAGCCCGTGCAAACTGCTTGCCTAACAAGTTGTGAAAGTCCTGCCACATCGAAGAACGCGTTCCCGGAGCGTCCCAAATCTCTAATTCCTTTAACGTGTAGCCGATGTCAAAATAGCGCTTGAAAAGCTGGGTTGCACTGTAGTGATGTGAATGAAAGACCGGTGCCTCTGGCTCGTACACAATCTTCCATCCCGCATCGAGAATGCGTTTGGCGATCGCTAAATCCTCGAACATCTTCAGATCTTCGGGATAGGGCGCCGCCTCCCAAACGCTTCGCCGAAGAGCGCTATTGACGTCTGAAAAGTGATAAAAACGATATCCCAGTCCATTACGGTGAGCCGGATCCTTTACGATCCTTTTGTCGCCATAGATGGTGTCGAATGTGTCGCAACGCTCCATCGTGGACCCTGGTTTCGGCAGTTGCCGCCCGTACACCGCACCCACGCCGGGATCGCTAAAATTCGCAAGCATGCTGCGCAGCCAGCT
>Ga0116222_1001684_pt1 | contig 12076 bp, 10 predicted proteins | sample Sb_taG_12_FD_88963 | JGI IMG/M metagenome (GOLD analysis project Ga0116222, IMG submission 88963) | Peat soil microbial communities from Weissenstadt, Germany - Sb_50d_9_AC metaG | ecosystem: Environmental > Terrestrial > Soil > Wetlands > Peat | place: Germany: Weissenstadt | collected 2010-09-21
AAAGCGACGACCTGCTGCTCGACGTACCGGAAGATCATCCCGACAAGGCTTACTATCGGGACGCATGGTTTCCAATCATGCGTGCTCTCCTGGAGGCAGACGCCGTAACAACAAGCACGGAGACGCTTGCTGGCTATTATCGTCTGTTCAACCCCAACACACGTGCTCTGCCGAACTGCATCGATCCTGAACTGTGGCCGGTTTACCGAGCACCTACTGTAGGCAATTGCCCTTCCGTGGTGATCGGCTACATGGGTACGCACACGCATGTAACGGATCTTCGTGACGTTGCCTCTCCCCTTGTCACTGTACTCGAAGAAAATGCCGGCCGAGTTCAGCTCAAGGTCTGGGGGCCGCCGCTTCCTCCGCTGCTGGCGAACCGTCCCGATGTACTCTGGGAGCCGTTGAACTTGGTCGATTACCGGCAATTTGCCGAATTCGCCTCCAGGCAGCGCTGCGACATTTTCATTGCCCCGTTACGCGATAACGAGTTCAACCGTTGCAAAAGCCACCTCAAATTCCTTGAGTACAGCGCCCTTGGCATTCCCGGCGTTTACAGCCGCGTCATTCCATACGAAGACGTCGTTGTGGACGGTCAGAACGCTCTGTTTGCTTCCACTTCCGACGAATGGCGGGCAGCGCTTCGGCGCTTAATCAACGATCCATTGCTTCGTGTTCAAATAGGCAACCGCGCCCAGCAATCGGTTCGCGAACACTGGCTTCTCACGGAGCAAGCTGCCCGGTGGCGTGAGTTTTACGATGACGTACCTGCGCAAAGGCGTCAAACTTCAAAGAAACCACTATCCCAGGGGCCTTTGCGACATCTTGGGATGCAGCTCCAGAAATTCGAACAGGAGCTTGAACAGAAGGAACTTGTTGTCCAGCTGCTGACGCGCTCGCTTGCTCAGATGCAAGACTGCTGAGAGGCTATTCCTTGCTCGAGATCCGGATCCAATGAGAAAGGGAGGAAGTGCTTTTTCTTGTCTGTAGAACAGTCGTTAGTGTTGCCGACGCCCCATTTCGCGACTTTCGCCAGCGTGCATGAGTAACCTGTATCCCTTCCGGCGTATCCCGAAGTAGGCAGGCTGTCCTTAACTTTCCGCGCCCCCCCAGCGCTGCCGGGACGCTGGTCAAGCTGCATCTCGATTTGGTTTTCCGATTAAGTTGGCCTGTGGGACAGCAGGCCTCGGCTGGACCCAACGAGACAGGTCCAAACCTGTTAGGTCCTCGACCTTGCGAATATCCTCCGTGTAGCGCGATCGTAGCGCATCGCGCGTGCCGGAGTCCATCGATGGCAAGGCCACGCCGCGGCAGTTCCAATCCATCAACCGGCGCACTGCCGCCGCCCCCCTTGGCACATATAGCCTCGACAGGAAAGGTCCAAGCCGGTGTTTCAAGAAGAACTGCCACCCGGGCGAACGCACGCCGTGTCCCTTGTTGTGAACATGGATCTTCGGCGTGAAAGACGGATCGACATCCAGAAACTCGCAGACCCTCCCGATGACGGCCAAGGCGTCACTTTTAAGCTCATCGAAGGTTACGAACAAGAAACGAGAACGCTCGAACCATTGATAGTAGCGCTCGATCTGCTCGCTATATAATCCTGATCGAAAATAGAGATAATTATAGAAGTACTGCGGGTTGCCAAACTTGAAGGTCGAATCCAGTGTTCGTGCTTCTTCGATAGCGAGCGCTTCCTCGAAAGACCCGACCCATTCATCCCCCATCCGTGTCATGTGCTGGTACAGCGAAAACGCGCGGTCTACCGGGTTGCGCAAGATGACGACAAATTTGGCGTCCGGTGTGAATGCCCGCAGAAGAGCAGCCGACCTCGGGCAGGTGAGATAGGCGTGCGAGGCTTCCCCGACGCGCTTTCTGTCGCCAGCGCCTTCGAACAGGGCAAGGTAATCTGCCGGGTTCTTCACGATCTGAAAGCAATCACAAAAAAAAGTCGGCTCCTTGACGAACGACATGAAAATCTCTGGGTGCTGCGCCAGGTAGACGTAGAGGGAGGTGGTACCGCTCTTCCCTGCACCAAGGATGAAGAAGTTTGGTTTGACCGGTGATCCTTTTGTCATGTCAAGCCCTCCACTCCCATCTGCGTGTCCAGAGGCCTCTCCTCTTTGTCCCCAGGAAGCCAACTCGTCAGACCTTGCTGCGTCAGGTCCAAATGCAATGCGGACATGACTCCAGATCTCTATAGGAGCCATTTATCTTTAGTGAGCCAGGCCTTCACGCAGCCGCATTGTCAGAATGTCCCCGCCCGATCTGCATCGTAGTCAACATCCGCTCGGCTGATTCCAACATGGCTGCCTGTTGTGATGTTTGTGCCCTCCACTGCTCCAGGCCGCAACGGGCTGCGCTTAGCATGCTTGCCAGTTGTCTGTAGCCATCGTCTCGCTCTGCCATCGCCCGTTGTGCCGCCGGTGTCATTACCTCGGCCTGGTACCAGTGCCGGAACGACCGAGCCAAATCTTCTGTTGCATAAGGGTCTGGGAATGCCGCCTCGACGTCGGGGCGGGAGCGATACAGCCGCCGTTCCTCCTTGCCTACAGGCGTACCATCATCGTAATAATCGTAAAAGCAGGGGTGGTTGCCCTCCCGCACCTGTCCCATGCGCTCGCATTCTGCCAGATACCAGCGGCGTAGATCCCAAAGCACGGGGCTGTTCGATCCATAGCGGTGCAGCATGAATTCCTGGGCACCGCTATCGACGCCCGAGAAGTGGAAGAAACACAGGGGGCGGTTTTCCACCAGGATCCCGTAGGGCGCAGTCCCAGTGGCCTTACGTCGATTCACGTTCCAGGTGGCGACGTTGTACTGCGGATCGCGAACGATTCCGAGATCGGGGAAGTAAACGGGTGCGAGGTCAACCCAGCGCTGGTCGGTAAAGAGGCCTTCTGGAATGTCCGCGTAGCAGAAATGCAGGAGTCGATGCGTCCACCACTTCAGGAACCTTTGTCCTTCCAAGGACGGCCGTACGCCGAGGAATCCCAGGTTATAAATGCCGTGCTTCAGCACACAGATCTCGCCGTCGATGATCGCCTGGAGCGTATCCTCGGCGGGTTCCGTGACATGGGGCGTCAGAAGAATGCTGTGCTGGTCGAGCAACTCCTCGAGTCCGTCCAGGGATGACAACACCACGATGTCCGGATCGAGGTAATAAATATGGTCCGGATTGTAGCGGTGCATGATCTCCTGGGCCGCCGGACCTTTGACCGCTGTACAAAGCTCAACAACGGTGTGCTTGAAAGCCCAGGCCCGGCGGTTGGGAATGGGCAAGTCCTCAAGTGTCAAGATGGTGTCGAAAGGACCGATCTGACTCGGGGGCTCGCTCGGTCGCTGATCGGAGAGAACCAAATGGAACACGGCATCCGGATGCAAACGTTTGACGGAGTGTGCCAGGACGCGCGCCTTAGGCAAGTAATTGCTGGTTATGCTTGTAAACAGGTGCATGATGTGCGAATGACTCCTAACCAGAATGGCAGAGAGGCAATGATCGATGACTGGCAAACTGCATGAAACGGGTATGGGGCAAGTCGCGCCGCGGCGTGTTGACTTCCTCGAGCGTGGTCGACGGATGTCCGCAAATCGACGCACAGGTTTGGTCGAGTCCGAAGTAATCACGTAGTAGATTGGCGTACTCGGCGAAGCGCGGCGCAGGGCGCGGCGGGATGCCGTGCAAGCGCTCGCGCAAGGCAAGCAGCCGATCGTTGATCTTGGCTGGAGGGGTGTCCAGCGGCACGACCTCTCCCCATCCCGATTCCGTGATGCGCGCGCCCTGGGCTCCGAGATCGAAGCCGATCGTGTATAGACCGGCGGATTGAGTGATGGACAGGGTGAAAGAGTACGTCTCCGGTACAATGCTCAGACAAAGCGCGCAATGGCACTCCTGGCTCTCCAAGAGGTCAAATACCTCCTCCTCCGTGTACTCGCCCGAAATCTCAACGTTGCCGAACGCTGCCAGTTGCTCATGGGGGTGTGCTGTGCCGATCACCTGAAAGTGCATCGGCAGATCACGCTGCAGGGCATCCCTGGCGCAGGCGGTCAGAACATGGACGCCCTTCTGCGGTAGCAGCGTGCCCAGGACAGCGATTCGCAAGGGTTTATCTTTGTTTAGAGGGACTGCCACCGTACGCCCTTGCAAGAGGGTGACAGTGTGCTCCCGGACGACAAACTCCACATCCGGAAGGTATCTCCTCATGCGCCGGCCAACGTCGGGATGTGGTACGAAGACCCTCCGCGCACCCCGTAGCATCGGCGCATAGCGAGCCCTCCACCGGCCGATCTCTGTTCCGTCCCGAACGTCTCCCCATCTTCCGTGAGTGGCCAGGCACCGATTGCAACTCTCTGGACCAGGCTCGCCGCAGTAGCTTCCGTGACCGTCCATGAGTGCAATCCTTGGACAAATCGTGAAATAATCGTGGATCGTCCAGTCGTAGGGCAGCGCCAGATCGGCAAGCAAGCGTTCGGTGGCAGTTGGGTGGCCAAGCAGATGATGGACATGCACATGTGCCAAGCCCAAATGTCGCAACGCCTGAAGTAAAACATAATACTCTTGAGCAGGCTCGTAGACCAAGCTGGGTGTGCAGGGGACAGCATAGCGTTCCAGACGAAGGCATCCCTTCGCTGTGGGCCGCAGGATGATTGCGCGAATACCCTCGCGCTCCAATCGTTCTGCCATCTCGCGCACGTGTCGTTCCGTGCCGCCTCCGCCCACGTGGGTAATCAGCAGCATAGCGGGGTGCGTGCCGCGCAAGCGGCCAAGGTCAATATTCCGCCGAAACATGCGCCCCGGATCGGCTTGCAGGTGACTGCTGAACGCCGCCTGGCGAACCGGTTCGGAAACGGCCTGGCAGCTCAGGCCCATTAGTGCTGCCACCATCGCGGCATCGTCCCTGAACTGATAGACGCACGTGTCGGCCGCCAGCACGTGCTGCCGGGGGCGCTTGCCCGGCTGGCCGGCGCTCACTTGGTCCAGGTAGTCCCGCCGAAGGTAGACACAGCCGGAACCCGGCTCGGGAATTACCAGGCGTGCCTCCCGATTCTCTTCGCTCGCGATGCGATCGAGCGCCTTCCAGTCCCACAGCTGAGTCGAGTCCTGGTGGCCTGGGAAGGGGTAAGCACAGAGCTTTCCGGCATTGCTGAAAGGGCTAGCTGTGCCGACTTCCGCCTGCGAATAGGCCGCCGCGCAGAGACGGTCGAGCCAGTAGTCGAAGGGGACACTTCCGGCCCCGACCAGCACGACATCGCGTCGATGCGCGCCGATACTGTTTTGCCAGTCATTGCCATGAAGAATGGTTAGATGATGGCTAGTCTCGTTGCGAACAAGAGATAGACACTGCAGGGTTTGTCGCTGGCAGTCGCCCGGTAGCACGACCACCTCGACGACTGGAGCCGGCATCCTGCAGCCATCTGCGCATCGGCGCGGATCATGCGTGTAGGCAAGGGCGCGCTGCATGGCGAATCTTCTGGACCTCCATCACGCGGATCGGAACGGCAGCGCCCTTGTCGCCAGGGTTGTCGCCTTCCGGGTGAGCTTGAAGAAGAAGAGCCGGACGCCGTCGCGGCGCAACACGCTCCCTCCCCGGAGGGCCAGGTGCAGAACCGTCCCGCGAAGAGTACCTACGGGCGCCGTTTGGCGGACCAACCGGGAGACCCGAGACGCGCAACGAAACGACAGTGAGCGCTGAACGGCCTCCAGTCTTTGCGCGCACCCGTCGAACTCTTCCTGCAGTTTGCCTTCTCTTTGGACGCAGGCATTCAGTTCACCTGTGAGGGCCTGAACCAAAGGGTCCTGCACGCGTATCCTGTCGGCCCGCTCGGCAAGCTGGGCCCCCTGGGATTGCAGTAATTGATCTTTCTCGGCAATCCGCGAAGCCTGGAACTCGATCAACCCGTTCTTTTCGGCGAGCTGTAAGCGGCATACTTGCAGGTTTTGTTCTGTTTCTCCTAGTCGGTCTTGCAACGAGGTCAGCACGCCACGGTGCTCGGCGCGTTCGGCCTCCCTTGCCATCTCTGCCATATCGAGTTGCCTTTGCTGAGCAGTCCGTAGCTCGCCCTGGGCGTGGAGGCATTCCTGCAGTTGCAAATCCTTGGAAGCTTGTAGCTCGACGAGTTGCTCGTTCAGGGCTGCCAGTCGCTCATTCTGAATCTTGAGACGTTGTTCCAGACGCAGAACTCTTGCAGGCTGTTCTTGAATCGCTGTCACCCCTTCTATCTCGATCTTGGGGCCTTCCTCCAGTTGCAGGCCCTTGGCGGCCTGCAACTCTGCGAGTTGCCTTTGCAGGCTCTCCCGATCGGTTTCTTGCTGGTTCCTGATGTCACGAAGCAGTCGTTCCGTTTCCCACTGAAAAGTAAGCCGTTGCCCAAGTTGCGAAAAACACTCTCGAATCTTTACGGCCTCCTGAGCAGGAGCGTTAAGCAACGGGTCCAACGTGCCAGTGGGTTCTTTGCCAACCTGAAGAACTCCCAGGCCATGACAATGAAGGAATTCGAAGTAGGGAAATTGTTCCTTGAGTTCTTCCCAGAGTCTCCAGACGCCAAAATCGCCTTGGCGCACATTGATGTCATGGAAAACGATCACACCGCGATGACTCATCTTTGGCAGCCAGCTCTCGAAGTCGTGTTTGACAGCCATGTGAGTGTGGTAGCCGTCAATGTGTAGCAGATCGACGGAACCATCGAGGAAATGGAGCAAGGCCTCGTCGAATGTCGAGGGAATCAATCGAGAGAAGGATCCATAACGTGGGTCATGAAAAGCGCGAAGCTCTTCCAAGACCTCTGGCCCGTTCGAGCCGTTGTGCGGATCGCCTTTCCAGGTGTCCACCGCGTAGGCTTTGGTATCGAGCCCAAGGTGCGCTATGGACTGGCAGAAAGCGCAGTACGAAACTCCGGTAAACGTGCCAAGCTCCACAAAGATTCGGGGCCGCTGCCAAGCCACCAAGGACATAGCGAAGGGGATATGTCCGATCCAATGGGACGGGGCGAGCCGAGTTGGGAACTCGAAGCAAACTGGGAACTCAAGGGGGTTCAATTCCTTCATCGCCCGCGCCTCGGTTCTTCGAGATCTGCTGAAATGTCATCGTAGTAAACAGGGAGCGAGATGCATACAAAACGACGCTAAGCGTGTCAAGTTGATCCGGCCGCGTCGCCGCAGTCATCTTGCTCCTTGCTCAACACGATTCGGGTCTTCCGGGGAGGGGAACGCATCCGCTTTTGACGGCAAGGAAACCCTTCTCGGGAAGCCACGACCATCCCGCACCATGCCTTCCGGCATGGCATTGGCTGCGGGATTCTGGGCGTTGCCGCGCGCGGTAGGCGGGAACTATTTTGCGTGTCGCGAGGCCTCCGCCACCTTAGGGGCCAGCTGATCCCACGAGTCGTGCTAGGCAATTCGGGCAAACTAGGCAAATATAATGATGCCCGAACTCCTTCACCAGTCGGAATGAGGGTTCCGCAAACTGATCTGGTCCGAAAGTCGGTTTTCGGTGACAACATGGAGCATGGCGCCCAGACAAGTCATGCTTGTGGACCTTCGTCGCTGGCTGCTTCAGGGGGTTTGCCCGGCGGCCGACAGGGGCGGCGACCGTACTGGACGAGTTGTTGACCGAGCGCTTTGCCGGCGTGGTGATGTGCGACCGCGCCAAGATGTATTGGAGCGTGGGCAACGTGCAATGGCCTTGGGCCCATCTGCAACGGGACTTCCAAGCTTTGTCCAACAGGTCGGACGACAAGGCCCAGCACCTGGGCCGCGACTTGTTGCGGCCGACACACCAGTTGTTTCATTGGCGGTCGCGTTGTCGCACGGGACCATCCCTCCGCGGACCTTGAAAAGCGCGATGAAATCTGTCCGCCGCGAGGTGGAGGACAGGCAGGCGCTTCGTGGAAACCCTGCTGACCCCGATCGAGACCTGTCGGCAGCAGTCGCGCGATGTTTTCGCCTTCGTAACCAAGGCCGTCGAAGCGCTTCACAAGTCAGACGGGGGACCTTCACTTAGGTGTGAACCATTACAAAGTTACCTCATCGAGTGTGTGACCTCCACAATCCGAACCTGTATCTGGCCTGCTGTTGAGCGGTAGGAAATTTATGCCTGATCCGTTGTCACATCGCCGTAAGGGAATCATTCTCGCGGGCGGATCTGGCACGCGTCTGTATCCGGTGACGCATGTTGTCAGCAAACAATTGCTGCCAATCTACGACAAACCAATGGTCTACTATCCTCTTTCCACACTGATGCTGTCGGGGATTCGCGCGATTTTGATCATAAGCACACCTCAGGATCTCCCGCTTTTTCGGCGACTGCTGGGTGATGGTTCGCAATGGGGACTGGACCTGAGCTATGCCGACCAACCCCATCCCGGGGGGCTTGCCCAGGCGTTTCACATCGGCGCATCGTTCGTGTGCACCGACCCCTCGTGCCTGATCCTGGGCGACAATATCTTTTACGGTCATCATATGAGCGTTTCACTGCAGGAGGCCGACGCAAGAACGACCGGAGCGACCGTGTTTGCGTACCACGTGCTTGATGCGCGCAGCTATGGCGTTGTGGAGTTCGATGCCGATGGCCGCGCCCTGTCGATTGAGGAAAAGCCTGCCGTGCCCCGTTCGAATTACGCCGTCACCGGACTGTATTTCTACGACAAGGACGCTGTGCAGATCGCCCGGGATTTGAAGCCCTCCGCCCGCAACGAGCTGGAAATTACCGATCTAAATCGAGTCTATCTCCAGCGCGAACAATTGCATGTCGAGATTCTGGGCCGCGGCAGTGCCTGGCTCGACACCGGGACCCACGATTCACTCCTCGACGCCGCGACATTTGTTTCGGTCCTGGAAAAGCGACAGGGGTTGAAAATCGCCTGCTTGGAAGAAATTAGCTTTCGCATGGGATACATCGACGCGGAACAGGTGCTGCGGCTGGCACACCCGTTGCGAAGTACGAACTACGGACGGTATTTGAAAAGTGTCGTCGAAAATGGCCCTGGCAGTCCTGGATGAACCGGCAATGTGCATGGAAAAGAATATAGCCTCACGCAGAAGCACCAAGACGCGAAGGAAACCGCCCCATCCTTATTGTCCTTCGCTTCCTGGTGCCTTCGCACGAGGCCCGGCTTCGCTTGGGTTGAATTTCACTTGTGTTTTTTCGGAATCGGTTTCATGAGAATCCTCGTGACTGGCGGTGCCGGTTTTATTGGATCGGCGGTCATCCGCCATCTGTTAGCTCACACGGATCACTCCGTGGTCAACGTCGATTGCCTGACGTATGCGGGAAATCTGAGAACGCTGGCTGCGGTCGATGCGAATCCGCGCTACGCATTTGAAAAGGTCAACATCTGCGACGCCGGCGACCTGAAGGAGGTCTTTGAACGCTGCAAGCCTGACAGCGTGATGCATCTCGCGGCCGAGTCCCATGTCGATCGGTCGATTGACGGCCCCAGTGCCTTCATCCAGACGAATGTGGTCGGCACTTATACGCTGCTGGAAACCGCGCGCCAGCACTGGTTGTCGCTGCTACCCCGGGACAAGGAGCGGTTTCGGTTCCTACACGTTTCGACCGACGAAGTTTACGGTTCGCTCGGTCCCGAAGGCCTCTTCACCGAGCAGTCACCCTACGACCCCAGTTCACCGTATTCTGCCAGCAAAGCAGCCGCCGATCATCTCGGACGAGCGTGGCATCGAACGTACGGTTTACCTGTGCTGATCACCAATTGCTCAAACAATTACGGACCGTTCCAGTATCCGGAGAAGCTGATCCCGCTCACGATCACCAACGCCCTGGCCGGAAAACCGCTCCCCGTGTATGGCCAGGGACAGAACGTCCGCGACTGGCTGTTTGTTGACGATCATGCCCGAGCGCTGATCACCGTGCTCGAACGGGGAATGATCGGCGAGACCTACAACATCGGCGGCAACAGCGAACGGCGCAATATCGATGTCGTCCGCACGATCTGCCTCCTGATGGACGAGCTTCGCCCAGGCGAGCCGCAGGGTCCGCACGAACGCTTGATCCGCTTCGTGGCCGATCGACCTGGGCACGACCACCGCTATGCGATGGATGCCACCAAGCTGCATCGGGTACTCGGCTGGACCCCCGTGGAGACGTTCGAAAGCGGTTTGCGCAAGACGGTGGAGTGGTATCTGGCCAACGACGAGTGGTGTCGCCAGGTGGTCGCCGACCGCTACGCCGGCGAGCGCTTAGGTTTGAGAGTCTGAAATCCCATGCAGATCCTGAAAACATCACTCCCGGGGACCCTCATCATCGAACCCCAGGTCTTCAGCGACGCCCGAGGCTTCTTCGTTGAGACCTGGAATCACGAGCGGTACGCCGCTGTCGGCCTGGATGTCGATTTCGTTCAGGACAACCTTTCATCCTCGCAAAGAGGCACGTTGCGCGGTCTGCACTTTCAGAATCCTCGAGCCCAGGGAAAGCTCGTTTCGGTGCTGATTGGAGAAGTATATGACGTGGCAGTTGATGTGCGGCACGGTTCATCGACGTTCGGAAGGTGGGTTGGAGTGAGGCTGTCTGCAGACAGCAAGCGGCAATTCTACGTTCCGCCAGGGTTTGCGCATGGATTCTGCGTCACCAGCGAAACGGCGCTAATTGCCTACAAGTGCACTGATCTCTACGCCCCAAAGTTCGAGGGATGCGTTCGTTGGAACGATCCAGAACTCGGTATTGAATGGCCTGTATCCTTACCACTGCTCTCGGAAAGAGATAGCGCAGCGCCGTGCTTGCGGGAGATCCCGTCGAAGCGACTCTTCTTTGGTTGAATTCGTAGCCCAGCCTGGTCCGCTGCTCGCCCTACCGGAGCAGCAGGAACTCCAATCGGGTGCTGGTGCGATCTCTACAGCCAGATGAAAGGTATCGGCCCACGCAACAACCAGAGTCTCTTCGCTAAAAAGCCCATAGTGCTTTGGCTCCGGGCTGACTGACGGGCCGCTTCGGCTCCGTTCAACACGCCAGTTACAGACGTGCTCGCTTCGCGAGACGCCTGTAGCCGCCTACGTGTAAACTCCCGGGTTGCGCTTTTCGTGTCAGAACATCCGGCTCCCCGAAAAAACGATCAAACTTCCAACCCGCCAGTATACAGCCCGGCTGTATACTGGCGGGTTGGACTATGCAGATCGCCTACGTCGCAATATGCATTCGTTCGGCACTCGGACCACTGTGGCGGCCTATCTGTGGCCTGTCGCTCCCGGCAGGACGAACGGCGGACCAGGCTGGCCATGGCTGCGCCGGTACGACGAACGCCGTGGCATTCCCAGGCTAACCTTGCAAGTCTCGTTGCAGTGCTTTCCACATGCTGCGCTGCTTCCGCCAGTCGAGGATCGCAGCGATCGGCTGGAGGTGGTGCAGATGGATCGGATCACGGCCCTGTTGTACCCGCGGCAGGAACAAGAGCTGCTCCTGAATGTCGGGTGCCAATTGCCTCAGGTTCATGATCTGCGTAATCCGTCCCCTGGTGACCTGCTCGACCTTGGCCAACGCCACGTAGTCGCGGACCGTGCCGGCGCGGAGGAGTTGCTCGTAGCGTAGCGCCAGAGCCATGAGGCGCGCGACGCGCGGCACGCGGCCGGACGAGGATATGATCCGGTCGGCCGGGGAGGAAGGCGGCGGCGCCGGCGCCGCCGGTGATGGTTGCTGACCTGCCCGGCCGCGCCGGCGCAGCGGGAGAGTACACTCGATGGTATGCGGCGTGGTCATACGTTGGTCTCCTGGTTTGGACCGCCGGCCTCGGCTGCCTGGGATGGGAGGCTGTCGCAAGCGAGATGGCCGAGCAGTTCCAAGCGTGGAAGGGGCCTCTTCTCCCATGTGCGCTCGGCTTTTACTTTGGAGCATCACCTCACTCTGTTACAGCAATGATTCTAAATCCTTTCATTTCGAGCTGGATGCAAGACCCGAAACCATAAAGAAGGATTGAAAAAAGGCCGGCGAGACAGCACGTCTGCCGGCCTTGATTCGTCGTCGCGTCCTTTTAGAACGCCGATCCGTCGAGCACCTCGCCGCCGGCGCGGGTGACCAGGGCCGCCAGTACGCCGGGGGCAATACTCTGTTGCATGAAATGCACGGAGCCG
>Ga0116222_1001686_pt1 | contig 12066 bp, 9 predicted proteins | sample Sb_taG_12_FD_88963 | JGI IMG/M metagenome (GOLD analysis project Ga0116222, IMG submission 88963) | Peat soil microbial communities from Weissenstadt, Germany - Sb_50d_9_AC metaG | ecosystem: Environmental > Terrestrial > Soil > Wetlands > Peat | place: Germany: Weissenstadt | collected 2010-09-21
CCGGCGGCTCCTCACGGGTGCTCGTCGAGAGCTGGACCGCCAGCGGCGCCTCGAACATCGTTCTTCCCCATTTCTCCAGGAATTCGTTGATCGTCATTTTGCACCTAAAGCCGGACAGGCCAGGAGGCCCATCCTGCACGCCGCTTCCATCACTTCTCGCGCGATCGGCGCCGCCACCCGCGCACCGTATCCGCCGTGCTCCACCAGCACCGCGAACGCGAGGCGCCGGTCGCAAGAGACGTCACTGGCCGAAACACCACAGGCAGGGATGCCTGACGCTCCGTGCAACGGAGTGCCACTGTACGGCGCGAAGCCCGTGAACCACGAATGCGGCATGCCCTCGTCGAGCTGCGCCGTCCCGGTCTTGCCCGCGAAGCTGATCTGCGCGCCCGCCATGGCATTCCGCGCCGTTCCTTCCGTCACCACGCGCCGCATCGCTCGTGCAAGGAAGGCGGCTTGCGCCTCTGGAACCACTTCCAGCGGAGGATCCGTTCGCAGGTTGCTGTCGTCTTCGATCCAACGCCCTTGCGGCATGCGCCCGCCGGCCGCGATGGCCGCCGCCACGCGCGCCATTTTGAACGGCGAAATCAGCAACGCACCCTGCCCATACGACGCGAAGGGCAGCGCCTTCCGCAGCTCCGGCAGCTCGCCCGTCGAGATCCCCATCTGCGCCGCCGTTTCCGCCAGCGCCTTCGCCCCCACGTCGTGCACACCCAACTGTGCGAAGTACGCATTGCACGAGACCGCGATCGCGCGCTCCATATCCAGCGTGCCGTGGGCGTGGTCGCCGACATCGTCCTTGATCGCCCGATTCCAGCCCGGAATGATGTTGCCCGCGCGCCCGTCCGCCAGTGTCTTGCACAGGAACACGCGATGCCGGAGCTGCGGATCCAGGCGGAGCGCCGCGATGGCCGTCACCAGCTTGAACGTCGAGCCCGGCGGATACTGCCCGTACCGCGCGCGGTCCAGCAGTTGGTCGTTCGAAGGCGCGGCATTGCGGCTTCCCGGAGGATCGGGCGCGGGCGCGCTCACCATCGCCAGCACGCCGCCCGTGGCTGCGTCCATCACCACCACTGCGCCCTTCTCATTGCGCGCCTCCCTGAGGTGCCGCTCCAGAATTTCCTTGGCCCTGGTTTGCAGCCGGATATCGAGAGTGAGCGGCACATTGCGGTCGCGCGCCAGCAGACGCGCGATCTCCGGATTCCCCGGCTGATGCCGATAGCGCACCAGCGGCGCCAGCTCCGAATACTGATAGCCCTGCAGCTTGGCGTTGGAATCGTGCTCCACCAGCGAGGCGTTGGCGGCATGGAAATTCTCGCCCGTCCGCAAATCTCCTATGACGTGCGCCGTGGCCGCGCCGAAGGGATAATGCCGGTTGTCGAAGCGCGAGCCCGCCTGCTCGAGCGAAATACCCAGCGCCTCGTACTCGTCCTTGTGCCGCGCCAGTTCGTCCCAACTGCTGGTGGCCAGCGGAATCCCGTTGCGGTCGTAAATGCTGCCGCGCGGAATCTCGCGCGCAATCGAATTCATGCGCGGATTGTGCTGCGGGCGCTTGACGCCGTCTTCTTCAAACGCGTGCGCATCGCGCGCCAGGTAGTCGGCGTCCCTGATCACCTGGTAGCGGGCCGCCATCGCGACCAGCGCCAGGCACGCGCAAACGAGCACCGCTTTCAGGTAGCGCGTGGGCCCGCGCAACAGCTCGTGCGGCCCATCGTTGTTTCCAGCCGCCACAGGGCGCCGGTCCGCGGAAATCGAGATCAGCAGCGCGAAGATCAGAAAGTTCGCCAGCATGGCCGTGTTCCCCGAGCTGAGAAACGGCGAGACCACACCCGAAAGCGGCAGCGCGCCCATCACTCCCGAGCTGATCAACATCATCTCGAACGCAATCAGGCTGGCTAATCCCAGCCCCAGGAAGAATCCGAAATGCGTTTCCGCGCGCACCGCCGCCCGCAGCGCCCGCGACACCAGAAAGCCGAACAGCAGGAAGACCGTGGCCACTCCGACGAAGCCCCACTCTTCGCCGATGGCCGGCAGCACCAGGTCCGTGTTGCCCGCCGGAATCATTTCCGGATCGCCCCATCCCGGCCCCGAGCCGGTGGGCCCGCCGGACGAGAAGGCCCACAGCCCGTGCGCCAGTTGATTGCCGCCGTGCACGTCGTTGTCCCACGGCGCCAGCCACATGTCGATGCGCTCCACCACTGTGTGCGGCTGCCCCAAGCGATAACCCACGGCCACCGATGCCACCATCAGCACCAGTCCCGCCACCGCCAGTCCCGGACGCCCGCGCGCCACTCCGAACATCGCCAGAAACACGAAGAAGGTGACCAGTGCCGGCCCCAGGTCTTTCAATACGAAGAACAGAACGAGCGAAACCCCCACTGCGCACGCCACCGGGACCACATGCTCCAGGCGCGGCATGTCGAACCGCCGAAACAATTTGGGCAGAATTCGTTTTTCACGCAGATCGCGCAGGCGTTCCCAGTTGCGCGTGAAATATCCGGCCAGAAACAGCACCAGCAGGATCTTGATGGCCTCCACCGGCTGAAACGGCCCGAGGTTCACCTTGGCATCGTTGCCGCCCGGCCCCTTGCCGAATTCCAGCAGCAGCCCGAACAGGCCAAGCGCCCCGAACAGTGGCGTGTAACACCAGTCGGACAGCCGTTGGTAGTGGAACGGCCGCAGCGCGGGCAGGACCAGCAGCAGGCATCCCAGGAACACGCCGAGCGCGAACTTGCGAAACTCCAGCGTGTCGCGCAGAGGATCGCGCAGGCTGACCATAAGGACGAGCCCGATCCCCGTGAGCAGGTGCAGCGCCGGAAGAATGGAGCGGTCGCCGCGGAAACGGCCCGCGCGCCACGCCAGGGCCACCAGGTAGAATCCGGCGAAATAGAGCCCCGCCCACCGCAAGAACTCGCCCCGAAATTCCCGCGGCGTGCGCACGATCATCAGCGGCTTCAGCTTCGCCAAAGGAAGCAGCGGGCCGCGCGCCGGCCGCGGGCGCCGCAACTTCGCCAGCGCTCCGATATTGGGCAGCGGCCGCGTACTTTCCAGAAACTCGAAGGTCTTCTCGGCCGCCGTCGCACGTTCCGTGCGGTCCGGAAACGATTCCAGCAGCGGCAGCAATTGCTCCGTGCCGGTCACGGTGTTGACGTTGATCAGTTGCTCGGCCCCCGCGAAGCTCGTCATTTTGGCGGCATACACCATCGCGAGCCCCGCCGCCACGAAGAACGAAGCGCACACCAGCCACACCAGCTCGCTCGCCGGCGCGGAGTCCTTTCCGATCGCCACCACCGCGGGCGCCGTACCGGGCGCCGTCCAACTCCTGGTCACCGCCATGGATGCCCCTCCCGTGTGTGCTGATCCCCGAGAGGCCGACGAGGGCGTCGGCCGCGGACCAGGGGGTCCGCCCTACAATTCATCGCCACCGATGCACCCTCCGCACCTTCGCCTTCTTCGCCTCTTGCAGCCGGTACGCGTCCGCCTGCTGCCGAAATTCGCGCTGCCCGAGCATCGCCCCGAGCCGCTCCGCCTCGTCGAACTCCTGCATCGCCTTCCCCACATCCGGCAGCGAGTACACGTACACGCGCGCCATCGCCAGGTGCGGGTCGGGACTCCGCGGCATCTTCCGCACAGCCAGCGAAAACTGGTCGCGCGCGTACCGGCGCAACTGCCCCGCCGCCGTCGGCGAATAGTGTCCGCCGCCGATCCGCTCCAGCGTGGCGTATCCGCGGCTTAAGGCCAATTCCCCCAGCACGCGATCGTCGGCGCCGCCCAATTCCGCCGCGCGTTCCAGGCAGACCTCGGCCTTGTGCCAGTCGAAATCCCGCAGCGAAGGGTCGGAGCTTTGCCGATACGCATCGAGAATCCGCTGCCCCGCCGCGGCGTACAACATCGGCAGCCCGTCGTCAGCCGGCGGGGCGGGCGCCGGTTTAGAGGGCGCGGAGGCCGTGGCCGCCGCCGCCACCCGGCGCGCATGCCACGATTGAAACGCCCACGCGCCGCCGATCCACAACGCCATTCCCAAGCCAAACCACCCCAGCGCACTCGCGGGGTCGAGCCCCTTCACCTTCGCCTTCGCTCGAGCCATTGTCTGCGTCGCTCGCTTGAGGTACGCGCGCGCCGCCTCCATCGTCGAGTTGGGACTCCACCGCGTCCGCCGCTCCATCTCCGCCATCGTCGGCTTGTGTTCCAAAAACGCCTGCAAATCGGCCTGAAACTCGCGCGCCGTACCGTACCGATGCGCCGGATTCGGCGCCAGCGCCTTGCTCACGACGGCTCGCAACCCGCGCGGGCAACGCGGCGGCAGCGCCCGCGGCGCGCGCTTCGAACGAATCAGGCTCTCCAGTTTGCGCGTGCTCTCGGCTTGGTACGGCGGCACACCCGCGAGCATCTCGTACAGCGTCGCGCCCACCGCCCACAGGTCCGATTGCGGATCCACCGCCGACCGCGTGAGCCGCTCGGGCGAGCAATACCCCGGGCTGCCGAAATTGTGCGTGGTATCGACGCGATCCACGCGCAGCGTTTTGGCGATTCCGAAATCCAGCAGCCGCACCGTGTCGTGGTGCCCCAGGTGGATGTTCGAAGGCTTGATGTCTCCGTGCACCACCGCCTGTTCCCACGTGTGGAATTTGACGAGCTGCTCCAGGATCTCGAGCGCGATGGTGGCTGCCCGAATCGCATCCATGGCCTCCTCGGCGCGCAGCACCTCGGCCAGGTTCTTGCCCTCCACGTATTGCATGGCCACAAAGAAGAACCCGTCCTGCTCGCCGAACTCGTAGATCTCCACCATGCGCGGATCGAGCGCGCGCAGCTCCTTCTGGATCGCGGCGCCGCGGCGTTCCGCTTCCAGCACCTGCTGCGAGACCGCGTTGCCGCCGCATGGAATCAGTTTGAGCGCGACCTTGCGATTCTCTGCCGTGTCGATGGCCAGGTAGACGTCCGTCATGCTCTGCCCGAGCCGCCGGACAATTTCGTAGCGCCCGATTCGCGTTGGTGCGTTCATCGCCGCGGGCTCCCCGGCCCCCGCCCTACATGCGCCGCTACAAACACCACCACAAACACCAGAAACCCCACCACGAACGGCGTGTGCAGATTGTAGAGCGTGCTCATTTCCGCACCTCGTAGGAAAGTTTCAGCACCTCGGCCACTCCGATCTCGCCGCGGTCCGGCATGCGCTCCTCCACTCCGTGCGCCAGCCTGCGCCCGTTGAGCCACGTCCCGTTCCGGCTCTGGTCCACGATCGCGAAAGCTCCGCTGTCCGGATCGCGCCGCAACTTGAGGTGCTCGCGCGAAACCTCCTCGTTGGTGTAGAGCGGCAGATCCACCCACAGATCGTCGCCCCCGCGCCCGATGCTGACCTCGTCCTGCGTCACCAGGTAGGTCTGCGGCCCCGAGTCGTCCTGGTAGCGGATCTCGGCAAAGACTTTCTTCGGCAGCCGCCGCGTGCTCTGGCGGTCGCGCGCCACACGCGCCGAAGTCACCGAAGGCTCGCGATCGATCAGCGTGGTCTTGGCGCCGCGGTACCCGGGCTGCGCCACCTCGTTCAATTCCGAGTGGATCTCCACGTCGCCCGGCGGCACCGCCGATTCCATATCGGCAAAGAACTCGATCCACCAGTCGCTCTGTGCGATTCGGTACTCTTTGCGCGCGGCCCCGCGGCGGAACCGCGAGTTCTTTCCGTTCCACTCCGCCATCTGCGCGGTCAGCGCGCGCCGGGCATCCTCGCGGATGAGGTCCTGCACTCCCGCCAGCCGCGCGTAATCGTCGGGATGCAGATAGACGCTGAAAATACACGGCAGGAGAATGCTGTAGCCCATCTCCAGCCGCCCCAACTCCATGTTGCGAATCAGTTCGCCGATGATGGTCGTGCCGCTGATGCGGGTCTGTGGCCGCCTGGTTTCGTTCCGCGCCATTGGTCGCACACCTTTCCCTCAAGACGCGGATTGCAACTATAGACGACGCGCGACCCGCAAGGTTTCACCCTCCTGTCACCCCTCCTGCTACCATGGTCCGTTGCCGAATGCTCGTACTCCACGCGGCGTTTCTCGATGATTCATTAGCGGTTTGGCTCGAACCCGAGTCGGGGAAAGCGCCTCTCGCGGGCGCCCTCGGTGAACTTGGCTTAACATTAAGTTTCGCTAAGCGCATCGCCAGGCCCGCGATCGCGTGGCTGCCTACCCGCGAGGGATGCGCCGCGCCATCCAGCGTGCTGCTCTCCGACGCCCCCTTAGAGGGTACGTACGAAATCGCACCTCACACCGTCACCATCTTGCCTCTTAAAGGCGAACACGCCATCGACTTTCTGGCGGCGTCGATGGGCAAGCGTCTCGCTTCTCCCGGCCTCCTGATCGGCGACGATCTCGCGTACTGGGCGGCTGCATTGCGCTACGCCGCCGAGCTCGTCGTGCGCGGCCAGTTTCTTCCCGGCGTGGCACAGAGCGAAGGCGGTCACGCCGCCCGCTGGCGTCCCGTCTGCGATCCGGCCCGGCTCCACGCGCTGGCGAAGGCCATGCCGCCCGCTGCCCGCGCCTTGACACAGAAGGCTGCGGGGGCAACACAGGCAGGAATGCCTGTGCCACTGCCCGCCGAGACAGTCCTTACCGCCTTCCTCGAATCGATGGTCGATGCGCTGGTCCGCGCTGACGCGCCCTCGCCGCCACGCGTCGTCGAGAGCCTCCACGACGAATGGCTCGTAGCACTCACGCATGCCGAGCCCGCGATGATCGACGCCGATCTCGCCCCATTCATCCGCCAGGTGGAAGAGTGGCAGCGCCCCATTCAAGTCTCCGCGCGCGCGCCGTTCCGCCTGTGCTTCCGCCTGGAAGAACCGAAGCTCGATGCCGGCCCGTGGCGCGTCCAGTACCTGCTGCAAAGCGCGAAGGACCCCAGCCTGCTCCTCCCCGCCGAACAGGTGTGGGAGGCGAAAGCCAAGGCCATCGCCGCCCTGCGCCACGATCCCGCCATTCTGCGCGAGCACCTGCTGGTCTCGCTGGGACAGGCCGCCGGCATTTCCGCGCAAGTGGATGCCAGCCTGCGCAGCCCCGCCCCCAGCGACTACACCGTGGACGCCGCCGGCGCGCACCAATTTTTGCGCGAGACTGCGCCGGCCCTCGAGCAGAGCGGCTTCGGCGTCATGCTGCCTTCGTGGTGGACGCGCCGCGGCACGGCACTTCAGCTCAAGGCCCGCGCGCGCGTGAAGTCCCCGCCGAAAGCCAGCGCCGCCGGACTGACCATGGAATCCCTGCTGGCCTTCGATTGGGAATTGGCGCTCGGCGACGAGAAGATCACCAAGGCCGAGCTGCAGGCCCTGGCGAAACAAAAGTCGCCGCTGGTGAGATTTCGCGGCCAATGGATCGAAGCCGGCGCCGGCGAAATCCAGGCCGCACTGGCGTTCCTGCAAAAAAACGCGGGCGGAGAAAAGACCCTGCGCGACGTGATCCGCATGTCGCTGGGCGCCGATGGCGATGCCGGCCCTCTCGAAGTGAAAGGCGTCAGCACCACGGGCTGGGTCGGAGACCTGCTCGCGAAACTCGAAGGCCGCGAGCCCTTCGCCGAGCTTCCGCAGCCCGCCGGCTTGCACGGCGAATTGCGGCCCTACCAACGCCGCGGGTTTTCGTGGCTCGACTTCCTCAAGCAACTCGGCCTCGGCGCCTGCCTGGCCGACGACATGGGGCTCGGCAAAACCATCCAGACCCTGGCGCTCATCCAGCGCGATCGCGCAGCCGGCGAGAAACGCCCGGTGCTCCTGGTCTGTCCGACCTCGGTGGTCGGCAACTGGCAGAAGGAGGCCGCGCGCTTCACTCCCGACCTGCCCGTGCTCGTGCACCACGGCGCCACACGCAAACGCGGCGCCGCGTTCGCCACCGAAGCCGCCGGTCACGCCATGGTCATCTCGAGTTACGCGCTGCTCCACCGCGACGAAGAGCTGCTGCGTCAGGTCGATTGGGCCGGCGTCGTCCTCGACGAAGCGCAAAACATCAAGAACCCCGAGACCAAGCAGGCGCGTGCGGCGCGCGCCCTCCCCGCGGGCTTCCGCATCACCCTGACCGGCACCCCGGTGGAGAATAACGTGGGCGACTTGTGGAGCGTCATGGAATTTCTCAACCCCGGCCTCCTCGGACCGCGCGCCGCCTTCCACCGGAAATTCTTCGTGCCCATCCAGGTCTATTCCGACACCGGCGCCGCCGAGCGCCTGCGCCGCATCACCGGACCCTTCATCATGCGGCGCCTCAAGAGCGACAAGAGCATCATCGCCGACCTCCCCGAAAAGAACGAGATGAAGGTCTTCTGCAATCTCACCAGGGAGCAGGCTTCGCTCTACGAATCCGTGGTGAAGGATGCCGAGGAGGCCATCGAATCGTCCGAAGGCATCGAGCGCAAAGGACTCGTGCTCGCCACGCTCATGAAGCTCAAACAGGTGTGCAACCATCCGGCGCAGTTCCTCAAGGACAACTCCGCTATCCCCGGCCGCAGCGGCAAGCTGGCGCGTCTGGGCGAGATGATCGAGGAAACGCTCGAAGTCGGCGACCGGTCCCTGATCTTCACCCAGTTCTCCGAGATGGGCCAGATCATCCGCAAGCATCTCCAGGAAACCTACGGCGTGGAGGTGTTGTTTCTGCACGGCGGCACCGCCAAGAAGCAGCGCGATCTCATGGTGGAGCGCTTCGCGGCGCCCGACGGCCCGCGCATTTTTCTGCTCTCGCTCAAGGCGGGCGGCACCGGCCTCAACCTCACCAGCGCCAGCCACGTCTTTCACTTCGACCGTTGGTGGAACCCGGCGGTCGAAAACCAGGCTACTGACCGCGCCTACCGCATCGGCCAGACACGCAACGTGCAGGTGCACAAATTCGTGTGCGGCGGCACACTGGAAGAGAGAATCGACGAAATGATCGAGCGCAAGAAAGAGGTGGCCGGCCGCGTGGTGTCGACGGGCGAGGCGTGGCTCAGCGAGTTGTCGAACACCCAACTGCGCGAGCTGTTCAAGCTGCGCAAAGATGCTATAGGAGACTGACCATGGCCCGCTGGTATTCAGACTACGGATATTTTCAGCCCTCCGTGCCGCGCGCGGCGAAAGGCGGCATCCGCGCCCAGTCGCAGAAGGGCGCATTCGGCACAAGCTGGTGGGCGAAGCAATGGACCGCCGTGCTGGACCGCTTCAACCTCGGCGCGCGCATGCAGCGCGGCCGCCGCTACGCGCGCCAGGGCCAGGTGCTCTCCATCGATTTCGGCGAGGGCAAAATTCAGGCTCGCGTGCAGGGATCGCGGCCCAAGCCCTACGAAGTCGCCATTCGGGTGAAGACGCTGCAGAAGGATGCCTGGGCCAAAGTGGCCGCCGCCGCGGCCGCGCAGGCGGTCTTCGCGTCCAAGCTGCTGGCCGGCGAAATGCCGCAGGAGATGGAGCAGATCTTCCGCGCCGTCGGCGTCTCCCTGTTTCCGGAGGCGTACTCGGATCTCTCCACCGATTGCTCCTGCCCCGATTACTCAAATCCGTGCAAACACATCGCCGCCGTCTACTACCTGCTCGGCGAAGAATTCGACCGCGACCCGTTCCTGATCTTCCGCATGCGCGGCATGTCCCGCGAAGCTTTCCTCGGTCTCCTGGGCAACACCACTGCTCCCACCCCTATCGCCGCCCTGCCACCGGAGCCGCTGCCCACGTCGCCCATCGCCTTCTGGAGTTCCCCCGCCGATCTCCCGCCGCAGCCCGCGCCCGACATCCGCCTCACCGAAGCCGCCTTACCTAGACGTCTAGGCAAATTCCCTTTCTGGCGCGGCAACCACAATCTCCACGACTTCCTCGACGAAGTCTACATCCGCGCCTCCGCGCACGCCGCCGAAGCGCTGTCCGGCCGGGAGTAACGGGCCTCGCCACCAGAAACCTCTTGCCAGCCATAACTGCAGCCTCCTATCCAACCGTGGCGCAGGCACTCCTGCCTGCCGCGTCGACACTCGTGTCGACGCTCGCTTCACCTGACCCAACTCCCTCGCCCGAAGTCACCCCTCGGCTGCCCTCTTCTCCGCTCCCTCGGCGCTCTCAGGTTTTGATTTTCTCTTGCCTTTCTCCGCGCTTGTCTCCGTTCCCCCGCGTCTCCGCGTCGATCCTTCTCTCTCCCTACTCCAGAATCTGCCTGATCTTATGAGCCTGCCGTTTGCTCACCACCAACTGCATCGAGTTACTCAACGTAATCGACCATCGCTGGCTGCTCAAAGCCGTAAGCTTCCTCACGTGATTCACATTCACGATGGCATTTCGGTGCACCCGCTGGAATTGCCGCCCGCCCAGGCGATCTTCGATGGCCCGCAGAGACTGCGTGGCGAGCAGGCGCTGCTTCGAGGTCACGATCCACACCAACTCCCGCTCCGCTTGAAACGCCAGGACCTCGTCGGCATCCAGCAGGATATAGTCGGCCCCACTGCGCCCCACCACCTTCCGGTTCGCGGCCGGAAAGGCCGGAGTGGTCACCGCGGCGATATCGGCCACCCGATCGGCAATCTCCATGGGCCGGTCCAGCAGGTGCCTCGCCCGCTCCACGGCCTTTTGCAGGCGGGCCTCGCTGACCGGCTTCAGCAGGTAGTCGATCGCCCCGGCCTCGAAAGCTTGAATGGCATGCTGGTCGAAGGCCGTCACGATCACGATAATCGGCAAGCGGGCGCCGCCCAGGCAGCGGACCACTTCGAAGCCGCTCATCACCGGCATCTGCAGGTCGAGAAAAACCAGGTCCGGCTTCAGCGCCGCGATTTTCTCCAGCGCCTCCTTGCCGTTCTCCGCTTCGCCCGCGATCGCGATGTCCGGCAGCAGCTCCAATTCCTCGCGAAGCAGCCTGCGCGCCACCGGCTCATCGTCCACGATCAAGGTGTCAATCGGCCGGCGGTCCATCTCGACCTATCCCGCGCGCTCCGGTGCATCCCGCGCGTCGCGATAGACCTCTTCCCGAATGATGCGCTCGGTCGCTTCGTTGAGGTACTCGTCGAGCGCCTTGGTGAGTTCCAGGTATTCCGGCCACAGCGTCTTGTCGGCAAACGACCGCGGGACCTTCACCATCACCGTGGTGTGCCGCTGGCGCTTGTAGCGGAAGGGGTGCAGGCCGTAACGGCGGCACAACGCCGCGAACAGCCGCCGGTGCCATTGGTCCGCCAGCGTGAACTGCATCTCCACCGTCGGCTCGGTCTGGCCCAACGCGCCCAGGGCCTTCTTCACGCGCTCGATGGCCGCAGCCGCGGCGCTGCGCTCGCCCATGGTGGTGGCGCCTTCGAAGAGCGCGGTGATCTTGCGCAGTTTTTCGCGCAGTTCCCGTTCGGTGATCATCCGGACTCTTACAGTGTATACTTCCGGCCCAGCGCTTCCATCTTGCGCACGAACTTCTCGCGCAATTCCCAGGCGTCGATCGCCTGCTGCGCCCCCTCGCGAGCCATGCTGGTGCTCATGCGCCGGTCCGCCTCGTCGAAGGTCTCCTCCGCCTGCATGTGGAGGGCGTAGGCTTCCTCATCGGCCTCCTTCAGTTTCTTTGCCGCGAGCTTGACCTCGGGATCGACATCCTTGGCCTCTTCCCGCGCTTTCTCATATTGCCGCTTCGCCCGCGGATTCGCTTCGAGCGCCGCCTGCGCCTCGCACTCGTGCCAGGCTTTCCGGAGATCGTCGCTCCATCCGGCCCGCACCTTTTTTTCCGCCTCGTCCAGCGCTTCCCACGCCCGGTCGGCGGTAGCCCGCAACTTTCGTTTTTCGGTGAGCCAGCCCCAGAGTGACCAGTCCAGGGCTTCCTTCATCAACGCCTTGGCCTCTTCGACCGCGATCAGCTTCTGCATAATGCAACCACAGGATAGCAAGCGGCGCCGTTCCGAGCGATAATGAATCGGATGTGAAAGTATGAAACTCAGCCTGCTCGTTGCCCTCCTTTCCACCCTGGCGCCCCCCGGCCTTCGCGCCCAACTGAAGCCCGAGGCCCAACACGACTTCGACTGCTACATCCAATCCGCGGAGGCACGCATGGATGCCCGCAAAGCCTTCGTCCTGGCCGACGCCGATTCGGCCCTGAACCAAAAGCTGGTACGCGGCCAGAAGGTCGAGAC
>Ga0116222_1001688_pt1 | contig 12045 bp, 10 predicted proteins | sample Sb_taG_12_FD_88963 | JGI IMG/M metagenome (GOLD analysis project Ga0116222, IMG submission 88963) | Peat soil microbial communities from Weissenstadt, Germany - Sb_50d_9_AC metaG | ecosystem: Environmental > Terrestrial > Soil > Wetlands > Peat | place: Germany: Weissenstadt | collected 2010-09-21
CGGCTGTTCGACCTGGTCGTCGCGGCACTCGCGCTCGTTGCGCTCACCCCGCTCTTGATCGCCGTCGCCGCACTGGTCTGGCTGGACAGTCCCGGCCCGGTGTTCTTCGTGCAGCGCCGCTACGGCTTCAATCAGCAGCCGTTCCGCATCATAAAATTTCGCACCATGCGCACGCTCGACGACGGCCCGGTGATCGCGCAGGCGACCCGCAACGATCCGCGCCTGACCCGGATCGGCCGCTTCCTGCGGCGCTGGAACATCGACGAGATTCCGCAGCTGTTCAACGTGCTCACCGGCGACATGTCGCTGGTCGGGCCGCGGCCGCACGCGCTGTCGCACGATCAGGAATACCAGCAGCGCATTTCGCTTTATGCGCGCCGCCACAACGTCAAGCCGGGCATCACCGGCTGGGCGCAAATCCACGGCTGCCGCGGCGAGATCGATACCGACGAGAAGATGCGCCGGCGCATCGAGCACGACCTGTTCTACATCGACAACTGGTCGCTGTGGCTCGATCTGCAGATCATCTTCCGCACCGTGCTGTCGCCGGCGGGATATCGCAACGCTTATTGAAGTATTTTCCCGGGCGCAGCGCAGCACGAAGTGGTGCGCTGCAGACCCGGGATCGTCACAAACGCTGAGTCCTCTACGATCCCGGATCAGTGGTGCACCGCCATAGCGCGTCGAAGACGCGCGTGAACGCGCTAATGGCGCTGCACCGCATCCGGGAAACAATTGACGAGGGTGGAAATTTATCCGGCCAGCGAAGCGATGGCGACGACCGCGCCGGCGGTGACCAGCGCCGTCGACAGCCAGAGCACGCCGATGAGAAGCCACACCGGGCGCGGCTTGCCGCCGCTATTGACCGGCGCCTTGGTCCAGGATTCCAGCGCCGGCTCGGCCCGGCGCAGCGCCGCGGTGGCGGCTTCGATATCGGCAACCTCGCGCGCCAGCTGCTCGCGCACGGTTTGCGCCATCGCGCCCAAGTCCTCTCGGATTTCCCTTGAATCGTCGCGCCGCAGCGGTTCGCTTCGCGGCGAGGCGAGCGCGACAATGTCAGCGCCCGCATGCTCGGACGACAGCGAGCTGACATATTGCTTGAACATGGCAAGTACCTATCTGTCCGCTTTGGATTTACAACGACCGGACAGGCGGCGCGACGACCATTCGAAGCTAAGCTTAACGACGCCCGTTAACCCTCTATATCCGCGGCTGCGCGGCCGCCGGGCAACGGCTATGCTATTGATCAAGGCTGGAAAACCGGATTCACCGCCACGGCATCCCCCAACAAGACGTGCCCAAGGAGCCCCATCATGTCTTCGACCATAATCGTGCTTGCGGTGATCGTCGTTCTCGTTCTGTGGGCGGTCACGGTCTACAACGGCCTCGTTACCATGCGGCAACGGGTCAACCAGGCCTTCGCCGACATCGACGTGCAGCTCAAGCAACGGCACGATCTCGTTCCCAACCTGGTCGAGACGGTAAAGGGCTACGCCGCGCACGAACGCGGCACGCTGGACGAGGTCGTCAAGGCGCGCAACGCGGCCGTGGCGGCGCAAGGGCCGGCGCAGCAGGCGGCCGCCGAGAACATGCTCTCAGGCGCGCTGCGGCAATTGTTCGCGCTCTCGGAATCCTATCCGGACCTCAAGGCCAGCACCAATTTCCAGCAATTGCAGGCGGAGCTTGCGGACCTGGAAAACAAGATCGCCGCGTCGCGGCGCTTTTTCAACAATGCGGTGCAAGAATACAATACCGGCATCCAGCGCTTCCCGGCCGCTTTGTTCGCCGCCTCGTTCGGTTTCTCGCAGAAGGAATATTTCGACCTCGGCGACGACCGCAAAGCCGTCACCGACGCGCCGAGTGTGAAGTTCTGACTCGTCATTCCGGGGCCGAGCGAAGCTCGGAACCCGGAATCCATAACCACCGTCGTGTCAGATATGAGACGGCCCAACGAAAACCTCTTACCTCGTGATTATGGATTCCGGGCTCGCGGCCTGCGGCCGCGCCCCGGAATGACGTGCTGACAATGGCCGCTTACGGGCTCTATAGCCATATCCAGTCGAACCGGCGGCGTTCGGTCGCGCTGCTCGTCGGGCTGTTCTTCCTCATCTACCTGATGGTCTATGCCGGCGCGCTGGCGGCGGAAGCGCTCTCGGTCGACGCCGACAGCGATGTGTTGATGCAGCTGGCGTGGAACGATTTTCTCCACGCTACGCCATGGGCGACCGTCGGCACCGCGCTGTGGGTCGCCATCGCCTATTACTTCCACCAAAACATGATCGACGCGCTGACCGGCGGTCGCGAAGTGACGCGGGCCGAGCAGCCGCGGCTCTACAATATCCTGGAAAACTTAAGCATCTCGCGCGGCATCACCATGCCCAGGCTCAAGGTGATGGAGAGCGACGCGCTCAATGCCTTCGCCACCGGCATGAGCGACAAGCAGTATTCGATCACGGTCACGACCGGATTGCTCAAGCGGCTCAATGACGCCGAGATCGAAGCCGTGCTCGGCCACGAGCTGACCCATATCCGCAACGGCGACGTGCGCATGATGGTGATCGCCGTCATCATCGCCGGCGTCGTCTCGTTCTTCGCCGAACTGGTGTTTCGGCTGTGGTTCTATAACGGCTTCAGCTTTCGCAGCCGCTCCGACGACCGCCGCGGCGGCGGCGCGGCCTTCGCCATCCTGATCGCCGTCATCGTCATTGCGGTCGCTTATTTCCTGTCGTTCGTCATTCGCCTTGCTTTGTCGCGTTCGCGGGAATTCCTCGCCGATGCCGGCTCGGTCGAGCTCACCAAGAATCCCGACGCCATGATCTCGGCGCTGCGCAAGATCGAGGGCCGCGGCGAATTGCCGGGCGCGACCTCGGCGGTGATGGAAATGTGCCTCGACAACCCGCGCCAAGGATTCGGCGAGTTGTTCGATACCCATCCGAGCGTCGACAGCCGGGTCGCGGCGCTGGTCAAGTTCGCCGGCGGCCGCGATCCAGGCCCGCTGGCGCTGCCGCCGCAGCAAAGCGACACGGAAGCGGATCAACCCGACCAACCGCCGCCACCGAGCGGCCCGTGGGGCCCCGCCGTGGACGAATCGCGCGAAGGCCAAGACGCAGCCCCGGGCTCGCCATCGGACTCATCCCCGGGACCGTGGGGTCCGCATCCCGGCTAGCGCATGATCCCGAAAAGTGGATTCCGGTTTTCGGACAGGATCATGCGCAAACTATAAGGACCTTGGTCGCAATCGGGTCACAATTAACCATATCCCTTTGAAAATAGGCATTACCTAGCGCGTTCGCGGCCACGTGGCGCAACTGGAGGCTTCCAAACAGAGCCGGCTCTGTGTAAGACTCCGTTAACGGAAAGATTTGCGGGAAGTGTACGGGTTGGCCGCGGTTTTCCGGTGGATTTGCTGAGCCGGACGGACGACGCCTCAAGGCGAACGGGGTCAGCGGGGATCAGGACAATGGCTAAGCCAACAGTGGTCGTGGTGGGCGCGGACAAGGGCGGCGTCGGCAAGACGACCGTGGCGCGGACGCTGCTCGATTATTTCACGGCGCATCACGTGCCGACGCGCGCCTTCGATACCGAGTCGCCGAAGGGCACCTTGAAGCGCTTTCATCCCGACATCAGCGACATCGTCGACGTCACTTCGGTGCCCGATCAGATGCGCATTTTCGACACGCTGTCGACCACCGACGCCAGCGTGACGGTGATCGACGTGCGCGCCGGGCTGTTGTCGCCGACGCTGCGTTCGCTGCGCGACATCGGCTTCCTCGAAGCGGTGAAGAAGGGCCAGCTTAACTTCGCCGTGTTCCACATTCTCGGCTCCTCGATCGCTTCGCTCAACGAGATCGAGGACACCTCGACCTTCACCACCGATGCCAAATATTTCCTGGTCAAGAACTACTTCAACAACACCAGCTTCTTCGAGTGGGACCAGCCGACGCACGCGGCCTATTTCAAGAGGTTCAAGGACGCCGTCGAGATCACCATTCCAAAACTCAACGAGATGGCCTACGAGCAGGTCGAGCTCGCCTCCGTGCCGTTCCTCACCTTCGTCGCCAACAAAAACCAGAAGGGCGACGCGGCCAATTATTCATTCGTGCTGCGCGGCTATGTCCGGCACTGGCTCGGCAATGTCTGGGGCGAATACGATCGCATCAAGCTGAACGACTTCGTCGCCAGCGCCGCGGCGCCGGCGGGCGGCGGCCCGCGCGTGCAGGTGGTCCGCACCGCGCAGTAAGCGCTCTCTTCCCTCACCTGCCTGCAGGTGAGATGATCCAGGCTGGCGTTCGAATCGTCGCAACTGGACCGATTGCCGGCATGCCGCAGCAGGCGCCGCTCTACATCGTCGCTTCACCTCGCCCGCGGGTCGGCAAGACGCTGATCGCGCGCCTGCTGGTCGAATTCTTCCGAGACAACGGCCGCGCGCTGGTCGGCTATGACCTCGACCCGCGCGAGCCGACATTCGCCGGCTATTTTCCGAACCTGGTCGCGACGATGAATATCGCCGACACGCCCGGGCAGATGGCGCTGTTCGACCGGTTGCTCGCCGGCGTGCCACGGACCACCGTCATCGACCTCGGCTACGGCCTATTCGAGCAGTTCTTCGACGTCATGACCGAGATCGGCTTCGTGCAGGAAGCGCGGCGGCGCTCGATCGAGCCGATCGTGCTGTTCGTCACCGACCCGGCGCCGGGCACGGTGCGCGCCTATGCCGATCTGCGCCGGCGCCTCGAGACCACCGCCTTCGTGCCGGTGCACAACGAAGCGGTGTCGGTGATGTACGAGAAAGCGGATTTCCCGCCGAGCCGGCCCGAATACGGCGTCATCCGCATCCCGCGCCTGTCGGCAATCGTGCGCGGCGTCGTCGACCGCCCGAGTTTCTCGTTCGGCGCCTATATGACCGAACGGCCCGGCGGCCCGACCGAGATCCACAGCTGGATCGGCACCATTTTCACCGAATTTCGCGAGCTCGAATTGCGCCTGCTCATGGGCAAGCTCGGCGCGTCGCTGGGCGGCGGCGCATTCGGCCGCCTCAATGCCCTTCGAAACTGACCAGGGTGCGCACCACGGCTCGGGCACGGCTGCCAGTGCCCGCATGAACAAAGGGACACTCGACGACATCGAACATGCCAGGCTTGCTGTTTTTTGAGCGCCTCATATCGAGCACCATGCCCGGCAGGACATCATCGAAACGAACACCAGGGTTCCAGCCGGCGGTGCTCGAACTGTCACGGGGTGACGCCAAATCGCTTGGCCAGGTCCGCCGGCGTCATGTCGGTCGGCTTTCGATCGAACCGGATGCCGGCCTCCTGCAGCGCTCTGGCGACCAGCGAAACGCAGCCGTGACCACTGTCGGGCATGCGGACGCGATCGCCAAGCACAATGGTGGCGGCAAGGAGCAGAAAATTGCGCAGGCTGTACTTTTGCTTGAGGCAGGATCGCGCGAATTGGACGGCTGCCTTGCGCCCGGCGTCCGGCAGGTCAAGCCAAACATAGTGGTAGTCGCACTCGCGGTATTGCCGGATGTGGTTGATGACTACGCCGCGCGCGTTGACTTCCACCATCTTGCCAGTGTGGCTGACGACCAGCGCCACGTGGCTCCAATAGGTGTAGGGACGGTCCTCGGGCGCGCGATGGCGGATGCGGACGAAGCAGCGGATGAGCCATCCCAGCCAGTGTTTGTGGCGCACCAGGATGATGTCACCCGGTCGAGGACGAGAGATCGTCTCTCCGGGCCGGCAATGCACATAGGCCGGCATGCTCATCATGGGCGACGTGTCGATTGCGGACATTTCTGCTGACGCCTTACCTCGACGAAGGACAGCAACAGTACCCGGTGGCCATCACCATTGCCGCATCGGCAAACGGCGGCTGGCGCGCGGCACGATCGATAACTGCAGGCAGATTTGGTGCGGCATCTGGGCACGGCAGTTAAAGCGAGCTGAGAGTCACCCGGCTCCGTTTTCGAAATGCGACGCGAGATCGGTGGGGTCGAGCGCGGTGTTGTACAGCGCGACCGACTGAATCAGGCCCTGGAAAGGAACCAGCGGGGCGCCGGCGCCGCCAGCCTGCGTTCGCGGAGTCTGAGCATGTTGATTGTCGCCGGCGCCGATGAAGAACGTCATCGGCTGGGTCGGATCGATTGCGACGTAAGGCGTTATCGTAGCTGGAGAGGGGGGCCAGGCCGCTGTCGGCGGCGGCGGGTTATTGCTATCGGAATCGCTAGCCGGGTTTATCCAGAGGCTGAGCACTTGGGTGGCGCTATCGAAGGTCAGCGCTACATACGTCAGGGAACCATCAACAGCAGCCGGCACCATGGTGTTAATCACCGTATTTACCGTGCCGTTTCCGATGTCTAACTGCCATTGGTTTTGTTGATCAATAGAGATCGCAAAGCCTGTGCCGCTGCTGGTGCGTGCGGCAAACACAACCCAAATGAATCCCATTACGGTCCATCTGGGCTGGACCCAGGCTTCGAGTGTGAAGTCGGTCAACGATGGCGAATTCGCCGCCCACGGAATGCTGACGTAACCTCCTTCGAAATCGACGCAGGCTGGCAGATTCTTGCTTCCGGTAGCGAACGCGTCGCCGGGCACAATCGAAGCCTGGTGCAGATTAAGCGTGGGATTGAGATCAACCGGTGGATTGCCCATCGTTGTTAGAAATGTCGTCCCCGATACATAGATCGGCGGATTTATGTAACTGCCATTATGATTGTTTCCGGAAAGATCGAGGGCGGTGCCAAGGCCGGTGCTGCCCGGGGGCGGCGGCGGCAGCGCCGGCGCCCCCGCCGGCGGCGGCGAATTTGGGAAATCGCTCAGCGGCCAATAGGCGACAAGGCTTGGTTCTGCGAGAATGTTATTACTGTAGGGTTCTGCAAGTCCGCCGGTCTGAAGAACGCAGCCGACGAAGCACACCGACCAGACGACGGCCAGCATGCCGATCGGGACCAAAAAGAAAAGCGTGGTGCTCACGTTATCGACTCCATGTGCCTCCCGGTACGGTCAGCCGTGTCTGTCGGCCCGATTAGTGTTGCAGGCGAGATTTGGTGCGGCAGCTGGGCACAGCAGTTAAAGCGAGCTAAGTGTCGGACGTGGCTCCGTCTGCGAAATGCGATGCGAGATCGGTGGGGTGGAGCGCGGTGTTGTACAGCGCAACCGACTGAATCAAGCCCTGGTAAGGAACCAGCGGGGCGCCGGCGCCGCCAGCCTGCGTTCGCGGAGTCTGAGCATGTTGATTGTCGCCGGCGCCGATGAAGAACGTCATCGCCTGGGTCGGATCGATTTCGACATAAGTCGTTTGAGTGGCAAAGGTCGCCGTCGGCGGCACCGACGTATCATCGCTGGCCGGGTTTATCCAGAGGCTGAGCGTTCCGGTGGTTCCGTTGGTGCTTTCGAAAGTCAGCGCTACATACGTTGCGGAACTGGAACTAGGAGGGGAACTAGGATTAATCGGCGCCGGCACAAATGTGTTAACCGGCATATTTACTGTGCCGTTTCCGATGTCTAACTGCCATTGGTTTTGTTGATTAATAGAGAGCGCAAAGCCTGTGTTGGTGGTACGTGCGGCAAACACAACCCAAATGAATCCCGTTACGGTCCACCTGGGCTTGATCCAGGCTTCGAGTGTGAACTCGGTCAACGATGGCGAACCCGCCGCCCACGGAATGCTGACGTAACCCCCTTCGAAATCGACGCAGAATGGCAGATTCTTGCTTCCCTGAGCGAGCCCGTCGCCGGGAACAATCGAAGGCTGCTGCAGATTAAGCGTTGGATTGAGATCAACCGGTGGATTGCCCGCCGTTGTTAGAAATGTCGTCCCCGATATGTAGATCGGCGGATTTATGTAAGTGCCATTATGATTTTTTCCGGAAAGATCGAGAGCGGTGCCAACGCCGGTGCTGCCCTGGGGCGGCGGCGGCAGCGCCGGCGCCCCCGCAGGCGGCTGCGAATTTGGCAGATCGCTCAGCGGCCAATAGGCGACAAGGCTTACTTCGTTGAGAATGGTATTGCTGTAGGGCGTGCCTGGAAGTCCGCCGGTCGGAAAACATGCGCCGACGAAGCAAAACGACCAGACGATGGCCAGCATGCCGATCGGGACCAAAAAGAACAGCGTGGTGCTCATGTTATCGACTCCATGTGCCTCCCGGCACGGTCAGCCGTGTCTGTCGGCCCGATCAGTATCGCAGGCGAGATTTGGTCGCGGCAGCCGGGCACACGGTTCAAGCGAACCAAGACGTGGTGGCTCCGTCTGTGAAATGCGTTTGGAATTCAGCAGCGCCGAGCGCGCTTTGGTATAGCGCGACCAATTGAATCTGGCGCAACAGCGCAGTGCTCATGCTCCCAGGCCCCCGGCACAGTCAGCAAGGACGACCAATAGGCGTTAAAAGCTAAGGTTGAGCATAACGCCCGAAAGCCACTTGTCAACGAGGACACCAGCGCTGTCGAAATGGCAGAGGCTAAGTTTCAACAAGCGACCATACCAAAATACCGACGCCCGCCACGATTGCCACATCGGCCAGATTGAATGGCGGGCATCGGCCGATTGCGATGAAATCGACAATCGCTCCGCGCCGCAATCGATCGGCAATATTGCCGGCGGCTCCACCCAAGGCGGCGCCGATGGCAGCGGCGTTCAGTGCGTTTTCGGCAATGACTCCCGCTCGCACCAGGACGGCGGCGATTGCGATTGAGGCGATCCAAAGCCCAACGTGCGTCGTGGGCGTGAAGTAGAACATCAGCGGCCCCCGCCGCATCAACACCTTACGGACGGATAAAAATCCAGCGTTCGAATCTGCCGTCCAGGACCGTGATAAGACGTACGCTTTGCTGGCCTGATCGGCGGCGACTACGCTCACGGCGGCGGCTATTTCGATCAACATCAGTTTATGTCCTCGGGCGCGCTGCTTTTTGCGGCGCGTTGCGCGAATAAAGTGGAAACGACACAAACGGGCAGGTAGATTATCCCACAGGATGAACCGCACAACCTTGATGTGCGACTTATAGCTGAACGTTCTGCCCTGCAACGGAAGGCCGATGCGTAAGATCCTCATCAGCTGGCGCGGATGGAATCTCTACAGCTATCCGACCATGCTCTATGTCGGCTTGGTCTGCGGTATTTTTGTCGCCGGTTGGGTTGCCGGACATTCCGGGCTTGACCCGGACCGGTTTGTACTGGCGTCGATGATCTTGACCGTACCGAGCCTGATCGGGGCCCGGTTGTTTTTCGTGGCGAGCCACTGGGATCTCTATCGAAACGATCGCGCGCGGATTTGGCGCCGCTCCGAAGGCGGCATGTCGATGTATGGCGCCTTGTTGCTGAATGTGCCGCTGTCGATTCCGCTGCTGCGCGTCATGGATCTGCCGTTCGCCAAGTTCTGGGACGCGGCGACCTTCGCCATGCTGATCGGGATGATCTTCACCAGGTTCGGGTGCCTGTTGAACGGTTGCTGCTCGGGCCGCCCGTCCGCATCCTGGCTCGCCCTCAATCTCCCCGATCATCGCGGCATTCGACGGCGACGCGTGCCGACGCAATTGCTGGAAGCCGCATGGGCTGCGGTTCTGCTGACCGCCGCATTCGTCCTGCGCGGACGCCAGCCCTTCGATGGCGCGATATTCTGTTCAGCGCTGCTCGCTTACGGAATTGGCCGCTACTTCCTGCAGAAACTGCGCGACGACAAGACCGTATCCGAAACAGGTATCATCCAGCTCACGTCGGTGATGTTGGCACTGGCGGGGCTGATCGGAATGGGCGTTGCCTGGACCTGGTAGGCCGTTGGCGCGGCGGCGTATCGGGCGGGCAGAATCGAGGAGCCGGAGGTGAACGCACCGCAGCGGCCATATCGGGCTTATTCGCCCGCCTTCGCGGGCGGCGGGATTGCGAACAAGGCATAGCATTCGAATGAGTTTTGCCAAAGTGCTGCAAAGCTAGAACCCCGCGCTATTTGCATGGATTCGATCTTCGAAACGCTCCTTCGCTATACCAAGAAACATCCGCAGAAGCTGCTGTTCTCTTTTCTCGACCTTAGCGGAAGGGAGACGGAGAGATACACCTACGAAGCCTTCGTCAAACGGGCAAACGTCATAGCCGGACATCTCCGCCGCGAATACCGCTTTCAATCAAATGACCGGATATTACTGGCCTATCCTCCTGGCCTTGAGATTATCTGCGCGTTCTTTGGCTGCGTTCGTGCCGGCCTGATTCCGGTTCCGGTCTATCCTCCAAGCAGCCACGGATTTCAGGCAGCTTTGTACAAAATGGCGCATATTGCCAAGGACTGCGATGCTGCTGGCGTTCTCACCAGCCGAGACTGCCATCGCTCGATCACCACAAATCTCGAAAGAATTGTTGCTCCGGAAGATCAGGATTCGCAGTACGTCTCCAATCTGAAATGGATCGCGTCCGAGAACCTGTTAGAACCGGCGTCAACGGATTGCGATAGCGGCTGCGATATCCTTTTTCTGCAATATACCTCCGGATCCACCACAAATCCGAGAGGCGTAATGGTGACACACGCCAACATCCTGCATAATCTTACTCTGGTTGCAAATCATTCAGATCCGGTCGCGGTGTCATGGCTTCCGCAATATCATGATATGGGCTTGATCGGTTACTATTTGTATTCCGCCTTGGCGGGAGGAACAACTTACGGCTTCTCTGTCACGGACTTCATCCGGCGCCCGACTCTTTGGTTTGATACCATCACGCGGTATCAGGCGAGCGCGTCATCAGCTCCGAACTTCGCTTTCGAATATTGCCTGCGTCCGGGGCGGCTTTCCGAAGAGATGCTGGAGAAAGTGGATTTGAGCTCGCTCAGGTTTCTCATGACGGCCGCCGAGCCGGTCAGGCCCGCGACCTACCAGCGCTTTCTCCAAACTTTTGAGCCTTGCGGTCTAAAGCCTGAACATTTTGTTGTGGCCTATGGACTCGCGGAAAATACCCTTGCGGCCACGAGTTATGGTCGCACCGTGTTGTCCATCAATAAAAACGCCTCAGCGCTCAGAAAGGCGCGCGCGATATCTCAAGTATCCGAAATTTCGGCCGCCAAGCAGATCATCAGTTGCGGCAAGCCGCTAGGTGATGTTGCCGTAAAGATCGTCGATCCTGAGAAACATATCGCTCTCGAAGACGGTGACATCGGGGAGATATGGCTTGGCGGAAAGAGTAAATGTCAAGGGTATTGGAATAAACCCGAACTCACGCAAGAGACGTTTCACGCCCGCATCATCGGAGGGAATCAGGACGAAGAAGGCTATCTCAGGACCGGGGACGTCGGCTTTCTCCACGACGGCGAGCTTTACGTCTACGGGCGCATGAAAGATACGATCATAGTCCGCGGTCAAAACTATTATCCGCAGGATATCGAGTCCGTAGTTGAGGAGGCGTCCGACCTGATTCGCAGGACCTGCGTCGTGGCGTTTGAAATCGCGGAGGACCACGGCCCGGCATTGGCTGTGGTTGCCGAAGTCAACAATCGAATTTCGCTGCCGAATCCGCGCGATATTGCCGGCGCCATAAGAAAGCACCTCAATTTGGAGGTTGCACTGATCGCTTTAGTGGCGCCGAGAACGGTTCCTAAAACGAGTTCGGGTAAGATTATACGCTACCTGACCCGACAGATGTGGCTGGATGGAAAGTTTCAGGTCCTGCATCAGTTCTCACGCAAGGCCGATGCCGAGGATCGACCGACCGACAGCACGAGCCAATTACCGTTTCATTTCTTGAAGAGCCGTTACGGTCTCACGGGTACTGAGCCCTATTCTCTCACCGAAGCCGGCGTCGATTCTCTGGATCTCATTGTCCTTATGCACGAGATCCAGGAACGGCTCAGGGAACGCGGCGCCGACATGCTGGCCGGCCAAATCAACGTCGATCTTATTTTGAGCATCAAAGTAGCCGAACTATTCCGCTTGGCGGATATGTTCGAACGTTCGCCAGAAGCCGCTGTGCTTCATGTGAGTAATTCTCTACTCCATTTGCGAGAAGAGCATCGTAAAGCCCAAGAACAGATGATGTCGCGGGATCGAAGGATAAGATTCGTGC
>Ga0116222_1001696_pt1 | contig 12012 bp, 10 predicted proteins | sample Sb_taG_12_FD_88963 | JGI IMG/M metagenome (GOLD analysis project Ga0116222, IMG submission 88963) | Peat soil microbial communities from Weissenstadt, Germany - Sb_50d_9_AC metaG | ecosystem: Environmental > Terrestrial > Soil > Wetlands > Peat | place: Germany: Weissenstadt | collected 2010-09-21
AGTGGCCGTCCAGCTTGAGTACCCCTCCATGGCGTCCCACCGAGAACTGCTCGATGCCGCGGATGCGCCGGAAGGGCGTGAGCACCGAGATCTCGATATCGATGGGCCCCGCGATCCCGGCGGCCGGCCGGAACCGCGGATCGTCGAGCGCCGCCGCCAGCGCCATCTCGCCGGCCTCGACCGCAAGCTTCTCCCGCGCCGAGCAATTCCCGATGCAGCCCAGCAGGTCCGCCCCCTGGTGCAGGGTCACAAATACGCCGCGCCGCGCTTCCAGATCGAAACTCCCGCGCGCCCGGACGGCATCCCGCACGCCGGTTTCGCGGAGGCGCTGCAGAGTCTGGGCGGCGGCATCCAGCAGCGCCTCGCGATCCGCGGAGTTCAGTTCGAGCGCGTCGCGGTGGCAATACCCCAACGCCGCGTAGCTGACCGAGTGGTGGTAGTCGCCGGTGATTTCGCCCGACGTCTGGTAGTCCAGCACCGATTGGTAGACGCCGCCGCCCGCCAGCCGGCCAATGGCGTCCAGCAGCAGCGCGATGGGGTCTCTTCCGCAAACCGTGGCGTCGTGCTCGCGCAGCGTTTCCAGGAACAGCGGCGAGTCCAGGCTGCCGGCCGCGTCGATGCAATCGAAATCCAGCTCGCGCAGGTGCCGCGCGATGGCCCCATCCGCGGGAAACGGCACGTATCCGAAACTGCGTCCGTAATGCGTGAAATCGGAAGAGGCCAGAAAGATCACGCCGGGGCGCCAGGCTGCCGCCAGTTGGTCGGCCGCGTTGCGCCGCTCGCCGGCGTCCATGTAGCCGACATAGAGGGGAACGATCCGCGCCCGCGGCGCCGCCTTCTGCAGAAACGGCAGTTGGATCTCGAACGAGTGGTCGCACACCCGCTCTTCCGCGACCCGCCGGAACGCTCCGTTGGACGGCGCATGAATGGCCACTTCGCCCAGAGGCGTCGAGATTGCGTCTACATCCGGAACGCCGACCCCCTTGAGCCCCCCGTGATGCGGAAACGCCAGCACCACGATTTGTTCCGGCCGCACCTGTTGGATGGCGCGGTAAACTGCCGCCGCCACGCATCCGGAATATGCCGGGCCGGCGTGCGGCGTCACGAAGCCGAGAGCATCCTTCAAGAGATACGGGCCGGTCCGCCCGCACGACTGCGCGAAACGCTCATCCAGGAGCCGTTCCAGTTCACCAGCGTTCTCCGGATACCAGGAGCCGCTGAACGGCGAGTTGTGGATTGCCTGCATGGATCACCCGCAGCGGATGTGAATCAGGTCGGCGGCCTCTTCCCGATGGCGGCCCGGCCCACCCCAGACGCCGGGAATGGCAGCGCCGCAAGCCGGGCACTTCCCGTCCGCGCCGATGCGGTTGCGCAGCACGCGGAACCCGCGGCGCTCCACCACCGTCGCGCCGCAGGATGGGCAGCGGGTATTTTCCAGGCCCTCGGTCCGCCCGGGAAGGTTGCCGGCGTACACGTAACGAAGTCCGGCCGCGCGCCCGATAGCCGCGGCCCGCACCAGCGTCTCGGGCGGGGTGTTGTCCGGCCCCACCATCTTGTAGTCCTGGTGGAAAGCCGTCGCGTGCCACGGAATATCGGGGCAGATGCCGGCCAGAAATTCGGCGATCCCGCGCAACTCCGCATCCGAATCGTTGAATCCCGGGACCACCAGCGTCACCACCTCCAGCCAGAAGCCCATCTCGTGGATGCGCCGGATCGATTCGAGGATCGGCCCGATCCTGCCGCCCAGCTCGTGGTAGCGGCGGTCGTCGAAGCTCTTGAGATCGACCTTGTACAGGTCCACCCACGGGCGAATGTACTCCAGGACTTCCGGCGTGGCATTGCCGTTGGAAACGAAGCCGGTGGTCAGGCCCGCCGCCTTCGCCTCGCGAAACACGGCCACCGCCCATTCCGCGGTGATCAGCGGCTCGTTGTACGTGCTCACCAGGCTGGAAGCTCCCTGGCGCAGCGCCAGCCTCACCAGTTCCTTCGGCCCAGCCGGCGCAAAATCCAGAGTCGAGCGGTAGTCGCGCAGCGCCTGCGAGGAGACCCAATTCTGGCAGTAGCCGCAGTGCAGGTCGCAGCCCAGCATTCCGAAACTCAGCGCCTGCGTGCCGGGCAGCGCGTGAAAGAACGGCTTCTTTTCGATGGGATCCGAGTAGGCCGCGTTCACGTAGCCGTAGGGCGCGTAGAGCTTGCCGTCACGGTTGAAGCGGACTTTGCACACGCCCGAGAAGCCGGGGCCAATCGGGCAGCGGTGCCCGCAGGCAAAACACTCGACCCGGTTGCGGTCGAGCGGCCGGTACAACTCGGCTTCGCGCGTCTGCTGGGCGAGTTGTTCCGCTAATGTTGCCATGGCTTTACGACAGGGATATCCGAAACTATTATAACTCCGGCCGCTCCGGCCTTCCCCTGGGTGCCCGGTAGTGCCCTGAAGTTGCATTGAACGAAAAATACAGCAAGCGCTCGTTTGCCGATATTCTGGAAACACTCCATCACGCAGCCGCACCGATTGGAAAGCGCTGATCGCCCAAGCTCATCTGATCCTCACCACCACCACCCATAGGCGCTAAATAGTAAGGCTCCTGCAAAGTGACCTCGGAAGCGCGCGATCCAGTGTCCCGGTTTGGTTGCAACTTCCCAGAAGGCCGTTTCGGGACCCAAGCGCCGCAAATCAGGGTGGGCGACTACGCCCGAATGAATACCTCCAGATAGCCGAACCACCAGTGGGATACACTGGCTGGGTGCGCCTGCGTCTACCCGATCCGGAGTACCTCAAACTCCTCCTGCCTTACGGCGAAGTGATTCAGAAGCTCGCACTGGCCGTGCGAAAACCGATCCTCGAAGAGGCTCCGGAAGCCGGCGAGTTCGTCTACGAGGTGTACACCATCGCCGACCACTTCACCTTCACGGAGCGACCCAGCGACGCTTTCGTCTTCACCACCACGCATGCCAATTGGGTGAACCTCGGCTTTATTGCCCCTCAACTGCTTACACCGCCCCGCCCAAAAGCCGTACTTTGGCCGGTTAACCAGTTCCGAAGTTCAAACTTTTCTTTTGCATTGATTCTAAAGTACTTTGGGTATCCGTAAAACATGCCGCCGCCTGTCTGCATGGTAGGTGTTGAATTGAGAGGGAGAATACTCCATATGGGAAACAAGCCCAGCCGTTCTAAAATTGCCGAAGCCGCAATCGACGAAATCCTGCGGGCGATTCGTGAAGAATACGCCGGCGAACTGGAAGCCATGCGTGCCGCGTACGTCGCCGACTACGCTCCCGCCACCGACATGGAGCGCGTTGTGCTCGATCTCCTCGCCAGTTGGGACTGGCAGCAGCGGTGTCTGGACCGAGTCGAAGCCCGGATCTGGACCGAGGAGATCGAGAAAGCGGAAGGCTCGCCATACCCGCTGGGGGAAGCGTGGTGCAAACGGTCGGACGACTTCATGCGGATCCAGCGGCGCATGGACATGGCTCAGCGTTCGTACTACAAGACGCTCGAAACGTGGGAGCGCCTGCGGAAGGCACGTAAAGCCGCGCGCAGGCCCGCGAAGCCCGCCTTCAATCTGGCCGATCTGCCAAACGCCAGCCGCTGGCGGATGTAGGCCGGACCGCACGCCCAATCGGGCCGCAAGCGAGTTATCGTAGGAGGGTCCGGGAGGAATACTCGATGACCAGAAGAGAGATACTTGCCGCGGCCGGTTCGGCGTCCGCGTGGTTGGCACTCGACACCGCGACTGCCCAAACGGGAGTCCGTCCGATGCCGAATATGGGTGGGGCCCCGGCGGGATTCCCCATGCATTCGCGAGCCGCCCGCGGAGGCGGCCCACCATTCGATTTCGTGGACTACTGCCACCGGCTCGGCTTTGGCGTAGTGGAGACGCGCCTTGCGTCGAGCGCCCGGAGGAGGTCAAGAAGTTCCGGGATAGAATCGAAACGTTCCACATGCGGGTCATCATGGACCTGCCTCTGCCGCGCGCGGAGAGCGACGTGCCGGCTTTTGACGCCGCGGTGAAGGCAGCCAAGGAGAGCGGCGCGATCTCACTCCACACCGCCATGACGCAGCGGCGTTACGAGCAGTTCGACACGCTCGACGCGTTCAAGAAAGATTTCGAGCGCTGCCAGAAAACCATCGCGCTCTCCGAGCCGGTGCTGCGCAAGTACCGCATACGGCTGGGAATGGAGAACCACAAGGGCTGGCGGTCGGCCGAACAGGCGGCCTGGCTGAAGCGCGTGTCGAGCGAGTGGGTGGGGGTGCATCTCGATTTCGGCAACAACGTGTCGCTGTGCGAAGATCCGGCGGAGACGCTGCGGAACCTGCTGCCCTACGTGGTGGCGAGCCACATCAAAGACATGGCAGTGGAGCCGTACGAGGATGGCTTCCTTCTCTCGGAGGTGCCGCTGGGCGAAGGCTTCCTGGATCTGAAGGGGATGGTCGCGGCGTTGCAGAAGAAGGACGCGAACATGCCGTTCGACCTGGAGATGATCACGCGCGATCCGCTCAAGATTCCGGTGTTCACGGACAAGTACTGGGTGACGTTCGACGACCAGTACAGCCCGCTGCCGGGGCGCGACCTGGCGCGCGTGCTGGAGATCGTGCACAAGAACCGGCCGAAGACGCCGCTGCCGCGCACGACCGGCATGAGCCCTGAAGCGCAGATGCAGCTCGAAGACGAGAATGTGAGAAAGTCGATCGAGTACGCGCGGCAGAAATTGTGGTCTTGACGCGGAGACGCCGAGCCGCTGAGGAAAGCGCGGAGAAGACAAGAGAGCGTCAAACCCTGAAACAACGGAGGATTCGGCGGCATGGGCTGCCCCTGCGCCCGCCCCACCAGCCCGCAAAATCGGAGAGCGCTGAGGTGGCTGAGAGCGCGGAGAAAACGTTTGCGTCACAGCGCGCTGAGCGCATCCAGGATTTCCTGCACCGCTTCGTAGGGATCGCCGCTGCCGCCGGCTTCAATCGAAAAGACGCCCTTGAACCCTGCGTCCTGCGCGATGCGCACGTACTTCGCCAGGTCGAAGTCCGGAGCCAGCTTGGCGTGGCTGATGCCTTTGGCGAGCGGATAGAGCAGGCGCAAGCCGCGCTCGCGCGTCTGGTCGTCGGGAAAGTTTCCGATGTCCGGCAACGCTCCGGCGCCCGAGGCGTCGAGGATCTTCGCGAGCACCTCGGGATGCCGCGAGATGCTGCCGTGGTTCTCCACGAGGACGATCCCCACGCCCTTCGATTGGCCGTACGCCACCAGCGTCTGGTAGGAATCGATGGTGAGCGACGGATCGTCGAGGTTGACCCTGCCGGGATCGCAGCGGGCCGCGGGAGAGCCCACTGCCGACGCGAGATCGATGCCTTTCCGGTAGAGCGAAATCGCGTGCTGCCGCTCCTCGGGGTCGGCCGACGAGAGGGCCGCCTTCTCCCAGAGTTCGGCATAGTCGACAGGAATGTTCACCACGCGGGAGTGAGCCCGCTCGAGCCGGTTCTTGAACTCGCCCACGTACGATGGCTCCGTCGAGGCGAAATGCGGATACACGATTTCGACGTTGTGGACACCGTAGCGGTCCGCGACCATCTCCGGAAAATCGAGCGCGTCGATGACGCCCGGCTGTTCGAAGAGCGTGTGAAAGCTCCAGGTGGAAACGCAAATCCTATCGAGCAGCACCGGTTCCTCACTTCGGAAACATGGCTTGCAGTTCCTCGAGATTCGGTCGGCGGCCGTACTCGCACAACTCAAATGATTCGACGTGGTGGATCTGTTGCGCCTGCGCGGCGCCGTAACGCTTTTCGAGCGCGGCCCGCACCGCCGGCGCGATCCTGTCGGAGCGCGTGGCCGCCAGCCATTTCTTGCGCGCGGCCGGATCCTTGGGCACCTGCGGGAGCGTGCCCGCCACCCACGGCAGCCACTCGTAAACCTGCGAGACATGCGCATCCAGCGCGTCGATCTTGGTATCCCACACGTCGTCGATCGCGACCACCACGTCGGGACGGAAAGGCGCGGGCTTCTGGAACCCGTCCTCGTAATAAAGGAAGATGGGATTCCGGCGCAGCGGCGGCACGTCGGAAACGATGTTGGGCACGACTACCATGTACGCCGCGTCCTGCACCAGCACGCCGGTGTAGCGATGGTCGGGGTGATAGTCGTTGGGCCGCGGCGCCACCACGATATCGGCATTCCACTGGCGGATGGCGCGGATGATCTGCCGGCGCACGTCCACGGTGGGGGTCAGCTCGCCATCGTGATTGTCGAGCACTTCGTATTCGGCGATGCCGATGCGCCGGGCCGACTCCTGCGTCTCCGCATGGCGCCGCTTGGCCAGCGCGCCGCCGCCTTCCGTCTGGTGCCCGGCATCGCCATTAGTCACGGAGAGGAATTTCACCGCGTGCCCCGCCTTGGCCAGTTTGGTGGCCGTGCCCGAGAACTTGATGTCGCAATCGTCGGGGTGCGCGCCGATCGCGATCACGCGGAGCCGGGCCTCCTGGGCGGCCGCGATCGCCGGCGCCATCAGGCTGCACACGACTAAGAGCGACGAAAGTCCTGAAATCGGCATGCATCTGTGTTATCAGATGGCTGCTGGTTTGTCCACTGGCAGACTGCGTACTTGACGCGGAGGCGCGGAGCACGCGGAGGAAGACGCTGAGAAAACAAAATCTTGTGAGAGCGCAGAGGTGGCGGAGGACGCTGAGAAATCTCGCCTGTCGCGCGGATTGCCGCCTTTGGAACCGCGCGCGCGATGTGATAGCGTAGGCCCCAAGGAGCGATGCCATGGATCGAAGATACTTTCTGATGGGTTCGCTGGCGTCCGCCGGCGCGGCAATGCGTTCGAGCGCCCAGGCCAGTCCCAATGACACCGTGCGGGTGGCTTGCGTGGGCGTGCGCTCGCAGGGCGCCACGCATGTCCGCAAATACCTGGCGATGGCCAACGTGGAGATCGCCGCCATTTGCGACGTGGATGAATCGGTGCTGAAGGCGCGCCTCGACGAAGTGGAGAAGGCCGGGAAGAAGCGTCCCGCGGCCTACACCGATGTGCGCAAGCTGCTCGAGGACAAAACCATCGATGCCATCTCCATCGCCACTCCCAACCACAACCACACCATGCAGACGGTGTGGGCCTGCCAGGCGGGCAAGGACGTTTACGTGGAGAAGCCCTGTTCGCACGACATGTTCGAGGCGAAACAGATTGTAGCGGCGGCGCAGAAGTACAACCGCCTGGTGCAGCACGGCACCAACAGCCGCTCGAGCATCGCCCGCGAAGCCATCCAGCACCTGCGCGAAGGACTGATCGGCGAGGTCTACATGGCGCGCGGCCTATGCTTCAAGTGGCGCGACACCATCGGCCGCAAGCCGGAGGAAGCGGTTCCCGCGGGCGTGCACTACGACTTGTGGCTCGGCCCGGCGCCCGAGCACGCCTTCACGCAGAATCGTTTCCACTACAACTGGCACTGGTTCTGGGACTACGGCAACGGCGACCTGGGCAACCAGGGCATCCACCAGGTGGATCTCTCGCGCTGGGGCCTGGGGGTGAAATATCCCACCAAGGTCAGCGCCATCGGCGGCCACTTCATGTTCGATGACGACCAGGAAACTCCCAACACCTTGACCGCCACTTACGAATTCGACGACCACGGGAAGAAGAAGATGATGGTGTTCGAAGTGCGGCACTGGATCACCAATCACGAGTCGGGCATCGGCGACAACGGCCGCGCGCCGAACACGGTAGGTGCGGTCTTTTATGGGTCCAAGGGGAACCTGGCGGTGTGGGACGAGGACCACGGCCGCTATCAGACCTACCTGGGCCGCGAGCAGGCGCCCGGTCCTTCGGGTCAGGACATCGGCAACAACTGGGCCAACTTCATCGCGGCGGTGCGCACCCGCAAGCACGAGGATCTGAATGCGCCCATCGAGGAAGGCGCGATCTCGACCACCCTGGTGCACCTGGCGAATATATCGTACCGGCTCGGCCGGACGCTGCACTTCGACGCGGCGAGCTACAGCGTGACGGGCGATGCGGAGGCCAACCGGATGTTCCGGCGAGTGTATCGCAAGCCGTTTGTGGTGCCGGAAAAGGTGTAGGGGCCTGCCCTATTCGGTTGGCTCCGTACTCGTAGCCTCAAAGCCGGACGCCACTAAATCCGGAACGCTGAAGACCCGATCGCTTCCGGTTCTGCCGCCGATCAAGACCTCACTGCCGGGATTCTCCGGGCTCTTCCCCTGAAGGATCTTTCTCACGGTCGCGGCTCGGAATCGGGTGCGGCTCGGAGCCGGGGGTCGGGGAACGTTGGGCGGCTACACTCCCCAGCAGTAGTCTTCGACGGCCCGCTCCACCGAGCCGTCGCTTTCCGTGAGGCGCATCAGTTCCAGGCGAATGGCGTCGACCAGCGCTTTCCAGCTCGCTTCGATCACGTTGTCGGAGACACCGACCGTCGACCAGCTCCGGCGGTGGTCGCTCCACTCGATGAGCACCCGGACCTTGGCCGCCGTGCCCTGATGCGAATCGAGCACGCGGACTTTGTAGTCCGTCAAACGTACGTCGCTGATTTGCGGATACAGCTTGGACAGGCACTTGCGCAGGCACTGGTGCAGGGCATGGAACGGCCCGTGGCCGGTTGCCGTGGCCGAATGCACGCCGTCCTGGGCGCGCAGGGTCACGGTGGCAGTGGTGTGCGAAGGGGCCGTGCCGCCGGCCCGCGTGGCGACCTCGTAGCTGTCCACGTCGAAGAATTGCAGCCCAGGATGCAGCGCCTCGCGCACCAGCAGCTCGAAGGTGCCCTCCGCCGCCTCCAGTTCGTAGCCCTCGTACTCCATCTGCTTGATGCGCTCCAGCAGCTCGCGGCGCGCGTCTTCGTCCAGACGTCCGGCCAAGCCGTGCTGCTTCAGCTTATACATAATGTTGCCGCGGCCCGAGAGGTCGCTCACCAGCACGCGCTGCCGGTTGCCCACTTTTTCCGGTGGAACGTGCTCGTAGGTGGCGGCCTCTTTCAGCACCGCGCTCACGTGCACGCCGCCCTTGTGCGCAAAGGCGCTCTTGCCGACGAAGGGTTGATCGTTGCGCAGGGGCAGGTTGGCCAGCTCGGCGATGAACCGGCACACCGCGGTGAGGTTCGCGAGGTTCTCCGCGCCGATGGCGGTGTGTCCCAGCTTCAATTCCAGGTTGGCGATCACGGAGGCCAGGTTGGCATTGCCGCAGCGCTCCCCATACCCGTTCATGCACCCCTGCACGTGGGTTGCTCCAGCCTCCACGGCCGCCACCGTGTTGGCCACGGCGACGTCCGAATCGTTGTGCGTGTGGATGCCGATGACGCCGTCGAACCGCCGCCGCACCTCGCCCACGATCTCGACCAGGCGGCCAGTGACCGTGCCTCCGTTGGTGTCGCAGAGCACCAGCACATCGGCGCCGGCGCGGTGCGCGGCATCGAGTGTCTGCATGGCGTAATCCGGATTGGCGAGGTATCCGTCGAAGAAATGCTCGGCATCGTAGACCACTTCCTTGCCGTGGTCCTTCAGGTATTTCACGGTCTCGGAGATGAGCTGCAGGTTTTCCTCTTCGGTGATGCCCAGCGCGCGCCGTACGTGCAAATCCCAGGTCTTGCCGAAAATCGACACCACGGGAGTGCCCGCCTCCACGAGGGCGCGCACGTTGCGGTCCTCTTCGACGGGGTTCTTCGCAAAGCGCGTGGACCCGAAGGCGGTGAGCCTGGCATGACGCAGATTCAGCTCCGCGGCGCGCGCGAAGAACTCCTTGTCCTTGGGGTTGGACCCGGGCCAGCCGCCCTCGACGTAGTCGATGCCCAGTTCGTCCAGCTTTTGCGCAATGACGAGCTTGTCATCCACGGAGAACGAGATGGATTCGCCCTGCGTTCCATCGCGAAGGGTCGTATCGAAGGTAAAGATTTTCATAAAACACCAAGAACACAGGCAGGAATGCCTGTGCCACGTTTACGCCACCGGTACTCCTACTTCTTTTTTCTTTTTCAGGAACGTCATCATTTCGCGCAGTTCCTTGCCGACCTTTTCGATGGGCTGATTTTGCGCGGCCTCGCGCATGGCGAGGAAATTCTTGCGGCCGGTCTTGTTTTCCTCGATCCACTGGCGGGCGAACTCACCCGACTGGATCTCGGCCAGGATCTTCTTCATCTCGGCGCGGGTCTGCTGGTTGACGATGCGCGGGCCGCGCGTGTAGTCGCCGTACTCCGCGGTGTCCGAGACGGAGTAGCGCATGTAGCCCAAGCCACCTTCCTGGATCAGGTCGACGATCAGCTTCAGCTCGTGCAGGCACTCGAAGTACGCGATCTCCGGGGCGTAGCCCGCCTCGACGAGCGTTTCAAATCCCGCGCGGACCAACTCGCTCGCGCCTCCGCACAGGACCGACTGCTCTCCGAAGAGGTCGCTCTCGGTTTCCTCGCGGAAGTTGGTCTCGATCACCCCGGCCTTCAGGCAGCCCAGCGCCAGAGCATACGCCAGGGCGCGCTCGAGCGCGTGCCCCGATGCGTCCTGATGGATCGCCACCAGCGCCGGCACTCCCACGCCTTCCGTGTACAGCTCGCGCACGCGGTGGCCGGGCGCCTTGGGCGCCACCATCGACACGTCCACGTCCTTGGGGGGCGCGATCTGCTGAAAGTGGATATTGAATCCGTGCGCAAACATCAGCGTCTTGCCCGCCGTCATGTGGGGCGCGATCTCCTGGTTGTACAGGTCGGCCTGAATGTGATCGGCCACCAGGATCATGACGACATCGGCGGCCTTGGCGGCCTCGCTGGCGGTGAGCACCTTGAGTCCCGCGGCCTCGGCCTTGGCCCACGACTTGCTGCCGGCGTACAGCCCGACCACCACGTCCACGCCGGAGTCGCGCAGGTTCAGCGCATGGGCGTGGCCCTGGCTTCCGTATCCGACGATGGCCACGGTGCGGCCGCTCAAGTGTTCCAGGTTCCCGTCTTTTTCGTAAAAGCGTCTTGGCATTGTCAGTAGACCTCTTCCAGTTTCTTTGTCAGCACGGGCGGCTGCAGCTTCAGCTTCTTGGGGTCGAGCGCGATGACCAGCGCTCCCGAGCGCGCCACTTCGATTTCGCCATAGCTTCCCATCACGTCGATGAACTCGCCCAGCTTCTCGGGATCGGCCGTCACCTCGATCACGAATCCTTCGGTGGAGGAATCCACGACCCGCCCGCCGAAGATCTCGGCCTCCTTCAACACGGCCTGCCGCGTCTCCTGCGGCATGCGAATGCGCACCAGCACCAGTTCGCGCATCACCGACGGCAGTTCGGTGAGGTCGGTGGCCTGCAGCACGTTGATCAGCTTGTTCATCTGCTTGATGACCTGCTGACGCTGAGCGGTCTCCACCTCGACCGCGATGGTCATCCGGGAAACCTCCGGATCGAGAGTGCGCGCGACCGTGAGGCTCTCGATGTTGTAACCGCGCTGGCTGAGCAGGCCGGTGACCCGCATCAGGGCGCCGGGCTTGTTTTCCAAGAGTAAGGAAATTACTTGCATCATTGTTATAAATTCCTATATAGAAAAGAACACAGGCAGGAATGCCTGTGCTACGGGACGGCCACAGGTTGCGGCGGTCCCAGCACCATCTCATGGATGGCGCCGCCGGCCGGCACCATCGGATATACGCACTCGAAGGGCGACACCTTCACGTTGAGCAGATACGGCCCGGGCGCCTTCACCGCCTCTTCGAGGGCGGGCGCCAGCTCCCAGGGCTTGTCGATGGTCTTGCCCTTGAAGCCGTATGCCGCGGCGAGTTTTTCGGCATCGGGGAAGCAATCCAGCTCCACCGCACTCAGCCGGTCGTTGTAGAACAGCGTCTGCCACTGCCGCACCATTCCCAGGTAGCCGTTGTTCATGCAAACGATCTTGATGGGCAACCCATAACTTGCTACCGTAGCCAGCTCGGGGATGGACATCTGGAAGCCGCCATCGCCCACCAGCGAGAAGACCAGCTTGTCGGGGCGGGCAAACTGCGCGCCGATGGCCGCGGGGAGCCCGAAGCCCATGGAGCCGAGGCCGCCGGAGTTGAGCCAGAGCCG
>Ga0116222_1001699_pt1 | contig 12000 bp, 9 predicted proteins | sample Sb_taG_12_FD_88963 | JGI IMG/M metagenome (GOLD analysis project Ga0116222, IMG submission 88963) | Peat soil microbial communities from Weissenstadt, Germany - Sb_50d_9_AC metaG | ecosystem: Environmental > Terrestrial > Soil > Wetlands > Peat | place: Germany: Weissenstadt | collected 2010-09-21
CCGAAACATCGCGCGCGCCCACCTCCCAGCCCGCCACGCTGACGTTGTCGGCGCCGCCCAGCAGGAGTCTTCCGAGATGCTCGGCGTACGTGACCAGGGTCCTGGCGGACATGAGAGGGATGTTGCTGCGGCCCATGACGTGCAAGTTGATCGAATAGAGCGACGTCATCACCAGGATTCCGGAGAGCAGCCCGTTGATCTTGAACCTGGTGTGGAGAACGCCCGTGGCCGCGCCCGCCAGAAAGCCCGACAGAACGGCCGCCGCGGTGGCCACCAGCGGATTCACCCCCTTCACCAGCATCGCCGCGGTGACCGCCGCGCCCAGCGTGATGGATCCTTCCGCGGTGATATCGGGGAAGGAAAAAATGCGGAAGCTGATCAACACTCCCAGGGCCAGCAGCGAAAGAATGAACCCGATGGTCAGAGCGCCGATGAGCAGGCTCATTGGGCGCTCCCAATCATGGGCCCGATAGTGGGCCCGATCCAGCAAGCCCCGCGCACGAATTCACTCTCGGCAATCCCGTACTCCCGGTCGTCGCCAATCAGGTGCAGAAGCCCGAGCAGCGATTCGTGCTCGAACAGCGGCCGCACCGTCTTCTGGAGATCGATCAATCCCCGCTGCAGATGGCGGTAGGAGAAGGCCGCCGCGTGGAAGTGGCCCACGGGCGCGGGCTTGCCATTCGAAGGTTGTCCGCCCATCGGCCGTAGGAAGCTGCTGCGCCCCGAAGCGGATGCCAGTCCCACCACTACGGCCAGCGCGCGCGTGTGGGCGCGTTCGGTGGTGAACGACAGCCAGGATCGAATCTCGGGATGCCCGAACGGTGCGCCGGGCGAGTTCGCGTTCACCGGAGAGCGGCGCAAACTCGCGCCCACCAGCCCTGCGGATTCCGCCACCATCACCATCCACGCGCTATCCGCTTGGGCAATCTCGAGCGCCGTCTGCGCCAGCTCTGCGAGACCGATCACGCGCGATTCGGGTTTGGCCTCGAATCGTGCGAGCGTGGTGAATGCGCCTTCGCCGACGGCGCCGTAGAGCACCTGCAACTCGGGCACGAAGGTGCCCTGGCTCAGCAGGTAATCGGGCGTGTTGGCGCCGCCGGATGGCTGATAGGCGGCGGCGCCCGCCACGGCCAGGAATTCGCCGAAGCGGTCGTGGCACTCGTCGAAGCTGTGGCCGAAAGCTCCCAACCCCACGGCGCAACAGGAGTCTGGAAACACGAGCGGCCGGCAATCCTTCTCGCCGAAGCGGCATCCTTCGAGCAGGCTCGGATCGCCCACGGTACGGCATTTCATTCCCGGGCTCTTCACACCGGAGCTATCGAGGGCGAACACTTCGAACAGCGCGCACTTCCCATCCACCTCGTGCGACGCCTCGGTCTTGGGCGCGGCAGCCGCCGGGGCGGCGGCATCGGGGATGAGCTGGCGCAGGCCGGACATGCTGAGAACTCTGCCTACGTGCGCGGACGGCTCGGTAACCAGGAAGGTGCCCTCGATGGCCGCCACCTTCTTATAGAACGACACCAGCACGCCGATCCCGATGGAGCTGATGTACACCACTTCGCTGAGATTGACGCGGATGCGATGGTCGCCGCGGCGGATGATTTCTTCCAACGCCGCCGAGAGATGGTCGGCCCAGGAGCCGTCGAGGCGCCCTTTGGGCCGCACCTCGATGAAATCGCCGATTCGCTCGGAGGTGATCTCCATGTCAGTCCTTGATGACTATCATTCCTTTATAACCTCGGCTGCCTTGGCCAGCAGCGCCGCGGGAATATTCAGACCCACCGCGCGGGCGGCCTTGATGTTGATCATGAGCTTCGTCTTGGCATCCGGCACGAACGGCATTTGGGCGGGGCTTTCTCCGCGCATGACGCGGGCGGCCATCGCCGCAGCCGCCCGGCCGTTATCGAAATAGTCGCGCGCCAGAACCACCGGAGCGCCCTCCTTGGCCTGGCTCGTCTGGAAGGCGAATACCGGAATCTTCTTGCGCTCGGCCGCCTGCGCGATGCCTCCAAAAGCCGCCGCCGTGAGGTTGCCGGGAATCTGGCACAGGGCGTCCACGTTGCGGCTCATCAGGGCCAAGGCCGCGTCGGGAACCTCGGAGCTGGTCGCGACGCCCAATGCCTCGACCTCGATGCCGGCCTTTGCGGCGGCCTTGACCAGCCCATCCTTGGCGAACACCATGTTCACTTCCGACGGCACAAACAGCGTGCCGATGCGCCGCGCCGAGGGCAGTACCTGGCGGATGATCGCGATCATCTCTTCATTGGGAGGAGTGAGTGTCGTGCCGGTTACGAAAGGAAGATGGTGGTCGTCGCTGGTCCCGGCGCCGGCGGCGATCGCGCTCGATACATATGTGAACACGATCGGCACCTTGCCCTGCGACCGCTGTATGGCCGCCTGCAGGGTCGGGGTGGAAAGCGTAAGCAGCAGGTCCGCCCCGGCGGCGATGGCCGCATCGACCAGGCCATTCAATGTCGCCATATCCCCCTGCGCATTGCGGAACTGGATGTCGTAGTGCCGGCCCTTGACCAGCCCCGACTCATCGAGCCCCTTGAGTATTCCGCGCTCGGTCTCTTCCACGTCCAGCACGTTGTTCAGCTCGACCACCTGCACGTTCCACTTCTTGCTCGGCTGCGTCACGGCCGCCGCCTTGGAGTGGGTCCCCGCGGCATCGATCACCGTATCGGCGCTCGCCAGCAGATCTTGCGGCAGGCGCCAGTGATCGCGGAGTCCGGCCAGCGCGGTCAGGTTGACCATCACCTTTTGGGGAACCACATTCTCGACGGGAACGGTGGCCGGGTCGGTCCCCTTCAAAACGCGCGCGCCCAGATTCCCGATCAGGCGCCCGAGCTCGTAGTAGTTGGCGCCCAGGTCGAACAGCGCGCCCTTGGGGGCATTCCCCGGAACGCTGGTGAACACGGGGATGCGGCCGCGCCGGGCGGCGGCCACCACCGAATCGATGGAGACGAGCACCGTGACGTCGCCGCCGATCCAGATGGCCTGCGCGCCGCGGGAGATCAGCGAATTGGCGGCCTCCAGGACGCCTGAAGAATTCTCGGCGGTGGCTTCCACGAGATCGATCCCGAGGTCCTTGGAGACCGCCCGCGCCAGCTTGAGGTTGGCCTGCGAATTGGCTTCCGCGGGATTCCATACGGTGCCGACGGTCTTCAGGTCGGGATCAAGCTTGCGGGCCACGTCGAAGGTCTCGCGAATGGGCTGCATGGTTCCGAGGCCGGTCAGGTGCTTCGGATGGTCGAGCGGGTTTTCGCGGCTGATGCCCACGCCCGCGGCAAACGGGTCGGACACCAGCCCGAAGACGTGCTTGACTCTGCCCCCATTGTTCGGGCCCGCTTTGTTGGCGCTGGCCACGGATTGCAGGCTGATGGTGGTGGCGGTCACAATCAGGTCGAATTGTCCGCTGGTTACCTCCTTGGCGATGGCATTGGCGGTGGCCATGTCGTTCTCGGCGTTGTAGCGCCGGAGCAGGATCGTCTTTTGGTCGACGAATCCGTTCTCGGCCAATGCATCGACGATGCCGCGGACTCCCTCGTCGATGATGCCCTGCGAGACGTGCTGCAGGATGGCGACTCGCGGCAGGTGGCCGGTGGGCGCGCGCCTCTGCTTCCAGTCGGAGATCAGCAATATCGAAGAGGCAGCGGCGATCAAGAACAGTCCGAGTGAGAGACGCCTCATTGGTGTGAAGACCACTCCCTCGCTCGCCAAGGGCGAGTTACGGTCGTGGCTCCGATCAGAGCCGCGCGCGTCAGCAAGCGGTCCCGCGTTACGTTACTGGGCATCTCAACCAGTGTGCTACGCTGCCTTCGGCATCGCCACTACCTTGGGCTGCAGTCCCGCCTTCGCCAGAATGAAGTACACCACGAATCCCGTGACGAAGCTGTATAGCACCGCCGGCTCCACATACGTCTTCACGTCGGCGGGCAGCGGCAGGAACGGCAGAATCCCCACTACAAACCCGATGGCCCAAGCTCCGTAGCCCGCGAAGTTGACTCCTTCGCGCCGACCGGCCCAGCGCTTGCCCGCCAGCATATAGTCCGCCGCCATGGCGCCGCAGATGGGACCGAACGACGCCCCCACAATCGTAAAAAACGAAATCAGGTTCGCCGCCACTCCGGACACCGCCAGCGCAATTCCCACCGTCGCTCCCGCCATCGTCGAGGCCACACGCGGAACGCTCGGAATCATGGTATTGAAGCTGTTGCCCGCGATGAACGCGCAGAAGCAGGTGGGCGGCACGGAGGCGATCGCAAAGAGCAGGAACATCACGCTCGCGATGGGTCCGCCGATTCCCTGGATCACGTCGGCGTAGTCCCATCCGAGGGAGGGATTGGTGCCGTGGGCGCCAGCCACGGAAATCAGCGGCAGCCCGCCCGCGATCAGCACCGCCAGCGTGATGCCCACCAGTCCGCCCCACTTCACGTCGCTTTCGTTCCGCGAGTTGGTGCCGAAATCCGCGCCCGCCGCACCCGCGGTGGCGAAGAAGCCGATCACGATGGCGATGACGGCCGTGAACGCCCCGTAGGAATTCTCCTGCCCCGCCGGCACATGGTAGCTCGCTACCCCGCCCGCGGTCTGAAAGACCACGATCAGCAGCATGAGCAACGGAATGAAATTCAGAAAAGTCGCGATCTTGGCCACGTACTGAATGCCCTTGGCCCCCATCCACGAAAGCACCAGGCCCCACACCAGGCCGGTCGCGATGAACGGCACGGACCCCGGCGCGGAATTCATACCGACTCCCTTGAGGATGAAGTCCGTCGCGACGAACGTGGCCACCGCAAACCATCCGATCTGCAGCAGTCCCATCAAGAGCCCCGGCATGATGTATCCGCCCGCCGTGCCGAAAGTGGAGCTTCCCACCACGTACAGCGGGTAACCGGTCTGCATCCCGAGCATCGCCGGCACACGGTAGTACAGGGCATAACAGAGGAATCCGGCGATGACCAGCGCCAGCAGGCAGTGCACCAGGCCGGCGTGCGCGATGGTGGCTCCGGCCATGGCTTTATAAAATGCTACCCACAGAAAAATACCGGCATAGCTGGGCGCGGTATTGGCATACCACGGCGCGCGCTTCCCCGGCGGGTTCGGCACGGCTTTTGCGAGATAATCTGGCAACATGGCCACTCCTTTGGAATTCCGTACAGCTTTGTCTTGAAGCGGCCAGTATACTACAGCGCACTCAGCCCGGTTCCACGGTCGTGGCTCCCAATTGGCTCCCAACGGGATGTGGGCGCGGCGCCTCGTCACCGCTCCTTGCGCTGCTCCCTTTCGTTCAGCCGGCGCGGCTCTCCTTCCACGCGGTAATCGGCCGGCACTTCGAAGAGCGACGCCGGCGGGTCGCCGCGCTTGATGCTCACCAGCCGATAGGTGATCTCGCCCACCCGCGGATCGCTCCTTTTGCCCAGCACCACCACCTGTAGATCCGGCGAGTACCACGTCTCGACCGTGAGTTCGAGGGGCGCGCTGTTGCCGATACTTCCCGCCGGAAGGGTGACCACGGTCCGCCTGCCCTGCGCCGGCACTCGTTCAATCACACGGTTCCCCAGCGCTTCACTTCTCTCGGTCTGGCGCTCCGGGGCGGCGGGGCGCGACCACCCTTCGTCCCTTCGCACTGCAACGGCAACGGAGGGGTGCGTGACCCGGGCGAGGTGGGTGCGCGGATTCAGCGTGTAGCTGACCTGCTTTACCGGGTCCTGGATCAGAATCACGGTGGGCGTCTCGCGCCAGGATTCCTCGGCCCCGCGTGGAGAGATCGGCGGAAGCACCGCCCAAGGTCCGATGGCGCGAATGGTCTGCTCGCGGCGCGTGCGGCCTTCCGCATCGCGAGCCACCAGAGCGGTCATCTGGGTGACGATCTCGCTGCCGGTGGGAAGCGTCTGCTTCACCGATGTGACCGCCTGCGCCGAGTACGGCACGCCTTTCACAACGCGGCCTTCCACGACGAAATCGGGCGAAATCACGGTGGCCTCGAACGCGCTCTGGGCGAATCCGCATGAAGCCATCACCGTGGCCAGGGCCGCTGCGCAATGGAAAGTCTGCCACATCTCTTTTCGAAGTTCTCCTAATTCACAAACCGGATGGCACGGGCAAGCCCGTCGGCCCCCACCATTACTTCCGCCTTGACCCGCCCCTTCGACTGGCCGTCGCCCGCGGGCATCCCCGCCAGCAGCAATGCGGACCGCGGGACCTCGACTTCGAGCACTACCGCGCCCTCCTGCGATAGGTTCTCGTCCGAGTAGGGCAGCGCGATAAAGCCGTTGCCGAGCGCCGCGGATCCCGGCGGGGTCGCCGGCGCCGCCGACCGCGGGATGGCCCGCCAAATACCGATAGCCAGAAGCACCGCGGCGGCACACGCGAGCAACACGGCAGCTACCGTGCGGCGAGGCTGGGGCGCGGGCTTAGCGCCTGTCAGGAAATAACTGTGGCAACCGCTCCCTGACGGTCGCGGCTCCGACGCGCTGTCAGAGCCGTGACCGTTAGGGAGCGGTAGTGGCCGATTGAACTGGTTATTTCCCGACGGTGACTTCGCAATCGGTCTGGGGCCGGCCGCGTCCAGGGCCGCCAGCAGAGCCTGCCGCCGCCCGTCCGCTGGTTGCGCATCCGTCAAGGAAGCCGAATAGTCCTCGATCGCGATGGACACGCCGCGCATTCGCTCCAGGCGCGCGCGGCACTGGCTGCAGGCTTCCACGTGCGCGCCGGCGCCGCGCGCCTCGCCATCGAGAAAACGCAACAGCCGCTCGTCGGAAAGATGACCGCCTTCCCTCATGGCAACTCCTTGGCCAGCGTAGCCACCGCGCGCCGCACCGCGTCGGCCACCGTCGTCACGCCGATCCCCAGGATTTCTGCGATCTCGCGATAGCGGAAACCCTCGCTGCGCAGCGCCAGGCATTTGCGCTGATCGGCCGGCAGGCGGCGGATGGCCGCTTCCAGCCGTTGGTGCGATTCTCTGGCGAGCACGAGCTGTTCCGGCCCGGCTCCCGGGTCGGCCCACGAGCCGCCGAGTTGCGGCCTGTCCTCCAGGGGCTCATTCAGGCGCCGCCGGCCGCTCTTGCGCTCGTCGCGAACCAGGTTGCCCGCCACGCGAAACAACCAGGCGCGAAGATTTTCGCGCGATCCCCGGGCGAGAAGATGCGCGTGCAGGCGCAGGAACGTTTCCTGGATGGCGTCGTCCGCTTCGTCGGGCGTGGAGCCGAGCCATCGCAGATAGCGGAACAGCGATTCCCGGAATTCGTCGAACAGGCGGACCACCTGTCCGGTTGCGTCCCGGGCTTCCGGCGTCTCGCGTTCTAACACGACTTCGATGGATTGCCGCAAATCATCATTCTCCGCCGTTTACACGGCCCCTGCAAATAGAACGAGCGGGCGGCGGTGTTTTTCGGCGTTCCGAAAAAGCTGGAGGCTCGTTCGTTTTTCGAGTATTGTGGAGGTCACGACGATGAAACGAACCATTTGGAATGCGAGCCTGATCGTGTGGACTTCGTGCGCGGTATTCGGACAGCCGCAAGCCGGGGCGCCGAAGTTCGAGGTGGCATCGGTGAAACGCGGGCAGGGCGGCGGCCCTCCCGGAGACATCCCGCGGAACATGGACAGCTCACCCGGCCATTTTGCCATGCAGAATGCTCCATTGCGGCACTACCTGTTGTGGGCGTACGACCTGAAAGACTACCAGGTCGCGGGCCCCGACTGGATCAAGGTGGACGAGCGCTACGACATTATCGCAAAGGCGCCGGGGCCGGCTCCCGAAGACCAGATCCGGCTGATGCTGCAGGCGCTGCTGACGGAGCGGTTTCAGTTGAAACTGCACCGGGAGAAGAAGGATTTCTCGGTCTACGTGCTGGTGCCGGGCAAAGGCACGCCGAATGTCAAAGAAGTAACAGATGACAGCCAGGCGAGCCTGGGTGGGAATGGGCCCAAGGCGTTCTTCCATAAGCAGCCCATTTCGAGGTTCACCTTCATGCTGACGCGCCGGTTGGACCGCCCTGTGTTGGATCAGACCGGCCTCAAGGGCGTCTACGATTTCTCTGTGGATCTCTCGGGATTGGGCTTCAACGGCAAGGAGCCCGAGGACCCCAACGCCCCTTCCATCTTCACGACCGTACAGCGCGATCTCAATCTGAAGCTGGAGTCGCGGAAACAGCCGATCGATATTCTGGTGGTCGACTACGCGAACAAGGTCCCGACCGAGAACTGAGGGCAAGCTAAGCATTTTGAGCCACGGATGGACACGGATAAACACGGATGAGCGCAGAGACATGGGTCTTGCTTATCCGTGTTCATCGGTGTTCATCTGTGGCCCTTTTTCTTTCGCGGCGGCCTGTCGGATTTGCTTTCGCACCCCAAAAAGTGGTGTGATGCGAGACTATGGCTTCCAGGGCTCCCGAGCCGGCCATCGCCGAGCGTCCTACCCGCGTCCGCTACTGGGTGATCGTCTTCGCGGTCACGCTGGCGGTCATCACCTACATCGACCGGGTCTGCATTTCCTTCGCGGCCCTTTCGATGCGCAAAGACCTGGGACTCGACGCGGTGCAGATGGGCAAGGTGTTCTCGGTATTCATCCTGGCCTACGCGATGTTCGAAGTGCCCGGCGGCTTTCTGGGCGACCTGATCGGGCCACGCAAGGTGCTGCTGCGGATAGTGGTGGCGTGGTCGTTTTTTACGGCCGCGACGGGATGGGCGTGGAATTACAGCTCGCTCCTGGTGACCCGCTTCCTGTTCGGCGTGGGCGAGGCCGGTTGCTTTCCGAACCTGACCAAGGCCTTCACCACGTGGCTGCCGGAGCGGGAACGGGTGCGCGCGCAGAGCATCATGTGGCTGAGCGCGCGCTGGGGCGGCGCATTCACTCCGCCGCTGGTGGCCCTGATCATCGGGCTGGTGGGATGGCGCCACTCCTTCGAGCTGTTCGGCGGTCTGGGAGTGATCTGGGCGGTCGTGTTCTACGCCTGGTACCGCGACGACCCCATGCAGAACCCCAAGCTCAATGCCGGCGAGCGCGACCTTCTCGAGCACAGCTCCAGGCTGGCCGCGGGCCACGGCAACGTCCCATGGAAGAAGTTCCTGGGCTCGCAGCAGGTGTGGATGCTGTGCTGGCAGTACTTCTGCCTCTCCTACGGATGGTACTTCTACCTGACTTGGCTGCCGACCTACCTGCGCGAGGGCCGGCACCTCGAGAGCCTGAGCACCGCGTGGTTGAGCGTGATCCCGCTGCTCTTCGGAGGCCTCGGCAACCCCGCGTGCTTTTTGTTGGCCGGACCGCTGACGCGCCTCACCGGCAGCGTGTCGCAGACGCGCCGCCTGATGGCTTACATCGGCTTCGCGGGCGCCAGCGGGTTTCTGCTGCTGTCCACGCGCGTGGACGATCCCACCCTGGCCATGATTTCGATCGGGGTGGCGAGCTTCTCGAACGACCTGGTGATGCCGGGATCGTGGGCGACGGCCATGGACGTGGGCGGGAAGTACGCGGGAACGCTGTCGGGCGCGATGAACATGTGGGGCAACTTCGGCGGCGCGCTGGCGCCCTGGGTGAACGGCCACATACTGGCCTGGACCGGGAATAACTGGAACCCTATCTTCTACGTCGCGTCGGGCGTGTATCTGTTGGGGATCGTCTGCTGGATGTTTCTGGATCCAGTGACGCCGCTGGACGAGCCGCAAAAGGGGGGTTAGGGGTTGGGGGTTGGGGTTTGGGGAAGGTGGCTCGCTGCGCTCGCGTCTTACTTAGACGGCAGGGCGAAGGCCACATAGATGCCGCCGGAGGGTGCGCCCCGGCCCGCTTTGCCGCCGGTTGCGTAGATCACCACATACTGCTTGCCGGCCAGCTCGTAAGTGACTGGGGTTGCGTTTCCCGACATCGGAAGCGTGGACTCCCAAAGTAACTTCCCGGTGAGTTTATCGAACGCCCGGAACTTACGGTCGAAGTTAGTTGCCGCAATAAATACCAGCCCACCGGCAGTTACTATGGGACCTCCATAGTTCTCCGTCCCGGTGCTCTTCAAACCTTGCGCCGCCAGGTCCGGATATTCTCCCAGGGGAATCTTCCAGGCATACTCGCCGGTGTTCAGGTTGATGGCATTCAGGGTTCCCCACGGAGGGGCGACGGCCGGGTAGCCATCCGGGTCGAGGAATTTGTGATAGCCGGTGAAGCGATACTTCTGATTCACCCGGGAGGTCCCGGCCGGCGCCGGTTCCTTGACATCGCCGTTCAGAACATATTGTGCGATGGATGTCGTAGCCGCGTTGCCGAGGTTGGGAAACGACGGCATCCGGCCGCCACCCTCCCGGATCATGGTCACGATCTGCTGCACACTGCGCTGGCCGCGCAGTTCCACCAGCGACGGCATCTGCGGAGGAGCCCCCTGAAGATTGTCGCCATGGCAGCCGGCGCAGTTGGTCAGATAGAGCTGAAGCCCCGAGGTTCCGCCGGTGTTTTCGGCCAGGCTGGAGGTCCAGGCGAGGTCGTTGGCGTTCACGTAGAGCAGTCCCGTCTGCGGATCGAACGCCTGACCGCCCCACTCGGCGCCGCCATCGAACCCGGGAAAAATCACCGTCTCGCGGCCGACTCCGAAGGGGACAAACTGCCCCTCGCTGCGAAACGTCCGGAACTTCTCGACCGCCCACTGATGCACCGCCGGCGTGCGATTCGAAAGCATCTCCTCGGTGAGGAGTTGACGCGCGAAGGGCGCGGGTTTGACCGGCAGCGGCTGCGTTTCGGAGGCCACCTCTCCGGGTACCGTACTGGCCGGATACTTTCTGTATTCGATCGGGAACAACGGGTTTCCATTGGCTCGGTCAAACAGGTACACCCATCCCTGCTTGGTGGCTTGTGCCACCGCGTCCACCATTTTGCCGTCGTGCTTCACGGTTACCAGCAGCGGCGGCGAGGGGAAATCGCGATCCCAGAGGTCGTGCTTCACGGCCTGAAAGTGCCAGATCGGGCGGCCGGTTGCGGCGTCGAGCGCGATCAGACAGTTGGCGTAGAGATCGTCGCCCAGCCGGTCCGCGCCGTAAAAATCGGAGGCCGCCGAGCCGGTCGGCACGTAGACGATGCCGCGCTTCTCGTCGAGCGCCATGCTCGGCCAGTTGTTGGCGGCGCCGGTATAGGTCCAGGCATCCTTCGGCCACGTCTCGTAGCCCGGCTCGCCGGGATGGGGAATGGTGTGGAAGATCCAGCGAAGCTTTCCGGAGCGGACGTCGTAGGCCCGGATGTCGCCAGGGGGCGCGGGAAGCGCTTCCGGAGTGCGATCGCCGGCGATCAGGAGGTCCTTATAGATGATGCCGGGGCTGGTGAGAACGATCGACTGTTTGGCCGGATCGCGACCCAGGTCCTCGCGCAGGTCGATTCGCCCATCCTTCCCGAAACTGGAAATCGCCTTGCCCGTGCCGGCGTCGAGCGCGTAGATAAAGCTCTGGACGGCGGCGAAGACCCGGCGGTCGCCGCCCGAAGCCCAGTAGACCAGGGAGCGGTTCGCGCCGCGTCCCGCGATTCCGGAATCGAATCGCCAGAGCAGCTTCCCGGTGGCGGCATCGAGAGCCACCACCTTGTGCCGGGGAGTGAGCCCGAAGAGAACGCCGTTGACGACGAGGGGCTGGGTCTGTGGATCGCCCGGCCCGTCGGCCGTGTCGTACGTCCAGGCCACGCGCAACCCGGCCACATTGGAGCGGTTGATCTGTTTGAGGGACGAATAACGGATGCCCGCGGGACCTCCGCCGTAGGCGGGCCAGTCGCGGTCAGCGCCGGCGGACAGCAGCGAGGCCGCCGAGATTGTAATCAGGAGCCGAGTCATCAAGACCCGCATTCTATCACTTCGGCAGACACACTACGGGTTAGGGTTGTGGATGAAAAGTTTCGTTGCGGCGGCCGGGGCTAGTGTCCTGAGTTAGAAGTTCGTTCACAAAGTCGTTGGATTTTCCCGAGGATCAGGTCGGCATCCGCAGTCCAGACGAATGGTTTTGGGTTCTCATTATTATGGTTCAGGTATTCCTTGA
>Ga0116222_1001702_pt1 | contig 11990 bp, 13 predicted proteins | sample Sb_taG_12_FD_88963 | JGI IMG/M metagenome (GOLD analysis project Ga0116222, IMG submission 88963) | Peat soil microbial communities from Weissenstadt, Germany - Sb_50d_9_AC metaG | ecosystem: Environmental > Terrestrial > Soil > Wetlands > Peat | place: Germany: Weissenstadt | collected 2010-09-21
ACACCCGAGCTCGCCAAGTTCTATCCCACGAGCGTCCTCTCCACGGCCCGCGACATCATCACGCTCTGGGTTGCCCGGATGGTGATCTTCGGCCAGTTCAACATGGGAGACGTCCCGTTCCATCACGTCTACATCCATCCGGTCATCCAGGACGGTCAAGGGAAGCGCATGTCCAAGTCAGCGGGCAACGGCGTGGACCCCGTCGACATCATCGAGATCTACGGCGCCGATGCCCTCCGCTACACCCTTGCCCTGGGTGCCACCGAGACTCAGGATTTGCGGATGCCCATCGAGAAGCTCAAGCTGCCCGATGGGAGAAAGATCAACACGTCCGAGCGGTTCGAGCAGGGACGGAACTTCGCCAACAAGTTCTGGAACGTCGCCCGGTTCGCGATGCTGAACCTGGAGGGTTATTCGCCCGGTCCGCTGGCACTCGAGGCCCTGCCCATCGAGGACCGCTGGATCCTCGCCGGGCTTGACGAGACGATCGCCGAGACCACCGTCGACCTGGAGGCATTCCGGTTCGCCGAGGCGACCAGGCGGCTCCGCGAGTTCACCTGGGGCGAGTTCTGCGACTGGTACGTGGAGTTCGTCAAGACCCGGCTCCGTGACCCGGATTCGAACTCCCGTCCGGTCGCCCAGCGTGTGGTGGCCGCCGTCCTGGACACGCTCTGCCGGCTGCTCCATCCGGTGATGCCGTTCCTGACCGAGCAGATCTGGCAGCCTCTCGGTCAGCTCGCCCCGACCCGTGGCATCCCCGCCCCGCGCCCCGCCGAACCGAGCGTTTGTGTCGCCTCCTGGCCCCGCCCTCTGGGCTGGACCGATCCGGAGGCCCGCGCGACCGTCGCCCAGTGGCAGGAGAAGATCCAGACGCTCCGCAACTTGAAAGCCGAACGGAACGTTCCCAAGGAGGCCAAGATCGCGCCCATCATCGTCGCCGAGGGACCCGTCGCCGACCGCTTGCGCCAGGGTGAGGCCTTCCTCAAGAGCCTGACGAACGCGGCCGCGGTCACGATCGCCACGACTGCCCCGCGGCCCCCGGACTCGGCGATCGCCGTTCTCGGAGATGCCGAGGTGATCCTTCCCCTGGAAGGTCTGATCGACAAGGAAGCAGAGCTCGCCAAGCTGCGCAAGACCCTCGCCGATCTGGAACGTCAGATCGGACCGCTCAAGGCCAAGCTGGCCAATCTTGGGTTCGTCTCCCGCGCTCCGGCCGAAGTGGTCGAGGGACAGCGGGCCAGGCTGACCGAGCTGGAAACCCAGCGCGCCGCGGTGGCCGCCCTGATCGACAAGGACCGCCCGGGCTGACTCCCGCTCCGCGCGTTGACGGCGTGGCGCAGCCCCTTTATGATCGAGTTGTTACTTTCCAAAGACGACCCCGGCGCGGTGAACCCCGCGGCTGCCCCAGCCAGCCTCGCGTGCGCCAACCAGGGCACTGCAGGCGATGGGTCGTCTTGAGCAAGCTCAGAGAGGTATCGTGCCGTGCCGGTCCAGATGGAACTCATGCGGATCATCATCAACGAGAATAGCGATCAGCATATCATTTTCCTCAAGGAAGTCGAAGGCGATCGCATGTTCCCGATCGTGATCGGCATCTTCGAGGCCTCGAGCATTGACCGGCGCGTCAAGAACCAGCCGACCCAGCGCCCGCTGACTCATGACCTGCTGGCGAACACGGTCGAGCTTCTGGGAGGGGAGTTGCAGGACATTTACATCAACGAGCTGCGCGAGCACACCTATTTCGCCAAGCTGCGGATCCGACACGACGGCGAGCTCATCGAGGTCGATTCGCGCCCCAGCGACGCCATCGCCCTGGCCGTGACCGTCGACGTGCCGATCTACGTGGCCGAAGACATCATCGACGAGGTTGGCCAGTGAACGACCCTCGCTCCTGCCGCGCGGCCCGACGCCGCTGATCCGTTTGCCATTGCCTTTGCCATTTGCCATTTGCCATCTGCCATCTGCCATTTTGTCTGAGCTTCCGGAGGGGTGCCAGAGTGGTTGATCGGGACGGTCTTGAAAACCGTTGACAGGTTCCGCCTGTCCGTGGGTTCGAATCCCACCCCCTCCGCTACAACGACCAAAGGGAATCACCAAGGTCGACCGAACCCACCCGCTTGTTGAGCGATGTGCCCCTCGGAAATGGTCGATTTCGCGGATGTGCTGCTCGAATCGCAACTCGGGGGCGGCGGCGGTGATCGCATGGAAATCGCAGCCGTGCACGAAGCAGGTCTGATCGTCCACCAGCATCGTCTTTAATTGTAATAAAGAAATGGTTCCGCAGGCCGAAGTCCGCCCGGCGAAGATCCTGGAAGTTCGTCGCGCACTGCCGTGAACGGCGGCTGTGTAGCACCACGAGCTGGTGGCCTCGGAGTGTCCGGGTGCAATGACGCCAAGCTCGAGGAACTTTGGTTGACTGCGCGGCGATGAGCCTCATGGCCAGCCGCGTGGATCTGTTGCAGACCTTTGAACAGCCAAGTAGATTGGTCGCAGGAGAAGAAGGTCTCGGAAACGGTTTTGAGGTGCTTGCTGATCGTGGATGCCAATTTCACCACACGGGTCCGACCTACTGCGAATCGAACCTGCGCCGACGCCGACCGTGTGAACCGGCCTGGCCGGCCCGGCTCTATCCTTTTGTGGCAGCTCCTGCCGGTCGATACTTCTCCTCAAGAGCCGGCGTGGCGGAATGGCAGACGCTGAGGACTTAAAATCCTCTGGGCGGGAACGCCCGTGTGGGTTCGACTCCCACCGCCGGTACTCTGAATCAGACCGTCTCAACCGGGCAAGTCCCGAAATTTCCGGGATTCGAGCAACATCGGAGGTTGATGGCTCGATTTCGTCATCCCGTCCCAATCCGGCCGTTCCCGGCCCTTCCCGGAGTCTGCGCGCTACCCGCGTTTGCGTGGTAGCGCCTGCCCCGGAGGATAACCCCGACCTGGCCGCCGTGGTCGAAGCATGGCCAGGCCTGCCCGAGGCCCTGAAGGCCGGCATCGTGGCGATGGTCAAGCCGTCGATCGAAAGGGGTGAGATTTCACGGTGATGGACATACCCCGAACCGCTCCGCTCTCTGGTCGGTGAAGAGACCATTCCCGTGCACGACATAGCTCCCGAGAATCCGAATCATGTATGCCGCTGCCTTCGTTGACAAATGGCGGATGTCTCGCCGAACTGAGCGATCCGCCTCGCAAGAGCACTTCCTGGACCTGTGCGAGCTGCTCCACCATCCCAAGCCGGGGGCGGTCGATCCCAAGGGGTTGTCGTTCACGACGGAGCGCCGTGAAAGAGCCATTATCAGGTGCTTCGCTCCCTGCCTGATCTTCCATTCAGGAAGGCAGTTCCTGTACACTAGCGGGGACAGCCGGAGTAATTACCCGGCGAATGGCCCGAGGGTGGGCGCGGCGACCCTTTGACCGTCGCGTCCCACCTGACGGCATCAGTCAAAGGGATAAATCGATGTCGATCAACTCCAACGGCCGCACCGACGATGCGTCGATGACTGCCCCCCGGGGAAGACGCGATCCCTCCCCAAGACGGATGGAAAGCCCAGCGGGGAGCCAGCCCATTTCGAGAACACCCACGCCAGACCAAATCTTGTTCATTGCCCTCTCGGCAGGCAGCCTAGCACACGTAGCTACCCCTGAACTCGGTGTGCACCACCCTGATCCCGACAATCAGATGCTCTTCAGGCCGGAAATTCTCCGGTGTGCTGACCAGCTCAAGAGAGATTTCGGCACGCTCTGGGGACTGCGTGATTTCCCCGTCGTGGGATGGCCAGAGGCAGTCCATGAAAAGCTGTTGTACATTTATCAACGTTTCCGTGTGATGTGGGAGAGGTTCGACGGCTGGCACGAAGCTTATGGACGCCCGGAGTTCGCGCCCGTCGTTGCTTATACACTGGCCAAACCACTCCCCATGCCATCGGATGACGAGGACGAGCCTACCGAGCCCGTCGTGAGTTTCGAGGCCAACGAGGATTCGGATCAGACGAAACGCATGAGAGAAGATGAAATAGTTCGGCGCGCTCAGAAGAAGAGCTACACCGGTGAGGCCGCAGATCGGATGTTCTCCCCTTTCGAGGATGAAGAGATGATGCTGGAGATAGGCATTGCGGCGCAGAACTTGGTAACGCTTGTTTGGAACGAGTGCTCGCCTGCGTGGTCTTCGCCGGAAGATGAGGTTGCCTTACCCAATGCTCCATTCAAGGAGAACACACAGCCCGAGGCGAATGGCCGCGCTCCCGAGGATGTGGCCCCCACGTCCCCGGCCGATCGGCCCGAGCTGGTGACCGCCACGCCCCCGGGGAACGGGACCGCCACGACGAACGGCCGCGCCCCCGAGGCCGTGATCGTCATGGGTATTCCGTTTGCAGTCCAGCGGACCCACCCCCTCCTGAAGGTTCCCACCGGCCGCGTTTACGTCCGGGACAAGGATGATCTTGGCGAGGAACCCGTGGACCTTGACGACTGCCGCGTCTACAAATTGGCCGATCCTGGCATCGATGGGGGGAAAAAATATCTCAACGTCTACTACACGAAGGACCTTCGGTGGATTCAGCACGTCGCCCCGGTGCCCTTCGACGATTCCCAGGAAGTGTGGAGCGAGATGCTTGCCGAGATTACCCCGCACCAGGCCGCCTGCCTCATCGCGGAGTGGACAGACGGCTACCTTCCCCAAGAACTGAAACCCTACGATGAGTCCGCGACCCCACCGACGACTAATGGCCGCGCCCCCGAGGCCCCGGCCGAGCTGGTGGCCACCCCGCCGGAGAACTCGACATCCGAGACAACCCACCCTAGTCCGCCGGTCGTTCTGAATGGTCCGGATGACGAAGTGATCGTGTGGGGAAAGCGAGTGCCCCCGCTCACCCCCACCCAGTATCGAGTGGTCCAGGCGCTGGTGGACGCCTACGCCTCGGGAGAGCGACTCTCGAAAACCCAGCTTGAAATCCGCACGAAGGACGCCAGGGGAAGCGAGTGTGATCCGTTGGGCATCCTGAGGCGACTTCGGGAAGACCCGGTTTGGAATCCAGTCATCTCCATGGCCGGCAAGGCATGCCGTGGCTACAGTCTGAACCCCCGGCCGCATACACCCACACACAAAAACACACACAAGAGCCTAGAAAACCACCCACGACAGCATACCGGGGGGTGATCGTATCGTGACCCCTGGCGTGACAGACCACGCCAGGAGGAACCTACGATGCCGCCAATCTTCGTCGATGCCCGCGACCTGGCCGAACGGCTTGGAGTGCGTTACGACACCGTTCTGACCTGGGTTCGCCGTGGCAAGCTTCCCCACATCCGAAAGGGCCGTGGCCGCTACTTGTTCAACCTGAACACGGTCCTGGAAACGCTCCGCCAAAAGTCCCTGGATGCCCGGCATGAGGCCGCCGAAAGGGATGGTGTCCCAATGAGACCAGCCCCCCGCCGCAAGCCCGCCGTACATGGCCCTGGCCCCTCAGGCTGGCCACTCCCCATCCTCAGGATGTGGACCCGACCGACCCGCCCGAGGATCCGCGCCCCGAGGCCCGACCCCAGAGGGGTTCCCCCCGTGGCCCGACCCTGCCCGCTGGTTTCGGTCGTCCAGCCGAGGCCCCGACCCCTACGCCGTGCCCGAACGCGAAGCAATCCAACAGGAGAACGCTCCGCCTGCTCACGCACCTGCACGCAGGTGAAAGCGCTCCGGCCAAACGGGAAGCGATCCGGAAGGCTGCCGTCATGGAGAACGCCGCAGAGACACGCTCGACTCATGACTTTTGTTATACTATAATGCAACAGGGGAAATCCCATGGGAGGTATCGGTGATCGACGCCACCGTCATCTGGGACCTAGAAGACGACCCAGAGGGAAACGTACAACACCTTGCCGAACACCGCATCACGGTGGAGGAGGCCGAAGAGGTTCTCCGCGACCCCCGGAGCCGAACGGGTTGGAGCCGTCGAACGGGCCGGCCGCAGGTTTTCGGATCGACTTCGACCGGCAAGTTCATCACGGTCATCTGGGACGAGGTGTTGGACGACCCCCGGACCATCTATCCCGTCACAGCCTACGAAGTCCCCCCGCCCCAAGGGAGGAAGCGATGAGTCAGACAGATTCCAAGCCCGCACTGAGCCCGGAGCAGCAGGCCGCCGTGGAGGCGATTCGCGCCCGATCGAAAATCGAGCGCCCCGGCCCGGACGAGCTGATCGACCGCGGGGAACTCGATGAACTGGTTCCCCACGGGCAATTCATGGAGCTGCGCGAACTCACGGTACGCCTGAGGCAGATTCGGGAGCGGCAGGGATTGAGCCTGACCGACGTATCCGAGCAATCGGGAATGACCCGCGCGGCGATCAGCAGGCTCGAAAACGGGTGGAATCTCAATCCGACCCTGGACACGTTATTCCGCTACGCGACGGTCCTGGGGGCGCAAATCAGGCTCGCCGTGGACGAATGCCCGCCGCCAAGATCCGAGCAGGCTTGATCGACCCTCGAGGCCACACCGCCAGCGCGGGAGCCGCGCCTGCAAGCGCAGAACTGCGCGCCCGGGGAAATCCCGCTCACGCGGCTGGCTGCTTCAGTACAACCGGACGTGCGAGTGACCGGAGCGTGATTGTGAGCCCTCTCTCCCCCGGTCCGGCCAGAATGGGCCAGGTGGCAGTCGGTCGGTCGGCGAGCAATCCTCGTTTCCCTGGTTTTCGGAATGAAAATTGCAAATTTTCTTGGACAGAGGGATGATTCTCTTGACTGATCGGGGTACCGGCTCATTAACCTGGTATGTTATTGGAACCAAAGGACCCCGGTTCGCAGGACTTCGCTTTCTGCCCCACCTTCATAAGAATCGTGGCAGGAAGCTGCCCCAGCGAGCCCCCAAGGAGCCGGGAATGAGTGAGCGACGTGATCGTGCAGCGTGGTTCGAGGGTGGTGATGCCAAGTGCGACGATATTCCTTCACCCAAGGGACGTCCTTATCGGCTGGTGCTGCTGGGGCCTCCTGGGGTCGGAAAGGGAACCCAAGCGGAATTGCTCTGCAAGTCGCTGGGGACGTGCCACCTCTCCACGGGCGACGTGTTTCGGGCCGCTCAGTGCCAGACCGACCATAGCCCCGCGCTGCAGGCAGCCCTGGAGGCGATGCGGCGAGGCGAACTGGTTTCCGATGGCTTGGTGGTGTCAATGGTCAGCGAACGCTCGGGATGCCTGAGTTGCCGCGGCGGGTTCCTGCTCGATGGGTTTCCGCGGACGGCGGCGCAAGCCGTGGCCCTCGATGAGCTGCTCGAACAGCAGGACGTCGGGCTCGATGCGGTACTCAGCTATGAACTGCCGCTCGGCGAGATTGTCGATCGCCTGAGCGGCCGGCGAACCTGCTCCAAGTGCAAGGCCGTCTTCCACGTGACCGCCCGGCCGCCGCAAAAGGAGGGGGTTTGCGACCTGTGTGGAGGGCAACTCATCCAGCGCGAGGACGACCGTCCCGAGTCGATCCGGGTCCGCATGCGGGCCTACGAGGAAAGCACGAAACCCCTGGCGGATTACTACCAGCAGAGTGGCCGTCAGGTCCCGATCCGAGCGGAAGGCACCCCCGAGACGATCCTTGAAAGATCTCTGGACGCCTTACAGGCGCTGGCGGTTTCTTCCAAGGTTTGACTGATCCACAGCGCGGCAGCAAGCCGACTTCTCAATCGGTTAATTTTTCTCTCGACCTTGGCCGATCGTGAGCCGAGGTCCCTGCCCGCGTCGATTCTTCGGTTACGGCGCGGCACTGATGTTTGACCAAGTAGCGAGCCAATAATGATCAAACTACTCTTGATGTTCCTGCCCTTTTACCTTTATCCTCCCGAAGGGCGGGAGATGACGGATCGACTGATTCCTCAAGGATATCAAGGCAATTACTGGGGACCGGAAGCCTGCAGAGCCCGCCGCGAAGGCACGATGCCGCCCATCGAGATCACGCCGCAGATGGCCCGCTGGGACCAGTGGGGCCGCAAGGTTCTCAAGGACGGCGACATCGTGTTCCGGCTCGGCGATGCGCGTGTATTGCACGGATTTTTCCCCATGAGCCGGTTCTACGCCAATTGCAGCAACAGTAAATTCTCCCACACGGGGATCGTGGCCGTCGAGGAAGAGGGGCCCGTGGTTTACGACACGACCGGCAGCGGCGTCGCGCGTCAGCCGTTCTGCGTATGGATCCTCGACAACGTCGGCAACTTCGGCGTCAAGCGGCTTCGCCCCGAGGATCGCCAGGCCATTCCCAAGGTTCTGGCCTATTGCCGCAAAGTCTTCCTGGAACAACCACCCTTTGACTACGAGCTCGGCCTGGACGACTCGGCACTTTACTGTGTGGAAATGACCGAGAAGGCGTATCGTTACGCCGGTCTGCCGCTTTCGGAGCCGGTGCGTATTGGCGACATGGAGCGAGCTACCGAGTACCCGCTCTGCATGCTGGGCATAGGACTCGCCTCGCGCCAGGCGCTCAAGCATCCGCTCACGGCTGAGACTCTGGTGTACTTCCCGGGAAACGAACGCCATGGTATCTGGTCATCCCCCCACCTGGTAGAAGTCATACCTCCTACCTTCAAGCCCGGTTATCCGTATATGCAAGATCACGGATTGCCACCCCTGGTCGCGGATTCGAGTAGGTGACAGGATGACGGCAGACCCGTATCTTTCGGTGCCAGTTCCCAGTTTGGGCCTCAACCGCGGCGGCTCGGTTTTCGTGCTCCGGAATCGTCGCGTACCCGGGGCACGAGGATGCCGTGTTCCAGGGTGTACCGCCGTGGGCCCTGGGAATGATCGGGCCCGTCAGAGACCCTGGCCCCGCGGTTTTGGCGGTCGTCGCGGAGAGCCAGCACCGCCCCAATCCCGACCACGACGATCCCACCCAGCTCGAGGACCCAGTTCCAGGTCCAGCCCAGGAACTGCCAGTGGAGCATCATGTCCACGTGGTGGATCGACGAGGCCCGGATCAACACGAAGACGTAGAGAAAGACCGTTCCCAGCAGCGCGACGAAGTTGCGCTTCCATTGCTTTCGTGCAAGCCACGAAAAGCCGCCCACTGCGATCAGTCCGGCAGAGGAGACCGTGGCGATGAAGACGACCTGGTAAACCCTGCGCCGATCGTACCACCCCTCGGATTTGGCCATGCGGCGGCCGACATCGTTGAGCAGGGTTTGCAGATCGAGCTGTTTGTTGATGCCCAGGAACAGCAGCGAAACCGTCAGCACTAACCAGAAGAGCGGGCTGGCGGTCTGGCCGCGGCGGTTGGCCGTGCGCTCGGCGGCCCAGACGATCGTACAGCCGACGGTCGCGACCAGGTAAGCGAACGCGATGAACCAGCCCATCGGCGTTGGGTCACCGATGCCGAAGTGCCAGTCACCTCGAGTGTCGGTCGCCGCCAGCAACCAGGGCAAACTCACGATTCCAGCCGCGCAGTGCCAGGTGGGGGCCAAGGAAGGGTTGATGGTCAGCCTCTGGGGCTCTCGCCGTCACGGATCGGGGTCGGGTTACGCGACCGGTCTCGGTTCTCGATCTGGAACAGGGCTTGCTGAGATTCGACGTCCAGAGGATCGCGGGCGATCGCCAGCCTGTACCATCCGCGGGCTTCGGGATCACGGCCCGCAGCCGCGCAGGCGGCGCCCAGATCGCGCAGCAGCTTGGGGTTCTCTCGTTCCTTGGGAATGGCGGCCCGCTGCACCAGGCTGTTGACCAACTCGAAGTTCTTCGCGGTTTCGCGCAGCGGCGCGGCCGACGGCTCCCAGAGAGCGGTGCGCATCAGGCACCAGTGGAAGACGTTGTCGAAGGTCAGCTCGGTAAGCCGGGACAGTGCCAGGAACTCGGCGTTGAGCTCGGGGCGGCGGAGCTGGTGACCCAGGACATAGATCAGCTCACGATGAGCCTGCACCAGTTTGGGGTCGAGCTGAAGGGCTTTCCGGAAGTATTGCTCGGCGAACCGAGCCCGATGTCGCCGCAGCTCGACTTGCCCGGCCATGAGACGGGCTTGAGCGGCCATTGGGTGTCCGTCGGGAACTCGCATCAGTCCCGCCACGGCTTCCTCGGCGCGGCCGTTGGCGATGTCGAGCTGGGCCCGCAACATGGAGTCCAGAGGTGTTGGCTCGCGGAGCCGGCTGAGTCGATTCGCGGCGGCCTCGGCAAGATCGATCCGGCCGGCGCTGAGGTTGGCTTCCCCCGCCTGCCAGATTGCCTCGGGATCCTCCGCCCTGCGGAAGCCGAAGTACCAGAGTCCCGGCACGATGGCCAGGATCATGATGACAGCGGCGATCCAGGTCCGGCGGCCGCGTGCCGGGCGGTCGAGCTGCCGGCCCGCTCGTTGAGGACTCGCGTTGCAAGCCGCGGTCGATGTTTCCGAAGTCATGCCGGTTTACCGCCTGGGCGGCCGGTCGTCTTGTCCCGTCCCGTCGATCGACCCATCGCCCTGAACAATGCTCTTGCCCGCGAGAAACGATCTCTGATTCATTCCTGCCGCCTACTCAAATATAGCAACATGGGACCGAGAATTCCTCACGCTGTGGTACCACCGGCAGGGCCGTTTCATTCTCCGATTGGTATTGACGGGAACTCAACCAACGTCTCCGGGTGGCGCATGTCGTAGCGGTTCGCCGCCGCCAAGCTTGCCTCGCCCGAGAAGGAGTCCAGCTCGATGATCGAGTTCCAGAGCACGGCCATCACCCGAGGCCCGGACCCCTTGCGCACCCAGCCGGCGTCCTCCTGTAACGTCCCCTCCCGCCGCCCGGTCCGGTTACTTGGCATTTTGAGCTGCCCGATCTTGAGGGGCGGAGCTTGTCTCCGTGCTAGCTTCCGGCATGGCCAGCCCTTCAACGTCCCGTCTTAGAGCGACCTGGAATTGGGTTCGTTTCGCATAAATAAATCCGAATCCGTACGACGTTAACTCTTTGAGGGCGAGTCGTTTGTGGCTGATTTGAATTGGCTTTGTTTGGCGCTTTTTTGATGACCACTTGGCCCGAACCGCCTGCTGTTCAGTCAATCGGGGGTGAACATGGCAGCGCTGCGAACCGTCAAGCTTCCGCCAATCCTTATTACCTGGCTCTTCCGCAAGACTTGCACGACCCTCAGATCCGGCGGATGTGTTGCAATCTTAATCCTAAGTTTGCCTACATATTGTCCACACGGCCTAATCCTGATCTTGATCCTGATCCTGATCCCGATCTCTTTCCCCCCGCTTCTCCCGTCCTCTTCCTCTTCGCACAAGTCTCGAGTGGAGCGGAAGGCGCTGGAAATTCTGTTCCACGCCCTGACCCAGTGTCAGCGCTGGCATCGGCTCGCTGCTTTCACCTTCATGGCAGCCACCCCAGTTCAGCTCGCACAGGCCAATCATCATGTGGCACTCGCCACCTGCCATCCGCCATACCCGACTCCGAGTTCGGCGACCCGGAATTGGGTCCGCTTTGCATGCGTGATATGCTACGAAATGCTACGTTTTGGGGCTTTTTTGAAATTTTGGGAAGCAGATTTTCGACACAAGTTCTTAATGGAAATATGGTTGTGGCTATTTGTCTCTCGGCGCTCTTTTCGACGACAATCAACGCAACCGCATGAAAATAAAGGAGTTGCGTCATAACCAGTAACGTAGCATGTTCCCGCAAAAGTCGCCATTTTGCCCCCTTTTGGGGTCATTTTACCCCCATTTTGCCATCCAGTCGACTTTGAGAGCGGCAGGGGCCAACCGCTATCCGGCACCCCAGGAAAAAGAGTGGCCAAGTTCGCTCTCGTGACGACGGTCGGGCCCCAACCGCGTCCTGCCAGATCAACCCCGGGTGCACCTGCCCGCGCTGCGGACCGTCAAGCTTTTGCCAACCTTTCTTACCCGACTGATCGACAAGTCGTGCGCAATCGGCATGTCGGGCGGCCAGGTTTCCTCGCTTCAATGAGCACACACCCGCGCACCGCCGTTCGGCCTGGGCGGTGCGCGTGCTTGCTTCTCATACCGAATTGCCAAAGCTGGTCGGCACGATCCCGACATACATAGTTTACGACAATGTCA
>Ga0116222_1001713_pt1 | contig 11946 bp, 7 predicted proteins | sample Sb_taG_12_FD_88963 | JGI IMG/M metagenome (GOLD analysis project Ga0116222, IMG submission 88963) | Peat soil microbial communities from Weissenstadt, Germany - Sb_50d_9_AC metaG | ecosystem: Environmental > Terrestrial > Soil > Wetlands > Peat | place: Germany: Weissenstadt | collected 2010-09-21
ATAGGAGCGCGGCGGGAAGCCGGGAAGCATGCTCGGCGCGGGCGTCAGCACCGGTTTAGCCTCGCCGCTTTGCCGCCAGTAGAACAGCAGCAGGCCGAGATCGGCCAGCGGCTCGCCCAGGGTGGCGAGTTCCCAGTCGAGCACGGCCGCCACGGCCGGCGGCATCTGCCTGGCGAGCAGGCAGTTGTCGATCCGGAAGTCCCCGTGCACGATCGCTCCCCCGGGCCCGGCCGGCGGGTCCGCGCTCAGGCGGCGGGCGAGTTCGTCGACGGCCGGGACGTCCCGGTTCTTGGAACGCTCCCACTGCTCACTCCACCGGCGCACCTGCCGCTCCCCCAGGCCGGACGGCCGGCCGAAACCGGCCAGGCCGACGGCGGCGGGGTCCACGGCGTGCAAGTCTGCCAGCGTGTCCACCAGGACGTCGGCGATGGCCCGGCGGTCCTGCGGCGACTCCGCGTACCCGGCGGGGAGAGCGTCGCGGACGACGTACCCGTCGACCTTCTCCATCACGTAGAACGGAACGCCGATCAAGCCGCCGGCGTCCTCGAACAGGATGGCCGGGACCGGGACGGCGGTGGCGGCCAGCGCGCGCTGCACCCGGGCCTCCCGGGCCATGTCGTGCGCCCGTGGCAGCAGCGGCCCGTCCGGCGGCCTGCGCAGCACGGCCTCGCCCGCGTCGCCGGTGAGCTCGAAGGTCAGGTTGGACTTGCCGCCGGAGACGAGCAAGGCCTCTAGCCGTTCCCAGCCGGGGTCGCCGAGCGCCCGCGCGAGCGCCGGGCCGACGAGGTCCAGCCGGGTCAGGTTCTCGTACATCGGGTCCCTCCCTGGGATGCCCTCTGGCCGACCTTAGCGGGCACGGTCACGAAGAGGGCTCTGCGCGGGCAGTTCGGCTGGCGCGCCGATCCTGTTCCCCGAGCGGGAACAGGATCGGGCTCACCAGGTACGGGCTGCGGCCCGGCGTGGGCTCGTTGTCCCTCCTGGCCAGCAGGGCGCTGCGGACCTCGTCGATCAGTTCGGCGAGTTCGTCCTGGCTGAGCCAGAGCGGGACCTGGATGTAGCCGACCGAGTCGGCGGTCGGGTCGGCGTGCTCCTGGTCGAGGTAGGTGTTGAACTCGGCGAGCAGGGTGGCCATGGCGGCCGCGAACGCGCGGCGGTGGTCGTCCAGCGACATCGACGCGGCCGTGTCCCGGTCGATGACCGCCCGCGCCCGGTGCAGCCGGGAGAAACGGCGCCGTGAGCGTCGTTACCCTAACGGAGTTCTTGCCGCTGGCAAGAGTGTCCCTGTTCATGCCCCATGAAAGGCCTGTCATGGCGATCTACCAGCACATACGTCACCCGCGCATCGCCGCGCGGCGCGCCGACCGCCCGGTGAAGGTGGCCGACTTCCTCCCCCGGGGGACGGCGATCAACCGGTTCAACACCAAGGTCGCGCTGATCATCACGGCGGCAGTCGGCAGCATGTATTGTGCGTACGCGTTCGCGCTGTTCGACCTGATCAGCCTGCCGTCTGCGATCCGCGGCGGCCGGTCGGAGATCGTCTCCTGGGTGGCGCAGACCTTCCTGCAGTTGGTGCTCTTGTCGGTCATCATGGTCGGGCAGAACGTACAGGCCGCCGCGGCGGACAAACGCGCGGAGGCGACCTTCCACGACGCGAGCGCCACGCTCCACGAAGTGGCGCACCTACAGGGCCACCTCGCCGCCCAGGACGAGCTGCTGACCAAGATCGCCGCGAAGATCGGCCTGGACCCGGTGCCCGTCATCGACACCCCGTCCGACGAGGAGAACCCGCCCGACGACGAGACCCCGCAGAACCCGGAAGGCTGAGGCGGGCACGTCCTCAGCGGGTGTGGGCGGCGAAGAACTGCCAGATGACCTGCGTGGCGTTCAGGGCCCCGGTGCCGGTGAAACCGCCTCAGCCGACGGCGACGGGCTCCTTCCGGTGCCTGCCGCTAGCCCGGCTGGCCAGGGCCGCGTCCAGCAGCGCCTCGGCCGCCGTCCGGGACGCCGCGGTGATCCCGGCGTTGCCGTCCACGCTCGCGGCCAGCATCGCGCCGTCGTAGAGCAGGTGGATCTGGCTGGCGAGCAGGTCCGGATCGGGTGCCCCGGCCGCGGTGGCCAGTTCCCGGAGAAAGTCGCAGAGCCAGCCGCGGTAGGCCCGCGGGACCTCGTAGGCGGCGCTGCCCGGCTGGGCTTCTGCGGTGGCCCGGTTGAAGGGACAGCCCTGGTAGCCGGGGCGGGCGAAGACCGCGGCCTGCACGCCGAAGACGCTCAGCAGGCGCTCGCGCGGATCGGCGTGCGCCTCGACCGCGGCCCGCAGCCTCGCCTTCGAGATCTCCATCCGGTTTTCCAGGTAGGCGCGGATCAGCTCGTCCTTGCTGCCGAACGTGCTGTAGAGCGAGGCCCGGGCGACATCGGCCCGCTCGATGACCCGGTCGATGCCGACGCTATGCACCCCCTCGGCGTAAAACAGTTCGTCGGCTGCCTTCAGCAGCCGCTCCCGGGGCGAGGGACGCCGGGATCTGGCCCGGGCAACGTTGCTTGGCATGGGGCACCTCCTGGACAGACCAGTCAGTCTATGTTAGCCCGGCGCCGAAATAGCCGCCACATGAGCGTTTTTGCCGGCTGCTGCTGGCGATCTGAGCGCCCGGGAGCCAACGGGATGGTGTCCCACCCGTGACGGGTGATGCCGTTGATCCGCGGCCAGCACATGCTGACCGTGACGGCCGGCCCGAAGGAGAAGGAATGAATTATCCGCTGTTGAACATCTTCTGGACCACTCTCGAGGTCTTCCTGTGGGTGATCTGGTTCTGGATCCTGATCACGGTGTTCATCGACATCTTCCGCAACCCCGATATGTCCGGCGGGCTCAAGGCCCTGTGGTTCCTGTTCGTGCTGTTCATCCCGCTGATCGGCGTGCTGGTCTACCTGATCGTCCACGGCGGCACGATGCACCAGCGATCGGTCTGGTAGGCGCAGCTCACGCTTCCTGGCGAGCCGGCCCTCAACATAGGCAATATGGTCCCGGGAGGGGCATAGCCGGGGCATTGCGGGTAGGGCAGCAGATATGGCCCAGGTCACATCCCCGGGTTATGCCGCGCGCCCAGGCAGGACGGGTCGGCGGCGGACGGGGCAGGCTCGCCCAGGAGGTGGCACGTGAAACCTTTCGTGATCAACCGGAACGGTCGGCTGGTGTTCCCGGCCAATTTCCTCGGCGAGCTTGACTTCTCGGTGCTGGAGTCGCTCGATCAGTTCACCGCCGTAATCGGGCGCGACTTCGAGGCCAAGGCGCCGACCGGGACCGACATCTTGTCCAAGGTGGAGGCCGGAAGCTATACCGGACGCTTCGAGCTGCTGCGCGACTTGGGCCAGAACCTGTTCTGGGTCAACCGGTACGCCATCACCATGTTCGACAAGCGGCCGACCCGCTGGCGTGACCTGGCCAAGCGCCGCGACGACGTGTTCCTGCCGGTGCTGACCCCGTGGGAGGACAGCGAGCGGAAGGTGGCCGCGGTGGAAAACACGTTCCGCGCGCTCCCCCCGACGTGGGATGCCGACACCGAGAACCGGATCTTTGATCTGCTGTTCGCCGTGTTCAGCACCAAGCTGCACCACGCCACCGAACTGCCCGCGATCAAGCCGACGGTGGCGGGGTTCCTGGGCCGGCCGGACGCGCTGACGTTCGTCATGCCGGACCACGACCCCGACTACCGGATCTTCAGCACCGAGGAGATCATCGACGCGCACGAGGAGGTGCCCGAACTCGAAGCGCTGACGCGCTGGGCGATGGTGCTGCACAACCAGTACCCGTGGGACCGTTCCCGCACCGAGCTACGCGGGCCCGGGCAGATCGGCGACGACGACTTCGTGGTGGCGTTCCACCCCCGCAACCGCGACGTCATGGCCTTCATCGAGCGGGTCAGGCGTTCGGCGGGCGGCGGGAAGCCGGCCACCTCGGCGGAGCAGGGCGGGCAGGTCGAGGCCGTGGCTCCCGCGAAGCCCTATCCGCCGGTGCGGGTGCGGGAAGCGTTCAGCGTCCAGCCCAAGCTCGAGGCCCTCGCGATCGTGCGCGGCGAGCACGTCTGCAGCAACGACGACGTGATCAGGAACGCCAGCTTTTCCTGGTCGCCGATGAGCGCCGCGGAGATCAGCGCGAAAACCGGGATCGACCAGCGCCGCTACACCAGCCGGGAACCCGAGCAGCTGGCCCTGCCCGCGGCCCGGGCCGCGCTGGCCAAGTCCGGCCGCTTCCCCGAGGAGATCGGCGCCGTGCTGGTCAGCACGTGCACGAGCAACCGGCTGATCCCGTCCATAGCGTGCTGGCTGTCCGGCGAGCTCGGCCTGCTGCAGACCCACGCCTCGGCCGACCTGGTCGCCGCCTGCGCGGGGCTGCCCTACGGGATGGCCGAGGCCATCCGGCAGCTCCAGGAGGTCGGCCGGCCGGTCCTGCTGGTCTGCGTGGAGAAGTTCTCCGACAAGATCGGCAGCGTCCGCACCTCGCGGATGATCTTCGGGGACGGGGCCGCGGCCATGGTCATCGGGCCCGCCCCGGCCGGCGATCCGGGGGACGTGGAAGTAGTGCAGACCTACGCCAGCGGGCCGCACACCGAGGTCAACTCGATCATCTGGCCGAACGTGGAGTTCGACAACGACATCACCGTTTACGGCCCCGAGGTCAAGGCGCTGGTGCAGCGCTACCTGGTCCAGATGCTGGACGAACTCGGCGCTCTGCCCGATCCCGACGACTCCGGGCGCACGCTGCTTGAGAGCATCGAGCTGATCGTCCCGCACCAGGCCAACAAGACGATGATCCTCAACCTGGCCGACAAGTCCGGGCTGTCGGCTGACCAGCTGTACTTCAACGTGGACCGGATGGGGAACGTGTCGGCGGCGAGCATACCGATCGCGCTCTACGACGCCGTGCGCGACGGCGCGATCTCCCGCCGGACCCGTGTCTTCGCGCCCGGCTTCGGGGCCGGCGCCGTCGGCGGGTACGCCGTGATGCAGTTCGACCCGGCCATCGTGGCGGACGAGGTGGTGCTGGACGTCCTCCAGGACACTGCACCGCCGCCGCCTCGGGCCGGGGGCACATCCGACGACATGCGCGCGGCGTTCGGCGGGTGAGCCGATGAGCCACCCTGCCTTCGCTTTTCAGCGCGTCGCGATCGTCAACCGGGGCGAGCCGGCCATGCGGCTGATCAACGCCGTCCGGGAGTGGAACGCCGAGGGACGGCCGGCCCTTCGTGTCATCGCCGTGTACACCGCGGCCGACCGGCGCGCGACGTTCGTCCGCGAGGCCGACGAGGCGGTGCTGATCGGCCCGACTGACGCCGACGCCGCCTTCGCCGCGAGCCCCTACCTCGACTACGCCGAGCTCGAGCGCGCGCTGCGGGCGTGCCGGGCGGACGCGGTCTGGCCCGGCTGGGGGTTCGTGTCGGAGAAGGCCGAGTTCGCCGAGCTGTGCGACCGGCTGGGCATCACCTTCATCGGCCCGCCGGCCGAGGTCATGCGCCGGCTCGGCGACAAGATCGAGTCCAAGCTGCTGGCCGGGCAGGCCGGCGTGCCGCTCGCGCCGTGGAGCGGCGGCCCGGTGGCCGACCTGGCGGCGGCCCGCGCGCAGGCCGAGTCGATCGGCTACCCGCTGATGGTCAAGGCGACCGCGGGCGGCGGCGGCCGCGGCATCCGGCTGGTGGAATCCGCTGAGCAGCTTGACGAGGCTTTCGAGCGCGCCAGCTCGGAGGCGTCGAAGACAGCCGGCGACGCGACGGTCTTCCTCGAGCGGGCGATCCGCGGCGGCCGGCACGTCGAGGTACAGGTCGTCGCCGACGCCGAGGGCACCGTGTGGACGCTGGGCGTCCGGGACTGCAGCGTACAGCGGCGCAACCAGAAGGTCATCGAGGAGTCCGCCTCGACCGTGCTGGACACCGAGCAGGAGAAGCTGCTCCGCTCGCACGCCGCCGAACTGGTCCGGGCCGCCGGGTACGTCAACGCCGGGACGGTGGAGTTCCTTTACGAGCCCAGCCAGCGGCTGCTGTCGTTCCTCGAGGTCAACACCCGGCTGCAGGTCGAGCACCCGGTCACCGAGGTCACCACCGGCGTCGACATCGTCAAGCTGCAGCTGCACATCGCGGCGGGCGGCACGCTGGGCGAGATCGGGCCGGCCGAGCCGCCGGCCCACGGGCACGCCATCGAGGCCAGGCTCACCGCCGAGGACCCGGAGCGCGACTTCGCGCCCGCCCCCGGCCTGATCGAGCATCTCGCCCTGCCGGCCGGCCCTGGCATCAGGGTCGACACCGGAGTGGCTCCCGGGGACATCATCCCGCCGCAGTTCGACTCCATGATCGCCAAGGTGATCGCGTGGGGCCGCGACCGCTCCGAAGCCCGCGCCAGGCTCTCCCGCGCGCTCCGGCAGACCACCACGGTGATCAGGGGCGGGACAACGAGCAAGGCCTTCTTGCTGGATTTGCTAAGCCGCCCTGAATTCGTGCGCGGCGAGGTCGACACGACCTGGCTGGATGCGATGATGGCCGGCGGTTACGCGCCGCCGCGGCGGGTCGACGTCGCCCTGCTGGCCACCGCCTTCGAGGCCTACGAGGCGCACGCGCGACGGCAGCAAGACCGCCTGTTCACCTCCGCCGAACGCGGGCGCCCCGAGGTCGGGCACGAGACGCGGCACCAGGTCGATGTCCGGGTGGGCGGTGAGACCTACCGGCTCCGGGTATCCCGGTGCCGCCCCGGCCGGTACCAGGTCGAGCTGGACGGACGTTCGGTCGATGTCGATGCCGACCGCTCGGGCCGGTTCGAGTTGCGGCTGGCCGCCGCCGGCCAGACCTTCGACGTGCTCTCGGTCACGCAGGGCCCGGACTACCTCGTCGAGGTTGACGGCGCGGTGCACCGGATCTCCGGCGGCGAGGCCGGGCTGGTCCGCGCCCCGGCCCCGGCCATGGTGGTGGCCATCCCGGTCGCGGCCGGCGACGGGGTCGCCGAGGGCGACATCGTGGCCGTGGTGGAGAGCATGAAGCTGGAGACGGCGCTGCGCGCCCCGGTGGCCGGCCGGGTCGCCGAGGTATTCGCCGACGTCAATACCCAGGTGGAGAGCGGCGCCAAGCTGCTCCTGATCGAGCCTGCGGCGGATGAGGCCGCAGAGCCGGAGCCTGGGGTCCGCGGGGGCCACGAGGTCCGGGCTGATCTGGGCGCGCTGGCCGGATCGGATTCCGAGCCGCCCGATCCGTCCCGGGCGGCGGCTGACGCGCTGGTGGCGCTGCGTGCCCTCGTGCTCGGCTATGACGTCGACGAGGCTGAGGCCAGGCGGCAGCTGCAGCGGCTGGCCGCCGCGCGCGCCGGGCTGCCGGCCGACGACCCGCGGCTGCTCGCCGGCGAGGCCGAGATCCTGCAGATCTTCGCGGACGTGTCCGCGCTGTGGCGGAACCGCCGGGTGCCCGGTGAGTCGCAAGCCGACGACGAGGCCGCCGTCGACGACGAGGCCGCCCGCAACCCGCAGGAGTACATGCACGCCTACCTGCGCTCCCGGGATGTCGAGGCCGAGGGCCTGCCGGAGTCCTTCCGGATCAAGCTGCGCCGGACGCTGGCCCACTACGGCATCAACGACCTGGAGGCTTCGCCCGATCTGGACCCGGCGCTCTACCGGATCTTCCTGGCCCACCGCCGGGCGGCCGCGCACGTCCCGGTCGTGTCGGACCTGCTGCGGTGGCGGCTGCGTCACCCGGAATCACTGCCCGCCGACGCCCGCGACGGTTACCGGCGGATGATCGACCAGCTGGTGCCGGCCACTCAGGTGCGGCACCCGGCCATCGGCGACCTGGCCCGGCAAGTCCGCTACCGCTGCTTCGACGCCCCGCTGATCGCCGCCGAGCGGGCCAAGGCCCAGCAGCAGGTGCGCGCCGAACTCGACCAGCTGTCGCCAGACCTGCGGGCCAGGGCGGCCCAGATCGACGCCATCGTCGCCTCCGGCGACCCCATCCTCGGCGTCTTCTCCGAGCGGCACCACCCCGTCATGCTCGAGGTGATGACCCGGCGGTACTACCGGATCAGGCCGCTGCGAAACGTCCAGGTCACCGAGCGGAGCGGTCGTCCGCTGCTGACCGCCGAGTACGCCCACGACGGGCAGGACTACCTCGTCATCGCGACCGTGGCCGACGCCGGGGAAAGCGCGGCTGGAACCGACCTGCCCCAGCTGATCGACGCGCTGCCGGCCGGCCGGATCGTGCTCGTCGACCTCTACGTCACCTCTCCATCGGGTCCCGGCCAGACGTCCGAGGACGACCCCGACGCCCGCGCGGACCGGATCCGCGGCAAGCTCGGCATCATCCCGCCCGCGGTCGCGCGGGTCGCGGTCGCGGTGCGCAGGCCGGACGGCGAGGGGGGCGGCTGGCCGGACTGGTTCACCTTCCGTGGCGGGCCGGACGGGGCGGCGGCGGAGGACCGGGCGCAGCGTGGCTGGCATCCGCTGGTGGCCGAACGGCTGGGCTTGTGGCGGCTCTCCGGGTTCGAGCTGACCCGGCTGCCCGCGGCCCCCGACGTGCACCTGTTCCGCATCCGGGGCCGCGCGGTGCCCGACGACCAGCGGCTCATCGCCCTCGCCGACGTCCGCGACGTGACCATCGTGCGGGACGACTCCGGACAGATCAGCGGCCTGCCGCAGATCGAGCGGCTCCTGGACGCCTGCCTGGACAGCCTGCGCTCGGCCCGGTCCGCCGACCGCGAGCTGGCCAGGCTGGACTGGAACCGCGTCCAGCTCTACGTCTGGCCAGCCGTGGACGCGCCGCTCTCCGAACTCGACCAGGTCATCCGGTCCCTGGCGGCGCGCACCGGGGCGCTGGGGCTCGAGCAGGTGCTGGTCCAGTTCCGTTCGGTGGAGGGCGGCGCGGAATCCCGCGAGCTGATGTTGCGGATGTCCCGCCCGCCGGGCGCCGGGCTGACGCTGCGCATCACCGACCCGCCGCCGCAGCCGCTGCGCGAGCTGAACGCCTACACGCAGAACGTGATCCGGGCCCGCCGCCGCGGCACCGTGTACCCGTACGAGCTGATCCCGCTGATCATCCGCTCGCCGGATCCCGGCGGCGCCCCCGGCACGTTCACCGAGTACGACCTGGACGAGGCCGGCGCCCCGGTGCCGGTGGACCGGGCTTATGGCTCGAACACCGCGAACCTGGTGCTCGGCGTGGTCAGCACGCCGACCAGGCGGTACCCGGAGGGGATGCGCCGGGTGGTGCTGCTGGGCGACCCGACCCGCGCGCTGGGGGCGCTCGCCGAGCCGGAGTGCCGCCGCGTCCTGGCGGCCATCGAGCTGGCCCGGCGGCTGCACGCCCCGGTGGAGTGGTTCGCGATCTCGGCGGGGGCCAAGATCGCGATGGACTCCGGCACCGAGACCATGGACTGGATCTCCCGGGTGCTCCGCGGGATCATCGAATTCACCCAGGACGGCGGCGAGATCAACGTCGTGGTGACCGGCATCAACGTCGGTGCCCAGCCGTACTGGAACGCCGAGGCCACGATGCTCATGCATACCCGGGGCGTGCTGATCATGACGCCCGACTCGGCCATGGTGCTGACCGGGAAGCAGTCACTCGACTACTCCGGCGGGGTCTCGGCCGAGGACAACTTCGGCATCGGCGGTTACGACCGGATCATGGGCCCGAACGGCGAGGCCCAGTACTGGGCGCCCGACCTGTCCGCCGCGGTCGACGTGCTGCTCGCGCACTACGAGCACACGTACGTCTGGGCGGGCGAGCGTTTCCCGCGGCCGGCCCCGACCGCCGATCCCGCCGGCCGGGACATCTCCCCGTGGCCGCACGCCGGCCAGGACTTCGGCGCGCTCGGCGAGATCTTCGACGTGGCGAACAACCGTGAGCGCAAGAGGCCGTTCGACATGCGCTCGCTGATAAGCGGCGTGGTCGACGCCGACCACCCGCCGCTGGAGCGGTGGGCCGACATGGCCGACGCCGCGTCGGTGCTGGTGGTCGACGCGCACCTGGGCGGGCAGCCGGTCGCGCTGATCGGCTTCGAGTCGCGGCCGCTGACCCGGCACGGCGCCTACCCGGTGGACGGCCCGTCGCAGTGGACGGCCGGCACGCTGTTCCCGCGTTCGTCCAAGAAGACCGCCCGGGCGATCAACGCCGCCAGCGGGAACCGCCCGGTGGTGATCCTGGCCAACCTGTCCGGCTTCGACGGCTCACCGGAGTCGCTGCGCCAGCTGCAGCTGGAGTACGGCGCGGAGATCGGCCGCGCGGTGGTCAACTTCGACGGCCCGATCGTGTTCTGCGTGGTCTCCCGCTACCACGGCGGGGCGTTCGTGGTGTTCTCCGGCACGCTCAACGACAACATGGAGATCGCCGCCGTCGAGGGTTCCTACGCCTCGGTGATCGGCGGCGCGCCCGCCGCCGCGGTGGTGTTCGCCGCCGAGGTCTCCAAGCGCACCGCCGCCGATCCCCGGGTGGCCGACCTGCAGGCCGCGATCGCCGAGGCCACCGCCAGCGGCGCCCACGACGAGGCGTCCGCGCTGCGCGCCAGGCTGGCGTCAGCCTGGCCCGCCGTCCATGCGGAGAAGCTGGGGCAGCTGGCCGACGAGTTCGACAGCGTGCACAGCATCGAGCGGGCCCGCGAGGTGGGTTCGGTCCATGTCATCGTCCCGGCCGCCCGGCTGCGCTCCTACCTCATCGACGCGGTCCAGCGCGGGATGGCCCGGACGCTCGCCGGACGCGGCACCGCCTAGAGCGGCGGGGCGTTCCGCACGAGGTGATCGCGCAGCCCCGCTGAGGGATCGGTGAAGTCGAACGATCGGCTGACGGTCCGGTTCAGGCGCCTTCGCCTCAGTGCCGGCCATCGTCACGTGCCGTTCGGTGCCTGATGCGTCAAGGTCAGGGCTTGCGCGCTACCCCGCACCACATCGACGACGGCGCGGCAGCCACCAGATCGCTGCCCGGCCGCCACTGCGAGACCGCGACCACGCCGGGCTCGATAATGTCGAGACCATCGAAGAAACGCCTGGTCCCGTCCTGGCCGCGTAGCGTTGCCTGGTCGGCCACCCGCTCGTTGTAGCGCTGAATCGACTCGCCCTGCCGGTTGGGGTTGAAGTCGTCCGTGGGGTGCGAAACCACCAGGTAGCTGCCGGACGGCAGCGCCGCGAGCAGCTTGGACACCAGCGCGTACGGGTCCTCCTCCTCGCGGATGAACTGCAAGATCGCCAGCAGCATGAGCGCCACCGGCTGGCCGAAGTCCAGTGTGCGGGCCGCCCCTGCCAAGATCTTGCCCGGATCGCGCAGGTCGGCCTGAATGTAATCGCAGGTGCCCTGCGGTGTGCTCTTCAGCAGGGCCTGGGCATGCAGGAGCACGACGGGGTCGTTGTCCACGTAGACGATCCGGCTGTCCGGCGCCTCGCGCTGGGCGACCTGGTGGGTATTGCTGGCGGCGGGGATGCCGGTCCCGACATCAAGGAACTGCCGGATACCCGCCCCGGTCAGGTAGCGCACCGCCCTGGCCAGGAACGCACGGTTGGACTGCACCGCCTTGGCCAGCTCCGGATAGGCCTGCAGGGCCAGTTCGGCCGCCTCACGGTCGGCGGCGAAATTATCCTTCCCGCCAAGCCAGTAGTCATAGACGCGGGCCGGATGGGCCGTGCTAGTATCAATGCCCGGCGGAACGGCCTTCCCCTCGCCGGCTCGCCCGGCCGCGGCCGGATCGGTTCCCATCAGCGTCCCTCCCGATAAGGCTTCCTCACGGAGCGAGCCTACCGCCGCAAAAGTGGCGGCTTACCGCAAATCCGTGCAGCTGCGCGGACCTGGGCGGTATCCGAACATGTGCCCCCCAGAGGGCATAAACGGCTAGCTTTTGATAAGGGGCCGGGCTTTGCTGAAGGCGGAAAATATGTACCTGTTCGAGTGCGAGGCAACGTTCGAGGCCGAGCCAGCTGAGGTCTGGAAGGTGTGGACC
>Ga0116222_1001719_pt1 | contig 11929 bp, 12 predicted proteins | sample Sb_taG_12_FD_88963 | JGI IMG/M metagenome (GOLD analysis project Ga0116222, IMG submission 88963) | Peat soil microbial communities from Weissenstadt, Germany - Sb_50d_9_AC metaG | ecosystem: Environmental > Terrestrial > Soil > Wetlands > Peat | place: Germany: Weissenstadt | collected 2010-09-21
CGTGGTCCTGCGGACATTTTCCGGCCTCAGTATAGCGCCGTGAACGCGCTTCTTCCGGTAACGGTTGAAAAACGGCGTTACCGGACAGACCCGGCCCTGGCAGCGCCCCAGGCGGATTCTTTCCGGTATCGCCATAATATCCGGCCAATGTCGAGCGGAGAGGCCTCTTCTGACGGTACTCGGTTGCATCGTTCTTTTTTCGTTCGACATTGCCTTACTGGGTTGGTGAGTCTCGCCGAGCCTCAACAGCAGTCGCCTTCCGGATGACGCCGGAACCCTCGTTGTAATTGGCCTTGCGTTGTGCGATAAGGAAGCGTCGACGCTAACACGCCCGCAAGGGCGCCCGGGACGTCGCACGAAAATCGGCAGAGATTGGCCGGATATCGCCACTTTCCGCTAATGCCACAGCCATTTCGCCCGCGCGGTGGGCTATTAGCAGTCAGTTCAAATCAGCAGCCGTGCTCGGTCACGTGCTTTTCAACCGCGAGATGTGCTGCCTTGCATTTGATAGATGCGTTATTCGCCGTCTCTCGCAAGAGTTCATGCTCTGAGGCTGTGGATGTCGCAGGTTTGCTGTGAAGCTCTCGGACTGCGCGCGAGAATTCGAGAGCGGCTCGATGGTACTCTTCGACAAGCCTGGCTTTTTCTAAGCAAGGCACTGCAATTCCTTTATCGCTGCTCTACCTCTGTGGCCTTTCGGCAAGGTTGCGTAACGCCCCCCGCCAACACCGACGGCGGCGAAAGTGGCCCGCCGGAAATATCTACCGAGTACTCTCATCTGGCCAATCTCTAGACCTCTTCACAGATCTTTCCGAAGCCCAGCTTACGACCGAATTTTGAGCGAGTCACCGCGCGTTTTGAATTCGTGCCGCTGAATTTTCACTGCCGTCGTGGTTCCGCTGGTTCGGACGACCACGCCCGACATAACCAGTTGCAGTCGGACACCGCCGTCGAGCAACACGGGCCAGTCGATGGCCACCTTAAGCTTCTGTCCGGTCGGCAGCGGCCTGTCGGCAGTGAAGCTAAGCCCGGAGCTGCTCAGGTCGATTGTCTGCCCTGAGCCCGGCTCTCGCTGCCCGCGGCAGCCCATGAGGTCGTAGCGGACCTCAATGTCTAGGGGAAAGCGGGTGCTGGCACGGCGCTCCGGGCTTGCAACCTTCAGCAGCCTCACTGGCCGTTCGCTCCAACGCTGGATGACATCGGATATGGGGGCACGACGGCCACAGAAGAGGAAAGGTATGCTGATTCCGCTTCAGTATTCACAGAGATAATTATGCTGATTCCGCTTCAGCATTGTCAAATAGACAGTTGAAATTTAACTGAAACGGCTTTAGCATCAATACCGTGGCTCGCAAGACGGCGGTATCGAAATACTTGGCCGAGATCGGCCGCAAGGGCGGGAAAGCCAGCGGCAAGGCCCGTATGGAAAAGCTAACGCCAGAGCAACGCGTGGCAGTCGCCAAGACGGCCGCCGCCGCCAGATGGGCGAAACCGGTTACCCAAGAAGATCTTAAGCGGCAATCGGTGCTTCAGGTCGCTGAATGGACCGCGGACCGCGCTGCACAGATGGGCGCGGAGGATATCAACGCGAGGATAGCGGGCGGGTCCCCGGTGAAACCCGGGAAGCTGACGTTTGACAAGAAGCTAAAGATGGCGACGGCGGCGAAGAAAGCCACCGCGCGCCCCTCCGTACCTGTGGTACCCGCAAAGAAAGATACCGGCTAGCGACTTCACGGGCTGCGGCCAATGAGAAGTACGCCACCGACTGCCCGGCCCGCGGTGGGTAATGCGGGTGGTGCTGGGTCAGATCTCCATTAGTGTGCCTGTTGTGCGAAGGCTTTATGTGCACCTCGCCAAGGCAGACGGGGGTTCCGGTCGGTAAACGGCGTTACCGGAAAGTGGCCGGCGCTGCAGGCAATGTACAATCAATGTACGTATGGCGTTCCTTTCTGGTACCCAGCGAAACCTCCTGCGCTCGGTATCGCAGCTCGCGTATTGCAATCCTTTCCTACCGGAGCGCGTGGACCTGGAGCGCGCCGCGCTGGGCGGCGACTTCGTGGAAGGGGAGCCCGTCTGGAGCTACCACGTGGAGCAACCGGGGCCCCGCGAGAACGTGTGGCGGATCCTCAGACGCCTCACCCCGATGATGGAACAACTGCGCGAGCGCCTGCGGGAAGGCGCGCCGCCGCGCGAGCAGGACCTGGTGCTCTACGAAGACGCGGTCCTGCACCTGCTCTACACCCGCTACTACCGCAGCTTCTACGATGCCGGGTTCGGCCCCGACGCGGAGAAGAAAGGGCCAGGACGGTGGCACTTCTACGCGAACTTCCTGGCCGACTGGCAGCATTTTTTCCAGGTCCCCGGCGTGCAGTTTCCAACCGGTCACGACCCGCGCCACACCTTCGCCTGCTACCGCCAGATTCAGCGGGCATTCGAGCAGACGTTTCGCGACATCATCGGCAGTTCCATGGCGGCGGCCCGCCTGCGCGCGGCGGTGTGGCAATCCATCTTCACGCACGACATGCGGCGGTACCGGCGCACGCTATACGCGCGGATGGGCGAGTTCGCCACGCTGATTACCGGGCCCTCGGGTACCGGCAAGGAACTGGCGGCGCGGGCCGTCGCGGAATCCCGCTACGCGCCGTTCGACGCCGGGCGGCTGGCCTTCGCCAACGACGATGCGGAGGCGTTCTTCCCCATCAACATCTCGGCGCTCTCGCCCACGCTCGTAGAATCCGAGCTGTTCGGACACCGGCGCGGCGCTTTCACGGGCGCGATGGGGGACCGCAAGGGCTGGCTCGAGACCTGCCCGGAGCTGGGCTCGGTGTTCCTGGATGAATTGGGCGACCTGGATCCGGCCATCCAGGTGAAGCTGCTGCGGGTGATCGAGACGCGCACCTTTCATCCGGTGGGAGACACCGCGGGAAAACGTTTCCGCGGCAAGCTGATCACCGCCACCAATCGCGACCTGAGCGCGGCCATGCGAGCCGGCCGGTTTCGTGAGGATCTGTATTACCGGCTGTGTTCCGACCAGGTAACCACACCTTCGCTCGCCGAGCAACTGGCCGATTCGCCACGAGTGCTGCGCGAGCTGGTGTTCTACATGGCGGGGCGCGTGGCGGGACAGGAAGGGGAGGAACTGGCGGGCGAGGTGATGCAGTGGATCGAGCGAAACCTTGGTCCGGAGTACGGGTGGCCCGGCAACTACCGCGAGTTGGAGCAGTGCGTCAAGAACGTGCTGATCCGCAGGAACTACCGTCCGTCGCGCGGGGCTCCCGAAGATCCGGTGGACGAGTTTGCGGCCGAGGCGCGGGCCGGGCGGCTGACCGCGGAGGATCTGCTTGGGCGGTACGTCACGATCGTGTATAGCCGGACGGCGAGTTACGAAAAGACGGCGCGGCGGCTGGGATTGGACCGGCGCACGGTGAAGGCCAAGGTGGATGCGAAGCTGTTGAAGCGGCTGGTGGGGCAGGCGCTTTCGCCTGCCACCAATCATCCTTGAACTATTACGGCTTGTACGCGATAGCGTCGATTTCGACCTTGGCGTCCTTGAGCGGGAGTGCGGCGACGATGATGGTGGTGCGGGCAGGCCTGGCGTCGCCGAAGAACTCCGCGTAGACGTCGTTCATGGGCTTGAAATCGTTGGCGTCCGTGAGGTACACGCCGCACCGCACCACGTCCGCCAAGGAGGCGCCGCAGCCTTCGAGGATGTTCCTGATATTGGTCAGCACCTGGCGCGTTTCCTTCTGCACGTCGCCCGTGACCACCGCTCCGGAGACGGGATCGACCGGAACCTGGCCGGAAACATAAATACAATCGCCGGCACGCACGGCCGGTGAGTAGGGACCGCGCGGGGCGGGCGCGCCGGGGGGAGAAATGCGCTGGATCATGGATCAGTGTCCTTCCGCTTCTAAGTAACGTTCCGCTTCGATGGCCGCCATGCAGCCCGCGCCGGAGGCCGTAATGGCCTGGCGGTACGCGCGGTCCTGCACGTCGCCGGCGTGGAAAACTCCGGCAATGTTGGTGCGCGCGCCGCCCTTGGAGATGATGTAACCGTCCGGGTCGGTCTCGATCTGGCCCTTGAAAATTTTGGTGTTCGGTATGTGCCCGATGGCCACGAAGAAGCCGTCCACATCCTGCTCCCATCGCTCGCCGGTCTTGAGATTGCGCAGGCGGACGCCGTTGACCAGGTGCTGGGAGACGTCGAAGATGTCTTCCACGACGGTGTTGAGCAGGAACTTGATCTTGGGGTTGTGGCGCGCGCGATCGAGCATGATCTTTGAGGCGCGGAATTCCTCGCGGCGGTGCACCAGCGCGACCTCACTGCCGAAGCGCGTCAGGAAGTTGGCCTCTTCCATGGCGGAATCGCCGCCGCCCACCACCATGATCTTCTTACCGCGATAGAAGAATCCGTCGCAGGTGGCGCAGGAACTCACGCCGCGCCCGATGAGCTTCTGTTCGTTCTCCAGGCCCAGCCAGCGTGCGGAGGCCCCCGAGGCGATGATGATGGTGCGGGTCTCCGTCCACTCACCTTCGATGTTGAGGCGCAGGGGCCGCGCCGAGAAGTCGGAATCGGTGACCGCGCCGTGCACATATTCGGCGCCGAAGTTCTCGGCCTGCTTCTTCATGTTCTCCACCAGGTCGGGACCGTTGATGCCTTCGGGGAAGCCGGGAAAGTTCTCGACCATGGTGGTGAGGGCAAGCTGGCCGCCGGCTTCGTGGCCGCTCACGACCAGGGGTTTGAGATTGGCGCGCGCCGCGTAAATGGCCGCCGTATTACCGGCACAGCCCGATCCTATGATGACCACGTTTCGCATCGGTTTAGGGGTGAAAATACAGGGTAGCACGTGGTTAGCTCTTCTGCGCTAACCTACGCCAATCTGGAGTCCGCCGACGGATTGCGGCAATCTGGTGTCATGAGCCAGGTGGTGATATGAAATTGTCCGCGATCTTCATGCTGGGCCTGGCCGTGCTCCCGGCCACCGCGTCGGACACGGTGCTCCCCGACTACCTGCCATCCGGGACGAAGGTCGTGTTCGGGATTCGGATGCGCAGTATCGTCGATCTTCTGCAGTCGCAGAGCTTCCCCGCCGAGTGGCGCACCGCCGCCTCCCAGTTGACGGCCCAGACTCCGCTGGCCGGCTTCGATCCGCTGAAAGACCTCGACGAGGTGCTGATCGTCTCGACCGGCGAGGGCGACCCTCCTCCGGTCCTTATGGTATTGTGGGGCCGCTTCGACGTCGACCGGTTCGCCGCCGGCGCGACGGCCTACCACGGCGTGCCGATTCTGGAGGATGCCAGGAAGTCGGGCGGCATCGCCATCCTGGACCCTTCCACGGCGATTGCGGGCGATGTGCCCCTGGTGCGCGCGGCCATCGACCGGCGCGGAAGCGGGGCTGGAATTGCCGCATCGCTGGCCGCCCGCATCGAGCCGCTGCGCAGCCGCTACAGCATTTGGGGAATCGGCGACCTCCCCGGCCATCCTCCCGCGGTAGACCAGTTCGAGTTCGGGGCCGAGCTGGCCGATGGATTGGAACTCACCGCCAAAATCCACGTCCCAACGCACGAAGACGCCGAGAAAATGGCTTCCTCGATCGCGCTGGCCGAAGGCATGTTGAAAGGCGGCCAGGCGTCCTCGAACGGAACGAAAGTGGAAATGCACACCGAGGACGGATGGCTCAATCTGTCGATCGCGATTCCTCGGGAAGCCTTGAACAAGGCGATCCAGGACCAGCACGCCGCGCTTCAGTCCGCTGTAATGTCCCGATTCGGGGCTTCCACCGCGGCGCAAGCGCCCCAAAAGCCCGCCCCGCCGCCCACCGGCAAGGTCGTCACGAACGCGCACGGCGACACGCTGGTGGTCACGCTTCCAGGGAGGCGCTGAGGGCTGGCGGAGAGCGGGCGTGGACTAGCGCTTTAGCCTCGATCCGAAACGCCGAAGGACAGTATCAAGAGCTACGATGGACCATATGTATTCTTCCGACACCGTCCCTAGCCTTCCTGCGTTGATTGAGGAACGATTGGCCGCAGACGATGATCCCGGGCTTTGGGTCGAGATACTCCGGGCTGCAGCAGAAGACGCGTCAGTGCTTCGCACGCGAAGCGGGTCGAGGTTGTACGCGATCGTGGGCCGTTGTTCCCACTGGGCAAGACCGCACCAGAGCCGCTGGACAGCGGCCGGCGGCTTTTCGCTGCCCTTAGGCTACGGCGACGGCGAAGGGTACGTTGGCGGGCTTCCAAAGCTCGACTGGAACGTCACGCTCGAATTCGATCCTAATCAGCCTGGCTGGGTTTGTCCTCTGCAATCTCCCACCAAACGATTCCGTTCCGTGCGTCTCGCTATTCCTGCGCGGACCGCGCGACATCTACAAGCCGCGTTTCATGCTGATTGGTCGCGGGCGACCCTGGACGCGAAACAGAAGCGAACCGTTTTTTACGGGCTCCGAAAGTCGGGCGATGGCTGGCAGTTGGTCGCACGTAGTGAGGGCGGGGTGAAAGCCAAAAGAAAGTGGGCCCACTGGTCGGCTAAGCCCAGCGTCAAATATGTGTCCATTCCGCACAGCCCAGGGTTCCGGTCCTAACCTTCCTCGGTTCTGTGGCGCTTCCGCCTGCCAACTGGCGCGTTTTTCTCGGCGCTCTCCGCTACCGCGCTCTCAGGTTTTGACTTTGTTTTTCTCCGCGCTTGCCTCCGCTCCTCTACGTCGCGGTACCCTCTGGGTCCGGTGAACCTGGGGTTCGCCCTACCGCCGCGCCAGCACCGCCCCCAGCCACACCGCAGCATACCCCAACCCTACGCTGCCCACCACATTCATCAGCCCCGCCCACATCCCGCCCTCACTGACCGCGGAATAAGTCTCCCACTCGAAACTCGAGAACGTAGTGTAGCCGCCCAGGAAGCCGATCACCAGCAGCGGACGCCAGTAGGTACCGGGCGGGAGCCGCTCGGTGAGCAGCGTCATAATCAGGCCGATCAGAAACGAGCCGCTGACGTTGATGATCAGCGTACCTAGCGGGAAGCGGCTGCCGAAACGAGTCATGATGGCGGTGCCGGCGACATAGCGCGCAAGTGAGCCCGCGCCGCCGCCGAGAAGGATGAGCAGGTACTTCATCGGCGGCCGGCCCTTATGACGGCTTCAGGCAGTCGGCGATTTCCTTTTCTTCCACGGCGCCCGTCTTGATCAGCCGCCAGTAGGGCTCCGTGATGTCTACCGTGGTAGCGCCAGGGCCGGAGCACGCGCCCCCATCGATCACCAGATCCACGCGCCCATCCATCATGCCGAAGACTTCGATGCCGCTGCGGCACGTGGGGTGGCCGGAGATGTTCGCGCTGGTGGAAATCAAGGGCTCGTTGAGCATGGCGATCAACTGGTTGGCAACGACGGAACGCGATTGGCGCAGCGCCATCCGGCCGGTATTGCCGGTGACTTTCAGCGGGATCTTGGCCGAGGCCGGCACGATGATGGTAAGCGGGCCCGGCCAGAAGCGGCGCGCCAGGATATAAAAGCGATTGTTCAGCTCTCCGGCCAGTTCCTCCGCCATGATCATGTCGCCGACCAGAATGGGAAGCGAGCGGTGCGACTCGCGGCCCTTGGCGGTGAAGACCTGCGTCACCGCGCGCAGGTTGAACGGGTCGGCGACCAGGGTGTAGAGGGCGTCGGTGGGGATGGCGACGACTCTGCCGCGGCGCACGGCGGCGGCGGCTCGCTCCAGGACTTCAGGCTGGGGCTCTTCGGGGTTGATCTCGACCAGGTCGGTAGCCATTTTGGATGCGGTCTCAGCGCGGGCCGATTGCCTCCGCGACGTCCAGGGCCATCTGGTAGCGGCCGAAGGGCGCGCTCAATTGTACACCCTGGACGAGGTGGCGCACACGGGTCACCATTTCGCGCGCGATGGCGACGCCCTCCTCGCGGGCCTTGTCGGCGTTGTCCACGCGGCGCATGCGCTCCATGAATTCCTCGGGCACGGGCACGCGCAGCTCGTTGACCATGAACTCGGCGTTGCGGTAGCTGGTGAGCGGCCAGATGCCGCAGATCACCGGAATCTTGACGTGCTCGGTACGCTTGAGGAACCTTTCCAGGTCGTCGAGGTCGAAGACCGGCTGCGTCACCACGTACTCGGCGCCGGCCTCTACTTTCCACTCGAAGCGGCGGATTTCCTCGTCCATGTTAAGCGCGCCGGGGTTGGCGCCCACACCGATCAGGAGGGCCGTCTGCGAGCCCATGGGATTGCCGCCGATATCGAGGCCGTGGTTGAGATTGCGCACGATGTTGACCAGCCCGATGGCGTCCACGTCGAACACCGCGGTGGCGTCGGGGTAAGCGCCCATGCGCGGCGGATCGCCGGTGATGCAGATGAGGTTGCGCACGCCCACCGTGTGGGTGCCCAGCAGCTCCGATTGAATGCCCAGGATGTTGCGGTCGCGGCAGCAGAAGTGGTTGACCGCCTCGATCGCGGCCTGCTGCTGGATGAGCTGGCAGGTGACCTGGGCACTCATGCGGGCGCTCGCCCGGGGGCCGTCCGGGACGTTGATGCAATCGATTCCGTGCTCTCCGCAGCGCCGCGCGCCATCGATTTCGCGGGAGGCGTCGACCCCGCGGGGCGGCAGGATCTCCACGAATGCGACGAATTTTCCGGCCGCCAGCTTGGCCCCCAGCTTGGACTTTTCCGCCACGGGCACTGGGGTCAGCGCGTGCGCTTTGACTTGCGGCTCCTCCACCGTGATGGCCAGTTTCTTCTGCGCCGGCTGAAGCGAGCGCGTTTCCGAGCGGATGAGCTTGATGTGGTCGGGCGTCGTGCCGCAGCAGCCGCCGATGATCTTGACCCCGGCCCACAGCAGGCGGCGCGCATACTGCGCCATGTATTCCGGCGAGCAGAGATAGATGTTGCGCCCCTCGATGCGCATGGGCAGCCCCGCGTTGGGCATGGCGCTCATGGGCTTCGAGGAGAACTGCATCATGCGCTCGATGGTTTCGAGCGTGGCCTTGGGGCCGACCGAACAGTTCAGCCCGATGGCGTCCACCGGCCAGGAATCCAGGGCGCGTGTAAAAGTCTCGGTGTCGGTGCCGCCCGGCAGGTGCCCGAAATCGTCGATGGTGACCTGGGCCACCACGGGGATTTCACCGCCGGAGGCTTCGTGGGCCGCGGCCACGGCTTCGCGAAGCTCGTCGAGGTTGCCGAAGGTCTCGAAGATGAGGAGATCGACGCCGGCTTCGAGCAGCGCGTCGATCTGCTCGCGGAAGGCCTCGCGGGCTTCGGCGAAAGATGTGGGGCCGAGCGGTTCGATGCGCACACCGATCGGGCCCACGGCGCCGGCGACAAAGGGTCCGTCTTTTGCTTTTCGGGTCGCGGCGCCGGCGGCCGCCTCGCGCGCCACGCGGACGGCCGCGCGGTTGATGTCCTTCAGTTTTTCGGCGATGCCAAAGGCGGCCAGCCGCGGGCGGCTCGCGCCGAAGGTGTTGGTCTCCAGGATCTCGGCGCCCGCTTTGACGTATTCCTGGTGGATGCCGCGGACCAGGTCGGGCTGCGAGACGTTCAGCTCGTCGAAGCACCGGTTGATGAACACTCCGCGCGCATAGAGCATGGTACCCATGGCCCCGTCGGCCACCAAAACACGGCGGGACAGTTGATCGCGGAACTCCTGGGTGCGGGTACTGATAGATGTCGTCATGGGAAAGCGGTCGCAAAAACCGCTTCGGGCGCGGAAGATGCGATATTCCCGATTTTACCGCAAGTCCCAGGTGAGTTTGGCCATTTGGAAGGACGCCCAGCCTCGGTGGGGCATGCCTCAGCCTGCTCCGTGGCGCACGCTCTCAGCGTGCCGGGGTGCCCTTCCATGAGAAGACTACCTCTTACCTCCTGTCAACACAAAAATTCTCTGGCAGTGCTGGACCTCTCGGCCCCCGGCACCGCTTCCGCTACGCGATCCTCTCCCGCCAGAAAATTCAACTTCGGCGTGGGCGCCGCCCTCAGTTCTCCCGTCACCCGATTCGCTCGTCTGTCCCGCCTCACTTCCATTCGCACTCGCGCCCGCTTCCTTGCGTAATCGGCGGCGCGGTTCCATTTGGAGTCCGTCGTTCGGGCGCTGCCATCTCTGGGTCGGTCTCAATCCATGGATTCGCTTGCGCGATCCACAAACCGGATCGAGGGCACCACGCAGTCGCCCGGACACGGCGGCAAGACGAGAGTACTCCGGTCACGTTCTTACCAGGGCAAACTCCTCATGCCAAATTCGTTAGTTCGTCCTCGCCATACTGGAACCGATGCTAGCCATCACGCTTTCCAATAATTCACGCAGCCGCTCGGCTGGTAGCTGGTCCGGTTGCGCGTCTGCTGGCAGCCGGACGACCCGCACCACACGCACGTCCCGTAAACCGGCGGCCGCCCGATCACTCCCCATCCGGCCGGTTTCATCACCATCCAGGAGCAGCACCACTCCCGCGGCGAACCGCTCCCGCGGCGAACCGCTCCCGCAGCAGCCGCGCCGGATGTTCGTAGAGCTCCGCGCCCATCAGCGCCACCACGTTTTCATAGCCCGTCGCCTGGTACACCTTCAGGCAATCGAAGAAACCTTCCACCACAATCACCGTGTCGCAGCTCGTCGCCGCCGCCCGATGAAAATTGAACAGCACTTGGGATTTCCCAAAGCCCCCCGGAAACTTGTACCGTGGCTCGCTTCCGTCCAACGAGCGGCCCGCATACCCTACCAGTCCGCCTCCCTCGTTGTGAATCGGAATCACCACCCGTCCCCGCATCAACCCCGGTCCTGGATAGAAACCCACGCCGAATCGGGCCGCCGTGCGGGTGGCGATGCCCCGGCCGGACAGGTAAGCATGCGCGCAATCCACACCGCGCAATGTGAAATTCAACGGTGGGTTGCAGAACACTTTTCTTTTCGTAACCCGTTGCTTGGTCCGCACCTCATCCGGCATCGCCGCAACCGCAAACCCATCCCTCAGCAGTAACGCGGCTTCGCGCACCGCGCATCCTTCCAGTAAGGCCACCAAGTCCAACAGGTCGCCACCCGCTCCGCACGAGAAACAGTGAAAAGATTTTCCGTTCCAAGTCCACGTGGAAGGCATCGCGCCCTTCCCCACCGTGGATCGGACACCGGCCTCGATACCGGCCCCTACGGCCCTGCAGACCTTCCACCCGGTAGTGTTTCAACACCGCCTCCAGCGACACGCCTTGTTTGATGGCGGCGAAATTCACGGTTTCGCTCTTCACGCTACCACCTCCTCTCGCGCCCGGCTGTGACGCAGCGGATCATTACTGCTCCCCGCTCTTCCACAAGCTGATCAACAACACCGCCAACCGTCGCGCCACCCCCACCACTGCTCGCTGTTTGGCCCGCTTACTCCCCTTGCCTCCCTCGATGATTTGCAGTCCCCAACGCCGCAGATCGCTGTCTTGCCCAAACGGCCCCAGGACGTATTGCGCACACTGCACCAGCATCTTCCGCATATAACTATCTCTCGCCCGGGTGATTCGTAGCTCCGGATGGCTTTCTCCGGAATCGTCCAACCGCGGACGCAATCCCAAATACGACCCAAAATCCCGGCTGCGCGAAAACCGCTTTTATCTCCCACCGTCAGCATGAATCCCACGGCCGTCAGCGTCCCCACTCCGTTCACCTGGCTCAATCGGCGCTCTCCGGATACCGCGTCCGCGCCCAGTGTTCCACCGTGCAATCGTAGCGGTAGATCTCCTCGTTCAGCTTGTCGATCACTTCCAGCAGCGGTACCGCCGCGGGACGCAGCCCTTCCGGAATCGCTGCTCCTACCTCGTGCGGAAACGTCATGCTGGCGCACTCCGGCAACCGCCCCCCGGTGGCCTTCACCACTCCGCGTACGCTGCTGATCAACCGCGTGCGCGTCTCCACCAGGTTGTCGCGCATGTGCAGCAGCGTCAAATCCATCTGCGCGGCTTCGGC
>Ga0116222_1001727_pt1 | contig 11901 bp, 7 predicted proteins | sample Sb_taG_12_FD_88963 | JGI IMG/M metagenome (GOLD analysis project Ga0116222, IMG submission 88963) | Peat soil microbial communities from Weissenstadt, Germany - Sb_50d_9_AC metaG | ecosystem: Environmental > Terrestrial > Soil > Wetlands > Peat | place: Germany: Weissenstadt | collected 2010-09-21
CACGCCGGCCCGGCGCGCGGCCGCGATCATGGTGCGCGCGCCTTCGGCCGAGGCGGCCATGGGCTTTTCCACCAGCAGGTGAATGCCGCGCTCCGCGCAGGCGCAGGCGGCCGCGGGGCAGGCCGCATGCGGCAGGAAGATAGCCACCATCTCGAGCGGCTCGCGCTCCAGCATTTCGCGCCAGTCGGAGTAAGTGCGGAGCGGAAAGTCGCGGGCGAACGCCTCGCGCACGGCGGCGTCGGATTCGGCCGCGGCGGTCACGGCGAAATCCGGGACGCTCGCGAAGGAGGGCATGTAGGCGCGGGGATGCAGGTGGCAGAGGCCCAGCAGGCCTACGGCGAGAGGCTTCATCGTGTGGGGCGGACCCCCTCGCTCCGTGCAACGGAGTGGTCCGCGCGTCCGCTACGGACGCTCTCGCCGCCGGAATCAAGAGCCGACCGGCTGCGAGGAAGGCCGACCGGGGGGTCGGCCGCGGACCACTCCGTTGCACGGAGCGAGGGGGTCCGCCCCACCAAAAGTTTCATCAGAAACTCCCGTCCCGCGTCTGGAAGTGGGTCGGCTTGTCGAGTCTTCGGCCGCCGCTCGCGATCCAGTGGGCGGTCCATTCGATCATCTGTCCAGCCGTCACGTTCGGGTACCCGAAGAGCGAGTGGCAACGCGCGGCATTGTTGAGCAGCGCGGTATCGGCTTCCATGCCCTCCAGGATCGGGCCTTTCCCGAACAACTCGCCGAAGCGGCCCGCCACCGCGCGCACCGAAAGCGTCTCCGGGCCGGTAAGATTCAGCAACAGCGGCGGCGCCTGGCACAGCGCGAGGGCGCGCAGGGCCACGGAATTGGCATCGCCCTGCCAGATGACATTCACCGCGCCCATGCGCACGTCCACCGGGCGGCCTTCGAAGACCTGGGTGCCGATGTCGAGCAGCACGCCGTAACGCAGGTCGATGGCGTAATTCAGGCGCAACACACAGATTGGGGTTTGGTAGCGCGAGGAGAAGTACTCGAAGACGCGCTCGCGGCCGAGAACGGATTGGGCATACTCGCCCACGGGCGCGGGCGGCGTGGTTTCGCGCGCCCCGCCCGAGACCACGGGCACCAGCGGATAGACGTTGCCGCTGGAGAAGACCACGATGCGCGACTGCCGGTAGCGCTCGGCAACGCGCGAGGGGACGCAGGTGTTGATGGCCCAGGTGAGGCTCTCCGCGCCTGAGGAACCGAACTTGCGCCCGGCCATGAAGATCACGTTGGCGGCATCGGGGAGGCGGGCGATTTGCTGGTCGTCGAGCAGGTCGGCACGGCAGGTTTCGATGCCGTGTTGTTCGAGCGCATGCTGGGTGGCATCGGAGAAGCGCGCAACGCCGATTATCCGCTTGGGCACGCCGGCCGCGCGGGCGGCGCGTACGGCGCGCACTGCCAGGCTGGGACCCATCTTGCCGCTCACGCCCAGGATGAGCAGATCGCCCGTCACGTCGCGCATGGCGGCTTCGTCCTGGGGGGTCGGCTGCGACAGCCGTTCTTCGAGCTGTTCCTCTGTGTCGATCAAGATGCGCTCCGTTTAGTAGAATAGCGCCGGGCATGTCTTCCGACGGCATTCGTTTGCTCGAACCTTCCGACATTCCGGCGGCTATGCGGCTCAAGGACGCCGCCGGCTGGAACCAGACCGCGCAGGATTGGGAGCGGCTGCTCGCGCTCGAGCCCGAGGGCTGTTTCGGCCTGGAGCAGGATGGCGTGCTGGCCGCCACGGCGACGGCGGTGACGTATGGCGAGGATCTCGCGTGGATCGGCATGGTGCTGACGATGCCCGAGTTTCGCGGGCGCGGATTCGCGCGGCGGCTGATGGAGCGGGTGGTGGCGTTCGCCGGGACCCGCGGCGTCCGGACAGCGGGCCTGGATGCCACCGATATGGGGATCGCGCTCTACCGGCAGTTGGGATTCGAAGCGGCCGGCATCGTGGAGCGTTGGGAACGCGCGGGGAGCGCGGCGGCGGTGCAAGAAGGCGATGTGGAGCCGTGGGGGCCAGACGCAGACTTGGATCGTGCGGCGTTCGGGACGGACCGCGGCCGATTGCTGGCGAGCCTGGCGGCACCGGAGTCCGCGTCGATTCCGGGACTCGGGTATGCGATGGGCCGGCCGGGTTCAAAGGCCGCGTACTTTGGCACGTGCGTCGCGAGATCGGCGGGCGCCGCGGACCGCCTGCTCCGCTGGTTCCTGGCGCGCCATCCGGAGGAGCCCGTTTACTGGGACATACTGCAAAGTAACCGGGAGGCCACGCGGCTGGCGAGTCAGTACGGATTCCGGCCGGTGCGGCAACTGACTCGCATGTTTCGAGGGCCGGTGAGCGAGGGCGATGAGTCGCTGGTGTTCGCGATCGCGGGGTTGGAGTACGGGTAAATTCGGGCGGTTATGGATTAGCCGGCGGCTCCTTTTCATCCAGGATCCAGCGCCGCCAGCTCGCCGGAAGCAGGGCTAGCTCTCCGCAGGAGAAGACGCGCCTCCGATCCTCGGGCCGGGACACGAGGGCTTTCCGGACAAGCACTGCCGATCCGACAATGTACAGGCCCAGAATGACAACTACCAAGGCGCGGTCCAGCACCCTGGGGCCGTAGACGACGCCGATTCCTACCACCAACAGGAGTACCGCCAAAGTGCGGAGATGAGTTTTCATAGAGCCACCGCCATTTTACGGCAATGGTTGCGAGGGCGGCTACCCTGCCCGGCGGTGTTATGGCACCGTCCAGGAGCCCAGCGCTTGCCAGCCGGAGGTGTTGTGGTCGCCGTTATCGCGCGCGGCCAGGTAGATCACGTGGTTGCCGGCGAAGGCGTCTGAAAAGGCCATGCTCAGTACCAGCGAGAATGTGTTGCCGCTGGTAGCGACCGACGAGGCCGCCGCATAGACGGCGCACTGACTGTTGGCTGCGGTCCCGGGGCCGTTCAGGGTCAGGCCCGGCAGCAAGGTCGAGCCGTTGTCGCTTACGAGATAGAGCAGGTTAAGGGGGCGGCTATAGGCCACGTAGCAGGCGTTGCGGCCGTCCAGGAAGTTGTTGATCAGGATGTTGACCACGCCGAGATCCTGGAATCCTTGGGCATCGGTGAAGGTGAAAGTCAGGGTCGGGTTCGAGTTGGCGCCGGACGGCGGATTCACACCGACTGCCGCGAGAGGAGTGACAACTGCACCGGGTACTCCCCACGTTCCCAAGGCCTGCCAGCCCGAGTTGTTTTGCGCGACGTCACGGGCGGCCATATAGATGACTTTATTACCCGCGAAAGTGGAGGCGAAAGTCATGTTCAATGTCAGAGTCAGAGTGTTGCCGGTGCCGGTCGCGGTACCGGACAGAGTTACAGCGCACTGACTGTTGGCAGTGCCGCCGGCCACCAGAGCCGTGCCGGCGTCATTCACCAGGTACAAGGTGCTTTGCGGGCGGCTGTAGGCCAGGTAGCAGGAGTTACGGCCATCGAGAAAGCTGTTGATCAGGATGTTGACTACGTCCAGATCTTGCCAGCCGCGAGGGTCCTTGAAAGTGAAGGTCATGGTCTGGGAGGGTCCGCTGCCGGCGGCCGGGAGGACTGCCACGGGGGCGGGGGCGGGGGATTGAGATGGCGTGAGCAGGAAGACGGAGTAAGAGTCAGTGACGACGATCTGGCCCCGGTCGTTGATTCCCACCGCGGTGTTGCTCAGGCCGAGCGTGCTCAGATCGTACACGGCGCCGCCGGTGTAGAGAAACGGCGCCGGGCTCCCGCCGGCCGGCCGCATCCCGCCAACAATTTGGCCGTTGGTGTTGAGCGCGGAGGGAAACATGGATGCGAAGCCAGGCGGCATCGGGATTTCGGCAGTGGCGCCGGTTGTGCCGTTGGGTGACGCGGGAGTCCACAGGAACATGTGATTGTTGCACTGAGACGCGGTCCCGGAGGGCATGCAACTCGATCCCAGGATCGTGCCGTTGTTGTTGATATCCTGCAATTGCGTGCTGGCGGCGCCGGGCAGTCCGGGAACGGCGGTGAAGCTCCCGGTAGCACCGTTGGCCGTCGACGGCGTGAAAAGCGACGTCTGCGTGATCGCCTGGCCGAAATCGTTGAGCGCTACGCCGGAATTGAATCGGGTGTCGGTAGTGGTGTTACCGGTGGATGCGTTTGGCGAGGAGGGCGTCCACAGGAAACCAGTCCCGCCCAGTTGTCCCAGGATCTGCCCGAAATTGTTGAGATCGAAGACGCCGAAGTTGTCAGATGCGCCGCCGCCCAGGAAATTGACCGCCGTGCCGATGGCGCCGTTCGCCGTATTGGGAGACCATAGGGAAGGCTGCCCGGTAGTTCCGTTCATGGTCACGCCGGCCACCTGCCCCCGATCGTTGATCCCGGCCGCCGAGAAAAGAGGAATCTGGGCAAGATATCCCAAATTGGAATTGGGGGCTTCGGGCGTCCACAGGTACGCGCTCAGATTCTGGGACACGAAAGAGGTGGAGACTACCAACTGGCCGAGTTGGTTGATGGGCTTTACCGGACGGGCATAGTCAAGACCGTAGCCTAACTGTACCTGGGTGATCTGATAATTGCCCGGCGGCAGTGCGGCGATCGGCACGAATGTGGCGGCGATGGATTGCTCCCCGTTCATGGTCACGTTTGCCGACGTCGAGCCCGCCGCAATAAAGAGTTGTGGCGTCCAGTCCAGGAAGCGATAGCCGGGGGCCGGCGTCGCGGTTACTATCGCGGTGCTGGAAGCCGGGTACCATCCGGCGCCCGAGACCGTCCCGCCTTGAACCGGGTTGGCAGTCACTATCAGAATATACTGGAGCGAGAAATTGGCGGAGTACCTGGCGGCCTGCGATGGAGCCACGATGACCCGGGGATTGGAGGTTACGCCATCCGGCCACCCGGCGAATACGTAGCGCGTCCCCATGAGGGTGCTGTGCGGCGAGACGAACGTGACGGTGCAGGTGGACCCGGGGGCCCAATTGAGTGTCTGCGGCACGACGTACCCGCCCGCAATGCAACCGCTGCCGGCGACGGTGAACGCCTGAAGAGGCGCATTCGCCGTGATGGTGACTGGGACGGAACCCGGGGATGGCGGTGGCGGCGCGGCTCCCGGAGTGAGCAGGTAGGCGGAATCAAAAGTTGTGAGGACGATCTCGCCCCGGTCATTGATGCCGGACTGGATGACGAATAGCGACTGGTTGGCGAGGGTGCTCAGATCGTACACGGCGCCGCCCGAGTAGAGGAATGGTACCCGGTCCCCGTCGGGCCTGTTTACGTATCCGACCACTTGGCCGGCGGCGTTCAAGGCTGTGGGCGTCATCGATGTGAAACCGGGAGGCGGGGGAATCTCCGCCGCTGTGCCAGTGATGCCGTTGGGAGTGGCGGGGGTCCACAGGAAGGCGTGGCCGGAGTCCATTCCGAGAATCGTGCCGCTGCTGTTGATGGCGACGAGCACGGGATTGCTGCCCGGCAACCCGGTCAGTGGAAAGAAATTCCCGCCGACGGCATTCGCTGCGTAGGGCACGAACAGCAGGGGCGGTTGCGCGTTGATGATCGCCTGCCCGAAGTCGTTGATCCCGGCGAGCCCGTTCAATCGGGCGTCCCGGTTGACCGTGCCAGTGGCTCCGTTGGGCGATGACGGCGTCCACAGAAAGCCCGACCCCTGTTGGGTCCCGGCGATCTGCCCATAACTGTTTATGCCGGCGAGGGTGGTCGGGCCGGACACCGGGTCTCCCAGAAACGGCGTGAAAGTTCCAGAGGTTCCGTTCGGCGTGTCGGGCGTCCACAGGAATGACTGAGACAAAACGATGTCACCGAATGCATCCCCTTGCTCGGTTGTCCCGATTACTTGTCCGATGTCATTGATACCGTCGGCGCTTCGGTCCGTCGATGGTCGTCATAGTGCCGGCCGGCGAATTGGCGGCCACCGGTGTCCAGAGAAAGGCCCCGTTGGGGAGACCTGGGCTGGAGCCCACCACCTGGCCGAAGTTGTTTATGGCGGTGGCGCGGGAACCCAACGATGCGATCTGGGACACCAGGTAGTTCGGCGGCAGTGCAGATAGGGGCTCGAAATTCACCGTGATGGTTTGCGCCGAGACCACGGTCACGGTGGCGGAGGTCGATGCTGGGGGAACGATGGGTGGGGATGGGGACCAGTTCAAGAGGCGGTAGCCGGCGGCCGGGGTCGCACCCAAGGTCGCGGCAGCGCCCGCGGTATACCACCCGCCTCCGGAGACGCTTCCACCCTGCGGAGGGTTGGCGCCGGCGGCCACGAGGTATTGCGTCGTGAACGCGGCCGTGTAAGTTGCGGCCTGCGCCGGCGCCACGATGACGCGAGGGTTTGTAGTGGCGCCATCCTGCCACGATTGGAACACGAAACGCGTTCCGATCTGCACGCTCTGCGGCGAGAGGAACGTGACGGTGCAGTTGGAGCCGGGGATCCAATAGAGCGTCTGTGGAGTGTTGTAGCCCCCCGGGTTGCATCCGGCGCCGGTGACGGCGAACGACAGAGGCGGGTTGCGCAGCAGGTTGAACGCGGTCGCGATGGTAATAGCAACGGTGCCCGGACCAGGAGCCGGAGAGAGTATCCCAAGAGTGGCCACGGCGGCTCCGGCGGGGGTATTGATCAGAATCTGTCCTTGATCGTTGATCGCCGCGGGGACGCCTCCCAAAATGCTTAGGTCGTACATGGTTCCGCCCGAATACAGGAACGGAGTGCTGACGCCGCCGCCCGCCGTTATCATTCCGACCACTTGCCCGCCGGCGTTCAAGGCAGCCGGGTACATGGATGCGTATCCCAGCGGCAGGGGGATCTCCACGGCTGTTCCCGTGGCGCCATTGGCGGCCGTCGGAGTCCAGAGGAAGCCATGGTCGCAGCCCGCGTTCGTGCAACTCTCTCCCAGGATCGTCCCGCCTCTGTTGATGGCAATCAGATAGTTGTTCGTGTATCCCGGGAGGGCGGGAATCGGCGTGAAGCTCCCGGTGGCGCCATTGGCCACGGTGGGAGTGAACAGCGAAGCGGGATTGTTGACGATCGCCTGTCCGAAGTCGTTGATGCCGCCGATCCCGTTCTGGCCGGCCAGCCGGCTGTCGGTATTAAGCGTCCCGGCAGTTCCGTTGGGCGAGGAGGGTGTCCAGATAAACGAAGTTCCGGCTTGGACGCCGGTAATTTGCCCGAAGGTGTTGATGGCAATCGCTCTCGACGGGTCCCACGCGGCGGTCCCCTGGAATAACGGCGTTACCGTGCCGCTGGTGCCGTTGGGAGAATCCGGCGACCACAAAAACGCCTGCGACAGGCTCGTGGTCCCGACCACTTGCCCGCGATCGTTCACAGCGATTGAACCCTGGAGGAGCCCGCTGCCTATATCGACGAGAGTTCCCAGGGGTCCATTGGGGGTGAGGGGAGTCCAGAGGAAGACCGAATTATTGCTGATGCCGGCGACCTGTCCGGAGTTGTTCATGACGGCGTTGCTGCCGGTCGAGATTTGAGTCACCTCATAGCTGCCGGGCGGTGGCGGCAGGGTGGAGGCGAGGCTGGCGGAATAAGTAACTGCCTGGCTGGGCGCGACGATGGTTCGGGGGTTGGATGTCACTCCGTCCTGCCAGCGGACGGTCTGCGGCGAACGGAAGGTTACCGTGCACGTGGCCCCTGCGGTCCAATCGAGAGTTTGCGGAGTGGTGTACCCGCCGCGCGTGCATCCGCTGCCTTCCACGGTAAAGGTCCCCACGGGATTCGATGTGATGGTGATGGGGACTGCTGCAAGTAAACACCCGGCAACCAGGAGGGTCAGCACCACGAACCGAAGTACGAAGCGCATTGATTTTAGGCTACCATGTCTGAAATTCGGAGAGCTGCCGCTACGCTGCTAAGACCCTCGAGGGGTGCGTTTCAACTACAGGAGTATAATGACGAAAATCATGGCGCTGATCCGAACGTCTGTGCTCCTGGCTGCCGCCGGGACTGCTGCATTCACGCAGGGACAAATCCAGAATCCCGATTTGGAAGAAGTCCGTATTCGCAGCGCCATCTATGCGCCGCCGCCCGCCTTGACGATCTCCGTCGAATCCAGCCTCGTGGAGGTCGCCGCCACCGTTCGCGATCGCAAAGGCCAGCCGGCTGGCGGATTCAAGGCCGACGACTTCGAGCTGTTCGATAACGGAGTCCGGCAGCAGATTACGGCGTTCTCCGAATCCTCGACCGCCCAAACGCCTGCCGCCGTACGGCCGCGATATCTCGCCCTCTTCTTCGACGATTCTCATACCGGCTCTGTCGGCATCGAACGCACGCGAAAGGCCGCTCAGAAACTCATCGACACCGCCCTTCAGCCCGCCTATCGATTGGGCATCTTCACCGATTCCGGCTCTGTAACCCTCGACTTCACCAACGACAAAACGGCTCTGCTCGCGGCGCTGGCCCGCTTGCGCCCGCATCCGTACGGCGTCCGCCCGACCATCGTCTGCCCGGCACTCACACCACTGGACGCCTACGTGATTGCGAAGCACCTGGACCTCAGGATAAAAGAGCGAGCGGTCGCCCAGGCGATCGCGTGCAATTGTCCGCCGCCATCGGACACGTCCAAGAACGCACCGGTGGATCCGGCATACCAGGACTGCGTGAATGCGCAGATTAACTCGGTACAAGTCATCTCGGAGTCCTTTTGGGACATGATCCGGCCTCAGTCGGTGGAAACCATCGAGTCGATGGGCATGATCGTGCGGCACCTCGCCCGCGCGCCCGGCGACCGGGTCCTCATCCTGGTCTCGTCCGGCGTGCTGTCGGGCGGCCTGGACCAGATGATCGACTCACTGGTCGAGACCGCCATCCGGTCTCACGTGGTCATCAACACGCTCCACGCCGAAGGCCTGAGTCCCGACCGGAACGCCGCCCTGGCCACCCAGGTCTACACCCAATTTCACGCCGCGGCAGCCAGTGGAACGGGTGGACAACTCGTCCGCAATACCAACGATTTCATCGGAGGCCTTCACACTCTGGCGGCGCTGCCCGCGGTTTCCTATCTGCTGGGCTTCTCTCCCCAAAGCGAGCCGGACAACACCCTGCACACCCTCAAATTGCGGCTCAACCATCGGTCCGGCTTCCAGGTCGACGCGCGTCCCGGATATTACTCCGAGGCCGCCCACAAGACCGAAACCGTGCAGCAGCGTATCGATCGCGAGGCCGCCGCCGATGGAACGCTGGTCGATTTCCCGGCGTTCATCCGCCTTTCGCAGGGGGACGGGAAGATTCGCATCGACGTTCAAGTGGACGTCCACGATTTCCGGTTCCTCGAACTGGCTGGGCGGTCGATGCAGCAGCTTACCTTTGTCAGCGTGCTCCGGGATTCCAGCGGGAACTATGTGAGCGGCAAGCAGGCGGTGATGGATCTGGCGCTCACTCCCGCGAAGCTCGCGGAATTCCGGGCTGGCGGAATCCGGACGGCCGTCACGTTCGACGCGCCCAAGGGCTCCTACCAGGTGCGCGAGATCGTTCGCGAAGCGGGACAGAATCGAATGGCGGCTTCCACCATTCCGATCGACGTCCGCTGACGCCGGTATCGGCCGCAAAGATTGCGGCTGCCGCCGGCGCGACTTCCTGCGGGCGCGACCGGGCGGCACCGCCCGTCTCCACACTGGCATAATGTTACCGGAGGCTTCCATCGTGGCCACGTTGACCCCGACTATCGCGATCTCTCACGAAAACGAAACCAACCCCTGGCTCGCCGCCGCCGCCCGCTTCGACGAGGCTGCCTCGCGCCTCAAGCTGGATGACGGCATGCGCAAGGTGCTCGGAACTTCCGCCCGCGAGATCACCGTCCACATCCCCGTGCAACTCGACGACGGCCGACTCGAAGTCTTCACCGGCTATCGCGTGCAGCACTCCGTCGCCCGCGGGCCGGCCAAAGGCGGCATCCGCTTCGCACCCGACGTCACCCTCGACGAGGTCCGCGCGCTGGCCTCCTGGATGACCTGGAAATGCGCCGTCGTCAACATTCCCTTCGGCGGCGCTAAGGGCGGCGTCATCTGCGATCCCAACGTCCTCTCCGACGCCGAGTTGGAAAAGCTGACGCGCCGCTACACCGCCGAGATCATCGACTTCATCGGCCCGGAACGCGACGTCCCCGCGCCCGACGTCAACACCAACGAGAAGGTGATGGCCTGGATCATGGACACCTACTCCATGCACGCGCGCCACACCGTCACCGCCGTGGTCACCGGTAAACCGCGGTCGCTCGGCGGGTCGCGCGGCCGTCCCGAAGCCACCGGCCGCGGCTGCATGATCGTCACCCTCCAGGCCCTCGAACAGTTGGGCATCGCCAAGGAGAATTGCCGCGTCGTCATTCAGGGATTCGGCAACGTCGGCGGCATGGCGGCCCGGCTCATGAGCGCCATCGGCTTCAAGATCATCTGCATAGTCGAGTACGATGGCGCGGTCTACAATCCGCACGGCCTGAACATCGCCGAACTGCAGCGCCACCGCCAGGAGACCGGCTCCATCACCGGCTTCTCCGGCGGCGAAGACATGGACAAGGGCGAGGCCATGTTCCTGCCGTGCGATGTCCTGCTGCCGGCCGCCACCGAGAACGTGATCCACTCGGCGAACGCCGACCGCCTGCGCTGCAAAATCCTCTGCGAGGGCGCCAACGGCCCCACCACTCCTTTGGCTGACGAAGTACTTTCCGACAAAAAAGTCTTCGTGATCCCCGACATCCTGGCCAATGCGGGCGGTGTGACGGTCTCTTACTTCGAGTGGGTCCAGGACCGCCAGGGCTTCTTCTGGAACGAGCAGGTGGTCAATCAACGCCTCGAAGAGATCATGGTGGAGAGCTTCGCCGCCGTAGTGCAATACGCCCAGGCTCACCGCGTCAACAACCGCATCGCCGCCTACATGCTCGCCCTCGACCGCGTCGCCGAAGCCATCAAGCTGCGAGGCATCTACGCGTAACGCGATGGCACGTGGCGCACGCACTCATGCGTGCCGTCTCGACACTCGTGTCGAGACCCGTGCTGACGCGACTCCCCCGCCCGAAGCCACCCCTCGGCTGCCCTCTTCTCTGCTCCCTCTGCGCTCTCAGGTTTTGACTTTTCTTGACTCGGCGCCTCGGCGCCTCGGCGGTGAAGATGAGTGACGCCTCCACCCCGCTCATGCGGCAATACAACAGCATCAAGCAGCAGGTGCCCCAAGCCTTGCTGATGTTCCGCCTGGGCGACTTCTACGAGCTGTTCTTCGAAGATGCCGTCACCGCCGCGCGCGAGCTCGAGATCACCCTCACCGCGCGGAACAAGGAGAAGGGCGCGGCCATCCCCATGTGCGGCGTCCCCTACCACGCCGCCGAGGGCTACATCGCGCGCCTCATCCAGAAGGGCTATCGCGTCGCCATCTGCGACCAGATGGAAGATCCGCGCCTCGCCAAGAAGCTCGTCAAGCGCGAGATCACCCGCATCGTCACGCCGGGCACGGCCATGGACGCCAACCTGGTGCGCTCGCGCGAGAACAATTACCTCGCCGCGGTGGCGCGTTCCAACGACCGTTCCGCGGTGGCCCACGTCGACATCTCCACGGGCGAATTCCGCGTCACCGAAATGGCGCCCTCCGAAGTCGCCGGCGCGCTCGAACACTTGGGCGCCCGCGAAGTGCTCTTTCCCGGAGACCTTCCTTTACTCGCCGGCGAAGACCGTGCCGGGCCGCGATTCGTGCGCACGGAGTTGGAGGACTGGATCTTCACCGCCGACTACGCCGGCCGCACCCTGCGCGATCACTTCGGGCTGCTCTCGCTCGATGGATGCGGTCTGGCCAACCGCCCCGCCGCGGTCGGCGCGGCCGGCGCCATCCTGCACTATCTCCGCGACACCCAGCGCGCCGCGCTCGACCACCTCGACCGCCCCACCTTCTACGACCGCTCCGATTCCATGGTGCTCGACGCCGTCACCGTGCGGAACCTG